>Ga0181538_10004739_pt1 | contig 12525 bp, 10 predicted proteins | sample PEATcosm2014_Bin_40_FD_119773 | JGI IMG/M metagenome (GOLD analysis project Ga0181538, IMG submission 119773) | Peatland microbial communities from MTU Mesocosm Facility, Houghton, MI, USA - PEATcosm2014_Bin23_30_metaG | ecosystem: Environmental > Terrestrial > Soil > Wetlands > Peat | place...
AGCCGCAATTGCTCCTGGGCGTGGCTGATGAGTTCGCGTTGTTCGACCAGATTCCGCTCGGCGGCGGCGAATTGCGTCCGGGCGGCGGCAAGATTGCGTTCGCTGTCGGCCAGGGAATCCCGCAGGGTCTGAGTCTGGATTTTTTCCCCCGCGATCTGCTGAGCGAGATCTGCCAGCCGCTGCTGGGCGACCGCCAACGCCACTTTCGATTTGCGGGGGCCCGCCAACGCTCCGATAACGATCCCAACCAACAACCCGGCTATTGCAAGAACGTAGATCATTCGATTCCGTTCGCCAGACCTGAACGACAACCTAACCGGAAACGAAGTTCCGCGAAAGTCTTAAGCGACCGCCGCAACGGCCTGCGGTGCTTGCTGGATCCATTTACGGATCGCGGTCGTGCGCGACTCCCAGCCGCCGGAGGACCTTCGCTTCAGAAACGCCTCGAACAGCGAGTCGATTGCGCCCCACAAATCGCGGATCAGAGTCACCCGCTCCTCAAACGCCACGCGCGGCGTCTGGGCATCCTCCACCTCCGGTAAACGCGCGGAAGTGATTGCCAACGTCTCGGCGTTGAGGGTCAGGGTGAATTGTTGGCCGGGGTCCAGAACCAATCCCATCTTTCGCGGCAGTTTGCCGGTGCGCAGGGCGTCCTTCGCCTCCGGCATGCGGGATGGGCCGGCGCCGCGAAGGCTGTCTCGGCCGGTCAATCCGTATGCACAGTCCAGGTCCAGCGACTTGTCGATGAAGAGGGATACTTCGGTCGATTCCGTCTTGACGACGCCGTCGTTGTGGTCGGCTTCGTGCCAGAGCCATAGGAGGAATTCGTTGCCGAGGAAATCCTTGGGTTGCGGACCCTTGGCGGTCCAGGGATATTCGGGATATTGACTTTCGCCGCCATCGGCCAGGACAAAGCGCGTGGGGCGGAAATCCTCGTAATCGCGGCGGCGGCCGTGCGATTCGAGCATTTTGAGCGCCAGCGACCCGGCCGACATCGGCTGCAATTCCAGGCCGACCGAACGCTCGAACAGCTCCATCAATTTTTCAGCCGTTGACCCCGAAGCCGGAGAATAGACGGACGCAGTGGGCAAATCCCACAGCACGGGCGTCAATTTGCTGCGGCGGAATTTGCCCGATCGAAGTTCCTGCTCGATCCTTTGCGACAGTGTTTCCTTCGCCGTCTTCTTTTGCTTCTTGCTGATGATGCCGGATGGATTGGAGGCTGCGACGGATTCTTCCTCCATGATCTTGTACGCCATTCGCAGTTCCGCCGGGACGCGGTTGGTATCGACGCGGAGGGCGAAGGATAGGGCGTCGTTGTAAACGTTTCGCTCGAAATCGAATTTGCCGTCCAGCACGTGCCGGCCGCCGCACCAGCCGTATTCGACGTCCGCGGGCATACCATCCTCGTCAGGGGCCAATTTGTGCCGTGCCAGGGCATCCAACAGCGATTGATCGATGGATTTTGGCTGATCGCCGGCGACGGCAAAACGACGCATGGAGACAGAGCCGGATGAGAATCCCATATCCGCCGACTGTAGCGGGAAAGTGAGAAATCTTTTGCAATGGGGTTGCGGCATCGACAGGCTTCGCGCATGTTATCCACACCCTGTTGACGAATGGAAGAACATTGAGAAATCTTGCCTGCTGGGTGGTTCTGCTGATGGCGGGCTGCCAGGCTGAACCATATCCGGCGGCGACCCCGCAGCGGGTGGCCGCGGTAACGGCAATAATTTCCCCGGCCGTGGTGCGCGTGGACATCGCCCAGGCGATCTACAAGGACGGCAAACAAAGTCTGGTTCGCGGAAACGGGTCGGGGGTAATCATCGACCAGCAGGGACGGATTCTGACCAATTACCACGTTGCCGGACGGGCCATCGAGATTTACGTCACGCTGGCCAACAAGGAGCGCGTGCCGGCCCGGCTCATCGGCGACGACCACTGGACCGATCTGGCGATCATCCAGATGGACATGGATACCATCGGCAAGAAGCAGATCGCGTTCAGCTCGGCGCAGCTTGGCGACAGCGGCAGCCTGGTCGTCGGCCAGGACGTGATGGCGTTCGGCACGCCGTTCGGTCTGGCGCGCACGGTCACGCGCGGCAGCGTCTCCAATACTGACCGCACTTTCTATGACGTGCAGCAACGCATGGACATCGACGGCTACGAAACCGGGGATTTCTCCAACTGGATTCAGATGGACGTGCCGATCAACCCCGGCAACAGCGGCGGCCCGCTGGTCGATCTGGCCGCCAAGGTGGTGGGAATCAACACGCGCGGCGGCGGGCAGAACCTGAATTTCGCGATTCCCATCGACACCGCCAAGCCGGTCATTGCCGCCATCCTGCAAACCGCCGTGGAGGCGAAGCCTTCCACCGCCCCGGGCAAGAAGGGGCGCGTGGATCGCAGCGACCTGGGGTTTGAATTGATGCCCATGCACGAACTGGAAGCGTTTTACGACATCGACATCAACAAGGGCGTTCTGATCAACAGCGTGGACCGGATCGGGCCCTACGCCGACGCGGGCGGAAAGGCCCAGGACGTTTTGCTGACGGTGAACGGCCAGCCGACCAACGTGCGATTTCCCGAGGAAATGGCGCCGGTTCGACAGCGGATCGCCTCCCTGCCCATCGGCAGCAACGTGCAGCTCACGATCAAGCGCGGCAAGCAAACCCTGACCCTGACCGCCAAAACGACGCTGCTGGATGGCTATCTGGGCGAGGAACGGGGATTCACCCAATGGGGCGTTTCGCTGCGCCAAATGACCCGGCCTTACGCGGTCGCCAATCAACTCGACCAGGTGGCCGGCGTGTGGATCACCAGCATGTCCGACGGCGAACCTGTCGAGCGGGCGCACCTTGAGCCGGGTGACGTGATTCTCTCGGTCAACAACACGCCGGTCACGGACATGGCCCAATTCCAGGGCTTGTACGACAGGACCCTGGCCGACAAGCTGGATCGGGTGGCTCTGGAGGTCCAGCGCGGCCGCGAGGTTTTCACCGCGATCCTGAAGGTCAAGGAATATGCCCCGGCCAGCGATCCGAGCGAATAGGAGCGATATGGATGGCATCGGACATTTTCGGCGGAACGGACGAATCAATTGGCGGTTGCCAATCCTTATAACCGCGATATTGCTCGCGCTCTCAAGCTGGCCGGCGAGGGCGGACGAAGCGGCGACGGTACCCGATGAAGCGGCCACGGTCCGGCGGATGTATGACCTGGTCAAGCCCTCGCTGGTCGCGGTGAAATACACGTGGGCCAGCGAGTTGGGCTCGCAGGAGCTGTCGGCGGCCGGGGTGATCGTGAGCGATGACGGGCTGGTGGCGTTTCCGATCGGAATCGTGACGCCGGCGCTGGTGCCGGACGATCAGATGCAGAAATTCAAGATCGTCGTTCCGAGCGAGACCGCGGATGAAACGGAAATCGACGCGACTTTCCAGGGCCGGGACGAGCGGACGAGCCTGGCGTTCGTGCGGCCGGATTCGCCGCGGAAATGGAAGTCGATCAAATTCGTGGATTCCTCGCCGCGGACCGGCGATCCGCTTTATTCCGTGGGAATGCTGCCAAAGGGAGCGGGGTACAAGGCGATCGTGACGGCCGCGATCATGTCCACCCGCTTGCGCGGGCCGGTGCCGCAACTGCTGGTGGCGGGGCAACTCGCCGGAGTGGGGGCGGTCGTGCTGGATTCGCAGGGTCGCGCCATCGGATTGGTCCACGCCCGCAGCCTGGGCGAGGCCATCCTGGACAATCCGGAGAACCCGGACGATCTGCCCACGCTGAACAATCCCCCGCGGATGTTCATTCCCACCAGTGAATTTTTGTCCAGCATCGAGAATCCCCCCAGCCCCAGCAATCCGATCGTCATCCCCTGGATCGGATGCGAATTGAAGGGTCTGGAGAAGGAGGACGCGGAGTATTTCGGGATTGAGAACGTGCCGGCCGTGCAGGTGGGCGACGTGGTGCCCGATTCCCCCGCCGCCAAGGCCGGGTTGAGCAAGCTCGACGTCATCACGCGCGTCGACGGCAAGCAAATCGAACGCGGCGATCTTCCCATCGAATTGCCCGAGATCGTGACCCGGTACATGCAGCGCATGAGCGTCGGTTCGAAGGTGACGTTTTCGGTGATCCGCAACAAGGGCGACGTGCCGAAAGACGTCGTGCTGACGCTGGATACCCGGCCAAGGGAACCGCAGGAGGTTCGGCGTTTCTATGCACGCGACCTTGGTTTCGTGGCTCGGGAGGTAACGTTTACGGATACGTATCGACGGCATATCACGGCCAAAACCACCGGGGTCGTGGTGGCGCTGCTTCGCCCCCAGGCCGCGGCCCAGGCGGCGCATCTCGGAATGCTCGACCTGATCACCCAGATGAACGGCAAGCCCGTGGAGAACCTTGACGAATTCAAAAAGGATTACCTGGACTTCCGCAAGGATCGGCCGAACGATCCGGTGGTGTTGGAGGTCATCCGTCTGGACGGCAAGGAACAAACGATCAATATCCAGCCGCCGCAGTCGGATGCGCAGCCGGGGTAGGGGAAGTTGTTAGTGCAAGTGCAAGTTGCAAGTGCAAGTTGCAAGTTGCCGATTAGCATTTTTTGTGGTTGATTTTTGTCGAGCGTCCGTAAGGAAATTTTGCGATTTTGGCTGGTTTTTGGGGGCGGTGACAATGACGCGGTTTTTGATAGCGCCAGGGCCGTCATTGTCACTGTCACCGCGCCGTTTCAGGATTTTTCACCTGGGGCCGGCCGTCGCCGTGCCCTCCATTCGTGGGGAAGGTTAATCCCCAGTTTCCGATGTCCCAAAATGTCCCAAAATGTCCACTTTTCGACAGAATTTTTTCCGGCGCTTCGGGAAAGCCCTCCGAGCTAGAACAATTGAGCAGGGGAGCCGGTGAACAGGCGAACAGGAGAGGGAAGAAAAAAGCACGTCCCTCTGTATAATGGTCCGGCAGGTGAAGGTCTTGGACGTGTTTTTGGGAAAGTGGGGATTTTTTTGAATTAATTTTTTGAAGGGGAGCTGGGATGGGCGGGGCCGTGAAACGGGGACGCGGGGCCGTGAAACGGGGACGCAGTTCGATAACAATTAATGACTACATCCGTGTCCATCTGCCTTTCCATCTGTGGCCAAAAATGAATTTCTCCGCGTGCTGGGCGTGCTCCGCGGTGAATAATCCGGATCGATGCCGCGAACCGGTTGGTTCTGCTGTGCTGATATCCTGCGGAATACAAGCAAGAACCCCCACCCCTGCCCTCCCCCTGAGTACATGGGAAGGGGGAAAAGAGGTAGGTGGCCGCGGGATTTCGGCAGAGCAATTTGATTCCTGTTGCACGTCCCACGTCCGTGGAAGAAGAACATGGGCGGGACGCCCATGCTACAATCAATCCTTCGCCACCTTCTCCACGTCGATCCGATATACGCTCTGCACGTGTCCTTCGGCGGCCTGGACTCCCACGTGCAGGGTGCCGACGACGTCGACGAAATCGCTGGAATATTCCACGGCCTGGCCGGATGGGACCGTGGCCTGAATGAAATGCTGGACCTTCGGGGGGCCATTGAAACAACAGTTGGAGATGGAATAGACGAGCGTGAACGCGCGAATTCTCCCGTCGGCGGCGTAGGGGTCCCACATCTGGCCGGTCATGAGAACGCGCTTGCCGTCCAGTTGGCGATAACGCACGGGAATGTCGTCGGTGGTTCCGGTGTCCTGGTCCATCTCGAAGCTGCTCAGGGCCTTGAGGTCGACCACGAGCAGATCGCCGCGGCGGGTGATGCCGCCCGTGATCAGGGCATCCGTGTAGATGTAGATCGGATACCCAAACAGAAACAGGACGGTGGCGATCAGTGCGTATGTTCGCCAGGAACGGATCATGTAGCCACCAGGTTCGTCGCCACCGGCGTGCGATAGGCCTTCATGGCCGGCACCAGGCCGGCGAAGACCGCCAGGATGAGGACAGCAAGGATGTAACCCGCTTCGAGAAAGTATTCGACGTAATCGTAGCCGAGGGCTTCACCGTAGTTTCGGGCCATATACCAGGCCCCTAGGGCGTTGACGCCGTGGCCGGCGATGAGGCCCAGGATCGATCCGAAGAGCGCGACCAGGCCGGCCTCGATGCAGATGAGGGTCAGGACGGTTGTGCGCGTTGCGCCCAAGGCTCGGATGATGGCGATTTCCTTCAAACGGGCGGAAACCGAGTTATAGATGCTGACGAGGATGCCGACGGCGGCCACGATCGTGACCAGGGAGCAGATCAGCAGCAGGAGCCATTGCATGGGCATCAGAAAGGTATTGAAGAACTCGCGCATGACCGAAGCTGGGTTGACAGCCATGACGTCGGTGCTGTTGTTCAGATCGTATTCCAGGGCCTGTTCGGTATCTCCGCCGCGCGATTGAACCAGGATGGCCGATATTGCCCAAACTTCCGGAGGGAGCTTTTCGAGGTTGAGGTGGATCGTCTGATCCTTGGTGTCAAAGTTGTAATTGCTGAAATGTTGAATGCCATTGGCGTCGGGAGGATGAGGCTGGTCGGCATCGGAGTCGGGATCGACGTCGGGCGGCGCCTCGCCCTGCCGAAGCTTGGCCTGTGCGATCAAACCGGCGCCATGCTCGGCGATGGTGTAAAAACTCAGCAGTGGAATGTAAACGACCCGATCGATTGCCGTATGCGTTGGGGCGAGCACACCGACGACCGTCCAATCCTGCATGTGTATGTCCGCCGGGTGGCCGGCGGACGCGGGTGTGTGGGTGGCCTTAAACGTCGTGCCGATGCCGTTACCGGTCAAGCGCGGAATGTCGCTGCCGACGACCGCTTCGAATTTGTTGTAGGCGAACCCGTGGCCGTTGGCGATCTCCAGCTTTTGGCCCGGACGATAATCGAGCACGTCCTCCGGCTTCAGCGGATCACCATGTTCGTCGAATCCGAAAAAGCTCGTCTTCACGCCGACGATGCGGTATAGGCCGTTGAGCGTATCGCCGACAACCGTAGGCTCGGCGATCTTGACGTATTTGAAATAATTGTCCGCAGGCATGGGGACGCCCTTGGGCAGATGGGGGTCCAGCAGCCGGGTGTATTGGTCGTAAGGAATGTTGCCGGGGCTTACGTCCATGTGATAGACGGTGTTGAGCACCAGTTGCATCTTCGAGCCTTTCTTCCCGATGATGGCGTCGTAACCGTAATCGTTTTGGCCGAAAAGCGATTGGCTCTCGCGGCCGAGAATCATGATGGCGACGGCCAGACCGACGCCGAGCATGACCGACAAGGTGGTTAGCCAGGTGGATAACGCGCGTTGGCGCATTTGTTTTAGGACGAGTTGGAAATAATTCATGGGGATTACCTCAGGGACCCCACGGCAGCGCCGTGGGCGTTCGTTTGATTGATTTCCGTTAGCGTGAGAACGCGGGGAAGCTGGCGCGCGATGTTGAGGTCGTGACTCACGAGCAACAACGACGAACCGACTTCGGTGCAGAGCTTGCGGATCAGGTCCAGGACCTGCTGCGCGTTGTTGGCGTCGAGCGCGCCGGTGGGCTCGTCGGCCAATACCAGCTTCGGACGATTCGCCAGCGCCCGCGCCACCGCGACGCGCTGCTGCTGGCCGACGGACAGCTTCTGCGGCTTGTAATTCAGGCGGTCGCTCAGGCCCACCTCGGCCAGAAGATGCTGTGCCCAGGGGCGATCGTGGGCGCGGCCGGTGAAGCTCATGCCCAGCAGCACGTTCTCCAACGCGGTGAATCCGGGCAGAAGATGATGGGTCTGAAAGATGTACCCGATGTTCCGGCCGCGGAAGACGTCCCGCTGCGCTTCGGACAAGGTGGTCAGATCGACCGGCTCATTGGAATCGGGCTTTTGCGGATCGTACCCGAACACCACGTTGCCGCTGTCGGGGGCGAGAATGCCGGCGATCATGTGAAGCAGCGTCGTCTTTCCCGAACCGCTGGTGCCGATGAGGGCGACTTGTTCCCCGTCGGTCAGGTAGAGTTCGGGAAGGTCGATCACCGGCACGCTGCTGCCATCCGGCGCGACGAAGGTTTTTTTCAGCTTGTGAATAAGCAATCCCATGCCAAGCTCCTACAAAGGGCCGTTTGCCGGCGTCAAAGACGGACGCGCGGCGGCGGCTGAACAGTTTTGAAGGAAATTCAGATCGGGAGACATCAGGCCGCGGGAGGTCCGCGGCAATGCTCGGTGGAAATGCGGATGGGGACAAATGCCGATCGGGAGTCATCGCAAACAAATCCGACCCGCGCCACGGGCGCGAGCGACGGCGCGGACCAAATCTGCGCCGCCATCGGCGCATGCAGCGCGATGCAGATCGCGCAAGTGGACGGATCGTGAACCGGCGGACGGACCGGCAGTCGCTTCAGGGGGGAATTGGTTGCGACCTTCGGAGCCGGAAGATGCAATAGCGCCCGGTTCGCCTCCGCCAGATGCTGGCGTTCGAATACACCCGGCCCGAGCACCAGGAACACATTGAGCAGGAAGATGGCCGGATAGCGAAACACCGCCAATATTGTGGTCCCGAATCCCGGTCCGCGTCAAGTTAAACCTTGGCGCGCTTGGCCAGGCGGGCGTATTCTTCTGTCATGTCAACCAAACTTCGCTGGGGAATCCTGGGAACCGGAAACATAGCCACACAATTCACGGCGGGGCTGAAGTCCAGCCGGCGCGGCCTGGCCGCGGCGGTCGGATCGCGCAGCCCGCAAACCGCCCAGGCATTCGCCAAAACCAATGACGTTGGGCGAGCTCTGGGCAACTATGATGCCCTGATCGCCGATCCGGAAATCGACGTGGTTTACAACTCGTTGCCGAATTCGCTCCATGCCGATTGGACGATTCGCGCATTGGAGGCCGGCAAGCACGTGCTTTGCGAGAAGCCGCTGGCGATGAATGCCGCCGAAGCCGAGCGGATGTTCGACGCGGCGCAGAAATCCGGCCGCGTGCTGGCCGAAGCGTTCATGTATCGCTCTCATCCGCAAACTCTGGCGGTGATGGAAAGCGTTCAATCCGGGGCGATCGGGCAGCTTCGGCTCATCCGCAGCAGCTTTTGCTTTCGCACGCGCAAGACCGAAGGGAACGTGCGGTTCGTGCGCGATTTGGGGGGCGGCAGCCTCATGGACATCGGATGCTATTGCATCAACTTCGCCCGCCTCTTCGCACGCGCCGAGCCCGCCGCCGTCCATGCCGTCGCGAGATTCCACCCCACCGGGGTTGACGAACTGGCGGCGGGAACGCTTCTGTTCCCCAACGGCATCGTCTCGAGCTTCGCCTGCGGCATGTGCGCGCACGCGGATAACGCCGCGTATCTCTGCGGGACGGAGGGCTTCATCGAAATCCCCGTGCCGTGGAAACCGATGCCGGGTTCGAGTTTCATCGTTACCCGCGGCAACGAGCCGAAAATGGACAAGCCGGAATCGACGTCCCCCCCGCCGCGCCAGGTCCGCACCATCGACGCCCTTGGAGATATGTACGGCATTGAGGCCGACGACTTCGCCGCGGCCGTTCTCGACGGCCAGCCGCCCCGAATCAGCCGCGAGGATTCCATCGGAAACATGCGCGTCCTGGACGAGATGCGCCGGCAAATCAAATTGGAGTTTTGATGCAAATCCTGGAGAACTGCGGCGGAATCGCCGAGACCAATTGTTATCTGATCGCCGATGAAACCACCGGAAAAGCGGTGCTGTTCGATGCGCCCAACGACACCACCGCGCCGCTGCTGGACGAGGCGGCGCGGCGCGGATGGGACGTCATCGGCCTTTGGCTGACGCACGGCCATTTCGATCACGTCGCCGATCACGCGGTCGTCACCGGCAAATTTCCCAAGGCGAGACTTCTGATTCATCGTCTCGACGAGCCGAAGCTGCTCATGCCGGTCGACAAAATGTTCGCTCTGCCCTTCGAGATTCCAACGCGCAAGGCGGACGGATACGTCGAGGACGAGCAGGAGCTGAAGATCGGCAATCTGACCGCCAGGGTCCTGCACACGCCGGGGCATTCGCCAGGCCACGTCATGTATTATTTCGCCGAGCAGAAGGTTCTCGTCGGGGGGGATTTGATCATCATGGGTTCGGTGGGGCGCACGGACCTGCCCGATTCGAATTACGGCGATTTGCAGGCGTCGATCCGCAAGGTGATGGCGTTGCCGCCGGACACGCAACTTCTGCCCGGCCACGGGCCGCCAAGCCATTTGGCGGATGAGGCCAGGAACAATCCGTTCGTGGCGGAGGCGATGAATGCCGGCTGAAGCGCGGCGCTATTGCGCTTGCGCGGAAGGCGCCGTGGTCGCGCCGCCGTTGCCGGCGTCAGCGCTGGCCAGGTTGATCGTGATGCTCGGGTTGGCCGAGTCATCGGTGACGCTCACGGTCGCCGATCCTTTGCCGATCGATTTCTTCGACGCGGTGAGCTTGTAGTCGCCGTTGGCCAGGGCCGAAAACGTGCACTTGCCGTCTTTGCCTGTCTTGGCGCTGTTCAAAGCCTTGGAATGGCCTTCCACCTTGGTATAGATCTTGACGGTGACCTTATTGACCGGATTGCTGTCGGGATCCACGACCGTGACCGTGATGCTGCCGTTTGACGCGCTGGGCTGCGACGTGGCCGAATCGTCGGCCTTCACCGCGTGACTGGCCAATACCGCCAGGGCAAACGCCGCCAGAACCAGAGCAACCGAATTGATTGAACGAAACATGAACGACCTCCTCTATGCAAACCAAGGGTAGAAAACCGCCAGCCAGATTGTGGGCAAAACGCGGCGTCTGTCAATTGGGAAAAAAAGCCCCGGACGTGCATCCGGGGCTTCGATGTCTAATTCGTTCTCGGCGGGTTCTGCGGTGCGTTAGAATTGCATGATCACGTCGACCGCGGCGGTGAGTTCGTTGTACTCGCCGTTGCCGCCGGCGCCGTTGGCGTCGTAGACACGGCGGTCCGAATCATCCACGCGAATCTCCGGTCGAATTTGCAAGTATTGAAATATGTTGTCGTTGGGAAGGGGATGGATCTGTACACCGAGAGTGCCTTCATAATAATTGGCCTGGGCGCCGGTCGTCTCGCCGCCCTGGTCGCGGTACCACTCGGCACGGAGGTTGACGGTGAACATCGAGTTGATCTTGTACCCGGCGTACGCGACGACGGCGTACCACTGCGCGGGCCCGCCGCTCGCCGAGGATGGGACGTGAGGGTCGTCGCTGTACAGGAAATCGCCCACCACCGTCAATTGATCGGAAACGGTCCACGTCGGAATCGCCTCGATGGTCGTGCGGTAATCGCTGTTATCACCCGTTTCTTCCGGGCCTTCCTCGAAGTTCGTTACGATCGCCAAACTGCTGGTGATATTTCCCTTGGCTTCAGCGAGGAAGTCGATTGCGTCGTTATTATCGCGAAGGCTATTATTCCAACCGTTGGTGATGCCGCCTTCGAAGGTCCAGTCATTCCCATTAAGCAGTTTTGGGAAGGTGTATGAAGCCATCACGCCCGTGTTGGTAAAGGGAATCCCGTAGAAGAATTCATAACTGTGGGTGTAGAACGAGTTGCCGGTGGGATTGATGGTTTCCTGTCCGAGGAGTGCGACGAACTTTCCAGCGGTCAAGGTCAAGCCGTTGCCCACCGGCACCAGCAGCGCGAGATTCGCCTGAAGGATATCGTACTGGTTCTGGGGATGGCCCTCTGCCGGGGCCACGGCAATTCGATTGTCCAACATTCCGAAGGAGTGGGTGTAAGAATCGTCCGTCCCGTAGCCGTTTTCAAACAGGAACCCCCAGTCCCATTTCTTGGTGGAATCAATGCTCTTGGACAAAGTAAGGTCCACCTGATCGAGCAGAACGCGATTGCTGAACGGCCCGGCAAACGGAACGAAAGTGGGAGAATCGCCATTGGGGCCGCTGCCCAGGCGCGGATTGTCCGTGTCGTAGAAGTATCCTCCTTCCACGAAGCCCGTGACGCTGAATTTATTTGCCTCGAGCCATTGTCCAACCGGCGTCGGATCGAGCAAGAACATGATCGGGGTGAGCGTCGTCTCCGAAGGCGCCGACGCGGGAGCAGTCGCAGGGGCCGTTGCCGGCGCCGTGGCCGCCTCGTCCATCAGGACCGGACTGACCATCTGCGAGCCAGCGAGACTCTGATCTCCATCCGATGCCAGCGCAACCGAACCACAGGCCAGCACGGCCATCGCGGCCGCGCCTGCCAAACCTTTCCAATTCATAGTGAGTGTCTCCTTCCTACGAGGCGGTAAAAGCGCGGCATTGCCCCTGCTTTATGCACGGGCTCATCAATGACAAATTGGCAAATCCAGTGCCACCCGCGATCAGCCCGATTCTTTTCCCCCATGACGCGATTTCGGCGGCAATTCCGGGTGATTGATTGCCGGTTGAGGGATTCAACAGTTGCCTAAGGTATAAGCAAGCTTGGCCGAATGCCCGTTTCCCTGCCGCGAATGACGGCTAATGCCCAGCGACATCAGTCCGTGAGGTCCATGGTAATCCGTGAAAATGCCATTATCCTATGGCCGCACGGTGCATTCGGCGGGTAACGACCAAGGAGCAAGC
>Ga0181538_10004742_pt1 | contig 12518 bp, 10 predicted proteins | sample PEATcosm2014_Bin_40_FD_119773 | JGI IMG/M metagenome (GOLD analysis project Ga0181538, IMG submission 119773) | Peatland microbial communities from MTU Mesocosm Facility, Houghton, MI, USA - PEATcosm2014_Bin23_30_metaG | ecosystem: Environmental > Terrestrial > Soil > Wetlands > Peat | place...
CGGCGGCCCCGACGACCTGCGCTGTGGCAGAAACGTCGGGCGCGGCAAGCAGAGTCAGCTCCAGGTTTGCGGCGAACTCAGCCATGAGATTGCGCGACACGGCGTCTATCACACCCTTGGCGAACTGGGCGAGCCTGCCGTCGACGGAGATGACCGTGACGACCTTGACCTTGGTGCCTCTTGCTGAAGGCGCGAGGGTTGCCGTGACCACGGCAGTGCTTCTAGCTTGTCCGTGAATTTCGCTACCTTCCGCCTTGAGGACTGCTTTGCGCGCGTCGGCGTCGAGCAAGAGAAAGCGGGCGATACCCTCGTACCACACGGTGACCGGCCCGATTTTGACTTTCGCGACGCCCTCGTAGCTCTCGCCTTCGACCCGCAGAAGCCAGATTCCGGGTAAGTGGGCCGTGACCGTCTCGATGTCCGTCAGTACCGCCCATGCTTCGGCCACCGGCAGCGGAACCTCGAACTCGTCGTGCAGGTCCATGGGCGCAAGCCCCCCCAATTATCACTATCAACTCCAAAAGCCTCGTGCGCTATTCCCGTGACGTTTAGGGACGACGCTTTACACGGGGACCGGGCGGCGGACCTGGGGCGACAGGCTGAGGACCGAAGCGCGTCACAGATCGCAGACTGGGGTCACCACGCGGCAATCAGTAGGTTTCCGTGCCATCGACATGGTGAGGTCCTCTACGACCTCCTCGGCCTGCGCGACCGAGTAACCAGTGGCGGACGTGCACGTCAACCCGAGCGGCGGCTTCTGTTCAACGAAAGGAACCCCGAAGCGGAATACGGCCATCACGCTGGTATCCCTCAACGACGAGGCGTATCAACCTCCCAGCGCTTATGGACAACGACATGTCATCAACGGCATCTCGGTCTACGAGCTCTACTCCTTAGAGCCGACACCGAACGGAGCGGGACTCCATCCTTGCTCTCAAGATCACGGTTCCGGGCAGAAGAAGCCGATCTTCGTCTTCATTCGGTAGAGGGGTGCTCGCCCGGATAATCCTGTAACTCGCTGCGCGCGGCGTTATGCACAGGGTTCGCCCAGGGTCCGGGGCCGGTTCGACTCGGCCTGCAGTGTGTGTCTGTCCGATGAACAGCTCTATCGTTACCGATCGCACTCACCAGGGTGATGAGCCGCAACAGCCGTCAAGGTCCTAGAGGAGCCTCGCGATAGACCTCCAGAATTGGAGGCTCAGCGAGCAAGGACCGCCACCGTGCAAGGAGCTGCGTCATGATGGGGTCGGACCGCGTGCGCTCGTCGTCTTCTTGGTAGGAACGCTCATCGATGTACTCGATTTGCTCAATGAAGACTTCTGGTTCCGCGTCCTTCGACAAAAGACAGACGCGAATACCGCCAGGAGCTTCGTAGAAGGGGATTGCCTTCCTGAGAAAGGCGCGGAACTCAGCCTGACGCTCATTCGCGACGCGAATGCGAAGGTGAAGCCAGACGCGGGCTCGCCATGGGTACCCAACCGATGTTTCCATCACCGCCATCGTGCCATCACGAGAGAGGACTCGCAGAGAACTAGGACTGGGCCACGTCCTAGACACGCCTACTGGGGCAGGTTGACCAGGTCTCCATCGAGATCCAGTCGTCCGTCGCTCGGAACCGGCAACGCTTCTAGCCCTTCGCCGTTGAGGAGCGCTTCGGCCCCCGCGTTCGTGGTGGCAACGATTGTGGAGTCAAAGTCGATATCAGTCGCGACCACCCAGGCCCGGTCCGCCGGCCACCACAACTGTGGCGTCAGTCCGAGCCTCGGCCAGGAGTAGGGGCCCAGGGGCTGGCGGTACAGGTCGCAAGCGACCCCAATCCGTCCGCGACCGAGCAGGTAGCTACGGTGGGGATGTTCGAAGCGTGGCAGCAATGCTACCTGTCGTTGAAACTCTACAATCTCGGCTTCGATGGCGTCCGGTTCGTCATCAGAATGGTGGACTGCCTTCAACATCGACCAGCCCCCGCTGAGGACGCCCCAACCTTCCCATAGGGCGAAGTAGCAGACTGATGGGGTCGTGGTCAGTCCCGCCAGTTGTTGAACGAGCACATCACAGGCAGCGGGGATAAGGGTTCCTCTGAAAGGAGCTTGGTCGAAAGGCGACGGGCCCCAAAGGGGCCTCGCCGGAAGCGACATCCGTTCGAACTGGGCCAGCGGATGGAACCTGCGGCCACTCCAGTGGGCGATCTCCTGCCATGTGACGGTCTCAGACGGGGCCGGGGCACCCGCGGGGTGAAACACACGAACGTAGGCTTCGAAGCCGACGGGCACGATGCCGGTGACGGGCGTACCGTCCTCGGTGCCCCACGCAAGGAGGCGTGGACCTATCCACTCCGCGGCGCTGAGATCGTGGCATGGCTCGAACGCGTGCGGCCACATGTAAGGCATCGTACGGTGAGCCGACGACCGACGTTCTAGGACGTACCACGAGGTAGGGCCTCTCAGAGACGGGGCCGTTTCGAGGTCCGCGAAAGGCGGCCCGCAATCAGTGGCCGCTCGAGTTTGGTGAGTGGGCCCTCTCACTGGTATCGCCGGCGACTCCTTGGTTCACGGCCACGAACCAGGATGTCGGTGGCATCACTTTCGGTTCGACCGGAGACGGCCGAGTACACCGGAAGATCCACTCATCCCCCGGAACCCAAGATCAGCAAGGGCAAGTGACCACCTCGCGGAGCTGCCCGTGGAACTACAGATGGCTCGCGACAGCCGCGCTCAACGCCACCGCCGCCTAGGTCCTTTTGGTGCGCCCGGTGAGGACTACGTACGCGACAGGCGATGGTGGTGCGGCTTGGCACCGGCTCGCCATATTCGCGTGAACAGGTCGGTTCTTGTCGGACGTGACCCCTCTTAGCCTGAGGCGTCACGATAAACGCGGTCAACCAGGCCAGCGAGGAGAGGAAACCGCAATCCTCTGGACTTTGTTGCAGCCTAAGTTGGAGAGATGGATCGGTGGCCTTGTTGTGTTTGCACGTCGCCCCAAGCCTGGCCAACTCAGATTCGCGGAACCTCGTTTCGCCGTGCCGGACTCCGGCCAGCTGTGGCGCCTGGTCCGGCGTCATACGCGAAAACCTTGCGACGAGGCTTCGTGACGCGATGACTACGGCGCGCAAGATCGGCGCTTCTGCGATCATGGGTTCGGCTTTGGCCCTGGGAGCCTGTATGGCTTCGATCGGAACCTCGCCAGTTCAGGCGCATCTCACTGCGGGCGCCAATGTGCTCGGGAACACGGCTCGCGACGTCGCCGATCGCCCGGGATCCGACACGACGCAGCCCTTCATGGAAGGGTACGGCGATCGGACGATTAGCAGTGCCACTTGCTCCTCTCCGACATGTGATTTCATCCCGGCAAGCATGGCGGTCGGCGTCGGCTCGCTGAACGCGCAGTCCTCACCGACGGGGCACTTGGTCGCTCGCTGGTCTCGACGGCTCCAGGAGCCGACCGTCATCTCCGATGGGCTCGTGCTCTATGGGTGCGGAGCAGGTTGCGTCGCGGCAGACTACGTGAGGTCGGGGACCAGAAGCTGGGCATTTGTAGACCACGAGAACTCTGAGATCTGGGGGCTTGCGGCTGCAGACGGCGTCGTGCTCGTGGCGGCGGGCCGCCTTCAGCCGAACTCATGCGGTCAATGTCTTCAGTTCGCCCAGGTTTACCGCGTCGATGCTCTGGACGAGACGACCGGACGCCTCCTCTGGATGCTGCCGATCAGCCCAGGGAGGACAGACGGACCGATTCAATGGCTCCCAGCAGTGATCGCCGACCAGGTCGCGGTCGTACAGCTGACGAACGGCTTGACGCTTGGAGTTGGCCTTCGCACTGGCAAGGTGTTGTGGCGCTCGGGTCGACCGGCTTCGTACTGTTACCCGCAGCCACCGGCCGGTGCTGTTCCAGAGGTGGTGCTCGTCGGATGTTCCGGTCAGGTGGAGGCGCTCGACCCCGTCACGGGGCGCGTTCTTTGGACGGCAGCGATCAGCACTGCTTTGGGTTCTGCGGGCGGAGCCGTCGAGGTCGCGACCGATGCGGCGTCAGGCGTGGTCGCCATAGAGCTCGGATTTGGTACTGTCCCGGGAGACGTCCCGAGCTTGGAGAGCGCCTTCGAGAAGGAGAACTCCCCTTGGGACATGACGTCGATCCTCATGGTGAGCGCCTCGACGGGTGCTAGCCGTTGGTCACTCATCGACGTGGCCCAAGAGCCGGTGGTTTTCGGTGGAAACGGCTCGCTTTGTGTTCAGGCCTTTGCTGGCGTCGAGTGCCGATCCGCCAGCACGGGGCGGCTCAGGTGGTCCTTGGGCACGCCCTATGTGCCCGCAGGAACCTTCGTGCAGCTTTGGAACCCGATCGCCGCATCTGGCGGCGTCGCCTACGTAATCAAGCCCGGCGCCGGGACCACGGTCACCAGGCGTGCCTGGTTCCTCGAGTCGTTGAGCGTCTCATCCGGGACAAAGTTCGTGGGTGACACGCTCTTGCCGAAGGTGCCCCCCGACCCTTACGGGACGCCAACCCCACCGTCGGTCGCGGCGATCGGCGACGGCATCGTGCTCGTCTTGGTCGGAACCGGTGGCCAGCAAATGGCGGTCGCCTACGGGCCCCAGGCCTAGGGGCAGTGCTGGATCACCGCTTCGGGTGCTTAGCCGACAGTCCGCTCAACGGCCTTCCGTTAGCGGCGCCGCACGAGCCACAACGGGAGGTCGAACAAACAGCGAAAGACCAAGTGGACACGGTTGAGGCAGAACTCCCTTCGTCTGTATCTCCCGGTACTCGGACTTGAACGAGCTCTGGAGGGGTCCGGGCAGCACATTTGACAAACCAGGTGGTCGCGGGTTGCCGTTGGTTCGACTAGGACTCGTCTTTTGATCCAGCAGGTTTATGTCGCCCCGTGGTTGGTAGGCGACGCCCTCGCCAGCTCATTGGGGTCTAGCGCCATGGACGAGCGCTGCTTCTAGTCGGTACCTTGCAGGCGCGCCCACTCGTCGGCGAGCATCGCGAACAGGATTTCATCGGTCCATTCACCCTTGACGAACTCGTTCTCGCGTAGGTGTGCCTCCTTTCGCATGCCGATCACTTCCATCACCCGGACCGAGGCAAGGTTGCGGGCGTCGCACTGACCCTCGAGCCGGTGCAGACCAAGAAGCTCAAATCCGATACGCAACAGGGCCGTTGCGCCTTCCCTGGCGAAGCCGTGGCCCCAGAACTCCGGCGCGATCGTGTACCCGATTTCTCCGCGACTGTGTTCGCTGCTGCGGTGGAAAAGGGTCACGGTCCCTACGAACTCACCACTTGTGCGAAGCTCCGCCGCAAGCTCAAGAACGTCACCTTCGACTTCGAGCTTCGCCGGGCGAAGCCTTCGCTGAAGGGCTTCGCCAAGCCGGTCACGCTGCATCGGCTCGGTATAGAGGTACCGCACGACCTGCGGGTTCCCGTACAGGGCAAGAAGCGACTCGGCGTCGTCCTCGCGGAATCGTCGGAGCTTCAGCCGTGCCGTTTCGATCGGTAGATCACTATCCGTAACCTTTCCCGCCATTGGTGGAAGTGTAAGCAGTACCGCCAGCGAGCAACGAGAGAACTCCTTTTGACGAGCATTCGTTCCAGTCAAAGCACGGCTCGGCTTGCCCCGTGGACTGCATATTCGCAGCTCAGCCAGCTTTGTGGAGAGGGTCAAGGTGAAACGACAGGGAGCTTCAGTGAGGAACACCGGCTATGTGCACATCCGGACGGGGCGCGCTCTTGAGCATCAAAGCGTTCTAGCGGCCGTTCCGGTCCGGGGCTAACTGGGCGAGCCAGCCCCATGGACCAAGGACCCGTCTGGGTCTCGTGGATCGGTGAGTACGCGAAGCCTCAATGAGGACGCTTCATGACACGACGGTCCAGCTGACCGAGATGTAGGAGGGCACGCATGGGGGACGAATCCACCTCGCCGGAGCTCTCGTCCGGGCCTTTCCTGGTTGGGCGAGTCCTTAAGTCGACTGCGACCGGAGCGGTCGCCACGTTGTTGTTCGTCGTCATCTCGGCCTTGTGGATCGTCGCGGCGGCAACGGCGCGGGTGTGGTACCACAGTGCTCCTCCCGGCTATGAGTTTCCACGCCGGTCGGGCTTGTACGTCTGGGTTGTCCTTGCTGCCGTGGGAGCGCTTCTTGCGTTCGGCTCGCTCCTGCAGTGTGTGTGGCCGGTCCTCCGGCGCCAGCCGCTGGTGGTGATAGTCGCCTGCGTCGGGGCAGCAGCCGAGATTGTTCTCGTCCACCTCGTAACGGGCCACGCGATGGCAACTGCTCCCCTGGGTTTCGATGATTCTGGTGAGGGGGCCGCCGCAATAGTGGCGCTGGGCGTCAGTCAACCGGTGCTCGTCGGCGCTCTCGCGCTCATCCTCGGCCGGCTGCCAACAGCGGGCCGCCGGCGTGTTGCTCGGGATCGGCAGCGCTCGTCCTGGAGCTACGTTGGGAGCCTCGTCGGTATGGTGATCGCTTGCGGTGCCTTGGCGGCCTGGAGCCTCTACGACAGGACGGCTTTTGTCGTCGACACCAGTCTCATCGCCGGCAAGTCGGCGGTCACGAACGTAGGGGCATGGTGGCCGGGCCTGTTCGCGGCCATGGTGGCTCTCATGGTTGCAGGAGTCGTCTCTGTCCCGGCTGTGGTTCGCAAACCCGCGCTGGGTCCGAGTCCGCGCCGCCGCCGATGAGCGTCGTGCAGCGCGCTGGGCGGACGGGAGACGGTAGGTGATCCCAGTGGAGTGGGTCCTCGCCGGAGCCTGACAACCATGAGACCGCAGACCCGAGCGGTCGTCGCGTCACAACAGTCCTTGCGCTGCGCAGGCGTCCTTCGCCGCAACCACCGCGTCCATGGCGCCGGCGACTCGTCTTCGTTGCCAGGCGAGCGGCCGGTCGCCGTGTTGACGCTCCTGCTTTGGCGACGCGGAGGTCATAAGCCGCGTCAGGTTCCTGGCCTGTTGCCGCGGAAGCAGCGAGGACTTCTGTAACCTTGTCGCGTATGTCCAAGACGATTGGGTTGGGACTGAGCGGCGTCATCATGGTCGTGCTCGGGCGTATGGCGGCGACGGGACGCCTGCCGAGGAACCTCTTCGCCGGCATACGGATCCCGTCGACCCTGCGAAGCGACGAAGGCTGGGACGCCGGGCATCAGGCCGCGGCTTCGGCGTTGACTGCCGCGGGGTGCGGTCCCGTTCTCGTCGCGGTTGTTCTGCTCGCGAGGAGTCCCGGTCCCAAGGCGCGGACTGTTCTGTCGCGTCTCGCCAACGCCTGGCTCCTTGGCTGGCTTGGCTTGGCGACGGTGCAGGCGAGCCGGGCGGCACGGGCCACGGTCAGCTGAACCCGCTGTAGCTGAGCGGAGGGCAGGCGGCGCAGATCGCCACCCGGCACGCGATCAGGCATGCGGCGTAACTGCTACGTTGTCCGCCGGGTCCTCCGATGGCGGCAGACGAGCGTTTGAGCTCCAAGCAAACTCGTTGGCTAACTGTGGTTCGTCCAGAACTGGCCGGCATGCGCGTAGGTGTCACCAGTCGCTAGGTCGATCAGGTAGGCGCAGATGCCGTGCTTGCCGACGTGGTCCGCGCCGAATTGTTCGACCATCGAGTAGGTGTGGGACACGCTCCGATCTTCGAACAGCGTCACTCCGTAGGTGTCCGGGAGGAAAGCGCGTGTGCTCTCTGCCGCGTAGGTGCTGGCGCACCCTGCCTGCGGGTAGTACTGCTCCCAGGCGACGACATAGTCAGCGGGGCTGACCGCAGTGCCCGAGATCGTGTACTTGAAGGACGCGCCGATCTTGTTCGACGTCGGTCCGCTGAGCTTGAGCGAATTGCCGCCGGACTGCGATGTCCGTATCGCGGCCCCAGACGCGACGCATGGCACAGCGGTAAGCACAGTGGCAATGGCCGCGACCAGAAGCCCGCGACCCAGCTTCCCTGAAAGCATTCTTCTCCCCCCTGTTCGCGCGGACACCACCGATCGATGGATGCCAGCGCGCTTTCTACTGAGACAAGTCTCGCTGTGTTCTACCACGTGGGCGTGAGTTTCGGTAGGGATCCTGGCTGGCGGTCCGCGGTCAAGAGCACGCTTTCTCCTTCGCTCAGGGGATTGCTTAGGCGGGGTCGCCGTCGGGCCCGGGGTCGCCGGACGAGACATCTGGGGCGGCTCTGCGTGCAAGCGCGGCGCTAGCCAGGGGTAGTTGCCGACACGACGCCGGCAAGACTGTCAGTCGGCGTTGTCCCGGGCCACGGTGGCGATGAGCCCGGTCGGATTTGACTCGATTACTGATCCCGCCATGGTGAGCTCGACGACGGTCCGACGGCGGATCGAGCCGCTCCCGCGCCTTGTGGTCGAGGCTGGACTGCAACACTGTGCCCATGCCTGACCGACCCCTGCCCCGCGCCGCGGGTCAAGTCACGCCGTCCCGAAGCTTGACGTTGGGCCGGACAGCCAAGTTCGTGGAACCGCCTCGGCGCAGTCCAAATGAGGGCGTGAGCTGAGTGGCGCGAAGACGACCACCGGGGCTCCTGCCTCGAGCTCAGCTCCCATGGACTTACCTGGGGCTGACTCTGCTCGACTGGCGGCAATGTTGCAGACCCGCTGAACTGTTGGCCGGTCGGGACGCGTCCCGTGACGTCGGACAAACGTTGGGGCCGTGAGGCGAATACCGGAGTGGAGCCGTTGACAGCTGTACACGCACGATCTCGCGGGCGTCTCTGGTCATATTGGCAGCGTTGCCGTGCCGACCTCTTTGGCATCTCGGCAATCTTCGGGTTCGTCGTCGCCTACCTGTCACCAGCGTTCAAGGACGGCTGGAGCTTCGGCAGTTTCGACGCTGTCCTCGGCTTCACCTCACTTACCAAGAGCGTGTACCCCGGTACTCCTCACGACGTGTTGAATGGTGACTCTGTCAGCCAGATGGTGTCTTTCAACGCCTTCGACTGGACCGCCATCCACCACCTTCAGTTCCCCCTCTGGAACGACCTGAGCCTGCTGGGGTTGAACCAGTTCCTGAACTTCCAGTCGGCTGTGTTGAGCCTGCCCGATCTCACGAGCTATCTCGTTCCCATCCGGTTCGCATTTCTCGTCGTTGTGGCGATGAAGCTCCTCATTGCCGGGACTGGTGCCTACGCCCTTTGTCGCGTGCTTGGCCTAAGACCTCTCGCCTCGGTCTTCGGAGGGGTCGTCAGCATGCTCTCGGGAGCCTTCTCCTCTTGGCTCGCCTGGCCTTTATCGGGCGTAGTGGACTGGGTCGCTTGGATCGCGGCGCTCGCGATCCTCGCATACCGCTGGAGGGCAAAGCGCTCCTACGTGGTCTTGTTGGCGCTGTCGATCGCCTTTTGCGTATACGGAGGATTCCCCGAGGCGTACTACTTCGTCGCGGCAGCGTTGTTGACATTCTTCGTCGTGATGGGCGTTCTGGCGCTCGTGAAGCGACGGCTCTCGCTCGCGGGCGTGGTCCGGATCGCGATCGGGGTCCTCGCGGGAGCAGTGCTCTCGGCACCCTTGTGGTTCCCGGGGCTGCAGGACGTGAACGGCAGCCACCGCGCAGGTGCGTCAGGCTTTGCCGGAGTCAACGCCAGCTCCCTCGGCTTGCTCGTCGCACCGGGTTACTACGGGCTGCCGACAAAGGGGAGCACCTGGTTTTATCCGCACGGCAACTACTACGAAACAGCTGTTTACGTAGGGGTCATAGCCCTGGTTCTGGCCGGGGCAGCCGTGCTGCGCTGGTGGCGACATCCGACAGTCATCGCGCTCACGGTCATGGTCGTCGTCACCATGGTGATCTCGTATCAGACCAAGTCGTTCCATCTCGTGTCCATCCTCTTGAGGGACTCGAGTTTCAAGGGCATAGCGATCAAGCGGATGCGCTTGGTGCTCGGTGTGCCTGTTGGCGTGCTGTCCGCCCTGGGGCTCGAAACCCTCATTCGCCTGCGGGGCGAACGCCGCATGCTGAGCGCGTACTGGGTCCTCAGCGCGATCGTCGCCCTGGTCGTCGGGTTCCTGTGGTACGGGGCGGTCGCGAACAACCTCCCGACGCTGCAGCACGAGCTTCGCCTTGACAGCCTGTGGTGGCCGATCGGGCTGGTCGGGGCGTGCGTTCTCGCAGGCGTCCTGTTCTCCTTCGTGCGAAGGCTGGGCCCTCGTCGGTCCGCCCGAACCGCAGTCGTGGCGGCGGTCGCGGTGCTCTTTGGCGCGGAGGCGGCTTTTCTTGTTTTCTCCGGAGTCGGGATCAACTCGTACACCAAGAACTTCTACCCGGTCACGCCAGCGGTCGCACGGCTGGAAGGCGTTGTTGGCTCGGGTCTTATCGGAATAGACACTGGAAAGCCTTTGAAGACCCAGAAGATGGCGCACGCCGGCTTCTTCCCGGAAGCCAACCTTGGCTACGGTATTGCCGAGTTCGCAGCCTACGACCCGGTGATTCCGCAGGCGTACTTCCTTAGCACCGGTGGGCCGCCCACGATCGAGCCCGACATCGACTCTGCCACGCTGGCCCGCCGCTTCGGCATCCAATGGATCCTGCAGCCGACTCGGGTTTTCCTCCCGCCCCCGCCGGGCACCCGTTACGTAGGGTCGTTCGCCGGTGAGCGCCTTTACGAAGTTCCCGGCGCGGCACGCTTTTCCTTGATGCCCGATGGTGGCCGGGGCACCTTTGAGCCCGTGCCCTCGGTGCATCCTGTGTCGAGCAGCTGGACACTTACTGTGGACGCTTCGGCGCCGAGCAAGCTTGTGATGCGCGTGACCGACGTCCCGGGTTGGCACGCCTCCATCGACGGCCGCGCGTTGCCGCTGTATCGCTACGAGGACATCATGCTGGAGGCGCCTGTCCCGGCCGGCCGTTACGTGGTTCACTTCTGGTACATGCCGAGGCGGCTTGTCATAGCAACATGGTTGGCGTTGGTGACTCTCGCCCTACTGCTCTCGTGGGTGTTCTGGCCGCAGGTACGGCGTCGGTCGCGAAGCCGCCCTGTGCGCACCGACCTCGGTGAGTCGTTAGCCCCGGCCCTCGAGATGGCCGAGATCAAGAGCCGGGGGATGAGCGCGGGGCCGAGGTCGGGGGCCTAGTCCAGTGACGGCTACGGGCCCCAACGACGCGACTCCGAGGTCACGAGCCCGATGGTCAAGGTGCCGTTGCCTTCGAGTGGCCACGGCTTCGGCGGGGGCGGCCGCTTTCGCGGGTCTCGTCGCTCTGCTTTACGGCACGTCTGTACATACCGGAGCCGCCGACTCGGACAAGGCGACCACGCTGCTCGTAGGTCAGGCCATGGGCGAAGGCCACCTGTTGTTGCACGGTTGGATGCTGGCGCCAGGCAGCTACTGGACCAGCGACGCGCTCTTCTACGCTGTCGCGGTCCGGCTTGGCGGCGTTCGGCCAGGGATCCTCTATGGGGAGCCCGCGGTCGTGGCCGCCGTGACCATCGCGTTAGGGGTTCTGCTCGCATTCGAGGGTCACCGTGTCTCCGCGGGTCTTGCTGGGGCCGTCGCCGTCGTGGCCCTTCTCGCCTTTGCCACTCCCGCCATGGACTTATGGTTTGTCGGCAAAGGCTTTCACGTCGCCACCGTTCTGTACGTCCTTGTCGGGTTCGCAGCGCTGCGCCGCGGGGGTTTCGGCTGGGGCTGGGCCGCGGCGGTGGCTCTGCTCGCTTTCGGGATGCTGGGCGATCTGATGATCGTCGCGTATGGGATAGCGCCGCTCTTTGTCGCAGGCCTCGCGGCGATGCTGCGCGAGCGAAAATGGCGAAGTGGCCTGGCGCAGGTGACAGCCGCTGTAGCAAGTGGCGGGATCGGCTACGCGGCCCTTCGGCTTGCCGATCTGCTCGGCAAGTTCAAACAGGGGCCCACACTGAGGCTCGCCGACCTGAGTCAGCTGGTGAGCAACTTGGGACACATCTTCACTTACTCAGCTCATCTGGTCGGTCTGGCCAACCGCCACTCGGCTACCGGAGGGATCCCTCCTGCACTACTCGGTGTGCACGGCGTCGGCGCAGTTTGCATGCTCGTCTGCTTGTCGGGCGCGCTGGTGAACCTCATCCTCGGTGCCATCCGCGGGCCTTCACAGGGCGCGGCCGCTTCGTCAGAGCCCGCGCTCTGGCGGTTAGACGACATGCTTCTATTGGCAGTTCTGGGTTCGTCGGCCACCTTTGTGCTCCTGGCGGGAGCGAATGGACCCGGCAGTCACTTCCTCATCCCGCCGATCGTCTTCGCCGGTGTCCTGACCGGTCGTATGATCGCCCGGGCGTGGCCCAAGCTGAGGGTGCGTTGGGTGGTTCGCGCGCTCGCGATCGCCGGAGTGGCCGTGTCACTGAGCTTTGCTGCCGGACTCGCCTACGAGTTAACTCTCCCTGAGCCGACGCAGCCCGCAAGCTCCTTGGCCGCTTGGCTGGAGGCGCACGACCTCAGAGACGGGATCGGTGGCTACTGGACCGCTTCGATCACAACGGTCGAGAGTAGAGGAGAAGTCGTAGTCAGGCCGGTGTCGATCGGACCTAATGGCCTGCAGCGCACGATGCCCCAGTCGTGCGCCAGCTGGTACGCCGGTCA
>Ga0181538_10004746_pt1 | contig 12506 bp, 12 predicted proteins | sample PEATcosm2014_Bin_40_FD_119773 | JGI IMG/M metagenome (GOLD analysis project Ga0181538, IMG submission 119773) | Peatland microbial communities from MTU Mesocosm Facility, Houghton, MI, USA - PEATcosm2014_Bin23_30_metaG | ecosystem: Environmental > Terrestrial > Soil > Wetlands > Peat | place...
AATAGCAGCCTCGTGCCATGCCGCGCCTACGTCAATTCCAGTGACTGCCAGAGCTTCGTTATCGATCAGGTGACGTAGATATTGTTTCTCGTGCTCCAATCCGAGCTTCTGCAGCAGTTCGATGGCGGGATCGTCAAAAAATGGCTTCTTGATCTCTTTTCGTGATTCCGCACGGTCGAGCGTTGCCGTGTGCTGGCAGGCGAGAAAGTTGGCCACATCCGTAGCGGAAAACATTGTGTCGATAGCGTACACCGGGAAAAGCGTCATGGATCAGCTCAAGCGTTCGATCTTGCTACGATCTTAGAAGGTGCTATCGTTATGGGTTCCGCTTATTCTTGATTTCGGCGAGAGTTGTTTGGTTGCGTCAGGGAGAGGCTAACAGTTGAATGCAGTTGAAATAGAAGAAGCCATTTCGCAATTGGCGGATCAGCCGTTTGACCCCGAGAATTTCCCCTACGCCTTCCTTGAAGCCTTCGGCAACAAGGCGACAACCATTAAGAGGCTGCGCGCCGGCGCCTCGAACAAGTCGGATCTTGCCGGAGTTCTCCAGACCAACTATATCCACATCGCTACCTGCAGCACTGGGGAGGTCACGAAAACGCTCACGGCCTTAAGGGAAAGCCCCGCGACCGCCAAAGCGAAAGCTAAATTCATCTTGACGACAGACGGCGCGGGCTTCGAGGCTGAGGACTTGACGAGCGGCGAAACCCTCGCCTGTGCCTACAAGGACTTCCCCGACCATTTCGGTTTTTTCCTGCCTCTCGCCGGTATTACGACAGTCAAGCAGATCACTGAAAACGCTTTTGACATTCGAGCCACCAGCCGCCTCAACCGGCTCTATGTTGAGTTGCTCAAAGACAATCCCGAATGGGGTACGTCCGCGCGTCGCCACGATATGAATCACTTTATGGCGCGCCTCATCTTTTGCTTTTTCGCCGAGGATACAGACATCTTTCTTGGGCAGGGATTGTTCACTAACACCATCACGCAGATGAGCGCGAAAGACTCGTCCAACACACATCAGGTGATCAGCGAACTGTTCCGCGCCATGAACACGAAGATCGAGGACTGGGACAACGCCGGAATACCTCGATGGGCCGATACGTTTCCTTATGTCAATGGCGGCCTCTTTTCGGGCAACATGGATGTACCGCGCTTCAGCAAGATCGCGCGTTCGTATCTACTCCACATTGGCAATCTGGACTGGACGAAGATCAACCCAGACATCTTCGGATCGATGATCCAGGCCGTCTCGGACGATGAAGAACGTGGAGCACTTGGCATGCATTACACAAGCGTGCCCAACATCCTGAAGGTGCTCAATCCACTCTTTCTCGACGACCTGCGCGAGAAACTTGAGGAGGCGGGCGACAATCCCCGCACCTTGCTCAACCTACGGAAGCGCCTGTCGAGGATCAGGGTTTTTGATCCGGCCTGCGGCTCCGGCAACTTTCTCGTCATCGCTTACAAAGAAATGCGTGCAATAGAAGCGGAGATCAACAAGCGGCGGGGCGAACCCGACCGGCGCTCGGACATCCCTCTGACGAACTTTCGCGGCATTGAGTTGCGCGACTTTCCCGCCGAGGTCGCCCGTCTAGCGCTCATTATTGGCGAGTTTCAGTGCGACATGCTGTATCGCGGACAAAAAGAGGCTTTGGCCGAATTTCTGCCACTCGACACGCAGAACTGGATCACATGCGGCAACGCGCTACGCTTGGACTGGTTGAGCATCTGCCCTCCGATGGAGACGGGTGTGAAGTTTCGGGCCGATGACTTGTTTGGAACCCCGCTGGATCAGCCCGAGATCGACTTCGAGGACGAAGGAGGTGAGACCTATATTTGCGGCAATCCTCCGTATCTCGGCTACAATCGGCAATCGACGGCTCAGAAGGAGGAGCTAGAGCGTATTTTCGCCCATAGAACCAAGAATTGGCGATCTCTCGACTACATTTCTGGATGGTTCGGCAAGTACGTGGACGTTTGCCGCTTCGGCTATAACGCAGCGTTTGTCGCCACAAATTCGGTATGTCAGGGAGAGCACGCGGTGATCCTATGGCCAATCCTATTCAGCAGCGGAATAGAAATATCGTTCGCCGTGCCTAATTTCAGATGGGGAAACAACGCCTCCAAAAACGCAGTTGTGACAGTTTCAGTTATTGGATTGACCACAAGCAAATCAGGCGAGCGATCCATTTATTTCCCCGATCACCGGCGGAATGTTCGCCACATTAATCAGTATCTGACTGAGGGCGACGCTATATCCATGTCCGCAGGACATGTACCTATCGCGGAATTACCTCAAATGCTTCTGGGGAACATGCCGAAGGATGGTGGAAATCTCATTCTGTCGAACGATGAAGTTCAGTCGCTGGTCGCAGATTTTCCCGAAGCGCAAGCCTTCGTATACGGCTTCTATGGTTCCAATGAACTGATCAACGGAGACTCCAGATATTGCCTCTGGATCCCAGACGACCAACTGGATCTTGCGCGATCCATCCCGCCAGTCGCCGATCGCCTCCAAGGCGTGGCGGACATGAGGCTTCAGAGTCCTGCTGCTTCAACGCGAGCCTTCGCAGACAGACCTCATCGCTTCAAACAGATTCAAGGGGTAGCCGAGCAACACTCCATCATCGTACCCAGCGTGTCGTCTGAGCGGCGCGAGTATCTTCCAGTCGGAATCTTGCCCGCGCGGAACATCGTTTCGAGTCTGGCGTTCGCTCTCTATGATGCGCCTCTCTGGAACATGGCGTTGATTGCCTCGCGCCTGCACCTAGTCTGGATTGCCACAGTCTGTGGCAAGCTCGAGACCCGATACCGGTATTCCAATACCCTCGGCTGGAACACGTTTCCCGTCCCGACGCTCACTGACAAGAACAAGGCCGATTTGACGCGCTGTGGCGAAGACATCCTGCTGGCCCGTGAACACCATTTCCCGGCGACCATCGCCGATCTCTATGACGCCGATGCCATGCCCGACGATCTACGCCAGGCGCATGAGCGTAACGACGAGGTGCTGGAGCGCATCTACATCGGACGCCGCTTTAAGAACGATACCGAGCGGCTCGAAAGGCTCTTTGACCTCTACACTAAAATGACCGCCTCGGCCTCACTGGCCAAGAAACAAAAGGAGAACGCGGGAGAATGACCACTGTGAATTGGCCATCTTCCTTCCCCCCGAAGTGCCCACCTTCAGAGGCAAGAGATGCGTCTGGGGAGGTGTTTAGACTGGTCTACACAGCCCCTCCGTCTGTGAAAGACTTCCAGTCTTACGCGCAGATGCGCCCTAAGGAGTTTGTAGGCAACTGCGAGGCGTCTGGGCTGTCGGTATTCACGACGAAAACGGATGCATTGCGCCTGGTGAGAAGAGTTCAGGCCCTAGGCAAGCGGGGCAAACCGGTCCCCTCCGGCGATTTAGTCGCAAGTGCACACCTCTGGCCGGAAGCTGGTAAGCTCATGCACACTCCTCGCAACGGCAACTCGCACCACACTTGGTGGGCGCCCGACGGTTTTGATCACGCCGCGGCATTCAAAGTGGTGACATAATGGAAATGTTCATTGAAGGAACTACTCTGGGGTCATTGAAGGTGCTCGAAGTCTACGAGTACTACGACGGACCTCGCCTCTTTGCTTCGGTAAACGGAAATGGGTCGGTCTTCCTCGTGCTATGGGTTGGTTTCACTGGCAAGAGTGATGAATACTACGTGCAACCGATGTCATTTCACCGCTTCCGCCAAGTGCGTGACGGTGAGATAAGTCTGCGCAACGCCTTCACTCGTCCGGAAGGTGCCGGGCTAGTAGTTCTTCAGATTGATCGACAATCTGACGAAGCTCGAACTGAGCACCTAAACAGTAACCAAATCGACGAGTCGTTGCTTCCTTTGCCAGGGGAAGCGCTCAAGTTGGAATCTCCCCTCCCACTCGCCGAAATGAAAATGCAAGTTCCCTCTATTTCCGTCTCTTACGCGCGCAACGGGACTTCGACCCGGGCCAACGCGCTCGGCATGAGGCCAATGCAGGAGCGGGCCTACGAAAAGCGAGGTGAGCAATACCTCCTCATCAAGTCGCCGCCGGCGTCGGGCAAGAGCCGGGCGCTCATGTTTATCGCGCTCGACAAACTTCAAAATCAGGGCCTCAAGCAAGCGATTATCGTAGTGCCTGAGAAGGCTATCGGCGCAAGCTTCCATGATGAACCTCTGTCAAAGTTCGGCTTCTGGGCCGACTGGCACGTGGAACCCAAATGGAATCTCTGCAACGCGCCTGGCGCCGACAACGGCGGAAAAGTCAAAGCTGTCGGGGTTTTTCTTGCAAGCAGCGACAAGACGCTGGTCTGCACCCATGCGACATTTCGTTTTGCGGTTGATGAATATGGCGTCGAGCAGTTCGATAACCGGCTTATTGCTGTAGATGAGTTTCACCACGTTTCCGCCAATCCGGACAACAAGCTGGGCGTCCATCTTGGGCAGTTCATCGCCCGCGATCGCGTCCACATCGTCGCCATGACCGGCTCTTATTTCCGGGGAGATGCCGAAGCAGTGCTGGCCCCACAAGACGAGGCAAAGTTCGATACCGTTACGTATACCTACTACGAACAGCTTAACGGTTACGAATATCTGAAGCAGCTCGACATCGGGTACTTTTTTTATTCTGGCTCCTATGTCGATGACATCCTGAAAGTCCTTGATCCGGCCGAGAAGACAATCATCCACATTCCAAATGTGAATTCGCGTGAGAGCACTAAAGACAAGATGAGGGAAGTTGAGCACATCATCGAGGAATTGGGCGAATGGCAAGGAATCGACTCCGCAACGGGTTTCCAGCTCGTCAAGACATCGCAAGGCCGTGTCCTGCGTATAGCCGATCTGGTCGATGACGACCCCTCCCGGCGCGACGGCGTTTCCGCCGCATTGAAAGCTCCAGCGCAGAAAAACAACCGCGATTATGTGGACATCATCATTGCGCTCGGTATGGCGAAGGAAGGCTTCGACTGGATTTGGTGCGACCACGCTCTGACTGTCGGATATCGGTCGAGCCTCACCGAAATCGTGCAGATCATTGGACGCGCAACACGTGATGCCCCGGGAAAGACCCGTACACGCTTTACGAACCTGATTGCCGAGCCCGACGCTTCTGAGGAAGTTGTTACCGAGGCTGTGAACGATACCCTCAAAGCAATCGCAGCCAGCTTGCTCATGGAGCAGGTGCTCTCACCGCGCTTCGAATTCAAACCAAAGCACCCGGAGAGCGGGCCTACGCCGGGCTACGACTATGGCCAAGCCGGCTATGACCCAACCAAGTGCAATGTCGGCTTCAACGAACAGTCGGGGCAGTTCCAGATCGAAATCAAGGGCCTCGCCGAACCTAAAAGCAAGGAAGCCACCCGCATCTGTCAGGAGGATCTTAACGAGGTAATTGCCGCCTTCGTTCAGGACAAGACGGCCCTTGAGCGCGGCCTGTTCGACGAGGAGCTAATACCCGAGGAACTGACGCAGGTGCGCATGGGTAAGATCATCCAAGACAAATACCCGGAGCTTAACGAAGAAGACCAGGAGGCCGTTCGCCAGCACGCCATTGCCGCCCTTAACCTGACACAACAAGCCAAGAAGGTCGCGCTCGGCGGTACGGACAATACCGAGCAGGCCGCTAACACCGCCTTGATCGATGGCGTGCGCAGATTTGCAATGGATGTGCGAGAACTCGATATCGACCTGATCGACCGTATTAACCCATTCGGCGAAGCTTATGCGATCCTCGCAAAAAGCATGAGCGAGGAAAGCCTGAAACAGGTCGCAGCGGTGATTGCTGCCAAGCGCACGAGCTTGACCCCGCAGGAAGCCAAGGAACTTGCGGTCCGCGCCTTCAGGTTTAAGAAGGAAAGAGGTCGCCTCCCCTCGTTGACCTCGCAGGACGCTTGGGAAAAACGGATGGCAGAAGGCGCCGCTGCGTTTGTCCGCTACAAGGACGAGGGTCGCTATGAGTGACATCGACCTCGACAAACTGCGCGAGGAACTGGACGACTTCGCAGAGCCGGAAAAGAAAAGCGGACGCTCGGCCCGCGAGGAGCGCATCATAGCCGGGTTCGAGGAGATACAGCGCTTTGTTGAGAAACACGATCGAGCACCACAGCATGGGGAAGACCGGGACATTTTTGAGCGGCAGTATGCTGTGCGCCTTGATCGCCTTCGCACGCTTGAAGACTGTCGTTCGCTACTCGCGACTCTCGACCATCAGGGCCTGCTCACTAGCACGGCAATTGTCGTTGCAGAGCCGTCCGAGACTATCGACGATGACGCGCTGCTAGCCGAGCTAAGGGACAGCGTGGGCAGCGTCACCGAGTTACGGCACGTCCGCAAGAGTGCTGACAAACGCGCCGCAGAGGAAATCGCCAATCGCACCGTCTGCGAGGACTTCGAGAAATTCAAGCCAATCTTCGAAGAAGTGAAAAGAGAGTTGAAGTCAGGAGTTCGCCATACTCTACCCGTCCAAGCTATGGACGAGCTTAAGCTGGCCGAGATTCAGAATGGCGAGTGCTTCATTGTTCAGGGTCAGATCGCCTACATCGCCGAGGTGGGCGAGGATTTCAGGACGCAATACGACCGTCGCGACAGCCGGTTGCGCGTCATCTACGATAACGGAACCGAGAGCAATCTATTGATGCGCTCCTTCCAGCGTGCCCTTCACCGCGACTCGGCGGGACGGCTAATCACGAATCCCGACATGGGGCCGCTATTCGCAAAGGAGCGCACTGACGATGATCTGGCAAGTGGCACGATCTATGTTCTGCGGAGTAAGTCGAACCATCCTGTTGTCGCGTCTAACCGCGATATTCTACACAAGATTGGCGTGACAGGGGGCAAGATCGACACACGGATAGCGAACGCTCGCCTAGACCCTACCTTCCTGATGGCCGACGTGGAAGTCATCGCTACCTACGAGCTCTGTAACATCAACCGGGTCAAGCTCGAAAACATTCTTCATCGTGTCTTCGACCGTGCGCAGTTGGACATTGAAATCAGAGATCGATTCGATAACCTGGTCAGACCGCGCGAGTGGTTTCTTGTTCCTCTCTTCGTAGTGAACGAAGTGATCGAACGCATAAGGGATGGAACAATCACTCAGTATGTCTATGACCCAACGACCGCTCGCCTGGTAGAAGCGGCTTCCTGAGGCGGCATGCCCACACCATTGTGCGCTCGTGGAAATTTCAATGTAAGCAGTTCGGCAACGATTCATGCCACTAACAGTGGACAGGTACGGCGATGTCTTAAAGATGGTCCAGATCGGTTTCTACACTGTGGCCGCCATCGTTGCCATCCTGACGTACCTAGCTGCCCGACGATCTATAATCTTCCGATGTGCGGACGCTACCGATTGTCACGGCGGAAGCAGATGGTCGAGGAGTACTTCGACGTGGCGTCTGGCGAACCTGAGTGGAATCCCCGCTACAACATCGCACCAACCCAGCCCGTCCCCGTCATTCGCCAGAACCCAGAACAGCCTCGCCGGGAGTTGTCGGTGATGCGTTGGGGACTCATCCCGTCCTGGTCGAAGAATATGTCGGGTGCCGCGATGATGATTAACGCCAGAAGTGAGACGGCGGCGACGAAGCCCGCATTCTGTGATCCGCTGACCAACCGCAGATGCCTCATTCCGGCGGATGGCTTTTATGAGTGGCAGCGGACGGGCAAGGTGAAGCAGCCGTACTGCTTTGAAGTCAATGACGGGGCGTTGTTCGCGTTCGCAGGGTTGTGGGATCGTTGGAGAGACCCGAGCGGCGAGTGGATCAAGTCGTGCTCGATACTCACGACGACACCGAACGTGGTGACCGCAGCCGTCCATGACCGGATGCCAGTCATCGTTGATCCAGACTGCTATGATCTATGGCTCGATCCGGGGATGCACGACATGAGAGCAGTGTCCGACATGCTGAAGCCGTACGACCCCCGGATGATGAGAGCCTACCCAGTGAGCAATCGGGTCAACTCATTTGCGAACGACGACGCGGAGTGTTCGACGCCCGTCACGCTCAATGCAGTTCAAACGCAGACGAGCCTATTCTGATATGTCGAAGCGACCAGCGAAGAAAGAAGCACCCGTCACTCTAAAAGGCTGGCAGCAGATCGCCGACTTTCTCGGAGAGCCTCAATCGGTTGTGCTGCGTTGGGCGAATGAGGGAATGCCAGTTCGCAAGGAAGGTCGATTTGTCTCGACTTCACCTGATGAATTGAATGTGTGGCTTGGAAAAGAATCGGGCAAGCCAGTTCACGCCGTCACTGAGACGACAGACCTGACTGCCGAACTCAAACGTGGCTTGTCCTATGTCCGCCTCGAACAACAGTCAGAAAAGTCGCAGACTCCGGCAAAGAAGAGGAAGAAGAAGAAGTGAAGGACGACGGGCAATCGGTTACGATGCTGCACGACTATCTACTTACACTGCCCGCTGCGTCCCGTACAGTAGCGGCGTGTAGGTATCCGACTTCCTGTGCAAGTCTCCAAAATTCCTCTCTTGCTACGGCTCGTTCCAATCTTAGCCTTCTAGTCTCTGCTCGGACAAATTTGCACACTTGATCCATCACCATGCCACTCGTGCCAGAGTCTTCAATCAGAATCTTTCGGAACCCCTCGATGGTAATGGCAGGAAGTGCGGGGCCAGCTATAAAGTATCGGAGATACTTCACAAAATTCGGGTCTTCAGCGATGGCGTCTCCCCGACGGCTATTTTTCTCGAAGACATCTTTATGGGACTTTCCGTGTCCGCCCGGAAAAGGTTCAGTGAAGTCACGAACTCTAGCTTCGGGAATTACACCACGAGCATGAAGTGATTTCAATAAGGCGTGGGCAGCTTTACCCAGATAAGGGCGGGTGTTTGAAAATTCCGCTTCCATCTGCTGGTGCAAGGCGACTTCTTCCGGTGTCAACTCGATGGGCTTAACTTCGGGAACGTTCATTTTTCCCCATTCGTTGCTTAGTCCGCCTTACATTTCAACTCTCGGTAAAATCTCTCCCAATCGTCTATACGAGGTAGTGTTCCGCCGTTCCCCTCGACCACATCCTTGAACACATTGCAAAGGCATTTCTGACGGGCAGCACCGCTCCCTTCCTTTATGAAACGGTCTCGACACGCTTTCAATCGGGCAAGGATGGCTTGAACTTCGTCCTCTGAGTACGTTGAAGCGAAGACTTGACTGACCCGTTGAGCTTCGGCAATCGTGTCTTTTTCTTCACGATGACGTTGATACGCCTTGCCGACATCGGCTCCTAGAGTGATTCCCTCAAAAAGAGCCTTGATGTATGACAGAACTTCCAACCAGACATGGAACGATGCCATTCGTCACCTACGTTCAAACTCGGCTTCACATCATACGCTTCCGGCGTCTCGTCGAAATCGCTCGTCGATCTTTGCCATAATTATCTCTGCCCACTGGATGCTTGCGGCGATGAGTTTGTCACTCCGTGGGCTTCCTTGCGGACCTCCGAACAGATCGTCAGCCGTCTGCATATGCAGGCTGGTGAGAATTGCGGCCATTATGCCAATCACGCGTTTTCTTGCCTCGTCCATCGCAGCATCCTAGCACATCTTTCGCCTTTGCTTCGCTCTCAAATTGTGCTACGTTGCGTAGTATGAACGTCCCCGACGCCCCGCAGTCGCTTTACGCTTTCGCTGAGGCTTCCACCGCCTTTGACCGCCGTCATCCGCAGTGGTCTGCGGTACTGGGCCGACTTTGGCAGACCATTAACCTTGCGTTCACCCGCCGACAAACTATGAGTGGGTCGATTGACAAGTTCGTCTATTTCTACGGGAATCTCATCGCTGAGGACTTCATGGAGCTTTTCCTGATGGCTGTGAATGGCTACGGCTACGGGGCGATGAAATCGTTGCGTTCTATGTACGAGCACACCATTGTGCTCAAGTATCTCCATGAGCACCCTGAGGAGATTGACGCTTTCCTCGATTTCGACCGCGTACAGCAACGCAAGCTGATGTACCAAGTCTTTGACATCTTCGGCAGAGATGTATTGTCGCCGGAAGCTATAGCGGCCACGGAGTCACGATTTGAAGAGGTCAAGGAGCGGTTCACGATAAAGTGCTGTGGCGTTAAGAACTGCACCTGCACCCATACGAGGGTCAACCACACTTGGAGCAAGCTGGATTTTGTGGCAATGGCGAAGCAGACGGGTGAAATCGGCAAGATGCTTGTCAACGCCTACCACGTTCCACTCCGTCATGCTCACCCGACCGTCCGCACGATGATGGAGCGTCTTGAAATGAACGACGGTCACTTGGGTTTCAGCCGGGAGTTCCAACCTAAAGAAGCAGACGACGCTCTCATGACGGCACACAACTGCCTGATTGTGGCTCTGGACGTTCAGAGAGAACGTTTCAAGATTCCGGGTCTGCAAGAAGCAGTGAGCAACGCCGTGATTGATTGGGCGTTGATTTGGTCACCAGAATCAGTCGCCAAATTGAAAGCTGATGCTGCCCTCAGATCACCGACCTGAATCGCGTACAATACACGCGTGAAACGCCTCTTACAGTTCTTCATTTCGGCTGGTAAGTGGGGCATCGGATTGATGACCGGAGGGCTGGCGGCATACTTAGTCGCCGCCTATGAGCACATCGCGGGGCACTCGCTCACCGCGTTTGTGTGGGTGACGCTCGGAATTGCACTTTTCATGGTCGGAGCCTTCCTCGCGTGGAATGAGCAGTTCAACAAAGTTACGGCTGGCGGCACACAACTTGAAAATTCCCAGATGCCGTTTCTAGCCGTGGTGATGCGACAGGAACAAGGCTGGGGTTTGGAAAATCAAGGTCTAGGCCCCGCGATAAATGGACGTTGGACTTATGTACAAGCCGGACGCCAGACACACCCAATTGCTGTACTGGCACCGGGAGGCTGGATCAACATTCACAATACATTTGCTGCCGTCTATGGAAATCAAGCGGGCGTACAGATTCAATACGAGTCCTTGTCTGGGGTGCATTACCAGACCAATATCACCTGGGGAGCGGACGGAATGATGAACACGCGATTCGAGAAAATGGGACGCTGATGTCTAAATCAATCATCTGGCCTACACGATTCAGAAGATTTCTTTTCTATTTCTCCGGTTCGGCCCTAGCCGTCGCATCAGCGGTTCTCATTCCTGCTTTTGGTATCTGGCGGGAAGTACACGGCGACCAGAGCGTCTGGTATTGGGCCATCGGCGGCGTGTTGTTGATTCTGTTTATTTTTCTGCGGAACTACTTGGAATATCGCAGGCTCAAGTACGACCCCCAGTGGGCGATGAATTTCCAAGACAGATTCGACAAGGCGACAACGGTACGAGCGAAGGCTGCGGAAACTCTGCTTACCAATAAAACGAGCCTACAGAGCACCGACGATGATCGACTTGCTGACATTGATGACGTACTGGATTTCTTCGAGGATGTTGGCCAGTACCAACAGGCGGACCACATCAGCCCCGAACTTGCTCATCACCACTTCTTTCATTGGACGCGAGGATATTGGCAGGCTGCGAAACCGTATGTCGCTGCGTGGCGTGCGAAGGAACCCGCTCGATGGAGCCATGTTGAGGCATTGTTCGACACGGGTTGTGACATCGAGATTGGATTGCAAGGCGGAAATCGTGAACAACTTCGACTGAGCGATTCTGCCTTGGATGAGTTTCTCAAGCAGGAAATCGAATTAGGAAAGATAAATGCAGAGCGGCCTTGGGTCGTCGTGCGTCCCTACATACATTCGCCGCAATTCTTCCCGATGTGGGAGAAAGGCGATCCGATTCCACAAGGCGACATGGGAACGTGGCCAATAGCCCACCTTTTCCCGGCACAGATTATGAATGTCGGCAGGACGCCCGCGAGAGTTGAAAGCTATGCTCTCGATTATGTTCGTACTCAGATTCATCCGTCGCAATTCTCCGATGAACCTGCTTACCATAACGTAGTCACCCAACACATTTTACTCGTGCCTAATGATGAGATAGCTGTGACGACAGCCCTTTCCCCCGAACGGGGAGTTTTGACTAAATCTCAATTGAGCGATATTCAGAAACGTCAAGAGTTTCTATTCGCGTATGGATTCGTAAAGTACCGACATGGAGACGGCAGTGGCCCGGAATACGAAACTCGATTTGGGTACATCTATGATGTGCCGCCTACTTATCACGTAATGAAGGAAGGAAAAATCGAGGAACTCAGTTTCCAGAAATCCGCATTCAATCGCAGCGGCAAGCCTGCATATAACAAAGCAACATAGAGTGGGGAGGCTGGACGCGGTATAGTTGACTGGTGCAGCCTGACTTGATCGGCTATTTCGACGATGCTGGTGGAGCGGATCACGGTTTTACCGTGGTTGGCGGATGGGTTTCCACTCTGTCGAAGTGGCAGCAGTTCGATGTCAATTGGAAGCTGCTGCTGGCTCGTTATGGCCTGCCTTACTTCAGCATGAAAGAATGCAGCCAGTTCAAAGGGCCATTCAAGGAATGGGCAGATAGCCGGGGAACGCGGG
>Ga0181538_10004748_pt1 | contig 12500 bp, 9 predicted proteins | sample PEATcosm2014_Bin_40_FD_119773 | JGI IMG/M metagenome (GOLD analysis project Ga0181538, IMG submission 119773) | Peatland microbial communities from MTU Mesocosm Facility, Houghton, MI, USA - PEATcosm2014_Bin23_30_metaG | ecosystem: Environmental > Terrestrial > Soil > Wetlands > Peat | place...
AACTCGCATGCTTCTCTACGATGCCGGCAATTCGCAACTTCGGCGCGAACATGGTCAGCGAGATCATCGGCACCTTCGTACTCGTGCTAGGGGTTGCCGCCATTTTTTCTAAGAAGGTGGCAATTTCCGGACCGGCACCCGCCCTCGGGCCGTACCTGGTTGGCGTGCTGATCTGGGCTATCGGCCTGTCGCTTGGAGGCACGACCGGTTACGCTATCAACCCGGCGCGCGACCTGGGGCCGCGAATCATGCATGCGATTCTCCCGCTCGGCAAGAAGGTAAGTTCCGGTTGGAACTATGCAGCGGTGCCAGTGGTGGGGCCGCTGATCGGCGCCGGACTCGCGGGGTGGTTCGTTCGTCTGGCTCATCTTTAAGGAGTAAGAATCGTTATGGTTACGCTTCGAGAAGCTCTTCAGAATGCCAGTGCCCACCATGTGGCCCTGGGTCATTTCAATGTTTCCGACCTCTCCGGCTTCCACGCGGTTGTGCGCGCGGGCCGGAAGTTGAACCTGCCGCTGATGATCGGCGTCTCGGAGGGCGAGCGCGAATTCATCGGGGTAAAGGAGATCGCGCTGCTCGTCAGAGCAGCGCGCGACGAGTATGGCGTGTCGCTATACCTGAACGCCGACCACACTCACTCTCTGGAAAAGGCCAGGGCCGCGGCCGAGGCCGGTTTCGACGAGGTCATCTTCGACCTGTCTCGCAAGCCGTTCGGAGAGAATATCCAGGAGACGAAACAGGCTGTCGAGATCCTGAAGTCGATCCGGCCCGAGCTTATTGTCGAAGGCGAAGTCGGCTACATCGGATCATCCTCCGAAATCGTCGAAAGTGTGCCGGCGGAGTCTCTAAAACTGACCACTCCCGAGGAGGCCGCGCAATTCGTCGCCGAGACCAAAGTCGATGTGTTGGCGCCAGCGGTTGGGAATATGCACGGTCTGTTGCCGTCGATGGTGCGCGGCGAAACCCACAAGCGCCTCGACATCGAACGAATCCGCCAGATCAAGCAGGCCACCGGAGCGTTCCTGACACTGCACGGCGGTTCGGGGACCGCGGATGGCGATTTCGTAGCCGCCATTCAGGCCGGTCTCACCATCGTCCACATCAATACCGAACTGCGCGTGGCGTGGCGGCGCGGGCTTGAGGATAGCCTGAAGACGCATGCCCACGATGTTACGCCGTATAAAATCCTTCCCGGCGCTGAGAATGCAATGGAAAATGTAGTTGCCCAGCGTCTGGCGTTATTCAATTCGAACGGCCGCAGTTGAAAACTCGAGAGAAAGAGTCATAACTTGTCACCCCGATTAAACCGGCTCAATAGTATTTGCCTGGTGCCGTTGCTCGTTGCGCCGATCTGGGCACAGGAGTCGAAACCCCGATTCTATCGTGTGGACGATAACGTTTATCGCGGGCTGCAGCCAACCAGGCAGGACATTGCCAACCTCGCCAGCCACGGAATTCGGACGGTGCTCGATCTGAGAGGAGCATTGGATCACAAGGGCTGGGAACAACAAGCGGTGGAAGCGGCCGGGATGCGGTATATCCGGATTGGCATGTCCGGGTTCTTCGCACCCTCGGACCATGCGATGGATAAAATTCTGGCAACCCTCGACGATCCCAGCCTTGGCCCGATCTTTGTGCACTGCCGCCGCGGCGCCGACCGGTCGGGCGTGGTGATCGCCTGCTACCGGATCACTCACGATCATTGGACAAACGCCCAGGCGATGACCGAGGCGCGCCAGCAGGGGTTCAGCCGGCTCGAAGTCCTGATGCAGCGGTATATCCGGCATTTTAAGGCTACCTCGCCGTCTGCCGCGCGTTAGTCCGAGCATGTTCTTCTGGTCATTGTGCGAGCGCGGGCTTCATCCGGAGATCGCAGTTTTCTGCGCTTCTCCGCGGAATGGCCCGGACGGTTCCGGGCACCGGACGCCAGGTCCGTCAGTTGACGGCTGGACGACGTTACCAAGGACAGTTTCGTCGGGAATTGACGGTTGGAGACGCGGATGCCAGCACAACTAATCGTTCTCAATAAAGAGGTTGCGCGCTTACTTCATCGCCTTGCCGGGAGGCGCTTAAATTGCATTCGTCATGTCGTCCGAGGCACTTGCCTGGAGCCCCAGGAGGTAAATAGTAATGGAATGTTTTGTGTGTGTTGCAATCGGAGCGATGTTGATTCAGAATCACGCATCGGCACAGGTCGCCGGTATGGATTCGGCTCCTATCGATGCCGCCAGCGCAGTCGATGCCCCCGGCACCCCGGCAGCAGGTCCAAGCGTTTCTGTAACTCCTGAGTTCGTTCCGATGACCGCGAGCGAACGGGCGCGCAAGTATCTCATCGGTGCTTTCGGACCGGGCGCCATTCTACGCGCCGCCGCCGCCGGTGGCTTTGCGCAGGCGAACGTAACTCCAAAAGAGTGGGGCGTTGGTCCCGAAGCCTATGGCGATCGCGTCGGGAGTGCATACGCCGAGCACGTGATTCGCGAAGCGCTGGAATATGGAGCGTCCATGGCTCTTCGGGAGGACAACCGATACTTTCGCTCCACCGAGTCCGGATTCTTCAAGCGTTCGAAACATGTGCTGGCATCGGTTTTCGTGGCGAGCAACGATGCTGGCGGTAAGCATTTCGCGTATTCCAGGTTCGGAGCGGTGTTGGGCTCCTCTTTCATATCCAGGCTATGGCAACCGCGCAGTGAAGACGGGTCGGGAGACGCTGCCGTAAGCTTCGGCCTCACAATGGTGTCGGACATTGGGTGGAACTTCTTTCACGAATTTTGCCCACGGGCACTCACCAGGCATTTCAGGATTCACTAACCATGCGTAGGCTCATCTGCAGTTTGTTCTTAGCGATTGTGCTGCCCTGTGCGGCATCGGATAATAAAGCGCTGCTCTGGCAACAGCCCGGCGAGATCACAGTAGCGGATTGGACCTGGGGGCCGGGAGGAGAAGCCCGGGCGCCTCAGGGCCCGTTCGTGTTCGTCGAGGAAGACCTGAATGGCACCAATCCCAAAATCAAGGTGCGCGACACCAAGGGCGAACATTGGATCGTTAAGTTCGGCGGCGAAGACCACAGTGACGTCTTTGCGGCCCGTTTCCTCTTCGCAATGGGATACGCGGTCGAGCCGACCTACTTCGTGCGCAGCGGTGTGATCACCGGTGTACATGGGCTAAAGAGAGCTAAGGTATTCGTGGGAAAACAGGGCGAATTCGCGTATGCACGCCTCAAGCTGCATCAATCGAAAAAGGTGACCCGTGTGGAAGGCTTGGACTGGTCCTGGACCAACAACCCATTTCTCGGGACTCACGAACTGAACGGCCTGAAGATACTGATGATGCTGCTTTCCAATTGGGACGCAAAAGACTCGCGGGACCGCAAGGGTAGCAACACGGCGGTCTACGCCAAGTCAGGGCCTGGCGGCGATCAACTGATCTATTCTTTCGACGATTGGGGAGCAACTCTCGGCAAATGGGGAGGCTTCTTCTCGCGGGATAAATGGAACACGGACGGTTTCACCCAACAAACACGGGCCTTCGCATCCATCAGTAACGGACAGACCATTCGCTGGGGATATCACGGCAAGCACGGGAAAGACATCACCTCGGGGATTCGAATCGAAGATGTCCGCTGGCTCCTGGCATACCTTTCCACAGTGACGGATGAGGAACTTCGCGCGGGGCTGCAGGCAAGCGGAGCAAGCGCGCCCCAAATCGATGCCTACACCCAGTCGATCCGCGAGAGGATCTCGCAATTGCAACGCTTGTGCGAAAGCAGGCCGTCAACTCACTGACGAGTAGACGCATCGCGATAGTCCGCTTGACCCCGAGAAGATGAAACAAAAATCTCCTCTCCCGCAGATAGTAGCGCGCAGCCCGAAGCAGGCGCGTACGAATGTTTAGGAGGGGGTCTCGCGACATCGCCCAAGCCTCCACTTGCCTTCATTACACTACACCAAGATTTGGGGTTGCTTCTGTCCAAGTCTTTTTTCCTCCTGCGGAGCCCCCGGTTGCGCAAAAGTGGCGTTCTTCCAGTGGCAGGGGCGGTCGTGCCACAGTCCGGCGTCGGCCACTCGTCTCGTCATTCCGACAGCACTCGTCATGAAGCCCGACTTGTTACGGGATTTATGGTTCAACCGAATGGCGCGCGGCGTGCTTTCACAGGGGCGTGTTCGACAGGAGACATAATGATTAACGCCGTAGATTCACTTTGGAAGAAGATTCCGCCAGTTTTTCGAATTGCTGCCCACCTGCTGCTTGTCGTGACGATGTCAGTCCTATTCGCCGTCGCGGGAAATCGCCCCGCTTGGGCGCAGGGAGACGGTCAAGGCCCCGTAGCTACTGCGACGAACAGCTCAACGAATTCCGACGATTCGACCGCGAAGCACTCCGCTGGAGGAGCCACGATTATTCAGGCGCCGACGGGTGACGAGCCCACTGAGGTCGAAAAGTCCCTGTTTTCCTCGCTTTTCATGGCCGGGAAGACACAAGAGCAGTTCAAACCCCTAACGGCAAAGGAGCGCGTAAAGGTCTATGAGAAGGACCTCTTAAGTCCGTTCCACTTCGCACTGGCCGGATTTTCCGCCGGACTGACTCAATTGCAGGACACTCCCAAAGAGTGGGGCCTGGGGGCGCAAGGATACGGAATCCGATTTGCAAACTACTATGGAGAGGCCGTAATCAGCGACGTGCTTCAAATGACCGGTGAAGACCTTTTGCACGAGGACAACCTCTACTATGGGTCTGGCTACCACGGGGTCTGGAAGCGGATGAAGTATGCGATCGCCAGCAGCGTCCTGGCTCGCGGCAGCGACGGCACGCAACACTTTTCGATCTCGCAGGTGGGCAGTACCGCAGCGTCGTCCTTCATCTCCCGCCTCTGGCAACCGCGCAGCAGCGACTCGGCTGGTGACGGCGCCACAAATTTCGGAATCAACATGGCGACCAATGCCGGAATCAACGTCGTCCGCGAGTTTCTGCCCGGCATCACCAACCACATATTCCACCACGACCGGCAGTAGACATCGCGATGCTGCGTTTGATCCGCAATCTGGTACGCCCCTACAGAGGAAGCCTGGCAGTGGTGCTCGCCGCCATGCTGGTGGAAACTCTCGCCAGTTTGGCGGCGCCCTGGCCCTTGAAGGTGGTGCTGGACAATGTAGTGGCGGGAAAACACCTCCCGCATTTGCTGGATGGCTTCGTTGGGTCAGTGTTGGGGGGCACCGGCAAGACGCAAATTGCGTTGTTGGCGGGGATAGATAGGACTCATCGCGATCGCGGCCGTCGGGGCATTGGCGTCTTATATCGACAGTTACGTCAGCGAAACAGCGTGACGCCCGTCTCAAACTGGCGGTGGATCCGCTGGGAGGCGCGGGCCAACCGTACTGGGCCCCGATCAATGCCGAGTATCAATTGGACATCGCGGTGGTGAATGAAACGATCGACCCGACCTTCACCTTCATGACCGTCGACCATGACGGCGTGATCCGGATGGACTGTTCCAGCCCGTTACGCGATGGCACGGCTCGTCAGCTTGAAAGACAGCTATCGCGTTGCATTCGGCAACGACCCGGACGCGGACCGGCACGGGATCGTCACGCCGCAATTGGCGCTGGCGCTGCACGGAAGAGATGCTCACCAGTCCTGCCTTCGGATGGCTGGGCGCCTTAACACGCTCGTCGCTTCGTTTTCAGGTGAAGGAAAGTACAACGGATGGCGAGGTGATGCCGCTTGCATTGGGGTGAAGACTACCCAGTGGAGCCGGGTCCGCTTGATTACGCGCGCGGCTTCCATGAGAAGGCCGGCCTCTGTCAAGCAAGAAATCTCCTAGGTGATGAGCCTCCTAATTTTGTGTTCGCCAGGGGCCGACCAGCGGGAGGCATGAAGTGCTCCCGTGCATTTGGCCCCCTTTGCCTCATATCTAGGATGCGTTCTGCGGAAGGGAGGAAATCTGTCAAGGGCGGCCGGTGTTGCCGGCGAAGCGAGCCCTTGACAGATTTCCTCCCTTCCGTACAATCAAGACCGAGGGAAAGGGGGCCGGGGGTCTCAGGGGGGTCTCAGGGGGCTTGTCCCCCTGGCGAAGTATGAGGCAGCGCCTCATGCGCGCTTCAGCGCGCCGTCCCTCTGGGATTTCCGGCCATTTCACTGGATCGGTTTTCTGCCCGATTGTCTTCACGCCCGTCGTATCGCCACGCCTCCATTCGCACTCGGTTGTGGCTGCCGCCACGGTGCACCTTGGTGTTCTGGATACGAGGGGTGCTGCTATCTCAAGCCGAAACCCACGGTCCAAAAAGAAAAAAATAAGAACGGGTCTTCTACTCTGGCTCCAACGAGTCTTGTAGACGCTGTTGCGCGGTGCTACTTTCGGGGCGTAGGACAATTGCATGCCCCGCCGAATCGCGGTAACCGTGCTGGCCTTCGTGCTAGCGACAGCCGTACCCGCCAGGGCACAAGCCTGGCGTGCCGGCATCGACTCGCGTGTCGAACTCATGAGCATCCTCTTCCGTCTGGCTGGCAATCCCGAGTACCGGCAGTGCCGCACCCCGGCATACGACCAGGCAATCGAAAAATACTTCGCGGCCTACCGCGATCATGATGCCGTGCAAATGGCGCACGCTCTCAGCATTGGCTTCGAAGCCCCCATGAAACTCGCCGTCAACCTGCGCGACGCGAGTACTCTCGCCGAACTCATCCCCTTCGACGGCAAAGGCATCTATCTGTACCAGGGTTGGAACGCCGCGAAGGCCCGCGACTTCCTCGCCGCCGCGCGACGGTTTGAGGCCGACGCCAACTACCCGGCGTTTCTCCAATCGCAGCAACCGCTTTTCAACGCCATCAACGCCAATCTCGTGGCTTTTCTCAAGAACGATACGGACCTTGCCTGGTTCGCCCGTTTCTTCGCGTCCTCGCCGCCGGCCCGCATCGCCATCATTCCCGGACTGGCGAATGGCGCTTCCAGCTATGCCGCGCGTGTCATCGACGGCTCCGGCGCCGAGGAAATCTACGCCATTCCCGGCATTTCCGCCGTCGATGCCAAGGGCATTCCGGTGTTTGACGCCGAATACCGCAACCTCATGGTGCATGAGTTGGCCAATGTGTACGTGAGCCGGGCCGCCGGCAAATTCGCCAACCAGATGGAGGCGGCGGCGAAACAGATCTACGCCCCGGTCACCGATGCCATGCAGCGCCAATCCTACGCGAGCTGGCGCCTGATGGTGAATCAGTCGCTGGCCCGCGCCGCCGCCATCGAATACATCATCGAGCACGATAGTCCGGAGGCGGCGCGCGCCATGGTGTGGAGGGAGAACGCCCAGTCGTTCTTCTGGATGGGAAACCTGGTGGACCTGTTCGAAACCTATCGCAACGACCGCGACGAATACCCGACTTTCGAGTCATTCATGCCGCGCGTGGTCGATTTTTTCAACGATACCGCACCCAACATTCAGGACATGATCGGCCGATTGCAGCCAAAAGTGATTTCGACGAGCATTCCGGATGGCGCAAACGGCGTCGACCCGGCCACCAACGCCATCGTGGTCCGCTTCAGCATGGCGATGAATCGCGTTGGACCAGGGAGGGGCGCCAAAGCCAGCGGCGGCCGTTTCGATGCCGGCGGTACGGCGGTCACGATTCCGGTGACGCTCGAACCCGGGCGCGATTATGCGATCCCACTGCGCTGGTCGGGCGGGCAGGCGTTCGTCAGCGCCGATGGCGTTCCGCTGCCGGCCACTGTCCTCAAGTTCCGGACAGCCGCGGCGCCCGCTGCGCAGAAGCAATGACGTCCGAACTATTCGTGCTTCCGCTCGATGACGCCAGGTTTCTGGTGTACCTACCGTTGCGCCGCCAGGCGATGATTGCCAATGCCGCCGAGGTAGAACTCCTGCGCGATGAGTGGTCTCCGGTGGAAGATAGGCCGCCCACCGTTTCGCCATCCGGCCCGCCGCGTCCAACTACCGCGACGCTTCTGCTGACCAACGCCTGCAATCTCCGTTGCCGCTATTGCTACGCCGCCGCCGGCGAAGCGCCGCCCGCCTTCATGCGACCCGAAACCGCGCGCCGCGCCATCGATTTCGTCGCCGCCAACGCGGTTGCCGCTGGACTGCCATCCTTCGAAGTCAGTTATCACGGCGCCGGCGAGCCGACCGCGCATTGGCGCCTGCTGGTGGAATCGCACGCCTACGCCCGCGGGGTGGCGCACGCTCGCGGTCTGCGCCTGCGCTCGTCGCTCACCACCAACGGAATGCTCGCGCCGGAGAAGCGCGCGTGGGTCGCCTCCCATCTGACGAGCGCCACCGTCTCATGCGATGGCTTGCCGGAAATCCAGGACGTCAACCGCCCCTTTCCATCGGGCCGCGGTTCGAGCGATATCGTCCTCGCCACGCTGCGCGCGTTCGACCGCGCCGGCTTTCGTTATTCCATCCGCATGACGCTCACTGCGGACGGGGCGCCGCGGCTGCCGCAATCGATTGCGTATCTTTGCCGCCGCTTCCGGCCGCGCTCCATCCAGGTGGAACCGCTGTACCGGATGGGGCGGGGCCGCGCCGCCGCCGATGCCGAAACCGCCATCTTCATCGACTCATTCCGCGCCGCCCGCCGCACATCGTCCAAAGCGGCCAAACTGCTGCGTTTTTCCGGCGCCCGGCTCCAGACCCTGACCAATCGCTTCTGCGGCGTGGCCAACGACAACTTCTGCGTCTCCCCCGCGGGCAACGTCAGCGCCTGCCACGAAGTGGCCGACGAAACCCAGCCCTGGGCCGACAGTTTCTTCTACGGCCACCCCTCCGCCGGGCCTTCGGGGTTCGATTTCGATGAACCGGTCTTCACCGTTCTCCGCGCCCACACCGTCGACCGGCTGGAATACTGCGCCGGCTGCTTCGCCAAATGGCACTGCGCCGGCGATTGCTACCATAAAGCGCTGCATTGGGATCCCGAGGATTTTTCGGGGGCCGGCCGGTGCGAAATCATCCGCGCTCTGACCAAAGACCAGATTCTGGAGAAGATCGCCGCGAGCGGGGGCGTTTTCTGGAAGGGCTGAGCGGCGCAAAACAAAAACAAATCTCGCGCCAAGCCGCCAAGAACGCAAAGAGGACAGTTTCCTGGCGCCGCGGGGCCTCGGTAGGCCTAGAGACCAGTAGCTCCAAAAGCCTACATCGTATGAAGCAGAGATTCGGGTATGCTAATCCTGAAGACTAGAGCAGGCCGGTCATGAAGACACGATTTGACGACCGAATCCTCAACTTCCCTCTGCCGCCGTCCGGGCGAGACAAGCAAGGGGGCGCTCTAACTCGCCGAACCCTTCTCGGCCTACTGACCGCGGGAGCGATGGTCCGATTTCCGCGCGCCGCTCATGCCGACACGTGCTCCGCCGGCGCCTTCGCCCACGAGAGTGCCATCACCAGCCTGAGCTTTTTCCCCGATGGCAACACCCTCATCAGTGCCGGGGGCGATAGTTTCGTGAAGTTCTGGACCATTCCGAACGGCGCTCTGTTCCGCACGGTCGCTACCGCGGCCCTCCCCACGCAGGTGGCTGTGAGCCCAGACGGAAACGCGATCGCGGTGGCCATGCAGGGCGGTCAACTCGAACTGTGGTCGGCCCAGGGCGTCTTACGCTCTTCGCTAACGGGCCATACCGATAAAGTCAATGCCGTTGCCTTTACGCCCGATGGCGGCCAACTGGTGTCCGTCAGCCTCGATCGAACCACCAAAACATGGTCCGTGGCACAGGGCAAACTGCTGCGCAGTTTTTCCGATTCCGACGTCATGACGCAGGTGGCCATTCCGCATGCTCGCATGGTGGCCCGGGGAGGACCGACGCAGCGCCGCTGGCTGGTCACCGCCGGCACCCAACTGTACGTCCGGCTATTCTCCACCGGCGCTGTTCAGCAAAGCGCGCCCGGCCAAGTCTTTGCCCTCAGTTCCGACGGTGCGCTGATGACCGCGCACGACGCTGCAAGTTTATATTTGTACACGTTTCCCGGCTTACGCCGCCTGGTCACGGTGGCGGAACAGCAGAGTGCAAATGCGATCTCCTTCAGCGCCGATGGAACACGCGTGGCGGTCGCTTACCCGTCGCTCGCGGCACGGCTCTATTCGGCGCCCGATCTCAACCTGATCGCCCAAATGCCGACGAACGGCGATCCGGCGGCTTCCACGGCCATGGATCCGCAGAACCGCTATGTGGCGATCGCCGCGGGGAGAAACATCTATGTGTATGGCCTCTCCACCGGAGCTCAAGTGCCGGTATGCCTGATGGACATTGCCGCCTCAGCGCCAAGCGCCAGCGGACTTCAATACATCACCGCCGGCACGCTCTACACGCTGGGTTGCGGCGAGTCTTTCCCCAGCGGTTATGCGTGTTCCTGTGACTGCGTCCCCGGAGACTGCCCCTGCGTTTACGATACCGGTTGCTCCTGCGATTCGGATACCGGCTGCGCTTGCGACTCCAATCCGACTTGTTCCTGTGACTCCAACTCCGGGTGCTCGTGCGTAGGCAATGTCGGCTGCTCGTGCGATGGCGATTTCGGCTGCGGCTGCGTGGACGACTCGGGCGGCGGCTGTGGCTGCGACGGCGACATGGGCGGCGGCGGTTGCGGTTGCGACGGCGACCAGGGTTTCTGAGTACACCATCTCCCAAATACGGATGCGTATTCCGTAGACGCGCTGCAAACGCTCCCTCACGGTGTATGCAGCCTCGTTCAGAGCCGCGACCGCCAGGGAGCGTCTGCGGCAGAATACGATAGCGTATTTTTGAGATGGCCGACTAAGCCGCTACGCCTTCCTGCCGGCAACCGGCTGGACTCCTCCCGAACACGCCGTTTCGACCGCGCGGAACAACTCGTCCGGTTTGATCGGTTTGCAGACGTATCCATCCATGCCGCCTTTAAGGCAGCGTTCCTCGTCCCCCTTCATGGCGTGCGCCGTCAGCGCGACAATCCGCACACGCCGCCCGGAACCCCGTTCCCGTGATCGCAGCAGCGCCGTGGCTTCAAAACCGTCCATCTCCGGCATCTGCACATCCATAAGGATGGCGTCGAAAACCTCCCGTTGGCAGATTTCAACGGCTTCCCGGCCATTGCCTGCGATGGCTACCGTGTGGCCGCGATGCTCCAACAGTTTACGCGCCACGTGCTGATTGATCGCGTTGTCTTCCGCGACCAGGATGTGCAGGCTGGGGCGCTGCGACGGGCCTGGCGCTTCGCGGGGTACGGCCTGCGGAACCTGCTTCCCGACGCGAGCCCGAACCGTAAAGTGAAAACTGCTCCCGTGGCCAGGCTGACTGTCCACCCAGATGGTGCCTCCCATCATTCTCGCCAGGCGCGCGCAAATTGTCAGACCCAATCCGGTCCCTCCATACCTGCGGGTTGTGGAAGTGTCCTCCTGCCGGAAAGCTTCAAAGATCGTCTCTCTCTTCTCGGGCGGTATGCCGATCCCGGTGTCGCTGACGGTGAAGTGTAAGACCAGATCGTCGCCGGACCGATTGTCCTCTTTGATCTGAACCCCGATCTCCCCTTTTGCTGTAAATTTCAGCGCATTCCCGAGCAAATTCGTAAGCATCTGGCGCAAACGCGTGGGATCGGTCCGGATCACGGCCGGGACTTCCGGCGCGATCTCACAGGTCAGATTGATGTTCTTCGCGGCGGCACGCTGCCCGAAGCTGCTGACCAACTCCTTGAGCCACTCCCGCGGTCCAAAATCAACTTCCTCGAGGTCGAGCCGGCCGGCTTCGATCTTGGAAAAATCCAGGATATCGTCAATCAGCCGGAGCAAGACTTCGGCGGAACGGCTAGCCATGGCCAGACACTCCGCCTGTTCCGGCGAAGCGGGTTTTTGCAAGGCCAGCTCAATCATGCCCATCACGCCGTTCATGGGCGTGCGGATCTCGTGACTCATGTTGGCCAGAAATTCACCTTTGGCCCGATTGGCCGCTTCCGCCGACTCTTTGAGCACCGCCGCCTCCTTCAGTTGGCGCCGAATGATCTCCGTCTGCTGCTTGACGCGGTGCCTCAGCACGACCACCCACCCCAGCACCGAGAACGTAACCGTCAGAACCACTCCCATCACTTCCAGGGAGTGGCGGGCGGTCCACCACGAGGGCGCCTGCAGCACGACCACATCGTCCGGCGAGCGCAGCAGAATTCGAAATCCGCGAATGCGCTCTTCGCCGTCTCTCGAAATCGTGCCCTGCGGATCGCCTTCCACCGCGCAAATTCCGGCAATACGCACCCTGATCCCCTCCGTCCAGCCGGGACCGTCGACGCGCGTGGAGCCTCTCGGGAGGACGATCGAAAACAGCAGCCCGTCGGAGGATACAGCGAACGTGGGGTCGTCGCCGCGCTGTTGGGCGATCATCACGGCTTCCAGTTGAACCAGCTTGGAGTCATATTCTCCCGTGAGGAGATCGGCCGCACTCACGAGTTGCGCGGGAATGAATTGACGCCCGCCAAGCCTCCGGTACCTCGCTTCCGTCATGGTGGGAGCGTACGCGCCGACGGCGGGAAAACCCACGATATCGA
>Ga0181538_10004750_pt1 | contig 12497 bp, 5 predicted proteins | sample PEATcosm2014_Bin_40_FD_119773 | JGI IMG/M metagenome (GOLD analysis project Ga0181538, IMG submission 119773) | Peatland microbial communities from MTU Mesocosm Facility, Houghton, MI, USA - PEATcosm2014_Bin23_30_metaG | ecosystem: Environmental > Terrestrial > Soil > Wetlands > Peat | place...
AAGGCGATCCCCATCATCGACATGGTCAACAGAAGGATGGGCGGGAGATGGTGCGCTACGAACGCGAAGTGCCCATCGGATGACGTGGAAGGGAAGTAGACCGTGACGTAGCTGGAAGAATGAAGGTAGGCCATCATCAGATAGACAGGGATCAACAGCACGGAACCAATCATCATCAGCAGCGCGCGCTTGCCGATCCTGTCGGCAAACTTCCCAAAGAAAGGTGTTCCAAACATCGTGAAAATAGTCAACATCCCCACCAAATCCCCGCCCGCTTCCCGAGTCGTGTGGTGCACATCCATAAAGAACTTGTAAGCGAAGGTCTCGAAAGGGAAGATTGCCGAATAGAAGACAATGCAAAGCGCGACGATATACCAGTAGGAAAGCCCAAACGACGTAAGATCGCGGAAAACCACCTTATCGGTTGAGCCGGCTGAACCAACCTGGTAGCGCTTCTCCGCATGGACCTCCATGCCCCAGTAAAGCAGAGCGCCGGTTACACAAAAAGTCGCGAATACAACCGAGATCAGCAACGGTCCACGCCACTGGCTATACGCGAAACCAGCCCAGGAGGGAGACCATTGCGCCAACAATGAGCCTGCGCGAGACATCATAAGGTTGATGCCGAATGCGAAGCTCAGTTCTTTGCCGCGGAACCATTTGGCTATGCCCGTAGTGACGGCCACGATCAGGGATTCGGCGCCCATCCCAAACACCAGACGCCCGGCCGACATGCCCGCTACCATGGCGCCTCTTGCCGTCTGAATCTTTTCGACAGAGGCCAGGTCCCGCACGAATTCGATTCTGGAAAGCAACGGAATGTGGCCCAACAATCGGACGACCGGGACAGCCAGGTTTACTAACCCGACGACTCCGGTTCGCATCTTCGAATTGTCGGGGTAAGCGGTAATCACCGCCCCCATCAGGCAGATGGTCCCAAAGATTAAGATCGCCTTGCGCGCCCCGATGCGGTCCACGATGTAGCCGCCGATCAGCACCATGATCACGTTCGGAATGCTGTAGATCGCTTGCAGCAGGCCGATGTTCGAATCGGAAAACCCAAGCTGCTTCGAGAGCAGGTCGGCGATGGGCGCGATGCAGTCATAGACGTAGTAGTTCCCAAACATCGCGAGGCTGACAACGATCAGTACCATCCAGCGGTAGCGGCGGGACGGTTCAACACGTGCAATCTCAGGCATGAAGACACTCACCCCCGGCGCGCAGCGGCACCTGCCCTTTCATTTGTGAAGAAGAGCAACCGCAAGAAGATAGCAGATTGGATACGGAATGTCCGGTTTTCGCCGCGACGAGGATCATTCACCGCAAGAAACAACGGCTCTCGATCGCAGCGAGCCGCCGCGACCAAGAGCCGAAAAACTGAGAGCTGAGAGCTGCCCTTCTACATCTTCTCCGTCTTGTCGTCGTATTTCACTGTGCCGTTTTTGTCGTTCTGGCGCGTGACGTCGCCGTTGTTATAGACGCGAGCAGCCTTCTTGAAGCCCTTCACGACGCTCGTCGAATCGGTGGTGTGCTCCCGTCCAGTGAAGAAAATCCAGTCGCCGTGAGCCTCTTCGCGTGCCGCATGGCCTTCAGGCAAACGTTCCCCGTGCATACGGTCCTCGCGTGCACGTTCTTCCCGTGGACGTTCTTCCCATGCACGTTCTTCGCGCATCGCCTCGTGCATCGGCTCGTGCCTCGGACGACCTTCGCGTCCAATCGTCTCGGGCCACAGGTTCACCTCCGGCGTGATCAGAGGAGCGCCGCCGCCCTGATACCACACGGCCACGGTGTAAACCGAACTGGTCGATCCTTGGATTTGCGAGAGGGTTGAGTTGGTCGCGCCGGCGATCAGTCCCGTGGTAGCGTTGCTCGCTCCCACCGGATTCGGCGAAAACTGCTGCAGGGACATCTCTGGCGTAGTCAGAATCGGGATAAACGGCCCGCATCCATAAAAGCATGGGCCATAACCTGGGCGAAAGGGCAGCTGCCCAAAAGCCGCTACTGCCATCAAAACTACCGCCGTCAGAATCAAATAGGGTCGCATACTGCCTCCACAGGGGACGTACAAATCCATCGTAGAGACGGGGCTTGCCCCGTCTCCCGCCGAGTTGCAAGTGCAGTTTTCGGGCCAGTCCCCCAGGGACGAAAACCGGCAGGATATTAGGAGATAAGCGGCGCTCTCGGCTAAACAACTGAAATTCAGGCGAGGCCCGTTCGCGGTGCAGGTGAAAACAGGTGCGCACAACCTGCAATGGATTAGTGCAGTGGAGCGCCGGGCGTCCCCGCCCGGCTGGGTCATCCGGAAGACGGGCGAGAGCCTGCCCTGAGCCTGCCGAAGGGATACCCGGCACTTCCTCCGTTTCTTAACTGCCGATTCTTAACTACCAACGAATCGCGCATACAGACTGCGCGCCACAGCCGTGTCCGTCGTTCCCTTGATGATCGCCCGACCGTCCGGAAACAGCGTCATTTCGTACGGCTCGCGCCAGAACTTCAACACAAACTCATTGTGACGAACAGTGCCGTGAGGTTGAAGTCGAGTGCTCAGTTCCACAAAGTCCACCGGTCGCTGCCGCTCATGGATCTGCACCGAATTCCTGCCGCACAAAGTAATGTGAGGCCGCCCCTCCCCAGCCAGATGAACAAAGTCTCGCAAACAGGTGCGGCATCCCGCCCGCGGATGAATCGCCGCCAACTCCGCCTGTTCGTTCGTCCACACATCCCATGAAAGCAGTGTCCGCCGCATTTTCGATCGCGCTCCCACCAGAAACTTCAGCGCCTCGGTAGCCGCAATCGACGCCACCAGGTTCACGGCAGAATTCAAAATGCCGGCAGTCTCACAAGTCTCCACCGTCCCACGAGGAGATTCCGGAAAGATGCACGCCAGGCATGCCGTTTCGCTGGGCAGGATGTTCATGGTCACGGCATAGCTCGCGACCGCGGCCGAGTAAATCCACGCCACGGAGTTCTTCACCGCATAGTCGTTGATCAGGTAGCGGGTTTCGAAATTGTCGGTGCCGTCCAAAATCAGGTCCGAGCCGCCGAGCAGGGAATCGACATTCGCCGGAATCAGATCGGCAACGTGAGGCTCGACGACAATCTGCGAGTTGAAGCGCGCGATTTGCCGCGCCGCCGCGATCGCCTTGGGGACAGATTCGCGCGCGTCTTCCTCATCAAACAAAGCCTGCCGCTGCAGATTGCTTCGCTCGACATAATCGCGGTCGAGAATCCGCAGCCTCCCGATCCCCGAACGCGCCAGCAACGAGGCCAGAGCGGAACCCGTGGCGCCGCATCCCACGATGACCACGCTCGACAGCGCCAGCTTTTTCTGCCCTTCCGCTCCGATCTCCTTAAACAACACCTGCCGCGAGTAGCGCTCGTGGTCTTCCGGAGCGTTGATTTCGAAAGCGTCCATTTCCAAAGCAATAACCTTAGCGATTACCTTTCGCAACCCTGCAAACCAGTATTATAGGTGCGCCGGTCGTCAAACTTTGTTCTTGCGAGCAACGTGTGCCGTTTCGCGATTCATCGAACCCGAAGAGTTTCATGTTGATGGCTGACCAGCCTGAATTGCGGAATTTGCCGGAGTGGGGACGGGCGCCCTCGCCCGCGCAAGGTTGTGTAGGGACGGCCGCCCCGGCCGTCCAAGCCGAGCGCACCGGGGCCCCCGTCAAGCCCGGTGTTGGTTTGACGGGGTGGAGCAGCTCGGCAGCTGCCCGTCGTCGCGGCAACTCTGGATTCGCGATAAGCTCCGCCGCCCGCCCTGTGCTCGTACTTTTGTTGATTCTGGCGCACGGAGCAAGCTGGGCGCAGGGTTCGCCTCCAGCCCAGCAGGAACCCACCGAACCGCCCGCGCAGCTCGCAATAAATTTTGGAACCATCACGCCCTATCTCGGCTTAACCATTGATCAGCTCGAGTTGCCCGGCGTTCCGCCGCAAGAGGCGCCTGCGCTGCTGGCCGCCACCCCGCTCAAGATCGGCGAACCGCTCACGCGCGAAGCGCTGCACGCCGCGATGCAGGCTCTTTTCGCCACCGGCCGGTTCTCCGATGTTCAGGCCGAAGCGGATCGCACCGACACCGGCGGCGTCAGGCTGCGCTTTCTGACCTCCGCCAATTTTTTCGTCGGCATGGTGATGATCCAGGGAGTCTCCACCGATCCGTCCGCCAACCAACTGGCAAGCGCCACCCGCCTGCAACTCGGCGAACTTTACGCTCATGAGAAGGTCGACCGCGCTCTCGAAGGCATCCAACGAGTAATGGAAGAAAACGGCTTCCACCAGTCGAAAGTGACGACCTCGGACGAGCGCGACGAGCGGCAGCACCAGGTCAACCTGACCTTCCATGTCGTCCCCGGACCGCGTGCCGTAGTCGGAGAGATCACGCTGGAAGGCGACGCCGGCTATTCCGTCGAACAGATCAAGGACATCGCCAAGCTGCATTCCGGCGATCTGGTCAAATCGAATCGCATTACACGCGCTCTGCAGCGAATTCGCCGTCGCTATCGGAAGCAGAACCGGCTGCTCGCTCAGGTTTCTGTGGCCAGCCGCACCTACCAGTCCCAGCGCAACGCGGTGGACTACGTCTTCAAAGTGGACCGCGGTCCGGTGGTGGAGATTGCGGCGGAGGGTTTCAAGCTCAGCCAGCGCGTCCTGCACCGCCTGGTGCCCATCTATGAAGAGGGCGCGGTCGACGATGATCTGCTCAACGAAGGCCGGCGTAACATTCAGAACCATCTTGAGACGCTTGGTTACTTCGACGCCTCCGTTAGCGTGACCCAGCACAGCCCCGAGGGCGGCAAGAATTTGCAGGTGGTTTACGCCGTCAATCCCGGGGACCGTCACAAACTCGCGGCCATTCGCATTTCTGGTAATCGGTTTTTTTCCGACGACCTGATTCGCTCGCGCATGCAGGACCAATCCACCGGACGCCTGTTCAGTCACGGACGCTACAGCGAAGTCCTGCTCGAAGAGGATGTGCGGCGTATTGAGAGTCTCTATCGCGCCAGTGGCTTCCGGCAGGCCCAAGTCACCAGCAAACTGGTCGACAAGTATCAGGGTGAGCCATCGCAACTGGCCATCGAAATCGTCGTCAAAGAGGGCCCGCAGACGCGCGTTGCCTGGGTCCGCATCGAGGGCAGTTATACGCTTCCGCAGGAACAGCTTCCCGAAATTCAGTCCGAGGAAGGACAGGCCTTTGACGAATCGAGCCTGGCCGATGATCGCGACACGATTCTGGGAAAGTATTTCGACAATGGTTTTCCCAATGCCGCCGTTGACGTTGCCTATGTTTCTGTTCCGTCGACTGACAACTTGCCGCGCGTTGGCGTGACCTTCTCGATCCATGAGGGCGAACAATTTTTCGTCAATCGAGTCTTTCTCGACGGGCTGCACCACACCCGGCCCGGAGTCGCCCGCCGGCAAATCCGCGTGCAGCCGGGTGGCCCCCTGAGCCAGAAAGACATGCTGGAGAGCCAGCGCCGCCTCTACGATCTCGGCCTTTTCAAGCAGGTGAACACAGCCATCCAGAACCCGGACGGCACCGAGTCGCGGAAGAACGTGCTTTTCACGACGAGCGAAGCGGAACGTTACACCTTCGATTACGGCGGCGGTTTCGAGTTCCAGACCGGTCAACCAACATATGGAGTCAACCAACCACTCGGCCAGACCGGCGTCAGCCCCATGGTTTCTCTTGGCATCAGCCGCATCAACGTCGGCGGTCGCCATCAGACCCTCACCCTGAAGGGTAACCTCGGCCGCCTGCAGCAGAGAGCGCTCATCAGTTTCGACGTTCCCAAACTCCTGAACCTGGAAAATTTTCGTTTCACCGCCACCGCCCTTTACGACAACACCGTAGACGTCTCCACCTTTACCTCGAAACGTCTGGAGGGCAATCTGCAAGTCTCGCAAGTGCTCTACAAAGTGCAGGACCGTGAACTGACGACGTTTGCCTACCGTTTCAGCTACCGCCGTGTGGAGGCCAGCAATATTGAGGTCTCCACCAATCTCATTCCGCTTCTCTCCACGCCAACTCGCGTAGGAACGCCTAATTTTCTCTACGTGCGCAACCGGCGCGATAACGATTTGGAAAGCACCCGCGGCAGCTACACCACCGTCGAAGGTGGCATTGCCTCTGGTTATTTTGGCTCGGAGGCCGACTTCAGCCGCTTTTCGGCTAAGAACTCCACCTATTACACGTTGTTTCGCAATCGCAACACGGGACAAGGATTCGTTATCGCCCGTTCCACCACCGTCGGGATTGAAAACCCATTTGGGAGCACGGTCGTACTGGATCCGGCGCAAACCGTGCCCCCTGGCCGCACTCTGATTCCTCTGCCCGAGCGCTTCTTTAGCGGCGGAGGCAACTCCAATCGCGGATTTGGCTTAAATCAGGCGGGACCGCGCGACCCCTTCACCGGATATCCCGTCGGTGGCAGCGCCGTGTTCCTCAACAGTCTCGAGATGCGTTTTCCAAACGTTATGGTGCCTTACCTTCATGACAACATCGGCTTTACCATTTTCGAAGACATGGGTAACGTTTTCGCGCGGCCCCAGGAAATGATCCCCAGCCTGGCCCGCTTTCACCAGCCCGACCGGGATTTTTGTTTTCATGAGCAAACGCACGACCTGTGCAATTACAACTATGTGACGCACGCCGTTGGCTTGGGAGTGCGCTATCAAACGCCAATCGGCCCATTGCGCTTTGACTTCGGATACAATTTAAATCCGCCCTACTTTCCCAGGTACACCAACATTGTGACCAATGACGAGACTGGGCAGCAAGTTGGGGTGTTTGGGTACCAACGCGCCGGACATTTCAATTTCTCGTTCAGCGTCGGGCAGTCTTTCTGATGAATCTCCGCCGAATCAAACTCGGAATGTCCAAACTCGGAATGACCGAACTCGGAAAACATTGCGCCCTGGCGCTAGCGCTGACCATGGCGCTGGCGATCTCATCCGTCGGCGGTCAGGTCGTGGATCGTGTGGTCACCAACGTAAACGGCCACGTGGTGTTGCAGAGCGATTGGGAGCAGGAAGTGGCTTTCGAGGCCCTTGCAAATGGCCGCGATCCGGATGTGTTCACCTCGGCCGAGCGCAAAGCAGCTCTGAATCGCCTGATCGATCAGGAACTGCTGCGGGAACAAGTGCGTCCGTCTCAACCCGCTCCCGCCGAGCAGGTCACTGCCCGCGTAGCCGAAGTGCGCAAACTCAATTCGGATTGCGCCACTGACGAGGGATGGCATGCCAAGCTCCAGCGTTACGGGCTAACCCAAAGCGCGCTCGAGAAACGCCTTGGCGACGAAATCCAGCTCATGAGGCTCGTGGAAGACCGTCTGCGGCCTTCGATCCAGATCGACCAGCAAGCGGTGGAGACCTACTACCACGATCAGTTGCTGCCGGAAATGAAAAAGGCTGGCAGAGGCGAAACACCGTTGCCCGAAGTCTTTGGCCGAATTAAGAATTTGCTGGCCGAGAAAAAAATGAACGAACTGCTCTCCGGGTGGCTCGTGAGTCTGCGCTCCGGGAGCCACATCCTGACGCCTGAATCCAATACTGGAGAGCGGAACCGTTGAACGAACCGCCGACCGATCCGCCAGTCGAACTTTCGACCGAGCCTGTTCCTCCCGAGCGCCGGCGCATCCTGTGGAAACTCTTTCTGGCGTTCTGCGTCTTCAGTCTGATCGGATTCGCCCTGCTCGCCTGGTATGTCACCACCGATTCTTTTCAGCTGAGGGTTCGCCGCCGGGTAATCGCATCGGCTGAGAAACTCACCTTTGGACGCGTCGAACTGGGAGAACTCCACACTATCCCGTTCCGCTTACGCGTGGATGCTCGCAACCTGACCATCCACGGCCGCGAAGCTAAGGACCAGGCCCCATTTCTGCATGTAGACCGCCTGCAGGCGGAAATTAAAGTCATTTCGCTCCTCAGCACCACCTTCGGATTGCATTCTCTGGTGCTCGAGCATCCTGTCGTCCACATCATTGACTATCCCGATGGCACCACCAACGCTCCCGTGCCGCAAGTCAGCCGTTCCTCCGGCCAGGGGCCGGTGGAGCAACTCATCTCGCTTTCGGTTTCGCAGATCGAGGTGCAGCGGGGCGAGCTATTGTGGCAAGACAAGAAAGTGCCGTTCGAGTTTGACGCCCGCGAAGTGGCTTTGCTTTTGAAGTACTCTTTGCTGCGGCGGCAATACGAAGCCCATGTAGCCGCGGGAAGCGTCGACACGCGCTTTCAACAGTATCCTGCGTTTATGTTGCGGGCCGATGCTTCGCTGGTTCTGGCCCGCGGACACGCCGACATCAGCAGTTTGACCGTCATTTCCGGAAAATCTGAAATTCACTTCACGGGACGCCTGCAGGACTTTCACAACCCCCAGTTGAGCGGTGATTATCACGGCGTAGCGGATCTCGGCGAACTCGCATCCCTGGCGCGCCAGCAGCAAGTTCGCAAAGGTACAGCCCAGTTTGAGGGCAAAGGTTCTTGGACCCTGCAGGATTTTTCCACCCAGGGAACCGTGCAGGCCAAAGACATCGAATGGTCGAACGGTAAGCTGTCGATGCGGAATGGCCGCATCACCGCAGGGTTCTCCGTCACCCCGGAGCGCTTCCGCGTTTCCTCGATCAAGGCGAACCTGCTCGGTGGCGACCTCGCGGGCGATGCCGATGTGACCAACTGGCAGACTTCGCTCGAACCGTCGCCCGCCCCCGAGCGGCGCCATGTAATCGGACGAATTCCGCCCGAAAGTCTTCAGCGCGGCTCGGTGCGCCTGGAGCTGGCGGGTTTCCCACTGCTCCCCGCCTTCGAATTGATGAGCTCAGCCAAGCTTCCACTGGATCGCCTCGATCTCTCCGGAAGCGCCAGCGGCAAGGTTGAAATGCTCTGGGTCGGCTCAATCCGCGACGCCGAGACTCGCCTGAACCTTGCCATTGCCCCGCCGCTAAAGCCGACGCCGGCCGGGATCCCCGTGCGCGGTCAGATTGATGGCGTCTACCGCGGATCGCGCGACGAGTTGGAGATGTCCCAGTTTCACCTGACCACGCCCGGCTCTGAAATCACAGCCAGCGGCAATTTGGCCGCAACCTCGTCGTTGCGCTTTTCGTTCACCAGCCACAACCTCAGGGAGTGGACACCTCTGCTAGAAGCGGCTTATAGGTCGTCGAAATCTGGATCGTCGAAATCCGGACCGTCGAAATCTGGGTCGTCGACTTCTGGATCCCCGAATTTGCCCTTCACCGTTCACGGCTGGGCGAGCCTTGCCGGCAACGCCAGCGGCAAACTCTCAGCGCTTTCCGTCAACGGAAACCTCGAGGTCTACGACTTTGACACTACCTTGCCGGTAACCGAACCAGTCTCTTCCCGAGTGGTCCACTGGGACGCGCTCTCCACCGCCGTCCAATACTCGAGCAATCACTTCGCTCTGCGCAACGGGTCGCTCATTCACGGCCACACCATGGCGCACTTCGACGCCAGTACCGCACTTACGGAGGGTACATTTCAGGAGAGCGATCCTTTTACTCTGCACTTTGAAATACGCAACGCCGAAGTCGCCGAGCTCGTACAATTGGTAGGAGTTCAACACCCGTTAGCAGGCACGCTGAATATGTCCGCCACCGTCTCAGGCACGCGCGCCAATCCCCACGGAGATGGACAGATCGAGCTTCACAACGGAACCGCCTACGGAGTGGCCGTTCCCTTGTTGCAGAGCGATCTCCGCCTCGTCGGTGGCGAGCTTCAGTTCAACAACATCAAAACCAGTGCCTACGGCGCTCCACTTACCGGCAGCGCCGCCGTCAGCACGTCGAACCACGAGTTGCCGAAGAATGGGTCGTCAAACAACGATCTGTCGAATCACGAGTTTCGCCTGAATCTTTCCGGACGTAACCTCGACCTCGCCCGTTTGCCGCGCTTGCAGACCGGCCGCTTCACCGCCGATGGCGTCGCCGATTTCACACTGCGAATCAGCGGCACGATCGAGCAGCCTTCGCTCGAAGCGCACGTGCATCTGAAGGACCTCGCCCTGGACAAGGAGCGCGCCGGAGATTTCTACCTCGACGCGGTCACTCAGGGACGGCAGCTCGATCTCAAGGCGCATTCGGACTTCGATAATGCCGACTTGACCATTGCCGGGAGCGTCGGATTACAGCATGACTTTCCGGCCGACCTGAACCTCGCTTTCCATCATCTGAATGCCGATTGGCTTCTTCGCACTTACTTGCAGGGAAAGATCACGGAACACTCCTCCCTGGACGGGACGCTCCAGCTTCGCGGTCCCTTGCGCACGCCACGCGAACTGAAGGCGGCCGCCGAGATCCAGTCTTTCAGCGCCCGGGTCGAGCAGGTGCAGGTACAAAGTGTCGATGCCATTCGCTTCCAGGTTGCGGATCAATTCCTGCTGCTCGAGAATCTTCACCTTGCTGGTAGTGGAACCGATTTCACCGCCCACGGCCGCGTGCACTTGGCTGGCGCGCAAGAGCTCGACCTCCGCCTGGACGGCTCAGTCAATATGGCGCTTGTCCAGTCGTTCAACCCCAAAATCCTGGCGCGCGGCACTTTGCGCGTTAACCTCAACGCCGGCGGTACGCTGGCGCAGCCCGTCCTGCAAGGGCGTCTAGACGTCAAGGACACCTTCGTCAGTCACAACGACTTTCCCAGCGGCCTCAGTGACCTCAACGGCGTTTTGCTGTTCGATCGCGACCGCGTCCAGATCGAGCGCCTCAGCGGCACTACCGGCGGCGGCACCGTGGCGCTGACCGGCTCCGCCACTTATCAGAACCGTGTCTTCCTCCTCGATTTCGGCGCCACCGCCCATGACGTTCGCCTGCGTTATCCTCCGGGAGTAAGCTCCACCGCCAACGCCGACGTTCGGCTGACCGGCACTACCAATGCCGCTCTGCTCAGCGGCGATGTCACGGTCACCAAGCTGGCCATCACTCCCGGCTTTGACTTCGGCGCTTATATCGCGAGGAGCAGACAGACGATCGTCCTGACCCAGACCGACAGTCTGCAAAGCCGCCTCAAACTCGATGTTCACGTGATGACCACTCCCGAACTGCAGATGCAAACCGCCATCGCCAGGCTCTCTGGCCACGCCGACCTCCGGGTGCGGGGCACCGCCGAGCGTCCCGCAATTCTCGGAAGGATGGAGGTTCTCGAGGGCGAGGTCACTTTTAACGGCACCAAGTACAAGCTTGAGCGCGGCGATGTCATCTTCGCCAATCCGGCCAAGACTCAGCCTGTCATCGACCTGCAGGCGACCACGCGAGTGCGCGATTACGATATCACCGTGCAATTCCGCGGTGATGCCAGCGTGCCCAACGGCTTGAAAGTCACCTGGCAGTCCGAGCCTCCGCTTCCCCAAGCCGACGTGTTCGCCTTGTTGGCCATGGGCCGCACCCAGGAAGAGTCGGCTGGCGTAGCCTCGAACGGAGCCTTTGGATTTGGCGGAGAAGCCTCCAACCTGCTCATCAATCAAGCCCTCAACAGCACCGTCAATAGCCGCTTGCAGCGTTTGTTTGGAGCCAGCCGCGTCAAGATCGATCCCCAGGGCCTGGCCAGTGAAACCGCCGTAGTTCGAGGGCCGCAAGTCACCGTCGAACAGGAGGTGGTCAGCAATCTCACCCTGACCTACAGCACTAATGTCTCCGTTTCTAACCAGCAAATCATCCAGGCGGAGTACAACCTGACCCGTACGATCTCGATCGTGGCCCTGCGTGACTGGAACGGAGTGGTCAGCTTCGACTTTAAAATTCGGCGCCGGATAAAGTGATCGCCGAACAGGATTTTGTAATCTGATAATCGGGTAATTTTGTAATTTAAGAACAGTAGGAGTTTTGCCATCAAATTACCAAATTACCCGATTACAAAATTACAAAATGCATCTCCGCCTTGACATAATCCTCCAAACCAGCAACTCTAGTTGTTTTTCACTTCACGCCCAAAGAAGCGGGTAAGGGAACTAATTTGCGAGTGCGGGTCTTTTATCACGACAAGTGTTTTGACGGGGCGTGCTCGGCGGCCCTGTTCTCCCGCTTCTACCGGGAGCGAATTGCCAGCGATGTCGACTTCATCTACTCCGGCCTGCTGCATCGCGCCGGCTCTCTTTTCGACGAGAAGCAGTTCGACGGCGACGAGAATGCCATCGTCGATTTCAAGTATTCCAGCTCGCCCAAAATCACCTGGTGGTTCGATCACCACGAAAGCGCTTTTCTTTCCCCCGCCGATGCCGCCCACTTCGAGCAGGACCAGAGCAACCGCAAGTTCTACGATCCGGATTTCAAATCCTGCACCAGTTTTATTGCCATGATCGCCAAAGAGCGCTTCGGCTTCGATCCCCACCCGGTGGCGGAACTCGTCCGCTGGACCGACATCGTCGACGGCGCCCTCTACGAAGACGCGAAGTCGGCGGTGGAAATGCAAGCTCCGGCCATGAAGCTGACCATGGCCATCGAAGCTTCCAGCGATCGGAACTTCGTCAAGAACGTGATTCCACTGCTCGC
>Ga0181538_10004752_pt1 | contig 12494 bp, 13 predicted proteins | sample PEATcosm2014_Bin_40_FD_119773 | JGI IMG/M metagenome (GOLD analysis project Ga0181538, IMG submission 119773) | Peatland microbial communities from MTU Mesocosm Facility, Houghton, MI, USA - PEATcosm2014_Bin23_30_metaG | ecosystem: Environmental > Terrestrial > Soil > Wetlands > Peat | place...
GCGTGGCGGGGCTGTAGAGGCCCTCAGCGGCCGCTGCGCGTGAGCGAGAGCCCGAGTCTCGGGTTCTGACCGGCCAATCATCGAAGGGCCGCGGGAAATGCGGACGACCGCCGCGTCTTACCCCACGGTCCAATCGGGCGCTGTTTCTTGTGCTCCGTGAGCCGCTGATGACCCTTACTTCAGGGGCGTCCTAGGCCTGAAAGCCGTAGACCGGCTCACTCCCGAACCGTGACATGAGCCAGAACGGCAGGGGGAAGATTGATTCATCTCGGGCTCCCTGAAGGCTCAGTTTCGGGTATACGTGGTCACAACCGTTCCGCCCCCGCCATAGACATTCGTCGTCACGGTCATCGAGTCCTTCCCACAGGTCCACGTGCCGGTTCCACCGCCGTAGGCAGGCAACGGCGTGACGGTCCCGTCGCTGGACGTAGCGGTTGCGTTGCCCGATGTGCTGGCGATCAACCATTGACCCGTGGACCCTTCGGTCAGGCTTGAAGGTGTCAATATTTCGGTTTGCTCGCCTCGATAGGTGAATGACTTTCCGATTGCCAGCACCACTGGCGTTGATTCAGCCCAGTCGACCGAGATCGTCCCGTCGGGCTCGACGGTCCATATTGCGCCGGCGCCCCCTTCCCGTATCCCAAGGTACTGGCTCGTCTCGTTCGTCACTGTCCAAGTGCCAACGATGCACGGCGCATTGCACATCGCCTTCTCGCCGGTGACTCTGTAGCTCGCGCCTTGTATATCTCCGGTCACCGCCAGCCAGCTACTCCCGCCAATTCTGGGCATCGCCTTCATTTCTGGACATTTGCCACACTGGTTGTTGCAGAAATCGTTCGGCTGCATGTCGAGCTGGTCGTAGTTCGCCCCGTTTCCCGTGTGCAAGCGGCTGTAGGCCGTGGTTGTCGTGATGTGGACCACGTCGGTAGCCGGGCTGAACGGGATCAGCGCGTTGGTGTACGGAGCCACCTTGCCGCCGAGGACCGTGCCCGTGCGCAGGACGGTCACAGCCGGGTTGTATTTCACGTTGGTGATGTCCGGCCCGTTGGCGTCCCACTCTTGTCCGAAGCTCGGTTGTCGGGCCAACGAAGAAGCCCAGTCCTCTTTGAGGGTGCTGTTGGCAGCGAGCGCGTAGGCCGCGGCGCTGCTTCCAACTTTCAGCATGGGATCCAAGAGATGCCAGGTGTCGATGCCGCTTTCGGTCATCAGGGCATAAAAGCCAATCGCGTCGTAGCTGCGGGTAAAGAGGGGAGTGGTGAGGTCGAGTAGATATGCGTTCCAGAAGTCGTCGTCAAATGGCACCAAGGTGGCACCTACCCACTCCGCCTCGCCTTCAATAAGCCAGCGTGGGGCATGGAGGAACGTTGGAATGGACGAATAATCCATCGCCTGGAAGCAGTGGAATACCTCATGTGCAATCGTGAGGTTCGCTTCGGCGGTGCCCTCGTGGCGGTAGAGGAACGGGTCAATGAAGATCACACAGCGAGTGGCGGTGCCATTTTGCCCTCCGCTGCTGTCCAGTGGTGCCGCGTATGCCCCTGTGTTGGGGCCCTCGAGCTGAACCGAATTCACGACCACGCTGAGGGGGAGACTCAGGGGGTGACCGATATTCATGGCGATCTCGCTGCTGTAGTGCTCTGCCTGCGCCAGATATGGCCCAGCGGGAGGTACCGAAGGATCGATCGTCCGGTACGACAACAATTGGGCTGAGGAGTCCGAGGGCGGTGCGGGCTGTGGGCTGGACGAGCCAGCACCGAAGACCAAGAGACTGGGCCCGACTGCCGCCACGGAAATCAGCGTCACCGCGTAAGAGGCCCTGCTGCGAGTGCGATCGAACGGCTTGCCGAAGCTGTGCATCGCTCGCCTCACCTTCAGCAAGTGTCGTTGTTCGATGACCGGTCTTAGCACAATCTGAGGTCGCTTGCCGCAGCGCCACTGTTCCGGCACACGCCGGACATGGATTTCCGTGCCCCTTCGTTTCCCGGTGGCGCCGGCCCCCTGGCCACGGCTCCCTCGGTCCTCGGCCCCCGGTTCCCCGTGCGCGTCGTCCTGGGGTCTCAGCCATCATCGCGAGGGCTGCCTATCCGGCGCCGAAGCGCTGGATCGGGGCGGAGCCGTAGCGACGATGCCCGCTGGAATGGATCCATTCCCGATGAGGCACTTGCCGAACCTTTGACTGTTGCCGTGCCGCCGTCGTTGATGCGGGTGCGTGGCGCGATCGTAGGCACCCAAGGCCGGCCCGCTCATGAGTACGCCGACGCCATAGCGGCCGAAAATCGCGCGGTCGAGTACCATTGCTCGCGCATTCAACTGCTTCGGCGGATGATGACGGACGCCCAGCGCCGAGAGGAGATCTACAAGGCGTAGCGGTGCGGTCCCGGAGTGACACCCATGGAAGGGTCGGCGCCAGTAGCTGGCTCAAATCGACAGGCAACTGGGCGCGCCTGCCTGTATGGCGTCCATATCGGTCCCGGATCACACCTGCTAGTTATGCCTCTGTCGGTCGGCCGTGACCTGTGATGTCCTGCGTAAGCATGGCGCTTAATCCTGGCTGGCTTACAACCAGCCGGTCGGGGGTTCGAGTCCCTCAGCGCCCACCGGTGTTGTGCATATCACAACGTCGCCCCAGGTCAGACGACGGTTTGAAAGAGTACCTGAACGCGCTTTCCCTTTCGCGATCAACGATGAGGACTCGGGGTCCGTGCTCGCGACAGTTGCTGCGCCCAGATCGCACTTTCGGGCTACCTAATTTAATGACATCTCCGCATCGGCACCGCGGTGCCGATGCCGGCGTTCGGCTGTCCTGGCGAGCTGGGTCCGGTAGGGGAGCTGCAAGGAGTCTCCGTACCCGATCAAGAGCAAGGGCTCACGGCATCGGGGTCACATAGCGGCCATCTTCTCCGAGTCAACTCCGTGGGCGACTAGCCCATAGATCACCAGGACCCCCAGACCCACATAGGTCAGCGACCAGATGGGGTAGTAGGGCATCCACCAGATGGCACTGATCGAAGCGATGGCGGCAACGACGACACCGGCCCAGATTCCGATCTGTGACCGGCTCATCACGGCGAAGGCGCAGAGGATCAGGAGAATGCCCACCACCAGGTAGACCCAGCCGTAGGTCTTGAGGCTGGTGCCGAAGATGGCGTCCTCCAAATGCTGGGGTAGTACGCCGTGGTACCGGAAGGCCCAGATCGAGTCGAAGATGCGCATGACGCCGGCCACCCCCAGGACAATGGCGGCGAAGACAATCCAACCGCGACCCCTTTCGTTCATCGCATTCCCTCCCTTTGGATTGTGCGCCTCATACCTTGACACCGCTTGTCAATTCATCCCTTCCGCAGGCCCGCTCAGCTCGCCAGGATCTTGGCCTTCTGAGCCTGGAACTCGTCTTCGCTCAGGACGCCCTGGGACTTGAGGTCGGCAAGCTTGGCGAGCTGGTCGGCGGTCGTGTCCCCGGATGTCCCCGCGGTCTGCCGCACGTACTGGTCGAATGCCTGCTGCTGCTGCGCCGCTTCCCGCGCCGCTCGCTCGTGCATCTTGCCGCCCCGGGCGATCAGGTACACGAACACGCCCAGGAACGGGAGGATGATCACGAAGATCACCCACAGCGCCTTGGCCCCACCGCCCATGTCGTGGCTGCGGAAGATGTCGACGAATACCGTGATCAGCAGCCAGATCCAGATGATGAAGAGGAAGAAGTACAACATCGTCAGGAAGAAATCGAGGATCGGGTATTGATAACTTGCGGCAAGCATTTAGCCTCCTTGCGTCATTGGCAAAGCCATGTCCCATTCGGGACCGGTTCAGGACCCGAGAACCTTTGCTTTCTGAGCCTCGAATTCGGCCTCGGTGAGGATGCCCTGGGACTTCAGCTCGGCGAGATCCTTCAGCTGCGCGATGGGGTCCGGAGCAGGCGCCGGTGCGGGCTGAGGGGCATACTGCTGTTGCTGCGCGTACTGCTGCTCGTCTTGCTGCGCCCACCGATTTTGCTGCCGACGCGAGACGCGATTCGACACAGCTGTGGCCGTCCCGGCGATGGCTGCGGTGCGTGCGATACCTCGGAGAAGTGGCATGGTCTCGTCCTTTCTTCGCTGGATCAGCGCTCGGCTGCGTCGAGAGCGGCGACCAGGTCGTCCTGAGGGATGTAGCCGGCGGCGACAAGCTCGGCCTCGCCACGACGCAATGCCTGGATGAACGGCGTCGCCCACCGGTTCTCGAAGATCAGGATCCCCGCCGCCGAGCCTGGCTCGATCACCGATGCCGCCTCAGAGAGATCGCTCTCCCCCAGCAGTCCGGACGACGCACCTGCGAAGACGGCGAGGTCGAACTGTCCATCGCGGTCGATGTCTTGGAGCTCGAGCGCTCGCATCGAGCCATCGGTATCCCGTTTCACGAACATGAGGTCGAGGATCCGGACGACACCTCGGTCGACGAGGTCGAGCAGGGAAGCGAACCCTTCGCCCGTCATCTTGTTGCCGGGGAACTCGACGATCAGATAGCTGATCGGGCCCAGGGTTTCCGTTTCGTCAGCCATCATGTGGCCCCCTTTTGGGTTAGCGAACGGTCTCTAATCGAAAGGTACTCCAATGAAGTGGCAAATGCTACCGGCATTTACCTCCCTATTTCCCAGCTTCTTCCCGGCATCTGGACTGGGTTTATGAAACTTCCGAGTGGGTGTCGTCGCTGCTAGCTTGACCTGACCCCTCCGAATGGATCCACCACCTGAGTGAATCCTCTTGCCCACCATGGTGGGACAAAGGAGGATGAACACCGTGCAGCATCGAAGGCACACACCAGAGCAGGTTGTCCGCAAGCTCCGAGAGGCCGACAAGTTGTTGGCCGAAGGTGCGGACATCGCGACGGTGGCCAAGCATCTCGAGGTCGCTGAGCAGACCTTTCACCGCTGGAGGAACCAGTACGGCGGCATGAAGGCTGATGATGCCAAGCGATTGAAGGAGCTCGAGCGCGAGAACGCCCGGCTCAAGGGGATCGTGGCCGACCAGGTCCTCGACATCGCCATGCTGAAGGAAGTGGCCAAGGGAAACTTCTGAGCCCGGCACGCCGCCGCCAGGCGGTGGTGATGCTCTTGGAGCGCTTCAGTGTCTCAGAGCGTCGTGCGTGTCGGGCCATCGACCAACCGCGTTCCACCCAGCGGCGGCCCGCTCTGGTGCCGGGCACCGAAGAGGAGCACCTGCGCTCTCGGCTCCGCGAACTGGCCCGGGCCCACCCCCGCTACGGCTATCGCCGCATGACGACCATCTTGCGCCGGGAGGGCTACTGCGTGAACCACAAGAGGATCCAGCGTCTCAGCCGTGACGAGGAACTTCGCGTTCTCAAGAAGGCCAAGAAGCGCTCCCGGGTGGGACCTCGGTCACCGAGGGCACCCGGCTGCGGGCCACGCACCCAGGCCATGTCTGGGCCATCGACTTCCAGTTCGACCAGACCACCAACTTCAAGACCCTCAAACTGCTCAACATCACCGACGAGTTCACCAAGGAGGCCCTGGCCATCGAAGTGCACCGCTCCATCACCGCCGACGACACCGTCGTCGTGCTCGAAAGCCTGGCCGCCGCCAAGGGACGGCCACCGGACTTCATCCGCATGGACAACGGTCCCGAGCTCACCGCCAACGCGCTGCGGGACTGGTGCCGGTTCTCAGAGTCGGGCAGCGTCTACATCGAGCCGGGGAGCCCATGGGAGAACCCGTTCATCGAGTCCTTCAACGGCAAGCTGCGTGACGAGCTGCTCAACGTCGAGGCCTTCGAGACGCTCCTCGAAGCCCAGGTGCTGGCCGAGGACTTCCGGATCGAGTACAACACCTACAGACCACATTCGTCCCTCGGTGGGCTCACGCCCTTCGAGTTCGCCGAACAGTGGCGCCAAAACCAACCCGGACTTTCACAGCTGGTGGATCACTAACCGGTGGCAGGCCAAGCTTACCGACGCATTGGGCATTGAGGACTCGTGCCGCTGGGATTGAAGGAAGAGCTTGCTAGCGCAATCGAACGATATTCACTTCTAGTAGTGATGATGCTGGAGAACCGACTTGAGGATCACCATCGCCACACCAAGTAGCCCCGCTATGCAGGTAACGATGATTCGCTGCCTGCCATCCAAGTCGGCTGCTCGCCCGGCGGTATAGCCATGCATAATCAGGAGCACGACGGTCACGATGAGCGCCGCTTGGGCCGCGTCCGACGATGATGCCCCAAAGAGGACAGCGATGCCGATTGATGCCACCGGCAAGAAAGACGCGGTAACCATCGGCCATGCCTCCGCCAGAGACGATCGGATAAGTCCGGCGCTCGGTAGCCGACCGTCGTGAGTATGTGCACCGAGCAGTTCGGCGTACTGTTCGGCAAGCCAATACACAATGAGCGTCACGACGACGGTCACCGCAAGTTGTGCACTGTTCAGTTGATTCCCGCCAGCAGCGATAACGGCGGCTGTCACAATGGTGCCGTAGATGCTCGCCGCTCGGCGTCGACCGCGGCTCGTCGAAGCCGACTCCATGCGGGCTTCAGAGGAGCCCGCACCAGCTTCGGTGCCATCGGTCATGGTCCTAGCTTGGCATCGCCTCTGGACAGGTGCTCAGCCTCGCGAAGAGTTTCTCCATGACGTCACCCATCTGGTGTCATCCGACATCATTCCGGCACGCCAGACCCGCAGCTCACGAGGTCCCCCCACGCCAAACGAGTTGGCTCTGCTGAGGTCCTCAAGAGGTCGTCTCGACAACTATGCACGCCGCGATCTCCGTCTTTGCCACACCACACCAGCAACGGCACCAAGTGTCATGACCGCTCCGATGGCAATGAACCACGTAACCAGGGTGAATACGACACCGATCTTTCCGTACAACCGGCTGTCTGACACCATGGTCGAGGAAAGATAAAACGAGGCGAACACGCCGAGTCCCATCCAAAAGAGCGCCGTCGCTACCGCCGAAGGACCAACCCGAGTCCACGATTCCCTTCCTGCCAAGAGGAAATGGATGGACCACCAGAAGAAGAGCGTTAGAAGCACGAAGTCAGCCAGCCCGAGTATCACCGGACCGGCTGGCTCGTTGCGTAAGGGTCCACTGATCTCGCCGTCGAGGATGAGCAAACCCGCCAGGCCCGCAACCCAAACGAAGCAACGGAGCAGATTTTCGGCTCCCCGGGCGTGCGCCTGATCGAAGGTTCCTTCGTAGATCACCTGAACCGATCTCGCCACCGCGATCGTGCCAGCGAGCGAAAGGGCGAGGCTGACGAAAACGCCGAGATTGAACGATACATTCGATGTGCTGAAGAGACCTTCGAGAATTCGAGATCCTTGTCGACCTAATCCGAGGTGCCTCGCGATGTCGTCGTCCACCCGCGAACTGGCCAAGGCGCCGAGGAGAATGATGAGCGGGAGGACCGACAGCAGGAGTGCTGAGCCGAACAGGATGATGCGATCTCCGAATTCGATCGCGCCGAGGGTTCGGACCAGGTCTTGGACGGCCGATCCTTCGTAGCACTGACGCCACTTGGTTGCCTTTGCCGGCGAGTTGTTCGACTGATTGGCATCCGCAGCCGGGCCTGGATCGTCCATCCTTAGCTCGTTCGCTGTGTCACGCGAGCTCATCCCTACGCCGCCGACGCCGGCTCGGGACTGCGGAGGGAGAATGTAACCCCAAGGCCGATGAAACCGACCGCTGCGACCACGATCATGGCAAGGGCATAGGACCGCGTCGGGTCGGTCAGTCCGGATATGAGAATGGTGCCGGCAATAGCCGTACCCAGTGACGAGCCCAGGTTCGACACACAGCGGGACAGCCCAGAGATCTCACTCTGCTGGTCCTCCGGAAAGGCGGACTGGACCACATTCACCGAGGGGGTGAGCATCACCCCAAGGCCCAACCCGATGAGCAGCAGCCCGGGCGCGAAGGCCCATTCACTCGGCGAGTGCTTGACGATCAGGAGAAGGAAAACCACACCAGCGATGGTGGTCACGAAGCCGATCAGGATCAACGTTCGCTGCTGGAAGCGCTTCGCCAGCGAGCCTGCAGCCAGCGAGGACACCAAGATGCCCAAGGTGGCCGCGGTGAAGATCACGCCGGTCTTGATGGCGCTGTACCCCCGCACGACCTGGAGATAGGCGGAGACGACGAACGACGTCCCCATGAGCATCAGCCACTGCACGTTCTGTGTCACGAGCCCGAGGTTCGACGTGCGGTTGCGAAAGAGCTTGGTCGAGAGCAGCGCCTCTTTCCCGACGCGTTCCCGACTCCGGACCCAGGCAAAAAAGCCGAAGATGATGAGCGCGCCGGCAACGATGAGGAGCGCGCACAGAACAAGGTTGTTGTCGGCCGCAAGGATCCCGATGACCAGTGTCACCAGGCCAGCCGCCGACAGGATCGCCCCTATCGTGTCGAACGGGCGAGTGGGATCGGCCGGCAGCGGATCTTGGATGCCGCGACCGAGGAAGACGATGAGGACGACCACGACGGCTTGAAAGACGAAGGCAGCGCGCCAGGTGATGGTCGTGGTGATGAATCCTCCGATAAGGGGACCGGTGGCGGCACCGATCCCACCCATGCCGCTGATGATCCCGAACGCCTGGGCCCGAGACCTGAGGTCGTGGAACAGCATGGTCGTGAGGATGTACACGGGGGGAATGAGGAGGGCAGTGCCCACCCCTTCGAGGATCGAGTTCCCCAGGATCAGGACTCCCAAGCCAGGGGCGGCCGCACTGAGCACCGCGCCCACCGCGTAGATGGAGAGACCCATCGTGAAGCAGCGCTTTCGGCCCCATCGATCAGTCAGCTTGCCGCCGGGGATCATGAGCGCCGCCATGACGAGCAAGAACAGAGTGATCGCGATCTGGACGCCTTGCACGGTGGTGTGCAGATCTTGGCTGATGTCGTTGATCATGACGTTCATGTTGGAACCAGCGAAGCTGCAGATGAACTGGGCTAGGGCAAGCGGAAGCAACATGCGCCGCAGTGACGGAGCCATCCTCCCGGTCTCCACGGGGTTCGCCATGGCTCCGTTCTCCCCGCCTTCGATCTACTGACCCGGCGGGCGTCTGAGGTGCGCGAGATCGCCCGATCGACCATCGAGTTGCCGGTCGAGGTTCAGCGCAGCAGCGATGAGCGCCAGGTGGGTGAACGCCTGGGGAAAATTACCGATCTGTTCACCGGTGGAGTCGATCTCCTCCGAATAGAGACCTAGGTGATTCGCGTACGTGAGCATCTTGGAGAAGGTCAGCCGGGCGTCATCGAGGCGACCCGATTGCGCGAGCGCGTCGACGTAGAGGAATGTGCAGAGCGAGAACGTCCCCTCGTTCCCGGGAAGGCCGTCGGGTGACGCCTGCGGGTCGTACCGGTACACCAAGCTGTCTGTCACCAACCGTCGATCCATCTCCGCCAGGGTCGACTGCCATCTCGGATCATTTGGTGGAAGGAATCCCATCAGTGGCATGAGCAGCAGCGCCGCATCACAGATGTCAGCCCCCTCGTACTGGACGAACGCGCCGAGCTTCGGATTCCAGCCGTTGGTCAGTATCCGCTCGGTGATGAGGTCCCGCTCCTCTATCCAGCGAGTGAGGTTCGCCGGACGTCCTCTGCTCGTGGCCATGCGGATGACACGATCGAGTGCCACCCAGGACATGAGCTGCCCGTACACGAACGGACGGCGGCCGCCCCGCGTCTCCCAGATTCCTTCTTCGGGCTCGCGCCAATGGTCGCAGAGCCACTCGATGAGGGTCACGACATGCTTCCAGCCGTCGTGACCGATTCCCCACGAACCGAGTAGTCCGCCGTCAAGGGCCTGCAGCGAGTTCAGCGCCTCGCCGTAGATGTCAAGCTGGAGTTGATCCGACGCGCCGTTTCCGATGCGAACGGGCCGCGAGTCCCGATAGCCGGCGAAGTGGTCGAGGGTGAACTCAGTCAGGTCGGAGCTGCCGTCAACCCGGTACATGATGTTGAGTGGACCAGAGACGCCCGTTTTGCCCTCTTCGACTCGCGCTCGCAGCCAGTCCCCGAACGCGGCCGCTTCTTCGACGAACCCCAACCCGAGCAATGCATACACGGACAGCGAGCCATCGCGCACCCAGGTGTAGCGGTAGTCCCAGTTCCTGGTTCCACCTACTTGTTCTGGGAGGCTGGCGGTCGGCGCGGCGACCAGGCTTCCAGATGGCGCATAGGTGAGGAGTTTCAGCGTGATGGCCGATCGCTCGACGTGCTCGCGCCAGCGTCCCCGGTACGTGCTCCGCTCGACCCAGCGCCGCCAGAAGGCTTCAGTCTGCAGGTACTGCTCGATGATGTGACCGTCACCGATCGGACGCGGTCTCCCTGAACTCCCCGTTTCGAGGACGAATCCAGCGACATCGCCGGCACGAACACTGGTCTCTGAGCGGACGTCGGTGCCATCGGACTCCAGGTCCGACAGCGCCATGAGATGCATCCGGTGGTCGCCACACTCGAAGACCGCCGTCGTGCCATCCACGTGCACCCGATGGTCCTTCCGTCCGTAATCAAACCTGGGTTCCACGCTGGCACGGAAGGGGACCTCGCCGCGCACCCCCTTGATCACGCGGACGATGCACCTTCGCTCCGAGTGCACCGTCGGGTTCTCGACGGGCATGAAATCGAGGACTTCGGCGATGCCGGACTCGGACAGATACCTGGTAACGAGAATCGCGGTGTCCGGCATGTACATCTGTTTGATCGTCCGCACCTCTGAGGAAGGGGCGAGGGAGAATCGTCCACCTCCACGTTCGTCGAGCAGCGCAGCGAAGACGCTGGGCGAATCGAACCGAGGCCAGCAGAACCAGTCGATGGTTCCGTCTATGGCGACCAGGGCGGCGCTTTGGAGGTCGCCGATTAACCCATGGTCTGAAATTGCGGGATACACCTCAGCCCCCTCCCTCTTGTCCCAGGACGGCAAGACGTTGCGAGAAGAACTCCAGCGCCTTCTTCGTCTTTGTCGCCTGTTCTCCGGTTAGATCGACGTCCCGTTGACCCAGGAAGATCCGTAGTTCTGCGGCCATTTGAAACGCCTCGGATGGGGCACACCTCGTCGAGAGCTCGAGGATCATCGAGTTGTCGGGGTAGAGCCAGAGCTCCGCGGCGAGCTTGCGGGCATAATCCTCGGGCGCGAACTTCACCTTGAGGACGAGAATCGGCCCCAGGATCGCGAGATCGTCCAACCCGATACCTTCGGGCGCGTGCTCGCCGTAGAGAGAACGCTGCTCCTTGGAGAAGAGCTCATGCACGGGAATCTTCCCCGCCACCGTGTCCTTGACGCTCGTCGGGTCGAGAGTGTGCTTCATCGATCCCGAACACACGTAGCCGCCGGGCATCGCGTCGATCTCGACGCCGAAATTCCGAGAGGCACGCAGTTCCGGTGACAGGTTCTTGGGGTCCACGGGACGGAGCTTTACGACAGAGTCGTCCCCCTTCCCCTGGACGCGGCGGGCGCGGACGACGAGGCCTCTCTGGTTGAGCACCAAGTCGGGCGTGTCGAAAAAGTAGACCTGGCGGATCTGGCCATCGAGGGGATCCACTCCGAGCGCCGCTCCCGCTCGGCTCCGGTCGGAGAGCAGCATGGTCAACTTGAGCTCGACGGTATCGGCGCCCCTAGTGAGTGCGAGAAAGTCCGCTAGTTCTTCATCCGTCAGCGTGGGAGCAACGGCCCTCGATCCCATGGCCTTCTCCTTCCTGGTTCTGTCTATATTGACGCTTAGGACGCTTAGATTCCCGGGTACTCGTATTAGCTGGTCAGGCCCACGTCGGCCCGACTCCAACTGCTGCTCTCCATTCGACGCTGGGATCGTCAGCAGAGCCGGGGTCCTATGTCACTTCACGTCCATGGGGGGGGGACGACCCACAAGCCCGACTGGAGACGGTCGCCCCGCCAGCTCCAAAATCGCAGATGTACGGGGACAGTCAGGCCATGCGAAGGTAGATTTTGGGTATGTCCATGGGACGGGCGCCCGACACGATCGGACGCGAGCGGATGTGGAAGCTGGTCTCCACCATCACCGGCATGCTGGGCGGGCTGCTCGCCCGGAAGCTCATAAGGGCCACCTATCAGGCCATCCGCAAGGACACAGCCCCGGCTACGCCGTTTGATCCCACGAACCCCCGGTTTTCGTGGCCAGACGCACTGCTGTGGGCGGCCGCAGCCGGCATCGGCCTCGCCATCGCCAAGATGATGAGCGCCCGCCTCGCCGCCATGGGCTGGGAGGCCGCCACCGGCACCCTCCCCCCGGGGGTTGTCGAGGAGCCAGAAGTGGTCTGAAGTTCTGTGGGTGCCGTCGGCCATGGGACAAACGTCCCGTGATGCGGCCTGATCCTTGCCGCGCTTTACGTCACTCCTGGCTCAGATGCCCGGGGGGTGGGCGACTGGCGGAGACGCATATTCGATTGACGCGTATTCCCCCGGATCTGGTCACGACTGTACTCGTAAGGCGACGTAGTTCCTCCAGTCCGTCGCGAGGATCTTGGTTCGCTCAGCGACGCGCCA
>Ga0181538_10004756_pt1 | contig 12488 bp, 12 predicted proteins | sample PEATcosm2014_Bin_40_FD_119773 | JGI IMG/M metagenome (GOLD analysis project Ga0181538, IMG submission 119773) | Peatland microbial communities from MTU Mesocosm Facility, Houghton, MI, USA - PEATcosm2014_Bin23_30_metaG | ecosystem: Environmental > Terrestrial > Soil > Wetlands > Peat | place...
GCGGCGGATCAGCGGCGGAAAGAAGCTGCGTCTATGCCTTCGCTCCGCTCCCGCCCGGCGCTTTGGTTCCCGGCCTGGACGAACCCGACAAACCGAACTTACGCGCGCCCCAAGCCGTGGCGTTGGCCATTCGTTTGGCGCTCTCCGAGGTTGCGCCGCGCACGCGCGCTGTCACATTGGTGCTGCCCGACACGCTGGTCCGCGTCTTCGTGCTCGACTTCGATTCCATGCCCGCCAAAGCGTCTGAAGGCGTCTCCGTGGTGCGCTTCCGCTTGCGCAAAATGGTTCCCTTCGATGTAGAACCCGCGGGCGTCAGCTACCAGGTGCTGGCGCAGAACGAGTCGGAGTGCAAGGTGCTGGCCGCTGTCGTGCCCGGACCCATCCTCGCAGAATACGAAACCGCCGTCCGTAACGCGGGCTACGAACCCGGCGCAGTTATCTCCTCCAGCCTGGCCGCGCTGGAAGCGGCTGATGCCACCGAAGGCGTGCTGGCCGCTAACCTGAGTGCCCGCACCATCACCACCGCTGTCACCAGCGGCCAGGATCTTCTCCTCTACCGCACTCTGGACCTGCCTCCGGATCCCGCATCGCGCGCCGCCGAGTTTTCGCGCGCAATCGCCGTCGCCGCCGCGTACTTTGAAGACAAGCTGGGGGCACCGCCGCGACGTTTGTATTACGCGGGCATCGAGAGTCCCGCGGAGTTCGCGGCGTCCATCGGCGATGCGGAGATTGAAGTCGTCGCGTGGGCCGAGCGGCCTGAAGAAGGCGCCTTGACGGCCCTGCCACAAACCAGTTTTGCCGGCGTCGCAGGCGCGCTGGCGGGAGCCAGCTGACGAATGAGAATCACACTCAATCTCGCCACGCGCCCCTTCACCGATCTCGGCCCGGCCATCAAACGCCTGCGCATCGGCATGGCGGTTCTCGCCGCGCTTTGCCTGCTTTTTGTGCTGGGCCTGCATCTTTTCGACAGCCAGGCGGCGGAGGCTCGCGCCCGCGAGCACTCTCGCGATGGCGACATCGCCCGCATCGAGGCCGAGCGCCAGCAGGATCAGGAAATGATGCGCCAGCCCGGCAACGCGCAGATCCTCACGCAGGCCGAATTCCTGAATGAACGCTTCGATGAGAAGGCCTTCTCCTGGACCCTCGCCATGGAAGCCATGGAGACCGTGCTTCCCGCAGGTGTGCAGGTCAGCTCCATCGAGCCGCAGCGCCGCAAGGACGGTCACATCACCGTGGAGCTGCGCGTCCTTGGCCCCCACGACCGCTCCGTCGACCTGGTGCGCAACCTTGAGCACTCCCGCCGCTTTCTTGAGCCGCGTATAGAGAGCGAAAGCGCCGAGAACAGCAGCAACGCGAACCAGCAACTGGGGCCCGTCAGCGCCACCAATCGCTTTGAATTCGAGCTCTTTGCCGACTACAATCCGCCCACGCTCGAGGAACGCGGGGCTCTGAGAAACGCTTCGTCGAAGGACGCGACAACTCATCCCGTATCGTCCTCGCCGCATCCGCGCGTGGGCCCCGCATTTCCGCAGCAACGCGGACGCGGACCGTACCCAGGGCCCGCGCAGTTGTCGCCCCATCCCGCGGTGATAACACCGCATCCCGCGCCCGTCGCGAACGGAGGCCCGCAATGAGCGCGACGCATTCCTCCACTACATGGCGCGAGCGTCTCGCCTCCCCGCTCCCGTGGCACGTGGCTGGATTCTTTCTGCTGCTTGCGCTGGCCGTGGGGCTGGCCATCCGTCTCGGCCTCGACTGGGCTGTCATGGATAGCCACTCCAGCGAGGTTCTTGCCGGCAAGCAGGTCCAGTTGCGGGCTCTGGAAATTCAAACCCTGCCACTGCGCGGCCTCGATCAACGCGTGGAGAAAACTCGCGAGCAATTACAGGACTTCTACCAGAAGCGCATCCCGCCCAACTACTCCTCGATTGACGCGCGCATCGTCGAGTTGCAGGTCGCCTCGGGGGTGCGCCTCACGCGCGTGCAATACACGCAGGGCGATCCTGGCCCCGGCCTCACGGAGATCAGCCTGGACGCCAGCATCAGTGGCGACTATCCCGCCACCATGCGTTTCATCAACAGCCTGGAGCGCGATCCCATGTTCTTTATCATTCGCGCCATGGCTCTCACGGGCCAGCAGGGCGGCCTGGTCAATCTGCGTCTGCGCGTCTCCACCTGGCTGCGCCCCGCCGACGTTCCCAGCGGCCTGCCCACGACACCGCCTGAAAACGCGCCGGCCGGCAACACCGCGCCTCCTGCCGTCAGCAAGGAGGGCGAATAACATGGCCCTCGCTCTCGGTCTTGAGAATAAGCGCAACGTCGCTCTCGTCGTCGTGCTCTTCGCCGTTCTCATCGGCGTGGCCTTCTACGTGTTCTTCTCCGGTCCCTCTCTGCCGCCGCCATCTCCGTCCGCGCAAACTGAGACCCCAAACGGCGCTACTGCGCCAGGCAAAGCTCCCGCGACCGGCGCGGAAGCGCAAAAGCTTACGAACCTGGGCATCGATCCCACGCTGCATTTTGACAAGCTGGCGCAAAGCGAAGACGTGCGCTACGAAGGCACGGGTAGAAACATCTTCTCCGCCGACTCGGCGCCCGCGATCCCCACGCCGCTCACGAATGGTCGCCCCAACCAGGCGAAAATGCAGTCGCTTCCTACCGGACCGCCTCCGCCGCCCAAGCCGCCGGACATCGAGATTAAATACTTTGGTTACGAGCAGGACCAGGACAAATCGTTCCGCGCCTTCTTCGTTCATGGCGACGACATCTTCATCGCGCGCAGCGGAGAGATCGTCGACCATCGCTACAAGGTCGGCGCCATCCATCCCCTCAATGTCGAGGTCACGGATCTCGCCTACAACAACACGCAGACGCTCGCGTTATCCCAGTTCTGAGAAAGGCAGGGAGCTAGAGAGCGAGGGAGCAAGGGAGCAAGGTCGAGTGACTAGTGAGATGCAGACAGGCCATTCAATCCGGCGATGCATAAAACCTTCCGAGCAGGGGTACGTGATGCTCATCGCCATTTTTCTCATGGCGCTCCTCGTCATCTCGCTGGCCATCGCCGCGCCCCAGGTTGCAAAATCCATCCAGCGCGACAAGGATCTCGAAACCTATCATCGCGGCCTGCAATACCGCCGCGCCATTCAGCTTTATTACCGCAAGTTCCACGCCTATCCGCCCAACGCCGACGCCCTCGTCAAAACCAACGACATTCGTTTCCTGCGCAACAAATACGTCGATCCCATTACCAACAAAGTGGACTGGAAGCCGGTTCTCTTCGGGCAGAATAAGGCTCCCGTGGCCATGGGCTTTTTCGGCCAGCCGTTGAGTGGCGGAGCCACTTCGATTGCCGGAATTGGCCCCAGCGGTGGCAACGGCCTCGGCGGCAGCGGCGGCGCCATCATGCCTCAAGGCATTAGCTCGATCTTCGGCGGCAGCTCCACCAGCAGCACTTCGAGTTCGGGCTCAACCAGCGCTGCAACCGACACTTCAGGGGGAACCAGCGGAAGCGGCGGCACGAGTTCAACCACAAGCTCCACCACGAGCTCAACGTCGACCCCTTCGTCGGGGACGAGTTCCAGCGGAAGCTCAAGTTCCTCCAGCGGCTCGGATCAAAGCGGGCAAACCTTTGGCGGCGGAGGCATCATCGGCTTCTCGCCCGCCAGCCCGAAGAAATCCATCCTCATTTACAAGAAGAAGGACCACTACAACGAGTGGGAGTTCACCTACGACCCGATCTCCGACATGCAAACCGCGAACGGCGGCAACGCCGGCAACGGCGGAAGCATTGGCCAGCCCGCCAGCAGCACGTCCTCGCCGGTCGGCTCCCCCACCTTCGGCGGCCCAACTTCGGGACCGACGACCACCACTCCCAGCACGAGCCCAAGCGCTCCCCCGCAATAGCCCATCCGCCCGCCCTTCGGGGCCAAGGATAGCCAAGACACAAAAGGCCCGCCCCTTCGGGCGAGCCTTCGTTTTCTTAGTCCCTAGTCCCTGCGTCCCGAGTCCCTGCCTTTTACACCTGGAACGAGGAACCGCACCCGCAGGTCGATTTCACCTGGGGATTGTCGAACTTGAAACCCGCAGCCTCCAGGGTTTCCATGTAGTCCACGGTGCAGCCATTCAGGTACATCAGCGACGTGGCGTCGACAAACACTTTCAAGTCGTCGAAATTGAATACTTTATCCATCATTCCCGGCTGGTTCTCAAAGGCCATGGAATATTGGAAGCCGGAGCAGCCTCCGCCCACTACGCCAATGCGCAGGCCGGCGGGAAGCGGATCCTGGGTGGCCATAATCTCGCGCACCTTGGCAATCGCCTGAGGAGTCAGCACAAGTGGCGGTTTCTTCTGGGTTTCCTGCGTCGGTTCAACGGTGGTGGTGGTTGTGGCCATAATTCCTCCCTTGGACTGGTTCGCGGAGCTACTTCTTCCACTCTATCGTTCCGCGAACTCTGGCACAAGTCCCGCTCGCGGCACACTCTAATAGATGCATCCCGCCGGGGACGGTCGCAATACCTCAAGCTGCATCCCGCAACAGCGCCGGAACCGCTCAATCCCAATCGTTTAGCCCACCAAACCTCGGCAGGGCCCGCTTGAACCGAAGTTCTTGCCAATCCTTCAGCGTACCCTTCTCGCCTATGAAAATCTCGCAAAGTGGTTCACAACTCCACCTGTTTGGGACTATGATGGACAACCGTAGTGGCCCCTTTGGCTGCGAGACCGCGATTCCCCACGACCCCGCTGGTACCTGGGACCGTAACTCGTTGGGAGGTGCAGTATGACGGTTTCCGCGATAGTAGTGTGGAGTGTGTGGGCGGTTTTCGCGCTCTTTATGGCTGTTCTGTATATCTACCGTTCCAGCCTCACCCGCGATGAGGAGGACCAGATCTTCCTCGACGAATCCTTCGATCACGAGAAGGCACAACAGGCGGTGATTGCGTCAAGGGTCGCCAAAGTGGAGCCCTTGGTTCGCGTCGCTCGCTGGCTGGTCGTGGCCATGACCGTCGTGGTGATCGTCTATTACGTCCGCGACATTATGCTGCAGCTGCACCTCATGCAGTAAGGCGGACCTCACCGGCCGCATGATGGTTTCGCGCGGCAGTCGCTGGCGACTGCCGCTGCGGACTGCACCGGGCACGGGACGATTCCCTGTCCTTCTCTATTTGCTGAACTGCCGGAACGCATCAAGAATGTAATAAGCCATAATCAGAAGCGTCATCAGCCCCGCTAGCGCCAGGACCACGTGCTTCAGCGGTTGAATCTTGCCGATCCGCGCCGCAATCTGTTCCTGTTCAGACCTCTCATGACTGGACGAGTCGGCGAGAAAAATCTGCGACTCCTCATTCCTTCCCAGTCTTGCCGCATAGAGGCTCACGCCTACCGTCAACAGCAGCGACAGACCCCAAACCACCCACATTACTGGAACCATTCCGATCCTCTTCTCCGCGCAACAAAATTATGCGGCCCCATGACTGGTGCGATCGCAGCGTAAAATGCTGTCGCGAGCGCCAGGGCCCCACGGGCACATCATAGTTTTGAGGAGAGGGCAGTACAGGTGACAGCAGTCACGCCTGCCTTGAGAAACGCCCGAAACGAACCGCATTCCGAAATGAATTCGTGGATGCTACTCAACTTCCCGCTTGGCGAGATACCCATCCCGGGTGATGATGTCGTACTTAAGTGGCTTTTTCTTCTCGTCCTGCATGCGCAGCGGCTGGCCCTCTTCGTCCACCAGCTCCACGCGGATTTTGCGGAAGGTTCCGTCCAGCTTGGCGTTCGTGGGGTGGTAGACGAGTTCGTATTTGGCGCGGATATTCTCGTTGATGGCTCTCACATCGTCGGGCATCTCGCCGACGAACCGCGGCGCAAAGTGCATGCCTCCGGTCCAATCGGAGAAGCTCTTCATTTCGTTGTCGGCCTGCAGGTAGGACATGTCGCGCATGGCGCCCCCCATGCCGCCCCGGCCTTCGGTCATGGCCTCAAAGAACCCATCGGTGGAGATGGTGTCGATGGTGATGTCGTGCGCCGCCTTCACCCGCTTCTCAATCTTGTCGAATGTCAGCTTCGAAAAGGTATCGATGCCTGTGGCGATCAGAACGATGTACTTCTGCCCTTCGATCCGCTCCAGCCGGTCGAGCGACTCGTTCAGGGCGTCGAAGATGTCGGACTCAGAAAATGCCGCGGGCATGTAGACCTCGTTCTCCAGCATCCTCATGCCCTCCTGGAGCTGCTGCTTATTCTGCGTGAAATCGGTGATGATGTGGGTATTCAGGTCGAAGGTCATCATGGCGATGTAGTCCTGGGGCCGCAACTGCTGGGCAAAGGCCAGGGCCGCGTTCAAAGCCTGGATTCTGAAGCCCATGCCGCGCGCCGAATACTCCATCAGGATCAGGGCCGTGATGGGCGCTTCCGTGCGCTTGAAGCCTTCGACTTTTTGCTGCACGCCATCCTCATACACGCGGAAGTTCGATGGCTTCAATCCCGGCACGAACTGGTGCGTTTTCTCCAGCATCACGCCTACGTCGATCGTCACTTCCGGTACATTCACGTGCAGGGTCACGTTGCCCATGCCCTCGGGGTTTTTGAATTGGGGCGCGGCCGGCGCCGGCGGTGGAGGCGCTTCGTCTGGATTTTCCTTCTTTTTGGGCACGGCAATCACACCGGTGTCGCCGCTGGGCCCGCCGGCGTCAGGCGGCGCGGTCTGGTCGGGTTGCTGTGCTTGCGCCGCGGGCTGCTGGTTCTGCTGCTGCCCTCCCGATGCGGCCGGACCTTCAGCCCGCATCCGCGGTGCGCCGGCCAGAACCACGGCGATCACCAGCAGCAGATCGAGCGAGATACGTTGCGAAACGGACAAGTTCAGGCGCGGCATGGTCATGACATCCCCTTGTGCTCACAGCATACGCGATTCGCATCACCGCGGGCGCTCCGTGCCTGGCGCAGGCGGCGGCCATGCGGTCCGCTGTAATCTTATAGACGTGGAAACTTACCCAAATGGAAACAAATGGGGGCTCCCTGCCCCCGCCTTTTTCAGCGTCGCCCTTATCGTCGTGCTGGCGCTGGCGACAACCTCTCCGTTACTGCTCCCCGCGCAAACTGCCGGGCAAAACCCCGCCCCGGCCCAGGCGCAACAACCCGCTCCTCAGCCGCCGGGTCCTCCGCGGAACCCCACATTCTTCCCGCTGAACCAGATCCGCCCGGGCATGACCGGCACTGCCTGGACCATCTTTCAGGGAACCACTCCCGAGCCCATGCAGGTTGAAATTCTGGGCGTGCTGCGCGGCGCGCGCGGCCCCGGCCAGGATCTCATTCTCGCCAAGCTCCGTGGCGCAAAACCCGAGTACACCGGCGTGGTTGACGGCATGAGCGGCAGCCCCGTCTACATCGACGGCAAGCTGTTGGGCGCGCTTTCGTATCGCATCGGGCAATTCACCAAGGAACCCATCGCCGGCATTACCCCCATCGCACAGATGCTCGAGGTGCGCGATCTGTCTGCCCCTGATCTCGCGGTTACGCCATCCACCAACTCCCCGGATGCCCCATCCGCCATTGCGGATACGCACAGCGAAGAAGCGGAAAGGGTGGAAGCCAACGCATCCCCGCTCCCCGACGGCAAAATGATCTTCCAGCCCATGGAAACTCCGCTCGTCCTAAGCGGATTCGGCTCTGAAGCGATTCGCTTCTGGCAGCAGCAAACCGCCGGCACCGCGCTCGATACCGTCGCGGCCGGCGGGGCTTCGGCCGGTTTGGACAGCTCCTCAGCGCCCAGCACATCCATTGAAGCCCCGGTGCCGCCCTCACTCCAGCCGGGATCCTCCGTCAGCATGCTGCTGGTCCGCGGCGACGTGGAAGTTGCCGCCACCTGCACCATCACTTATATCGACCCCAGGCAGCTGCTCGCCTGCGGTCATCCGGTTCTCGGCGCGGGCCCGGTTTCGCTGGCCATGACCACTACCGATGTCATAACCACGGTGGCATCGCCACTGGACGCCTTCAAGATCATCAACACCGGCGTCACCATCGGCGCCTTTACCCAGGATCGCGAATCGGCCCTTCACGGTGTCTTTGGCGCCGTGGCGCATATGATCCCCATGCACGTGTCTATCGATGTCCCCACCGGCGATGCCCCCACCGGCGCGCGCCAGGTCAACGTGGAGATTCTCGATCTGCCGTCCCTCACGCCGATCGCCATGCAGGTGGTTCTGCTCAATGCCCTCACTCAAACTAACGAGAGCAGCGAAGCTCTCAGCTATCACCTCACGGGCAGCATCGATCTCTCGGGATACCCCTCCATGCCGCTCGACGTGTGGGCCCCGGCGGCGTCGGGAGTGCCGGCTTCCATGGAATCCGTGCTTCTGGCTGGCCAGCAGTTCACGCGCCTCTACGCGAACGGCGCCCGCCAGGGCGTGATTCGCCAGATCGATCTTCACGTTCAGGCAGTTCCCCGGCGGGTTCTGGTCACGCTCGAACGGGTGCACTTCGTCTCCGGCGATATCGCCCACGCCGGCGACACTGTGGAGGTCGAAGCCACTCTGCGCCCCTGGCAGGAGCCCGAGCGCAATGTCCGCATCGCCTTCAGGCTCCCGGCGCGCCTTGCCGCCGGCAATCTGCGCCTGCTCGTCTCTGACGGCGCCACGCTGGACCGCACCCTGCTGCAGCCCCGGCTCAATGCCCCGCCGCCCGATCTCGCCACGGTGCTGGCCGAGGCTCGCGATCAGCATCCTGCCGACCGCATCTACGTCAGCGTGCTGGCTCCGGAGGCCCAGGGAGCGCTCGAGGGCCATGCCCTTACCAGCCTTCCGCTTTCCATGGCCAATGCTCTTGAGCCGCTGCGCAATACCCAGAACGCCAGCCTCAATGGGGAATCGGCCGAACTCGCCGCCGAGGCGCCCGCGGGCGGAGTGCTCACCGGTTTTCAGGTTCTCAATATCCACATCGAGCCCGGCGGTTTAAACTAGGGGAAGTAAGGATTCAATTTTCCTCCAGATCGGAACGGTGCTTTGGGGATCCTACCGGACCGATGGCCATCCAGCGAGGCTTTCGGAGCACAATATGGCTCAGATCCAAGGACTTGCAGTCCATGCAGCAGGGGCCGAACTCCTGTCTTTCCGTTATGACCCGGGTAAGCTCGGCGCGCACGACGTCGAAATTGCCATCACGCACTGCGGCGTCTGTCATACCGATCTACATCTCATCGCCAACGATTGGGGCATCAGCCAGTATCCCTTCATTCCCGGTCACGAGATCGTCGGCAGCGTCTCCGCCGTCGGCTCCGAGGTTAAATCTCTCGAAGTGGGCCAACGCGTTGGTCTCGGTTGGCAGTCCAACTCCTGCGGCCACTGCGAGTGGTGCCTGAAGGGGCTGGAGAACCTTTGCCAGGCAGCCGAAGCCACCTGCGTGCACCGCAACGGCGGTTACGCCGACCGCGTCCGCGCCAACAATCGCTTCGTGATGCCCATCCCAGACGCCCTTGACAGCGAACATGCCGCGCCTCTGCTCTGCGCCGGCATCACCGTCTACAATCCGCTGCGCAACAATGGGATCAACCCCTCCTCCCGCGTGGGCGTGGTCGGCATCGGCGGTCTCGGCCATCTCGCCATCCAGTTCGCCAGTGTCTTTGGCGCAGAAGTCACCGCCTTCTCCACCTCCCCGGCCAAGGAAGAGGAGGCCCGCGCTCTGGGCGCACATCAATTCGTCAACAGCCTCGAATCCAAGAACATGAAAGAGGTCGCCGGCTCCCAGGACTTCATCATCACCACCGTCAACGCCGATCAGGACTGGAACGCCTACCTCCAGTGCCTGCGGCCCAACGGAACCCTGTGGTTTGTCGGCGTTCCGCCCAAGCCCGTCTCGGTGCAGGCCTTTCCCCTCATCTCCGGACAGCGCACCATCGGCGGCAGCCCCGTCGGCAGTCCCTCGCGCCTGCGCGAAATGCTTCTGGTCGCGGCTCGCCACGGCGTCAAAGCCACCACTGAACTCTTCCCCATGGCCAAAGCCAACGAAGCCATCGAAAAGGTGAAGAAGAGCAAGGTGCGCTACCGCGCGGTGCTGGCGAACTAGCTCCCATACAACCCGGTCATTCCGAGCCAATGCGGTCCGCCCAAGCGGACCGCCAAGTCGAAGAACCTGCGACTGCTTTTCGCCGGCTCGCCGAATTGCTGACTTGCTCCCTTGCTCCCCGTTTTCTTGATCCCTCGTTCCCTTGTTCCCTTGGCCCCTGTTTTTCCACACCCCTTTTTCGCTAACATATTTGTCGATGTCATTTCCGATCAAAACGTGCGTAGTTTGCGGCGATGAATTCGAGCTGAGGCCCGGCAAGCCCGGCTTCGCCAATCGCTGCCCCTCCTGCAGCGAGCCGGAATCGGCCGAGCCAGCAGCAGCAAACGCGCCCGACGTCTTTGATCCCAAAGCGGAGCGCGAAGTCAACGCCGCTCGCCGCCGCGCGATCCGTGACCTGCTCTACCGCAAAGACAGCTAACCGGGATCCACGACTCACGGACCACGATTCACGATTCACGAATCGCAATCCACGGCCCACGTACAATAGAACTGTGACCAAAACCTCCCCGCCCGCGGCCCCCACCGCGCCACCCCATGAAGCAAAGACCGCTTCCCGGGGACCCCGGGTGGGATTCATCTCCCTCGGCTGCCCCAAGAACCTCGTCGATTCCGAGGTCATGATGGGCCTGCTCGACCGCGCCGGCGCGCGCCTTACCGCGCATCCCGAAGAAGCCGAGATTCTGGTCGTCAACACCTGCTCCTTCATCGACACCGCCAAACAGGAATCGGTCGACACCATCCTCGAAATGGCCCGCCACAAGACCGAAGGCCGCGCCCGCAAGCTAATCGTCGCCGGCTGTCTGGTTGAACGCTACCGCGATGAAATCCAGAAAAACATTCCGGAAGTCGACGCCGTCGTCGGCACCGGCGAGCTTGAGGCGATTCTCGAAGCCGCGGGCTTTGCGCTCACGGCCGCATCCACCGCGTCCTCGCCCTTCAACATCCTCTCCAGCGCCGCCGAAGTCCGTTCGGGCCGTGAATCCCAAGCCGGCACACACAAATCGCCCGCGTCACGGCAAGAGGGCGACCATCGCGAACGCGCAGGCCGCTTCAAGCGCGATGATTGGCAAGGCGCTTCACATCTCTTGCCCACTTATCTCTACGACGAAACCACCCCGCGGTTCCTGTCCACGCCGCGCGCGTCTGCCTACATCAAAATCGCCGAGGGTTGCGACCATCCGTGCACCTTCTGCGTGATTCCCAACTTGAGGGGCAAGTTCCGCTCGCGCAGATTTGAATCGGTAGTCGCCGAGGCCGAAGCCCTCGTCGCCCGCGGCGTTCGCGAGATTACGCTCATCGGCCAGGACACCACCTGCTACGGCGAGGATCTCGGCTTGAAGGATGGCCTCGCCACTCTTCTCGACACGCTCGCGCGCATCCCCGATCTCCGCTGGCTGCGCTTCCTCTACGCATATCCGAATCGCATCACCGGCAAGCTGCTTGAGACCATTGCGCGTCACGACAACATCTGCAAATATCTCGACCTGCCACTGCAACACGCCTCGCCCGATATCCTGAAGCGCATGAAGCGCGGCGCCGGCGCAGAGATTTTCCTGAAGACTTTGCACAAGGTCCGCGCCGCCGTCCCTGGCATCGCACTGCGCACGTCGTTCATCGTGGGCTTTCCAGGAGAAACCTCCGAAGACTTTGAAGTCTTGGAAGAGTTCATCAGCGAGGCGAAGTTCGACTGGCTAGGCGTCTTCAACTACTCGCATGAAGAAGGTTCCGCGGCCTACGCGCTCGATGCCCAAGTCCCTAAGCGCAGCATCGAGTCCCGCCGCAAGCGGCTCATGAAGCTGCAACAGTCGATTTCCCGCAAATCGAAAAAGGATTGGGTCGGCCGCGAGCTCACCCTGCTCGCCGAAGGCGAGAGCGCCGAAACCCCGCTGCTCTGGGAGGGCCGCACCCAGTTCCACGCGCCCGAAATCGACGGCAAGGTCTACATCAACGACTTCGGGGCTCTTGAAAATCTGGAGGCCGGCCGCTTCTATCGCGCCGAAATTACCGAGGCCCACGACTACGACCTCGTCGCCCGCATCGTCGCACCGGAAGATTAGCCCTTAGTCTCTCAGCTCCTTGATCCCCGATTCCGCTCCTTCTCGGTCCCTTGGTCCCTGTCTTTCAGTAATCCGTTCCCTGCCAGTAATTCGGCGAATCCACAATCTGATACTTGCCGGGGTTGGACTGCGCCAGCGCATAGGCTTCCGAGTTCCAATCCGTCTGGTGCCCCGCCCCGTTGCTTACCACCGACTGGTCGAGCAGGTAGTTGTCGAACCCCGCATTATTCTTCGCCTCCGAGTCTTCCGTTGCGTTCATGCGCTGGGTCGCCTGCTGGCCGATTTGATGGATCTGATTGACGATTTGCTCGCTCCGCTTGATCAGTGACTGCTCCATGTTGTTATAGTTCTGTTGCTCCTGCTTCAGGATGGGGGCC
>Ga0181538_10004757_pt1 | contig 12487 bp, 8 predicted proteins | sample PEATcosm2014_Bin_40_FD_119773 | JGI IMG/M metagenome (GOLD analysis project Ga0181538, IMG submission 119773) | Peatland microbial communities from MTU Mesocosm Facility, Houghton, MI, USA - PEATcosm2014_Bin23_30_metaG | ecosystem: Environmental > Terrestrial > Soil > Wetlands > Peat | place...
CCGAATTCAAACCAACGCGCGTTCAGTTCGTTCCACTCGGCGGCATCGGCGGGCGTGGGATTGGAGGTGGAAAAGCGCGCCGGCACGGAAAATCCGCCGGTGTCCATCGTCCAATACGGCATGCCCGACAGGCAAAAACCGAGACCCGCCGTGATTTGCGCGCGCATCGCCGTCCACGTGGACGACGTATCACCGGACCAGACCGCCGCGGCATAACGCTGTTCCCCGGCAAAACCGGAGCGCGTCAGGATGAACAAGCGTTGATTGGGCGCGGCTTGCCGCTGGCCTTCATAAATCGCCTCGCTGTTGACGAGCGGGTAGGCGTTCAGCATCCGTGCCCCCGTGCCCATCGCCGTCGGGTGCATGTGCGCGCGCTGACCGGCCAGCGTCGGCGTCGCTGTCATGTCCGGTTCGCTCGCGTCCATCCACCACGCGTCCACTCCCTTGCTGAAGAGATTGGTATTGATCTGTGACCAGAAAAGTTCCCGCGCTGCCGGATTGAAGGCGTCGTAGAACGTGTCGGGGTGGCCGGTCCAGTCTATGATGTCCTCACCCAGGTTCGGCTCGTAGAGAAAATGATGGGCGCGCATGATCTGGAAATTGGTCGTCGTGGGATAAAATTTCGGCCAGACGGAAATCATCAAGTGCGCGTGATATTTGTCGTGGATGTCACGAATCCAGCCGGCGGGATCGGGAAAACGCGCCGGGTCAAATTGATGTGAACCCCATTGGTCTGCCTTCCAATAAAACCAGTCCTGCACGACGTTGTCGATCGGGATGCCGCGTTGGTGGTAACCGGCGAGGACGTCCAGGCTTTCCTGCTGGGTCTGGTAACGCTGCCGGCATTGCCAGAGTCCAAAAGCCCATTCCGGCATCATCGGCGCTTGGCCGGTCACCTGACGATAACCGGCGATGACGCGATCCAATTCAGGCCCATACACGAAATAATAATCAATGCCGTCGCCGATCTCTGACCAAAGCGACGTATCGGGACTGGACGAAGGTTTTTTCCAGAAGAGTTGCATCGTTTCCATCCCTTGCTCCTTCGTCCATTCCAGTTTCAAGTGATAATGCTGTCCCGCCTCAAGATGGATCCTGGCGATGTTCCACCACGGCAGCCAGCCCTGACGCCAGTGTGAAATCACAAGCTTGCCATCCACCCACAGTTTGATGCCGTTGTTGGAAAACGTTGCGAGCTGGTAATCGCCGGTTTCGTCCGGTTGCACCTCGCCTTCCCAGCGGACGCTCACGTCGCCGGTCGGCGGCAAATCGGGATTGATGAGTGTGTTCGGTTGCTTCACATCGTTCGGCACGGAGATGCCAATTCGGGCGTCCACGCGATTGGTGACGAAGCGTTCGAAATTTTCGCCTGCATAATAAGAGCCGGTGAGGCCGCCGGGTTTGCCGTCGGAATCAATCAACTGGCCGGCGGGAATCGGTTCGGGCTGGCTCAAATCGCCAAAGCGCGTGTAGGACGTGTTGTCCCACAAAATCCCGTAGCCGCAGCTGGAAACGAGGAAGGGAATGTCCACCGTCCCGTTATGCTGCCACAGGTCGAGGTCGTAGCCTTTGATGTCCATCAAGCCGAGTTGTTGCTGGCCGAGACCAAACAGTGCTTCGCCCGGGTTGGCTTGCCATTGCTGGCGCACATGAAAGGTGAGTTCGCCCTGCACGATCGCCGGCGTCAGGGTGCGGCTGTTCTGTCGCTCGGCGAGAATCGGGTGGCCGGCATCGTCTAAAAACGAAACCGCCCCGGACGCAAGGTCCACATGCGCCTGCAATCTGTCCGTCGCCAGAATCGCCTCGCCGTTTTCTGTCTTCAGCAACCATTTGGTCCGAATGTCATGCCGGACGCCCGCCGCCAGGGTTTTGCGCGCGAAAAAGGCGCGGTCTTTCGCATAGGCCACGCGAATGACGTTGTCGGCGCAGACCTCGAGTTTCAGCAGGTTGTCGCCGACATGAAAGAGAACGCCGTCATCAAACTTTTCCGGCGGATTCGGCGCGGCGTGCGTTGCTAACTGGCCTGCCACAACCATGGCCACGAAGAGAGAAGGAAGGTTCCGGTGCATCGGACGATTTCGGCTAATGGTGGACATTGGAAGTTGAATACTGTTTGAACGGAATCGCTGTCAAACCGATTCAGGCCGCCTTCGCTTCAATGCCGGCCATGAGCCGCATCAAATTCGTTTCGGAAAATTCCTCGCGCGCGAGTTCTCCGGCCATGTTCCCCCCGCGCATGACCACGATGCGGCGGCTGACATTCATTACTTCTGGAAGTTCGGAGGAAATGACCAGCAGGGCCATACCATCACATGCCAGTTCATCGAGCAAATGATGGATTTCGGCTTTCGCGCCCACATCCACACCGCGGGTGGGTTCGTCCACGATCAGCACGTCGCATTGGCGCGCGAGCCATTTGGCCAGCGCGATTTTCTGCTGGTTGCCGCCGCTCAAGCCGGCGATGGCCACCTCCAGGGTGGGCGCCTTCACGCGCAAGCGGTCGGCGTATTTCTTGACCAGTGATTTTTCCGCGCGTCGTTTTACAAATCCGGCGAGGGTCAATTGGGGCAACGCCGCCAGTGAAGTGTTTTCGCGGCAATTCATTGCCAGCACCAGGCCAAGCCGCTTTCGGTCTTCCGGCAAAAAGCCCAATCCACTCGCCAGGGCCGCGGCGACAGCGTGAAGCGGCAATTCCTTTCCGCGAACGAAGACCTTTCCAGTGGCCATATCATCCAAACCAAAAATCGCGTGCGCAATTTCGCTGCGGCCCGCGCCGACCAGCCCGGCAAAGCCCAAAATCTCCCCGGCCCGAACGGAAAAACTCACGTCGCTGAATTTGCCGGGAGAGGAAAGGTGTTCGACCCGCAACAGCTCCTCCCCCAACGGCCGGTTCAGGTGTTGCGACGTGTATTGCTTCACTTCACGCCCGACCATTTGCTGTATGACGCGGTCGGCGTTGGTTTCTGAAATTTTTTCGGTGACAACCTGACGGCCATCGCGCAGCACGGTGACGGCATCGCACAGCCGGAAAATCTCTTCCAAACGATGCGATACGTAAATCACCGTGACCCCGCGCTGCTTGAGCTTCGCGAGCAGGGCAAACAGATGCTCGCTTTCGCGAAAGGAAAGTGAACTGGTCGGCTCATCCATGACAATGACCCGGGCGCGCGTGCCGAGCGCGGAGGCGATTTGCACCATTTGTTCCTGGCCGGTGGTCAGCTTGCTGATCGGCAAATCAACATCCACGTCGGCTTCGATCTCACGAAGCATGGCCTGAGCCTGTTTCCGCATTTGTGACCGGTCGAGCCAGCCGGCGGTGCGGGGCAAATCGCCCAGGCAGAGATTTTCGGCAACCGTGAGGTTCGGGCAGAACGCGAGTTCCTGATGCACCATGGCGATGCCAAGTTTGCGCGCGACCAGCGGATTGACCGGGTGAATGGATTTCCCGTCCAGCACAATTTCCCCGGCATCAGCGGCATGGATTCCGGCAAGAATTTTGCCGAGGGTGCTTTTGCCCGCGCCGTTTTCGCCAATCAGCGCGTGGCAGGAGGAGTGTTCGATGTCGAAACCGACATTGCTCAACGCCATCACGCCGGGAAAGCGTTTGGTGATGCCGCGCAGGGATAGAAAGGCCATATCAACCGCAACAAAACACAAAAGGCATGAGCAAAGAAAATAAATTCGCGCGCCGGGACGGCAAAATCATTGCGGCAGCCACTTTTTCCAATTGTTCGCAAATTCATCCACGTTTGCTTTGGTGACCGGAATCAGCGGACTTACAATTTTCACGTTTTCCGGGTCCTTCTTCAGATAAAGTTTGTCCATCAGAAGTTCAACCGAGTGATAACCCCACTGGTAGTATTGTTGTGAAAACAGAATCTGAACGTGTCCGTCGCGAAGGTAGGAAAGTTCGGCCGGCAACGCGTCCACGGAAACGCTTTTGACCGTGCCGGGATTCCATTTGAGCGCGTTGTCCGTGAAGAGCGGCCAGCCGCCAACGAATATCCAGCCGGTGATGTCCGGGCTGGCTTCCATGACCTGCTCAACCCGCGCGGCGGCGTCTTGCGGTGTTTCCTTGTGATAATAAACATCACGCAGGGCAATGCCCGGATATTTTTTGAGGGCATTTTTTACGCCCTGAACACGCCTTTGCAGATTGGGCGCGTTTTGATTTCCGGCCAGAACGGCGATGATGCCTTTGCCGTGCAGCTCCTGCGCGAGTGCGTGCATGAGTTGCTCCCCGCATTTTTCATCATCGGTGCCGTAGGTGACGAAGCGTTTGCTGGCGGGCGCGTCGGAATCAAAGGTGGCGACCGGCACGCCGTTGGCCACCGCGTTATTAATGGCGTCAACCAGTTTATTGGCATCGGAACAACTGATGGCTATGCCGTCGGCACCAGCCAGAACAAGTTGTTCCACGGCGTCGGCTTGTTTCTGCGCGTCCTCGTCGTTCGGCGTCCGCCAGTCAATTTTTATTTGAATGCCGTATTTGGCGCCCAGGTCCTTCGCAGCGTCTTCCGCCCCGACGCGCGCGGCCTGGAAAACCGGATTGCTCTGCGACTTGGCGATGAGGCCGATGGTGTAGGATTTTTTGGTTTGCGCGTGCGCGATGGCGCCCAGCGCCAACGCGAGTGCCAACACGGCAAACAGGAAGGGGTTTTTCATGGATTTTGTTTGGTTTGTCGCTGTTTATTAACTCGTGACCCGGCTGACCAGTCTGCGTTTGGCGAGCCAATTGTTGAATTGGTCGAACAAGACCGCCAGAATAATTACTCCGCCGATGATAATCTGGCTGTAATTCTGGTCAATGCCAAGAATCACAATCCCGCTGCTGATCATCTGAATGATCAACGCACCGAGCAACGCACCGAACGCCGTGCCCCTGCCGCCAGACAAGCTCGCCCCGCCGACGACGGCCGCGGCAATCACGTTGAGTTCGTAACCCTGGCCATCGCTGGAAGTCGCCGCGCCGTAATAGCCCAACGAAAGCAGCGCCGCAATCCCGGCCGTCAATCCGGCGATGATATAAACGCTCAATTTTACCCGCTCAACCCGGATGCCGCTGTAACGGCTGGCCAATTCATTGCCACCTACCGCGTAAACGCGTCTTCCGGCGGCCAATCGGGACAGGTAAATTCCGCCAGCCACGGTCGCCGCCACCATCACCGCCAGCGGAACGATGCTAAGGCCGTTGGCAATTTGCCAGCGCACCAGGTCGCGAAAAACTTCCGGAAATCCGGTGACGGATGTTCCCCTGGTGATCACAAACGCCACACCCCGGAAAATCGCCATCGTGCCAAGCGTCACAATGAACGGATGCACGCGCAGCGCAACAATCATGGCGCCATTGGCAAACCCGCAAAGCGTCCCGACCCCGATGCAGACCAACAGGCCCAGGGGCACACTGACCCAGACTGGCGTATTCGACATTCCGCCCGGCCCGAATTTTTGAAAAACCAGCGCCGCCAATACCGAGGCCAGCGCGTAAATCGCGCCGACCGAAAGATCAATACCGCCGGAAATAATCACAAACGTTGCGCCGACGGCCATGATGGCGATAAAACTGGTGTCCTTGGCCAGTTGCGCAAGATTTTGCGCGTTGAAAAATTTATTTTCCTTTGCAAATACCGGCTCACGCTCACCCGCTTCATTGGTGCGGAAAACGCGCTGGAATTGGCCATTGGCGTCCTCGTGAAAGACCGGCCGTTGAACGCTGCCGCCGAAAATTGTGAGCAGCAAACCCAGTACAAAAACGACGACCAGCAGCCCTCCTTCCTGCAAACGAAATGCGCTAAAACGACCGCGCAGCGAAGCCGATTGGTTTGAAGTCATGTAAATATAAGTCAAACGCTAGCAAGGCATAATAGTTCAGGCAAGTGGAGACCTGCCGCCGCCAAACGCAAATTTAACCCGCCGGGTAATGGTAAATAATTGTGTTCTGATGCGCCGGTTCTGCTTAGATTCCGTGCCTGAAAACCCAGGCTGATTGGGAGCATGAATAAAACCTGCTGAGTTGACGTGAACCTATATCAATAATCAGTAGAGACATTTGGCCAGATAGCCGCCCAAGGCCGTGTACTGTTGCGTGGAACGGAACCCGGCGACCTTTCGCCGATCCACCTTGTGCGCCTTCGCCCACAGCCGCTGCAGGTTGGCCGCGCTGGTGTGCAGGATGTCGGCAATATCCTCCTCCCGGTCGGTGCGCGGGGCTTTGACGTCAAAGGCGAGAATACCTTCCCATTTTGTGTCCTGAAGCACCACGCACAAAGCCAGGTCCTTCAGCGGTTCCATGTAACCGAACGGCATGTCCTGGTCGTAGCGGGTCGTATCCTGTGAATTCAAATGGATATGAAAAAGCTTCCCGGCTTCGAGGCAAAGTTCCACCTCCCAGACATAATCCAGGCCGGCCATCCGGCTGTGCGCAGTTTCAGGATTCACTCCAAACAGCGGTTGGACGGCAGGGTTCAGGCGGCTGATCAGATAAAGCACCTCCCCGACATTGCTCAGATACATGTTGGCCCGTGGTTCATTTGGTTTCGGTTCGAGGGCAAACCGCGGGGATTTTTTACCGTACTTCTCAAACGCGTACGCGCCCACCGCGTTGAAACCGTCTAACAACCGGCGAAAGGAGTCCCGTCCATTCTTGGCGAGAAGAAAATCAAAACCTTCGCGACCGTTCCAAAAGACCATGACTTCGGCGCCCAGTTCCACCGTGGCATCAACCGCCCGGAGCGCATTGTGCAACGCCTGTTTGCGAACGGCGCGGTCGTTGCTGGTCATGGCCCCGTCTTTAAAAACCGGGTCGGCAAAGAACGATGGCGTGTACATGCCCATCTTCAGGCCGTATTGCTTCAGGATTCTTTTGGCCTTCGGAACCTCGCTCAAGGGAATCTCCACATCGTGCGCCTCGACATAGGTGATACCGGCCTCCGCCAGGAGCGGAATGCGATCCAGTATAGGAATCTCCCGGCGGGTGGGCCCGCCGAATGGATCGCGACCCGCCCCAAGATTCCAAACGCCCGCGCCAATGCCCTGTTTTCCGTTTTTAGGTGAAATAACAATTTTGCTCATGATAAACCTGGTTCTGTTGTTTTTTTAAACTATACGACCCCGGGTAAAATTGCTTGCCCATATTCACAGCGGTAAAAAATACACAACGACTCCTCCAGCCTTGACGCTGGAATTTTCAACCGGTTAAATCGCCGGGCATGATCCGGCAGCTTCCCCTCAAACCGCGCCAGTTTTTCGATCTGTTCGAAGAATTTGGCGACGGCAGCATCGCGCGGCTGCCCAAGCATCAAAATGGGGGGTTCGAGCTTCATTATATCGCCAAAGGCCACCTCCATTGGGAAATTGAAGGACGCCCGTTTCTGGTTCCACCGCAGTCGGTCTTTTTCACGTTTCCGTGGGAAAAGCATGGAAGTTGTGTGGATTTTGAACCGGGCCACTTTTTCCACTTTGCCGTCTTCCGTCTGGAAGACGAGTGGAAGGCCAGGACCCGTCTGGTGCGGCTGGTCTCGGGTTTTGGCCTTTCAGAAACGGAGCAGGACCAGATTTTCCGCAAACTTTTATCCGCGCGCAACCGGTGTTTCTCGGCCGGCCACGACCTCGGCTGGATCATTGCCCGGCTGGTGCAGGAACTGACTCATCCGGGAGTGATGGCCCGCACCAATGTGATTGCCCTGTCCCGGGCGGCGTTATGCGAGTTGGTCAGAAGCGTCCATTCCCTGCGGGTTGACAATCAAAAAATTTCCCCCAGTGAGCGGCAAGTGCTCCGATTTGTAGATGAATTGCGCTTGAATTGCTCAAACCCCTGGACCTTGGACACCATGGCGGCGGCCTGTCGCCTCAAACGCACGCAGTTCGCAATCCTGACCAAAAAACTCACCGGCGATGCGCCTTCGCTCTTGCTGAACCGTTTCCGGGTCAGACAGGCACAGCAATCCTTGAAAACCAGCAACAAATCCATCACCGAAATCGCCTTCAACACGGGTTTTGATTCCAGCCAGTACTTTTCGCGTGTGTTTCAAAAACTGGCAGGAACCACGCCCTCCGAATATCGCCGGGAGCGGGGCAGTCTGGCCGCCTACGACCGGCGTTTTCTAAAAGCCCTGACCCGACTCCAGAGATAGCCTGCTGTTCAGCGCTGGCAGCGGCTGTCGCAGACCACGTTTGGAGTCGGAAAAAAATCGCGAAATTGTTGTACTAATAAATTTTGTTCTTTTACCTTGGTGCCCGTGGCCGCAGGCTGTAAGGTAAGTCATGGTATCAGTACTTAAAATGAGTGGCGAGCACTGCGAAATCTCCGGGCTTTACAAAGCCCACTGTGCCCATGCTATTGAACGCTCGTTTACGAACGGCCAACAATTTCCGCGCTGTGAACGTTGCCCATTTGATGTTCTGTGGGTTCTGGTAAAGCCGGAATTATTGGTGGGCCAGGAAAGTCCTCCCGTTTCAAAACGAGTCACTTCCTGATTTCAAAACGTGCCACTGCCAAAAAGGTAATTGAATTGACATTGTCCAAAACACTCCGTAAATAGCCGGCCAATCCTTATGCAACCAATTCATCTCGCTTGGGTTGATTACACCATTCTGCTGGCTTATGTCGCCTTTGTGCTGGGCATCGGCTGGGCGCTGGCCCGCTACATGAAAAGTTCGGCGGACTTTCTCACCTCCGCGCGCTCGATTCCGACTTGGGTGACCGGCCTCGCATTCATCTCCGCCAACCTCGGCGCGCTCGAACTCGTCGGCATGGCCGCCAGCGGCGCGAAATACGGCATCGCCACGGCGCACTTCTATTGGGTGGGTGCGATTCCGGCGATGATCTTCCTCGCCGTGTTTATGATGCCGTTTTATTACGGCTCCAAGGCGCGGTCAGTGCCGGAATATCTGCAAATGCGCTTTAACAAGCCGGTGATGGGGTTGAACGCCATTGGATTCGCCATCATGACCGTGTTTGCCTCCGGCATTTCCATGAATGCGCTGGCCAAACTGCTCAACCAGTTGCTTGGCTGGAATTATCACTTCGCTCTGTTCGTCTGCTCCGGGGTCGTGCTGCTATACGTTTTGAAGGGCGGATTAACCTCGGCGATTTACACCGAGGTGCTGCAATTTTTCATGATTGTGCTCGGCTTTGCGCCGGTGGTGTATCTCGGCTTGAAAGACGTCGGCGGTTGGACCGCGATGACCACCAAACTCCACGCCGTCGCGCAAAATCCGATGGCGCTGGATTTGAACACCAAATCGTTCGCGCCGGACGCCTGGACCAGCGCGTGGAAACCGCTGCTGGGAGGATACGACGCCAATCCGATGGGCGTGAACGTATTTGCCATCGTCTTTGGCCTCGGCTTTGTGCTTTCGTTCGGTTATTGGTGCACCAACTTCCTTGTCGTCCAGCGCGCCATGGCTGCAAAAAACATGACCGCCGCGCGCAACACGCCCATCGTCGCCGCCATTCCGAAAATGCTGTTCCCCGCGCTGGTCATTCTGCCCGGCATGTTGGCCGTCGCCCTGACCGCGATGCCGGATAAAAATTATCGCATCCCGCCGCCTATCATCGCGCCGGAAGCCTACACGCAAGCCGTGGACATCGTGAAAAGCGCCAATCCCGCCGACTCTGCCGCCGCCGTCAAGGCCGTCGCCGACGCGCTTGGCAAAAAGGTGAATGCCGGCAAAATCACCGCGCTCATCGCCGCGAACGCCGCAACCAAGATGTCCGACGACCAGATCAAGCAAGGCATTTACAACGACGTCGCCGAATACGACTACGACAGTGTCATCTTCTCGCTGGTGAAAAAATATTGTCCGGCCGGCCTGCTCGGCCTCGCGCTCACCGCCTTGCTGGCCTCGTTCATGTCCGGCATGGCGGGCAACGTCACCGCCTTTAACACCGTCTGGACTTATAACCTCTACCAGGCCTTTTTCGTGCCGGACAAAAGCGACGCGCATTATTTTTGGATGGGCAAGTTCATCACCGTCGTCGGCATTGGCTTGAGCATCGCCTGCGCCTACTTCGCCCGGCAATACAACAACGCCATGGACATCATTCAGCTGGTGTTTGGCTTCGTGAACGCGCCGGTATTTGCGACGTTCCTGTTTGGCATGTTCTGGAAACGCACCACCAGCATCGCCGCATTTTGTGGCTTGTTCGGCGGCATCGCCGGCTCGACGGTCTTCCACGCGCTGACGATTGCGACGGGCAACGTGCCGGGTGTGAAAGGCGCTTATCTTTGGAGCATCCTTGGCCATGAGGTTCCTAAAAGCTGTATATTTCCCAGCGAGATGGCGCAGAATTTCTGGCTGGCCACCTTTGCCTTCTGTGTCTGTTTCGGGTTGACGCTGGTGCTTTCGCTGGCGACCAGCCGCACCAAGACCGACGAGCAGTTAAAAGGCCTCGTCTATTCGCTCACGCCTAAAATCGTGGACCACAACGTGCCCGTTTGGCAGCGGCCAGCCGTCGTTGGCACCGTGCTGCTCATCGCTTGCGTCATCCTGAACATTATTTTCTGGTGAACCATTAACCGAAGTAAGGAACTGATTTTATGGGACTCGATATTCGCTGGCCAATCGGCCTCATGTTCACGTTCATTGGCGTGTTGCTCACCGGCTATGGTGCGATTAATTCCGCCGGCTCACAATCGCTCGGCATGAACATCAACCTTATCTGGGGCGTCGTATTGCTCGTATTCGGCTTGCTGATGCTGTTGGGTGCGGCGCGCGGAGGGAAAACGCCGCCGTCAGCCTGAAAAAAATTGATTTCCGTTTCGCCGGGAGGCTAACCTGCCCGGCGATTTTTATTTATTCATGACACTGCCGGAACTAACCAGCCACGTTTCAAAGCTTTTCACCAAAACGCATGGCCGCCCGCCACGCTGGATGGTTGCCGCGCCCGGCCGCGTCAACCTCATCGGCGAACACACCGATTATAACGACGGCTTTGTCCTGCCGATGGCCATCGAGCGTTACACCGTCATCGCCGCCGATCGTCCGGTCGGAGACACGAAACAAATCCGGCTTTACTCGACCCTCGGCGGCAAACCCGCAAGCATAGACCCGACCAGGCCGGTCAAACCGTTTCCGAAGGGCGTGTGGGCTAATTATCCCGCCGGCGTCATCGCCGGTTTCCTCGCCCGGCGGGTGAATCCCGGCGGCTTCGACGCGACGATTCACTCGACCGTGCCGTTGGGCGGCGGTCTTTCCAGCAGCGCCGCCCTCGAAGTGGCCACAGCCACCCTGCTCGAAACCATCACCGGCAAAAAGCTTGACCCGGTCGAAAAAGCGTTGCTTTGCCAGAAGGCCGAACACGAATTCGCCGGAATGCCCTGCGGCATCATGGATCAATTCATTTCCGTCATGGGCCGCGAAAATCATCTGCTCCTGCTCGATTGCCGCTCGCGCCGGACGGAACTGGTGCCGCTGGATGACCCGTCCGTCGCCGTGCTCATCGTGAATACCAACGTGAAACACAAGTTGACCGGCAGTGAATATCCCGCGCGCCGCAAACAATGCGAGCTGGCCGCCAAAATCCTCGGTGTGTCCTCCCTCCGCGACGCAACTGCCGACGCGCTCGAAGACGCCAAAGGCAGGATGGACGAGATGGTTTACCGCCGCGCGCGACACGTTATTGGTGAAATTGAGCGCACTGTTCACGCCGCCGAAGGCATCCGCGCCTCAAATTGGCCGACCGTCGGCCAGCTTATGTATGCGAGCCATTATTCGTTGCGTAACGATTACGAGGTGAGTTGCGCTGAACTCGACGCTGTCGTCGAGATTGCCGAAACTATCGGCATCAAAGGCGGCGTTTATGGTTGCCGCATGACCGGTGGCGGCTTCGGCGGCTGCACTGTGGCGTTGGTGAAGGCCGACGTCGTTGAAGCCATCTCCCAAAAGATTGCGGCGGATTACAAAAAAAAGACCACCATCGAAGCGACCATATTCAGTTCGCGTCCGGCGGATGGTGCGACCGTCATCAAATCTTGAACTGGTAGGGACGCCCGGCCCGGGCGTCCTTTTCGGTTGCTTTGCCGATGCTACCGTACCTTTGAATACCTGCCGGGAAACGGGCGTGAATTTTATTTGCAGATGAGTTCAACTCAAGGCTTGGGACCTGTCGAGGAGTTGAGCCGCAATGGTGGTGCATTTATGCTGGTATCATGGACGAACGTTGTCTCCCCAAACAAGACTTCGTCTGCTCCTGAATCTGTTCTGGCAATAACCGCTCGCAATCTCGATGCGAAATCTCCTCGGGCCGCTCGCTCGAAACTGACCGCCAGCATTTGCGGTTGATGAGTCGCTATAGGCAACGATGGCTGGTGCTGCGGGAATCTGAAAGCTAACGAAATCACCACCAGTGCAACGAAAACCAATGTCATTCTTTTCAAATTGAATTGAACATCGGCGTCGTGTGGAAGTTGCGGCCCAGGTAGCGAGTCTCAAATTTTTGAAATAAGCCTCCTCACGTCAGCTGCTACCATAAAACGGGCGGAAA
>Ga0181538_10004764_pt1 | contig 12478 bp, 5 predicted proteins | sample PEATcosm2014_Bin_40_FD_119773 | JGI IMG/M metagenome (GOLD analysis project Ga0181538, IMG submission 119773) | Peatland microbial communities from MTU Mesocosm Facility, Houghton, MI, USA - PEATcosm2014_Bin23_30_metaG | ecosystem: Environmental > Terrestrial > Soil > Wetlands > Peat | place...
ACTGGAACAAGATGATCACCACCGCCGCCGCAACGGCCCTTGTAATCATGGCCGCCGTAACTGTCTCACAAGGTCAGTCAAAGGAGGACTACCGATTCGATCAGCAGCATGTCACGTTGCTGTCTCCGACAGTTGCCCTCGCCACTGGTGAAGGTCTGTCCACCGCGACCACAGACGACGGCAGGACATTCAGTGGGCGATTTGCCCAGTCGGTTGTCTTTGTTCTGACCAACGGTGAGTGGATGGTGTTTCACGCTCACCGGTCCTTTCCTCCGGCGAGATAGTCGAGCCGTGGGCACCGTTTCAACAAACCGGATGTAGCCGACCGCGCGACCGCGTCTCTGCTCCAAGCCGGGCCTCATTGGCGCGCGGTCGCTGAGGCCCGACCAACATGTTCACATAGGTGTCCGGCCTACCGCACTCAAAGACGGCGACTGTAGAAACGGCTCAAGGCCCGAACGCGATGAACCAAGAACCCTACCGCATGCCCGGTAAGCACCAGAAAGACGAGGAAGAGGATGTGCCAGTTGGGATGTTCCAGCCTGCCATGGCGAGAAAAGTCGTCGAATACGAGGAAGCTATAGCCAAACACGGACAGGATGGTGGCCAAGCCAACCAGTGGGGCGCGCATCCAGAGCCCCGACAGAGCGACCAAGGCCAGAAAACTGCCCATTAGCGGGCCCGGCACGGCCTCGACGAGCCATAACGTGGCTGTCAGGCACACGGTGTCCACCGTCACCCAGATGAAAGGCACCAGGTTCTTCCAACGCTCCTGTTCCAAGGCCCATTGGCAAATGACCGACAGCAAGGCCCAGATTCCCAGGCCAGACACAATCCGCGCGTGCTGGGCCAGTGACAATGTCGGGTGGTAGCGAAAAGTCACTTGCGCGACCACCACACATATACCCAAGCCCACCAGCCGCGACACTAGAGCGGGTTGACGTCGCATCCAATGGAGTAAGAGCGGCCACAATCCCGGTGGCTGAGCTTGCACTGGTTCATCCCGAATAAAGCGCTCCAAATCCTCGGCCAGGGTGGCTGCCGCCGCATAGCGCCTATCCGGCGACTTCTCCAGGCAGCGCAGGCAGATTTGCTCCAGGTCGCCTGAGACCTGCGGGTTAATGACCCGCGGCACGATGACTTCGCCCTCCAGCACCTGCACCAGGGTGTCCAGCGGCGACGCGGCAACAAACGGTGGGCGTCCGGTGAGAAGGAAGTAGAGAATGGCTCCCAGGCTGTAGATATCAGCGGCAGCACCAAGTTCCTTGGTCTTCCCAGCCGCTTGCTCAGGGGCCATGAAACTCGGGGTCCCTAACACGGCTCCCTCCATCGTCAGGCTGCTGTCGGCGCCGATACGCCGGGCCACGCCGAAATCCAACACGTGAGGCTCGCCGTCGGCATCAATGAGGATATTGGCGGGCTTCAGATCCCGGTGCAGGATGCCGCGCTCGTGCGCGAACTGCACCGCGCGGGCGACTCTAGCCATCAATCGCGCTGCCTCTTTACCCGCACCGATCCGCTTGCTTCCGTCGGCCTCCATTTGGGCGAGAGTTCGACCCTCGATATACTGCATGCTGAAGTAGTGCTGCCTTTCATGGAGGCCGACTTCGTAGATTCCCACGATGTTGGGGTGGTTTAAATTGGCGGCCGCCTCCGCTTCAGCGCGAAAGCGTTTGACCTCGGTTTCGCTGGCGAACTGGCCGGCGAGGATCATCTTCAGAGCGACCAGGCGATTGAGCTTCGTCTGCCGGGCCTTATAAACCACCCCCATGCCGCCCTGCGCGATTTCCCCAAGCAACTCATAATCAGCGAAACAGCCAGCCTTGCCCTCGATCATTGGCCGCGTGAATGCAGCCTCGGAAAGCTCTATCGTCTTGGCCTGCCCCAACCCAGGGCGCACCGGCGTGGCGCCAGATGATGGCAGCTCCGCAGCCGCCTTGGGGTCTCCTTGCTGAACGGCCTCGGGTTTGCGGGTGATTTCGACCATATCCACAACATACGCCAGGCAGCACCAAAAGGCATGGAAAATGATGTATCTCTGCGCATGGCAGAGCCTATCCAAGACAGGCGGTGTGAGAGGCTCACCGTGGCAGCGGCGCACGAAGTGGAATGATCAACTTCATGCACGCGACCGCGGTTCGTGGATCACCGTTGGCCTGTCCCTCCGCGAAGCTCCTTGGTCACGTTTCGCAGCAGGACTTCCGAGCCGTTTAGGTCGCATTTCTCATAGGCCACCCAATAATCCCCATCGGGGCCTTGTTGAGCTTCTCCAACGAACAAGGCTCGCCCCAAATGCCCGTGATATGAAAATCGGGCGCCTTTTGCCCCAGCGATGTTCCCCGGCTTTGCGCGTAGCCGTCGTGCGGCAAGCCGCACAAGCCAATTAGCGCTGCCGCGAGTCAAACACCCTCCACTAACAACCGCTTCGCACCTGGCCTCTTCATGTCGCAAGTCAAGCAGGTTGGGGCTCTGGCGCAAGGAAGAACTGCTTTTCGGCTCCACCCCGGGCGGATCTAGACAACGCGGCCCTGGCTAATCGTAGCGGCAGGCATCCATGCCTGCCGTAGAGCCGGGCGTCCCGCCCAGCGGATCGCACGCTTGCCTTGCCACACGGCTTGGAGCTTCGGGGGCTGGTCCGGACGGCAAATCACCGCTCCTGGTATAGCTCATCCCCCACTTCCCGGCTAGCGGCGATCGTTTCCGCGTAGGGAGTGTCGGCAACGTCCACGAAGCCGATCTGGTAGTTCTCTTCATCCCACGCGCGCCCAGTAGCCGGTTCGTCGCAATATTGAAACCAGTGGCAACCGACAAACTGCGGATGGCGCAGCGCGCTCAGCACGTATGCCTTGTAGGCCTCCGCGCGCGCCTGCTGGGTGGCCACCGGCACCAGGCCCGTATGGAACATCCCGCGATCCAGTGCCCCAAAGTGGAACTCGCCGATGATCAACGGCACGTCGGCCCCGCCGTTGAACTTGAAGTCTGCGACGTTGGGCTGATAGAGATTGAAGCTGATGACGTCACAGTATTTAGCCGCGGCGGCAGCGGCGCGTCCATTCACCCAGGCGAACCGGCAGCCGAGATAGAGTTGATTGGGCGCAACGGCTTTGATGGCCTCGTGCACCAAGCCGAAGTATCGCTCGGCAGTACGGGTGTAAAAGACGGCTAGATCGTTGCTGGCTTTGCCTTTGTCAGGCGCTTCTCGGCTCTGGAGCAGAGCTTCCCAGGAGGTGTGGTGAGTGCCCCAGACCTGGTTCAGCTTCTCCACGTCGGCGTATTTGGCTTTGAGGTCGGCGATGAACGTCTGCTTGGCAGCCTGCTCGGGCGGGGATTGCAACGCGGCCAGCGCCAGGGAGATATCGTCGCCCCAGGACATCTCGTTGTCGGAGAAGTAGCCAATGCACCAGGGGTCGCCCGCGCTGTCGTTCCGCTTGCCTTCCATCGCGTGGCGCAAGCCGTCAGCAAAGCCCGGATCAAACACGTCGGGAAACTTGCCCCAGTAGCCCTCGCTGCCTTCGATAGGTTTGGTGCGGCCCGAGGCTATGGTGTCAGTGTAAGGTGTGCGTCGCAGCCGAGAGGTGGCGGCATCGGACCAATTCGCGATGGTGTTGAGCCCCCAACTGCGCAGGCGTTGCTGGATCAGCCGCGGGTAGGCCTCACGCCAATCCGCACCGTATTTCCGCAGCAGGTTGGCCCCGGCAAAGGAGAAACACTCCGGCGTGCGGCCCGCATAATGGCCTTTGAGGACATAAGGGCTCGAGCGGAACGCAGCGAACTCTGGCTGGTTGCCCGGGAAGTCGGCGAACCAGCTTGCCCGCTCCTCGATCGGGGTGGCGTCCAGCATCCGCACACAATCAACCCCGTGCGAGAAGAACAGCCGGCCATCCGGGTCCACCAACCACCATTTGCCCTTCACCTTTTCCGTGCGGAAGAAGCCTGTCTCTTTGAGCTGCGGACCAGCGGCCCAGCCCCCATATTTATCCCAGCCCTTCGGGCTGGGCTGGCGGGCCAGCTCTCTCGCTTCTGCCTCGCGACGGGCCGTGAGGTCAGCGACCGATTTGACCTTGCCGGGCCAGTCTTTGTGACGGTATTGGCCGAAGGTGTCGATGAAGGGAAAGAAGGGATCGGCATCCGTAACCCATGCGGTGGGCGGCTGGTAACTGCCCGTCGCGCGAATGTCTTGAATCCCGAAGACATGGTCCGCGCTGGGCTGGCTGACGAACACGAGCAATTGGGTGATGCGGCGCGGATCAATGCAGCCCGGGCCGCTGGGCCCCACGGGGTAGCCTCTCATTCCAAAGAGCTTGCCACCCAGCTTATCATCCGCTGTCCGCGTCAAAGGCACACGCAAAATGCCCATCTGCCCTGGCTGAACCGCCAATGAGTGCGTCACGCAATGGTCCGTGCCGTCGGCGTCTGGGTTATCCACCCGGCAATACACCGTGACCGAATCAGTGCCCGGGTTTGAGAGGGTGAGTGCGACCTGGGCATAGGCGGAAAGATCCCACTGCCCGCCTGGCGCCGGCAGGGTGATGCCCGGCCAGGTTTGGCTATGCCCCGTCGCCACACGCAGCCCCGCCTTGGTGCCGGACTCATTCGCCGAGACCGTTGCGTCTGTCGCGGCGATCCTTGGAGCATCGAATCCCCTGGTGAAATCAAAGAGGATCTGGTCTGCCGCCAGAGCGGTGTCTGCGGCGAACCCAATGACCAGAGCGGCGAAGGCAGACAAGCATAGTGCTTTCATTCTGAAGTGATTGATAACGTGATTGCTGGCAGACGCACGACAAAAATGCGATGTCAACCAACGGATAAACACATGTGGAGACCGTTCTAACGATCGAGCCAATGAAGCAGAAGCCCCAAAAGGCGGTTGAACTTAATCTCCAAGAATCACATGGGATTGGCACCCCGCCAACCGCAGGCACTCTTATTGCTTCCAATGCCAGCAGAGATGTTCTCGCGGGCGGGTCACTGCACGTCATAACCCGCCCACGGAGTTCAAGCTCGGCACAGGCCGCAACCGTTGTTTATGAGCATGATCAAGCATAATCGAGCGACCCGACTGGATGTCCTGATCTGGTGCAATTGTGCCCTACTTGCGTACGCGGCGAGCGCGGCGAGCGCGGATGGGGACAGGCAGGCTCTGACCAACGGCGGGCAGATTCGACTGTTATTCGTGGCGGCAATCCCCTGGCGCTACCCTGTCGAGCACGCGGCGACGATTGTGTTGGCGATGACGCTCATCGCCGCGGTCACAGTTCTTTGGGTAGTGCAACTGCGCCGCCAGGTCAGCAAGCAGACCCGCGGCCTGCAGGAGCGGCTGGAGCGTGAAACCGCGCTGGAACGGCAGTATCGCGAGATCTTTGATGGCGCCAGCGACATGATTTTCACGCACGACTTGGAAGGAAGGTTCACATCCCTCAATCCAGCGGCCTGCAACGTACTGGGCTATAGCGCCGAGGAAACGAAACACCTCACAATTGACCAGGTGCTCGCACCAGAATTCCACGAGCACGGGCGACAGTTGCGCGAGACGAAACTCGCCGCCGGAGAAGTCGTCACTTGCCAGGAGGCATTCATCGCCAAGGATGGCCGGCGCGTCATGATCGAAAGCTCCCTGCGCATGACGTTCAAGGACGGCAAACCGCTGGCCATCCACGGCATCGCCCGCGACATCACCGAGCGCAAACGGGCGGAAGAGGAATCGCGACGCGCGGTCTCCCTCCTCCAATCCACCCTCGAGTCCACGACGGACGGCATCCTGGTGGTGGACCACGCCAGCCGGGTCGTTTCGTTCAACAAGCGCTTCGTGTCGCTATGGCGGATTCCCCAAAACGTCCTGGACCAGCGCGACGACGAGGTCATGCTCGCCCACGTCTTGGGCCAGCTCCAGGACCCCGATGCATTCCGCCGCAAGGTGCGGGTGCTTTATGCGGACGCCGAGGCGGAAAGCTCCGACGTGCTCGAATTCAAAGACGGGCGCCTGTTCGAGCGCTACTCCCGCCCGCAGCGCCTGGACGGCGTGCCGGTCGGCCGCGTCTGGAGCTTCCGCGACATCACCGAGCGCGAGCGGGCCGAGGCGGCCCTGGCCCAAACCAGCGGTTTGCTGGAGACCCTGCTGGAGAACAGTCCGGACCTTATTTACTTCAAGGACGTCGATTCCCGGTTTACCCGATGCAGCAAGTCTCTTTGCGAGTGGATGGGCAGCAATCGGCAGGAGATCATAGGCAAATCCGATTGGGATTTCTACAGTGAGGAATCGGCACGATCGTATCTGAACGACGAACAGGAGATCATTCGCACCGGCAAAGCGACCATCGACAAGCTGGAACAAAGCGCATGGGAGAACGGAGAGTCCCGATGGCTGCTGACGAGCAAGCTGCCCTTGCGAGACAAGGACGGCCGCATTATCGGCACCTTCGGCATTTCCAAAGACGTGACCGCCCTCAAAGCGGCGGAAGCCAATCTGGCGAGCGAACGGGATCTGCTGTGCACACTGCTGGACCACAGTCCGGACTGCATCTACTTCAAAGACCGCCAATCCCGCTTTGTCCGCTGCAGCAAGGCCTTCGAAAAACTGTTCCAGGTGTCGGACCGCAGCGGCTTCATCGGCAAGACTGATTTCGACTTCTTCACTGAAGAACATGCGCGGCCGGCTTTCGAGGACGAACAGGAGATCATCCGCACCGGCCAGCCTCTGCTCGGCAAGGTCGAAAAAGAAACCCATGGGGATGGTCGTACCACCTGGTGCCTCACCAACAAAATGCCGTGGCGAGACAAGGACGGAAACATTATTGGCACGTTTGGCATTTCCAAGGGCGTGACCGCCCTCAAAGAGGCGGAAGCCAAGCTGGCGCACGAACGGGATCTGCTAAACACGCTGCTGGACAATTTCCCTGACGCCATCTATTACAAGGACCGCCAGTCCCGCTTCGTGCGGTTCAGCAAATCAACCGTGGAGAAATCACTGGCGGCCGCCCGCAGCCGCCATCGCGGCTCCCTGCCGTCTGCCGATCCGGCCGGGCTGCCGGCTCACCTGGCCGGCGTGGAGGAGTACGCCGAATATATGCTGGGCAAGACGGACTTCGACTTCTTCACGAAGGAACACGCCCAGCCGGCGTACGAAGACGAGCAGGAAATCATCCGCACCGGCAAACCGATCCTTGGGAAACTCGAAGAGGAAACCCACCCCGATGGCCGGATCACTTGGTGTCTGACGACGAAAATGCCGTGGCGCGACAAGGACGGAAACATCATCGGCACCTTCGGCATCTCCAAAGACTTCACCGCCTTAAAGAAAGCCGAAGTCGAACTGGAGGCGGCCCACCAGCGCCTCATTGAAACCTCGCGCCTGGCCGGCATGGCGGAGGTCGCCACCGACGTGCTCCACAACGTCGGCAACGTCCTCAACAGCGTCAACGTCTCCTGTTCCCTGGCCGTTGACCGAGTGAAAGCATCCAAGGCAGCCAGCCTCTCCAGAGTTTCTGCGCTGCTGGAAGAAAACCGCGGACGTTTGGGCGAGTTTCTCCTCAACGATTCACGCGGCCAGCAGATCCCCGGCTTTTTGGCCGCCCTGGCGGAACACTTCGTCGGCGAGCAGTCTGCTCTGCTCCGGGATTTGGAGCAGCTTCACGAAAACATCGACCATATCAAGCTGATTGTCGCCATGCAGCAGAGCTACGCCAAAGTCGCCGGTGTCACGGAGAGCGTCAGCGCCGCGCGGTTGGTGGAAGACGCACTCCACATCAACGAGGCTGCGCTGGCGCGGCACACCGTCAAGGTGTGCCGCGAGTTCGAGGATAGCCCGCCGATCGTCACCGATAAACACCGCGTGCTTCAGATTCTGGTCAACCTCATCCGCAATGCCAAATACGCGCTGGATGACTCCGGGCGGCCCGACCGATTGATGACGCTGAGGATCGGCGGGGATGGAGACGGCCATGTGAAAATCCAGGTCAGCGACAACGGTGTCGGCATCCCGCCAGAGAACCTCACGCGCATTTTCGGACACGGATTCACCACCCGCCGCAATGGCCACGGCTTCGGCCTCCACAGCAGCGCGCTGGCCGTGCGCGAACTGGGAGGTTCCATTCAGGCACAAAGTGAGGGCCTGGGCAAGGGCGCCACGTTCACGCTCCTGCTGCCTCACCACCCACCAGCTCAACTGATATGAACATGCCATCATCAGAATCTCAGCCCCGCATCCTCATCATCGATGACAACCCGTCCATCCACGAAGATTTCCGGAAGATCCTGGGCCCCAAAACGCCGAGCCGCTTGCGCCTTGAAGACGCAGAGTCGGCCCTCTTCGGCGCCGGCGCGGCTACAGCCGAGCGCGTCGGCTTCCGGATCGATTCAGCGTTCCAGGGCCAGGAAGCGTTGACGCTCGTTCAGAAGGCGCTCGCGGAAAAGGACCCGTATGTCCTGGCGTTTGTGGACGTGCGCATGCCGCCGGGCTGGGACGGTATCGAAACGCTTGACCGCATCTGGCAATGCGCCCCCGAACTGCAAGCGGTCATCTGCACGGCCTACTCCGATTATTCCTGGGATGAGATGACTCGTCGACTCGGCCAAACGGACAACCTCCTGATTCTTAAGAAGCCATTTGAAACCGTCGAAGTGCTTCAATTGGCCAACGCCCTGGCGCGGAAGTGGGTCCTCGCGCGCCAGGCGAATCTGCGTCTGGACGACCTTGACCGCATGGTCCGGCAGCGCACGAATGAACTGGTCACCTCCAATCAGAATCTGCAACGGGAGATCGAGGAGCGCATGCGCGTTCATGAGGCGCTGCGGGTGAGCGACGAACGCTTTTCCAAGGCATTTCAGTGCAGCCCGATCCCGATGGCCATCCAATGTTGTGCCGACCATCGTTTCGTGGATGCCAACCAGAGTTTCATTGAACTGAGCGGTTACACGGCTGAACAAATCCTGCAACACACCGGGCGGGAATTGCAGCTCTGGGCGAAGGAATTGGATACGGGTGCAATGCCGTTTTCGCCCGAAAGCCAGTCGCGAAACCAATCGTGCCTGCTCCGGCGGCGCGACGGAACAACCCGCCAAACCGTGTTGTCCGCCGAGCCGCTGAACCTGGGGGCCACCCCGTGCCTGCTCGTGATCGTTCAAGATATGACCGACCAGTTAAAACTGGAGGCCCAGGTGCGGCAGGCGCAAAAACTCGAGGTTGTCGGCCGCCTCTCGGCGGGTATCGCCCACGAGTTCAACAACCTGCTCACCGTTATCCAAGGCGATGTCGGCCTCTTGCTGGCCGCTAATACGGAAGGCCTGGACAAGAGGGCTTTGCTCAACCAGATCATGCAGGCCAGCCAGCGGGCGGCCACGTTCACCCGGCAGTTGCTGGCCTTCACTCACAAGCAGGTGCTGCAAGCCCGGCCGCTTGACCTGTCCGTGGTTGTGCTTCGGATGAAAAAGATGCTCTCCCATTTGATTGGCGAGACGTACGAAATCCAGATGGATTGCCCGCCTGGCGTGCCCGCCGTCCTCGCCGACGAAGGCGGCGTGGAGCAGACCCTCATCAACCTTGTGTTGAATGCGCGCGATGCCATGCCCGCGGGCGGTGTCGTTCGTCTCGAAACCGGGTTGTCCATTCTGGACGAAGCCGCCGCGAAATCGAATCCCAGCGCGCGCGCAGGGCGCTTTGTGTGGCTGGCGGTTTCGGACCAGGGCTGCGGCATGAATTCAGAGTTGCTCGCCCGCATCTTCGATCCGTTCTTCACCACCAAGGACGTCGGCAAAGGAACCGGCTTGGGGCTTTCCAACATCCAGGGAATCGTCAAGCAACACGAGGGCTGGGTCGAGGTGGCCAGCCAGGTCGGCCGGGGTTCGACGTTCAGAGTATTCCTGCCGGCCTGCGACCAGGCGCTGACGCCGCCGCTGGCGGCCAACAGCGTCCAAGGCGATTCGCCCTCCGAACCCGGCAAAGGGGAGACCGTGCCGATCGTAAAGGATGAACCGGCTGTTCGCACCTTGGCCTGCGTGGCCCTGTAGAAACGCGGCTACCAAGTGCTCGACGCCGCCGACGGTCGCGCGGCGTTGGAGGTCTGGGACCGCAGTGCCCCGCAAGCCGACCTGCTCCTCACGGGTATGGTTATGCCCGGCGGAATGAGCGGCAGTGCACACGGAAAGACTCTGCAAGCCCGGAAGCCGCAGCTCAAGGTCATCTGCACCAGCGGCTACAGCCCCGAAATCGAGCGCGAGAATTCACTCCTCGCCCAGGACGCCAAATTCCTCCCTATACCCTATGAACTGTCGGCTCAGCTTAAGGCCGTCCGGCTCTGTCTGGACGGTGGCAAGCTGCCGCGATTCCAAGTCTGCCCGCCCAAGCTCGCGGAAGCCGTGATGGCTTTGAATCTCTCCTCTCCCCTCTGCCATTCGGTTCCCGGACGGGACATCGTTGAGGTCCCGCCGCCGAGCGACAAAGCGTCCCGAAGTGCCCGGGTCAAAGACATAGACCGCGGAAGGATTGGCGTGGTTACGAGGATTTGACTGGTTTCCCGCCTCCACGTTACTCCCTTCGAGATTAGCGCGGGAGAGCGAGGCCTAGGACCAATCCTCCCTTCCTCTCACTCGCTCGACACATGCGGGCCCACAGACGCGTTTCCTCCGGGTTTATTCAAAGAAAATGAAGCAATAATGCGTCTGCCGGCTTAACCGCCTCCCGCCTTGACCCGTCCAAGCTACTGTATGAAAAGAACACTATTATTATGCGCAATGTTATTCGGGGCCGTGTCGGCCTCTCAGGCCGGTGTTCGAGTGGGCATCGGAATCGGGGTGCCGCTGCCGGGCGTGGTGATTAGCCAGCCGCCGCCTGTTGTTGTGGCGCCGGCGCCGGTTTACGCGCCACCTCCGGCGGTGGTCGTGGCTCCGCCCGTGGTTGTGGCCCCATACCCGGGGTACTACGCGTGGAGCCCGGGTTGGTACGGCTACAGTGGATTGGGACCTTATCGCGGATGGGGCGGTTACCGCGGATGGGGTGGAAACCGTGGCTGGGGCGGATACCGCGGCGGGCATCACCGCTAGTAAATGCTGGCCGCGAACACCGGATACAAGCCGATTAGAGCAAGAGCCCGAGCCCTCGCTCCGGCTTCCGTCATGCCAGGGCTCCGCCCACGGGCACTCCGTGATTAAGCTTAAGCGGAAACTCCGTTTGCTTGCGCGCAGCCACTATCTGTGCGCCGAGGCGGAGGAGGTGTTGGTTGCCAGCTTGTAACGGACCAGGAGGCTGGAGACGCGTTGGGACATGCGCAACTCGAAGTTGTTCATGAGCTGCCCGCCGGTCAGCGTGCGCTGCTGGTTGGGGCGGCCTTCCTCGAAGAAGTTCACGACATAGGATGCGCGGGCACTCAGGCCGCGCAGGCCGACTTGCAGAACGGGGTAGGGACATTCGCTGTGGCGGAAGGCCAGGACGATGCCGGCGTTGAGGTCGCTGCGGTGCAGTTGGTAGGCGATGAGCGCGCTGGGGCCGAGTGTGCACGGCGTCAGCGGGTAGAAATCTCCATACCAGTATTTCTCGTTCTCCTTCACTTCGGCGAGGGCGGCGCGGGCGGCGGAGAAGGAGAACTTCGCGTCCAGGACGGGGAATTGGCAGATGACGGCGGCAGTGGCCGCGCTGCGGAGATCGTAGGGTTCCGGCGTCCAGGCGCAGGCGCCAAGCAGGGGCACGTAAAGGCTCAGGCCGGAGATTTGGGTCTGATTCCAGTCGGCGTGGCCGGGGGCACAGCCGGTGTCGCTGTGCCAGAGCGGCACGGAGCGGCGGCAGGTTTCCAGATCAATGCGCCGCCCCCCGCTGGCGCAGTTGTCGATGGAGAGGCCGGGATGCCCCGCCAGTAGCTCGTCCCAGAGCGCGTAATGGCCTTCGACGTAGCGGATCTCCGTGATGCCCTGCCGGTCCGGTGGGTCCGCCTCCCGCCAGAAACCGAGCGGGTCGAGGTTGAAATCGTTACGATAGGTGTCGATCCCGAACTCAGTGATGCGGCGCGACAGCAGGTCCACCAGCCAGCGGCGGGCCGCCGGGTCGCTGAGCTTGAACAGGCCGCCCTTGTCACCGCCGAAGACGAACTCAGGGTGCTCCCGGGCGATCTGACTGCCAGGCGCGACGCGCTCCGGCTCGAACCAGAGGATGAACTTGAGGCCCAATTGATGGCAGGCATCGCTCAGCGGTTTGAGCCCGTTAGGGAAACGCTGGGGCGGGCAGAACCAGTTGCCAACGCCATTGGGGAACCCGCCCTCGAACCAGGCGGCATCGAGCCAATGCGCGTCGCAGCCGGTGTCGGACGCCGCCCTGGCAACGCGGAGCTGGGCCGCTTCGGTGCCCCAATCGGGCCGCGTGCCGACATAGCGATCGAAGCATTGCAGAGCCACCGGCAGCCGCAGCGGCCGGCCGTTCTGCCGGGGCGCATACTCGAATAGAAGGAGGCGGCGGAAGCGGTTGTGCGCCACGAGCCGGTCGCCTGTCCAAGGCATG
>Ga0181538_10004771_pt1 | contig 12457 bp, 9 predicted proteins | sample PEATcosm2014_Bin_40_FD_119773 | JGI IMG/M metagenome (GOLD analysis project Ga0181538, IMG submission 119773) | Peatland microbial communities from MTU Mesocosm Facility, Houghton, MI, USA - PEATcosm2014_Bin23_30_metaG | ecosystem: Environmental > Terrestrial > Soil > Wetlands > Peat | place...
CAGGTCACAGTCGACGGCGAGTCGTGGCCCCTGCCCGAGCCGCACCTCGTGCTCGCGACCCAGAACCCGATCGACCAGTCGGGCACGTTCCCTCTGGTGGAGAGCCAGATGGACCGCTTCCTTCTCGCCACGCGCCTCGGCTACCCGGACGAGTCCACCGAGACGAGGCTCGCTCTCTCGCACGGGGCGCAGCCTTCGCTCTCCGCGCTCTCGCCTGTCTGCACTCCCGGCGGCCTGGCCGCCGCGCAGGCGGCCGTCGCCGAGGTTCCGGTGGCACCCGGGGTCGCGAGGTATGCTGTCGCGGTCGTGCGCGCGAGCCGCGCCGATCCCTTCGTCCGCCTGGGCGCGAGCCCGCGCGCGGCGATCGGCCTGCTCGCGGCCGCACGCGCGCACGCCGTGATCGCCGGCCGGGACTTCGTGCTTCCCGACGACGTGAAAGCGGTCGCCGTCAGCGTGCTCGCCCATCGGCTGGTCACGGACGCGGCCGCGGTCGGAGCCTTCGAAGCCGGGATCGCGGCCGTGGAGGCGATCCTCGAGCGAGTTCCTTCGCCGAGGCCCTGATGCAGGGGGGCTCCCGCCGGCATGTTCCGGCGGTTGATCGAGCGCGCGCGCCGGCGGTCCGAAGACAGCGTGTCCGTCAGTTGGCCCTCCCCGAGCGCGCCCTCGGGCCAGTCGCCGGCTCGCTGCTCCTGTTGTTGGTGTGGGCGGGCGTGGCACACGCAAGCGGTTCCGGCTGGGTGCAGACCGTGGGCGCGGTGGTGGCCGGTCTGCTCCTCTTGGGCCTGGTCGCACCGGCTTTCGCGGCCCCGGGACTGACGGTCATTTGCGAACGGTCCCCCACCGACGCGGTCGCCGGCTCGCCCGTGGAGATCGATATCGTCGGGAACCGGTCCATGCGCTGCACGCCGTGGTCGGCCGGAGGAGGGCCCTTGCTGCTCACAGGTAAGGTCCCGGCGTCGCTTTTCATCGTGCCTCCGCGCAGAGGCGTCATCTCGACTGTCACGGTGCGGGTCGCGACTGCAGCGCCCTTGGGCCTGCTCTGGTGGTCACGGGATCAGGTCCTCGAGCTCGCCCGGCCGCTCTACGTTGCGCCGCAGCCTCGCGAGCGGGGGGGCGAGCTTCGCCAGTTGGTCACGCCCGAGGAGGGCCAGGGGCCGCCACGTCCGACCCTCACCGGCGACCTGCGCGGCATTCGCCCCTACCAGCACGGCGACGGGCGCCGCCGCGTCCACTGGCATGCGAGCGCCCATACCGGCGACCTCATGATCCGCGAGTCGGAGAGCCGCCAGGACGACCCGATCCGCATCGTCGTCGACCTGCCCCGGGACCTGGACGCCGCCGATCGCATCGCCGAAGAAGCCATGGGCGAGATCGTGGCACAACTGAACGCGGGTCACCGCATCGTGCTCGAGACGACCGAAGTCACCGGGAGGGTTGTCAACCCGGTCGTCGACCGTCTCTCGGCGGGTCGGCGCCTCGCTCGCTCGGTCTGCCCTCCGGGTGCGCGCTAGGCGGCGGGACGTGTACAGGGACCAAGACCTCGACCGGCGGGTGCGGCGCCCGCGCGCGACGGGTGGGTCCCGCGTCGGGTTGGTGGAGACGGTCCGTCGAGCGAACGCTCCCATGCCTGCGGAGCATTCGGTCACGTTCCGCTTCGCGACCGCGGTCGCCGTCCTGGCCGGCATCCTGGCCTGTGCCGCGGTCGGCGAACTGTCCGTCATCGGCGCCGTCCTCGCATCCGCGGGCTCGCTTTGCGGGATGGCCTTCTCGTACAAGACGCGCACGAGTCCGTGGCAGTGGGTGAAGATCCTGCTCGCAGTGGCTGTGCTGGCCGTCTTCGCCTCCTTCGTCCTCCAGATGATCAACGCGGCCCACGTGGGACAGCTGACCTCGATCGAGGTCCCGCTCACGGGTCTGTTCGTCTGGGTGCAGGTCATTCACTCCTTCGACGTCCCAGCAAGGCGGGACCTGCTCTTCTCCCTCGCCGCGGCCGGGGCGCTGCTCACCCTCGGGGCGGCCCAGGCCGTCTCGGTCGGCTTCCTCGCCTACGTCGCCATCTGGCTCGGGGCATGCCTGGTCGCGCTGGGCTGCTCGTGGCGTTCGATGACGGGAGGCGTCGGTCCCCTCGCGCTGGGCTCGCTCGCGGCCGCTGGCCTCGTCGTCGTGCTGGCGGGCGCAGGCTTCCTGGTCGTTCTGCCCGCGCCCCGCGCCGCGCAGGCGATCACGCTCCCGTCCTCGCTCATCTCGTACCTGCCCCTTCGCGACCCGAACGCCGTCACCGGGACCGGAGCAGACTCGACCGAGCCGGCTCAGGCTGGCGAGGCGAGCGGGCGCACCGGGGTCGGCGGCTACCTCGGTTTCGCGAGCGAGCTCGACATCGCCACGCGCGGCACGCTCGGAGACGAAGTCCTCATGCGAGTGCGGGTGGACCGGCCCGGCTACTTCCTGGGCATGACCTACGACGTCTGGGACGGCCAGAACTGGAAGCGTTCGCCCGCGACCGGAAGGATCCTGCAGCTGTCGACGGGATCGCCCTTCGACGTCGGCTCCGCCTGGAGCTCTTTCCCGCTGCTGCAAGAAGGCGGCGGGATCATCCCAGGCCTTTCGGACGGGGAACTCACAGTCGGCCCGCTCAACGTCCAGACGTTCTACGTCGCCCAACGCCTCGCGAACCTGTTGTTCGCGACACCGGATCCGACCGAGGTCTACTTCCCGGAGCACGCCCTGGTGCTCGGCGCCGACGGCTCGATGAGATCCACCATCGCCATGACCCCGGGCACGGTGTACACGGTCATCTCCTCCGATGACGAGCTGGCCCCGGCCGCCTTGGCGAGGATCAAGACGAGCCGGTCCGGCCTCGTCGCGGCGGTCCTGCGACCGGACCTCGAGCTTCCCCCGGGCCGCTACGGGCGCGTGGCGGCGCTCGCACGCCAGATCGTCACAACCGCCGGGGCGACCACGACCTACGCCAAGGTGACTGCCCTCGAGGCCTGGATGGGTGCCCACTTGCGGTACTCGACGGACATCCCGCCTCTGCTGCCCGGACAGGACGCCGTCAACCAGTTCCTCTTCGGGTCCCGCGTGGGCTACTGCGAGCAGATCTCGACCGCGCTCGCGGTCATGCTTCGCACCCTCGGGGTGCCCACGCGCGAGGCGATCGGCTACGTGCCGGGGCCGTTCGACCCGCTGAGCGACCTCTACGAGATCCAGGCCAAGGACGCGCACGCTTGGGTCGAGGTGTGGTTCCCGGGCGTCGGCTGGCAGAGCTTCGACCCGACGGCACAGGTCTCCCTGGAACCGCCGGACCCCGGAGCCGTGCTCCTCTCCGACATCGGCCATGCCATCGGGGCGCTCCCCTGGGGACCCATCGGCGGCGGCCTTTGCGCGGTGGTCACCGGGGTGCTCGTCGCAGCTGCGCTCCGCCGCCGGCGACGTCGGCCGGCGGGGTGGGTGGGAAAGGTCACCGCAGAGCTGGAACGCCGCGGTGCCGCCGCCGGGCTCAAGAGGCGGCCTGCCGAGACGCTCGGCGAGTACGCAACGCGGCTCGGCAGCCTTGGCAGCTGGCGGGCGGGCCCGACGGCGACCGCTTCCCTACCGGCCGCAACCGCTGTGCTCGAGCGGGCCGCTTACGGGTTCCACCTGCCCGACGCCCCAACCCGCGCCTTCGTTGAGGAGGTGGTGAACGGCTTGCACCCGGCACGGGGCTCCCGTGGACCTGCACGAGCCCGCCGGCTCACACCGGCGTGAGAGCCAGGGCCTCCGCGAAGCTGGCGCCCTGCTCGAGCAGGGCGCGGTAGGCCGTCAAGGCTCTCGACCGGTTGAAGCCGAGGGCACCGGTCAAGCGCCCGCCCCGTCCGAACACGACCAGGAAGGAGAGATCCTCCAAGGACCCGTCCACGACCACGGCCTCGTCGGCCGGCCGGTGCATGCCGATCACCTGGATCTTGTAGTCGTACTGGTCCGACCAGACATACGGAACCGGGGCAAAGCCCGGTCGGGGCCCGTCACCGGCGAGAAGGCTCCTTGCGGCATGCTCGCCCTGCTCGGCCGCGTTCGTGCGGTGCTCGACCTGCACGTACTCGCCGGTGCGCGGATGAGGCCACCTGACCAGATCGCCTGCCGCCACGACACCTGGGGCCGCCGTCAAAGAGGCGTCACAGGTGAGCCCCGCCGGGCCGACGTCGAGCCCGGACCCCGCCAGCCACGAGGTTGCCGCGAGCGCGCCGACGGCGACGAGCAGCGCGTCCGCCCCGAGGCTCGTGCCGTCGCTCAGCCGGCACGTCACTGCGGCGGGCCGAGCGCCGGCCTCGACGCTGTCCAGCCGGGTGCCGAGGCGGAGGTCCACGCCATGGTCCCGGTGGACGCGCTCGCAGACGCTCCCGACGAGCGGCCCGACCGCCCCTTCGAGCGGGACCGCAAGGGGCTCGACGACGGTCACCTCCGCACCCAGACCGCGGGCCGTCGCCGCTACCTCGAGGCCGATCAGGCCCGCCCCGGCGATCACGAGGCGTGCTCCGGCCGCGGATATGACAGCCCGCAACGCGATCGCGTCGTCTAGGTCCCGCAGCGTCAGGACGGCCGGGCGGCCGGTGACGCCCGGGAGCGGCCGCGGTGTTGCCCCCGTCGCGATCACCAACCCGTCAAAGCTGACCGAGCGGCCGCCGCTGAGCGCGACCGTGCGTGCCGCAAGGTCCAGGTATGCGGCTCTCGTCCCGAGATCGAGCTCGATCCCGAGTGCTTCGAGCTCTTCAGACGTCCGTAGCGTGCACCTGTCCTTGTCCCAGGTGCCCGCGAGCAGTTGCTTGGAGAGGGGCGGGCGGTCATAAGGCAGCAGGCCCTCCCTGCCGACGAGCCTCAGGCGTCCTTCGAAGCCCTGTTCACGTAGCGCTTCACAGGCGCGGAGCCCCGCCACGCCCGCTCCCACCACCACGACGGAACTGAGGGGGATTGGTACTTCTACCTGCCCTCGTCCTCGTGGGCAGGTTCCTGGCCCACTGCCTCGAGCCGCGGCAAGAGCGACCCGACCCTCTCCCGGGCCCCTCGGATCCGGCGGTCGAGCTCCTCGACGATCTCGACCGCTCGCCTCAGCCTGACCTCGAGGAGGTCGACGTCGATGACGCCACCCTCAAGCTCGGCGATGATCGCGTCCAGCTCGTCGGAGGCGGCGGCGTAGCCGAGATCGGCGACGGGCGCGGAGTTACCGGTGGGATCAGGTGCGCTCATGGAATGCCTCCGTCGTTCGCTTCATCGCCGTTGACCGCTAACTGGCCCGCCGGGCGGATCTCATCGACGGTCGAGCTCGCGCTGCCGTCGGCGAACGTCGTGGTCAGCCGCTCGCCGAGGCGCAACGTCCCCGACGATCGCACGACCTTCCCGTTCTCGTCGCGCGTGAGCGACCAACCTCGTTCCAGCTGACGACGGGGGTTCAGGAGCTGCAGCAGCTCGCGGCGGTGGGCGATCCGCTGGGCCTGCACGGCGAGGTGTTGGGACGACGGGCCGGTCAGTCTCTGGGCGCGGTTGACCAGACGTCCCTCGCTCCGCTCGATGACTACGAGCGCGGCGTGGCCGATACGAGTCTCTGTCGCGCGCAGCCCGAGGGACGAACGCTCGAGCGCCTGGCGGGCCGCGCGCCGCGTCGAGGCACAGGAGGCGACGAGTTGCCGCTCGGCCTCGTCGAGCCGTGCCTCGATGCGCTGCGCAAGACGTCGGGCGCGCCGGTCCACGCCTTCGCGGTAGGCGGCGACCACGGCCACAATCGCCTCGCCGCACTGCGTCGGAGTCACGAGCGCCCGGTGCGCGACCTCGTCGGCAACCGATCGGTCACCGGTGTGCCCGATACCGGTCCAGACCGGGAACGACGCGGCGGCAATCGCCCTCGCGACCTGCTCGGAGTCGAACGCCGCGAGATCGCCTCGGGCGCCGCCTCCTCGGACCACGACCACGAGCTGGGGAGCGAAGGCGTCGAGCCTCGTCAAGGCGCCGACGATCTGCGCGGGCGCTTCGGGTCCCTGCACGGTCGACGGTTCGAACCGGACGTCGAACAGGTACCCGGATCGTTCCAGCTGGCCGGTGAAGTCTCGGTAGGCCTCCGAGCCGGGACTGGTCACGAGTCCGATGCGGAGCGGCACGAGGGGCAGGGGCAAACGCCGGTTCGCCTCGAGGAGGTCTTCGGAAGCAAGTGTGCTGAGCAATCGCCGCCGCGCCGCCGCGATCCCGCCGATCAACGCCTCCACGTCGAGCGCGGTCATGGAAAAACGCAGCTTGCTTCCGCCTTCCCAAACCGAGACGGTGCCTCGCACCCGCACGACGAGCCCAGGTGTCAGCTCGACTCCCACGGCCTCCAGCTCGTATTGGACGACAGGCCAGTCCCGGGCCCAGCATGCGACCTCGAGCGTCGCGGTCAGGCTTCTCGCCGGAGCGGCGTTCCTGGCCGCAGGCACCTCGGCGGCCGACCGTTCCAGGCCATCGACGCGGTCTGCCAATTCCAGGTAGTGATGACCGCGCGACACGGTCACCTTGCGGATCTCACCTGTCACCCAGATCTCGCCGGGGAAGGTCTCGCGCAGCGCTCCCTTGACACGGCTATAGAAGTCGCTTATCGAAAGTGCCGCGTCGGAAGCGGATCCGGGCTCCACCTCCGGCTCCGACGAAACGATTGATAGCACCGGTGGCCGACCTGCTCCACCGGTTGGCGCGTCCTCGCTTGGCCGTGTCGTCGGCGCGAGATCAGGCGTGTCGCTCACCGGATCGGTCCCTTCACCTTCACTCGCGGCGAAATCGAAGCGGAGTTCCTCGACGTCGGGCCTGCTCAGGTCCCGCTCCCGCCTGGCTCGGGTGCCGGTCATTGCCTCAGGCTAGTGCCGGGGCACGAAGACGCTTCGGGACCCTGCCGTGTCAGCTCGACGACCCGAACTCGATCGCCACCTGAAGCTCTTGTGCCTTGCGCCAGGCGACACCACCCGCCAGGAGCCAGTCCGTGAGCACGGTGTCCGCGACCGAGAGGGCGTCCACTCTTCCTGCCGCGCCGAACACGACCACCGCCGTTCCAGAGGGCGGCGTCGGCAGGGTGCGCCAAGTCATCGCCGATTCACGGAGGACCGCGATCGTATCCGGGCGAGACGAGCCCGATACCAGGGCATAGAGGCCGAGGGCGCCCGCGGGGCCGAACGAGACCACGTCCTCGCGCCCGGCCAGCGGCAAAGCCGGTGAGACCCTCCACCTGAGGTCCTCGCCGCTCGTGCACGCCGCTACGACGTCGGTGCTGTCGCCTGAGGTGGCTGCAACGAGCACGCACAGGCCTCGCGTGGTGGCCTGCAGGCCGAGCACGTCGGTGCCCGCGTTGCGCAAGTTGCGCGGGAGGCTGGGCCCCACAAGACGCCAGGTGCCCGCGCGGGCAAGGAAGATGCCGACGACGCCGTCCCGACGGCAATTCACCCCTATAACGCCGTTCCCGGCGGCGTAGCCGACGGCTGTGAGCGAGACCACGCCGCAGGTGTGGCCCGCCTCGGAGGTCGCCAGCTCGCCTTCGGTGGCCAACTGCCGCCAGCCCGACAGTCCCCCCGGGCTCGCGAGAACCCGGGCGCCCCCGCCGTGACCGACGAGGGCCATCGCCTCGCCCCCGCCGGCGATCGCCAGCGCGTCCGGCTCGTCGCCGAGCGCGCCAAGGGGGCCCTCCGGCGTCCACGCGCGCGCGTTGGAGGTCGTGATGAGCGGCGAGTACTCCAGGTCGACACTGGGTCGGATGCCGATCACGAGCGACCTGCCGCCTTGTGAAGCGACGATCAGTCCGCCGTTGGTGGCAACTGCGAGCGCCGATGCCCGGTCGGACCAGAGCGCAGCGCCCGGCGGCCTGAACAACAGCTGCCAGAACGTGTTCACGGGCTCGTCGAGGTGCCCCATCGCCACGGTCGCCCAGGAACCCGCCGACGTCTCGATCGAGGTCGCGAGCGACGTGCGGATCGCCGGAGAGCCCGACATTGCGCTCGGGCGGTTGGCATGGTTCGCCCCGCAACCGGAAACGAACGAAGCCCCGAGCATCGCCAACACGAGCCCGCCGGCGAGATGGCACCTTGTCGCCGCGGACCATGCCTTGCAACAAACAGGTCCGGCGATCATCGAGAGCCGAGCACGGCCCGGAGCTCGTCGGCGAGCAGCACTGCGAAGGAGGACTTCGAGGCCTCGGTGCCGGGCCCCGGGTCGCTGTCGAGGATGTAGCGCATGTGTCCCGCCGGATCGATCACAAAGGAAAGGTCACTGTGGGCGATCATCGCGCCACCAGGGGCAAAGGCAACGTTGACCCCGAACGAACTCCAGACCCGGCTGAGCTCGGAGCTCGAACCGGTGAGGTAGTTCCAGTTCGAGAGCTTTTGCAGGCCCTCCTGGCGATCGAACGCCATCAGATAGGGCCGCGCCCGGTAGACCGGGTTCGCCACGATGGCCACGAGGGCGACTCGGCCGGCGGCTGCACTGAGCAGACCGTCTGCCTGGCGGAACTCCTGGGCGATGAGGGGACAGTCGGAGGTGCAGACGGGATCGAGGAAGGTCACGGCGACCGCCTTGCCATGCAGTGCGGCGAGCGACACTGTCGCCCCTTTTTGGTCCACGAGCCGGAACGGCGGCGCAGGGGTGTTGACGACGCTGGGCGGGCCGTCGAAGGCTTCGGTGATAATCGGGTCGGCGTTCGGGTTCACCGAGGCGGCGGCCATCGGGACGACCCCGATGAGGGTGATCCCGATCGCGGCCAGGGCGGCGATGGAGCGGAAGGCGTAGGCAGGCCGTGTGGCCAGCCTTGTCCAGAGCGACGGGGCGTCCTCGGCCGCCGCAGTGACCGGGGTCGGCGCGTCGACCACGGCGGGGACGCGTGTCATCGCCACGTACCCGGCGACGAAGACGAGGGACATCGGGATCATGCTGTTCGGGTCGGTACCGACCCCACCGAGGAAGCCGAAGTCCTCCACGAGCACCCAGTCGGCGAGGCACACAACGATCCCGGCAGAGACGGCGACACGGACCATCGGGGTCCGCCGGGACAGGAAGCCGGCCCCGATGACGGCGAGGCAGATCACGAGGAACAGGTTCACGGCCCAGCCGTGCGCGGCGTCGAAGGTGGCGAAGCTGGTGAGCCAGGAGGAGATGAACGCCGGCTGGGGCGTTGCTGACATCTGCTGCACCATCGCGGTGAGCGTCCCCGGGGCGGTGTTGTGATTCAGTCGTCCTTGCCAGAAACCCCGTCCCGGCCACGCCTGCAGGACCGCCATGCCGACAAGGAACAGACCCATGGCCGACAACACCACGCGGCCGAGACGCGGGCTCGACCACATCCGCTCGGGCAGGGCGATGAGCAACCCGGCGAAGCTGTAGAACAGAACGGCTCCAGGGGCCCCGAAGGCCCACGTGAGAGCCGGAGCGAAGATTCCACCAAAACTCTCTCCGAAGATCCAGACGACGATTCCCCAAGACGCGGTTGCGAGCCCGGCCAGCTGCGACCAGTGGCCTCGGGGCGCGGCGATAAGCCAGATGCCCAGACCGATCTGGATCCACACAGAGGAGGCCGGCGCCGCCGTCGGGTGGTTGTTCCAGATCGTCACCCCGGCGTTGACGAGGTGCTGCACCCACGCAGGTGACGTCGCCGCTGTCGGCTCGATCACCTGGCTCGTCATGCCGAGCGGCATCGAGGGCTGAGCCTGGAGCAAGCCGTCGAAGATCCAGATGAGGCCGAAGGCGACCCGGAGCAGCCGGCGGCCCGCGGCCTCCGGGCAGGAACGGTCTCCGGCCACGAGGCCACCGGCCCTCGCCCGACGCAACTGCGCGGCGCGCAACAGGTTCCAGGCCATGGCCAACAAGGCGAGCAGGACGAGGGCGATCAGGGCCTGGTGCCAGAGCAGGGAGCGAAAGGCAGAGACGATCGTGGGGTTGTTCGTCGAAAGCCCAGAGCTCATCCCTGGCATCGCAGCTGACACACTCCTGTCCCTGGCGAGCCGAGCAGACCCCCCGGCCCGTTGCCGACGGCCCTGCATTGTATGTACGCCTGGCCTCCCGCCCGGTGCAGGGGTCACTCGTCCCCTCCCACCACGAGGACGGGCGCCTTCACAGAGGCTCACGGCCCCTGCGCCACCGCTGCCCTCCCCCGGAGGATCGAGGGCATCCCGCGGGACGCCGCCCTCTGCCACGACGCGCCTCGCGCCCCTCCGGCGCCGTCTGGGAGGCACTGTTTCAGTCCCTCGTCCTGGCGGGCGTCGCGACGGGCGACCAAGGTGGCGCGTCCGCTCTCCCTGCGAGGCTCGAGGCCGGCCACTCGCATTCCACCACCGAGCGGTGCACGACGACCCCCACGGGGACGCCCCAGACAGTGAACTCTATCCGGGCGCCGTCGGGCCGCGCCCTGTCCGCCCCCAGGACGGCCCGAGGTGACCCGCACGCCATAAGAGCCGTACCAGAGGTCCGGCTATCGGCCTCGGTACCGTCGCGGACGATCAATCTCGCGAGCGCTTGAGCCGGATCAAGCAGAGCGACGGGAGACTGCCGGGGTCCCTTCGGCCGACGGGCATGGATCCAGGCGTCGTCGTCGAGCCCGTAACGCTCCAGGAACCCCGGCCCGTCGGTCCGCACCTTGACGGCGCGGACGATCGCATCGGAGCCGACAGCCCACTCGGAGTCGACCTCCACGTCGGCCATGCGGGCTCCCATGGCACGAGCCTGCCTTCCTCGAGGGAACGCACCCTGCGCCCGTCCCCCGGCTCAAGGTGGGATGGCCCCTGACCGGGATGACGCGACTGCGGCGCGGTCAGATCGCACCGATCAGCACAGCAGTCCGAAAGCACCGGCGGCGGCATCGAGGGCCTGGATCTCGACCGAAAGGGACTCCAAGATGGCGTGTCAAGAAATCTTTGCGGCGTACGAACGACGGGCGACTGTCCTGCCCTGCGAGAGGTCGGACGCCCCTAGGGTGCGGCGGCGAGGCGAGCACCGGAGCGGGACCGGTCCTAGTCTGGTCGAAATGGGGGCTGACGCCCGAGCCAACAGTCCCGATGAAGGGCGGCGCTCGATGAAGTGGTCGCGACTTGGCCCCACGCTGCTGGCCGCCGTCTTGATCGGCATCGTTGCGCTGGGCGCGCAGGCGGGCGGCCCGGCAAGTGCCAGCCCGCGGCCAGCTGGGCGCACGCATGTTGACACCGCAGCTGTCCCGCGCGGCTGGTTGCCCTTTTCTTTCGGCTACATCCAGATGGCTGTCCGTCCGACTTGGGACCTCTGGTACACCCAATCAGCGCCCTTGCAGTGCCCCACCGACCTCGCAGGCCCGGTCACGCTCATCTACACCAGTCCTAGCCCCAACAATCCGCCGCGGCCGGATTGTGCCGGTCGGCCGTCCGACACGACAGTCCTCGTCTGGTACCCCGCCACGCTCCGAGGTGCCAAGGCGCTCAGACATCAGCGGATCAACGCCATCGCGGTCGACGGCCCCAAGGTCGTAGGGAAATGGCAGGAGGTGTCGCTCCCCACGCTCGACTTTGTCATCTACACCAAGGGCCCGCAGGCCCGGGCGGTGCTGCACACCCTCACCTACTCGGCCCGGGCGGCTCTCTCCAAGCTCCTACCCGCGCCGGCGGTCCCGGCAAACTGGGGGTGGCTGACCGCCGACGGCCTTCAATTCGCCGTGCCGTCGAGCTGGCCGGTCGATCGCTGGGCGCGGAGACTCCCCCAGTTCGGCAGCAACGGCCCGCTCTGGGTCATGCCCTTCACGGTCTTCTTCTATGCCGGGGGCCAGCCCTCCATCACGGGCCAGGGCATGGAGTCAGGAGGCGGGACGGCCCTCGGCCTCACCGATGGCTTGTTCGACCAGGAGGGGGTCGTCCTTTCCTCCCCGCCCCTCAGCTTCTACGGCACGGAGTACATCACCGGGCCCGTGCCGGAACCGTGTGCTCTGATCCACACCTTGCAGATCTGCTTATCGCCTGGCGACAACACCCTTTACGGACCGGCCCTCTACACGATCAGGCGCGCGGGCTCCCGGAAGGTCGTCACGCTCACCGTCGGCCTCGCCGGCGACGGTCTGGTCGCCCGGACGATCATCGGCTCGTTCCACCCCGCCTGAAAGGGGCGCCCGAGAGCGGACCGGACACGGCCGAAGACGCCCGCGACCTGCTCGCCGTGTCGCGGCCGCCGGCAACGAACCCGTACTCGTCGAGCGGGCTGTGGACGGCTTCAGCTTCCTGCCAACACCTGAGCCAGCCATCGCAGCGCCACTTGGCACCGTTCACGGGAACGGCCGCCGTGATCGCCGGTGTTCTCGGTGGCCTCGTGCTCGACGCCCGCCTCCCGCAGGTGGTGGCTCAATAACCGGTGGCCCCATTGCAGGTAGTGGTCGTCGTTGCAACCCACATCCAGCAGGATACCGTTCAATTGGCGGAGATTGTCGAGACGCTCCCGCCAATTGACGACGGGATCGAAGCTGAGCCAG
>Ga0181538_10004772_pt1 | contig 12457 bp, 5 predicted proteins | sample PEATcosm2014_Bin_40_FD_119773 | JGI IMG/M metagenome (GOLD analysis project Ga0181538, IMG submission 119773) | Peatland microbial communities from MTU Mesocosm Facility, Houghton, MI, USA - PEATcosm2014_Bin23_30_metaG | ecosystem: Environmental > Terrestrial > Soil > Wetlands > Peat | place...
CCAGATGTTCTACTTCTGGGTTTTCCTCTGCGCTTCAATCATTTTCTTCACGGCCTACGCGATCTTCTCGATCCCGCTGGTGGGCTACGGATACGAACTGACCGCGGACTACCACGAGAGGACCCGGCTGCAGGGATTCAGCAATATTATGGGCCAGGTCGCATGGCTGTTGTGTCCCTTCTTCTACTTGTTTATCTATAATACCAACATTTTTCCCGGCGAATACGGCGCCGTCCGAGGCGCGCGCACCCTGGCCATCATCATCGGGGGGTCTATTATCGTCTTCGGCGTCATGCCCGCCCTCTTCACCAGGGAGCGCATGCGCCTGCCGCCCCGGGACAGCGAGGGCGTTCTGAAGAGCGCCATTACGTTCTTCAAGCGCTTCATCGCCACGTGGAAATCCGTTCCGTTCCTCAAGCTGTGCCTGGCCACGTTCCTGGTCTTCAACGGCTACCAGCTCGGCTCTTCGTTCACGTTCTACAACATGACGTATTACCTGTTCGGCGGGGACACGACCCATGCATCGCAACTGAACATGTGGTTTGGCATAACCAGTTCGCTGTCGACGTTCGCCGTCATCTGGCTGACCACGTGGGTGTCCGCGAAGATCGGAAAGCGGCGGACGTTCTGCATCATGACCTCCTTGTCCCTTCTCGGGTTCGTGGCGAAGTGGTTTACATATAATCCCGCGCATCCGTACCTGTTGCTTCTCTCCGCTCCGCTGATTTCGTTCGGGATCGGCTCGCTCTTTACCGTCGTCGGGGCCATGGTGGCCGACGTCTGCGACCTGGACGAACTCAAGACGGGCGAGCGCCGCGAGGGGATGTACGGCGCGATTTACTGGTGGATGGTCAAACTCGGCATGGCCGCCGCCGCGCTCATCTTCGGCTACCTCCTGAACGCCACGGGCTTCAATGTTGCGCTGAAGACGGCGCAATCAGTAAGAACCCTTTATCTCATGCGCGCATGTGATTGTGGCATTCCGCTGGTCGCGTCCGCGATCGCCATCTGGGCGGTCCTGACCTACGGCCTCACGGAGGCCAGGGCGCGCGAAATCCGCGTCGAGCTGGAAAAGCGGCGCGGCAAGAGCAGCGGCTAACGACCGATGACCAATCGCCGTTCACTCCCATTTAATGTCCGAAATGTATAGCGTCACCGGCGCGCAATGGCTTCCATGCCCCAGAAGAAGCCCGACTTGACCAGCATGAGGTCCTTTGCCGGACACGTTGATGGTGTATTGCTGCCGGTATGGCGGCTATTGGCTGCCCTTGACCAGCACCGGCAGGCTTCCCACCGCCGCGGCGCCATGTTCGTTCCGCACGTAGCAGTAGATACGGTAAACGCCATTCATGCCCGGCATTTTTACGGACACCTGCGGCTCGCCGTTCTGCCCGATGGCCCCGGTAAATGCCCGCCCCGCGCCCGCCCCAGGCTCCTGAATATTGTATGTGCCGAGCTCGCGGTACATCACCCATTCGTCCTTCAGCTTGTCGCCTTGGGGGTCGCTGGCGTCAACGCTGGCCTTCACGGTGTCGCCCGAGCTGACCTCGTTGGTGCCGTTGATGGCCAACTTCTTGATTACCGGGCAGAAATACTTGGGCGCCTTGCCCGTCCAAAGTTCCTGCATCGTATCCACCGCGGCGAGCTTGCTGCCGTCCGGCAGGAACATGCCGTACCACGTGACCGTCGCTTCCACCTTGTTGCCCCAGTAAAAGGCATACGACCCCAGGCACTCGCCGGGATGCCCCAGCACCGTCTTCTGATACGAATTGCGATACCATGTCGCCTTTTCCGTGCTCGACATCTCGTTGAGTGCCCCGAACGACGTCCGGCTCCAATATTCCCACTGACCCGGCGGGCCAAACTCTGTGATGATATACGGCTTGGCGACCACCCCCGCCGGCACCTGCTTGAGATATCGGTCGCCGACGTTCTGCCCGCCAGCATACGAGTTAATGCCCACGATGTCGATGTCTGGGCAATATTTGTGCAGGTTCGCCACCTTGCTTCCGCCGGCCTCGGCGATCACGGTCATCGTCGGATGGTTCGGATCCAGCTCGTGGGCGGCCTTCGCCAGGTCCTCGACGGATGCCCACAGCGCCGGCGTGTCATTCCCGGTTTCCATCTCGTTGCCGATGCTCCAGACCAGCACCGCCGGGTGATTCCTGTACGTCCGCACCACCTGCTTAAACTCTTCCAACTGCTGCTTGACTGTCGCCGGATCTTCCGCCTTGAAACCATCCTTCTTGTGGCCCACCCAGTAGCCCAGCGCCACCGTCACCCCCTGCTTCTCGTCCTCATCCAGTTCCCTGCGCGTGTTGGCGTTCACGCCCCACAGCCGAATCGAATTCCCACCGTCCCCCACCAGCACCTCGCGCGAAAAGTCGCCGCCGGTGCCCTTGACGAAGTAAGGCTTCCCACCTCGCAGGAGTTCCCACTTGCCGTCGGCGGTCTTGCGCACTTCCACTTTGACGGGGGTGCCCGCCTCGGGCGCTGCCATCACCGGCGAATCCGCCGCCCCCCCGGCGCCGCCCGCGCACTCCGCGGAAAACGCCATCAGCGCCATAGCCACCACACTCGCGGCACATTTCCAAAGAGACAATTGACAAGAAATTGCTTTTTGCGCGTCCGCATGTACTGAGCGTTGCGCGGGTGATTGCTTTGGTTTCATGGTTAAACCTGGTTTTATGGTTAAATTCGGATGGGTTGCCAGGGACGGGTGCTTATCCTTTCCGCATCAGAAAGCCTTCCAGTTCCTCCAGCGTCTTGCCCTTGGTTTCCGGGATGAACAATAAAACGAAGAGCAAGGCCGCCGCCGCCATCATGCCGTAGCCTAAAAAGGTCCCGGCGGGGCCGAAGTGGGTTAATTCCCACGGAAAAATAAATAAGACGCTGAAGCTGACGCCTGTATTCAAGAAACCGGCCACCGAAATGGCCATGCCCCGATATTGATTGGGAAAGATTTCCGACAACAGTACCCACATGACCGGCCCCAGCGAAATGGCGAACGAGGCCACAAAGCCCATAATCGCAAATAACACCAGTGAGGCACGGATGTTCAAGCCGGCGGCCATCAAGGAATCGTGATAGGGCCTGAGCCGTTCGGCGCCAAATTGGCTTTCAAGTTCGGCCATGTATTCCTTGTCCGTGGCGAAAGCTTTTCCTTCTGAACTTTTCAGCCCGGCGATTACGTCGGCTGGAACCTTGTTGTCTGCCAGCATGGTGAATGACTTTTCGGTCAATTGATAATTCGCAGCATGAAACGCCCAACTGCACATCAGCAGCGACAACGTCATCCCCATCGCTCCAACCACCAGGAGCGGCTTGCGGCCCAAGCGATCCACGAAGCGAATCGCCACGAAGGTCGTTCCCAGATTGACCAGAGCGACCAGTACCGCCTGCTTGAACGCAGCGTTGATGCCGCCGCCCGCCTGCATGAAGATGGTAGGCAGATAATAGAAAACGGCGTTGATGCCGGTGATTTGCTGAAAGAAAGCAATGGCCAGCGCAATGAACATGACAAACCTCATCCTCCGGCTGAACAATCCGCCCAAACGAGCGCCGGAAACTTTTTCGGCGAAACTTTCCCGGATATTGGCCAATTCCGCCTGCGCTTCCGTCGCGCCGCCGACTTTAATCAGAATCGCCTCAGCCTCTTCCTCTCGCCCTTTTCCAAACAGCCAACGGGGACTTTCCGGGACTGCCAGCAGCAGAAAAAAATACAGAGTCGCCGGCACGGCATCCATTCCAAGCATCCAGCGCCAGTTGTTGTTTCCGACATTCAGTAGGAAGTAGTTGGAGAAAAATGAGGCCGAAAGACCCGTTACAATCATGAGTTGATTCAGCGAAACAAAACTCCCACGGGATTTCGGCGGTGAAATTTCCGCAATATAAACCGGCGCGATGAGCATGGCGCCGCCGAGTGCCACACCTCCTATGACACGGGAGATTACAAACACGATAAAGTTTGTACTCAGTGCGGAAAGCAGCGCCGAACCGGTGAAAAGCACCGCCGTCGCGATCAAGACCTTCTTTCGGCCAAAAAAATCGCTAAAAAGACCGGCCACCGCGGTGCCTCCCAAAACCCCCCCAGTGAGGCAACCGACCGCGAGGCCCAGCAGAAAATCGCCCCGCTCACCATTCAAACTAAAGTATTTCTGAATGAATGGCACGGCGCCGGAAATGACAGTCGCGTCGAATCCCCAGACCAAACCGCCAAGCGCCACCGCCAAGGCGACCAAAATCATGTATCGTTTGCTGTGCGCCATACCAATTACCTGTCTTAATTTTGCGCCGGTGATTCCTTGCCCTGCCAAAACGTGAATGCAGGCTTCGACCCGGAGTGCTCGTTAAAAGCGCAGTTTGATGTTCGCAACTTGCCTAAAACCTTCGCGGCACCCGTCAAAAGCTGGGAATTACATACACGTTCGCCACGAAAATCATTTACCCGGCGGTAAAACTTTGCAAGAATTGCTGATAACCTATGGAACATATAAATTGGATTTTAGGCGTTTTTATGATTTTTTGATTAATTCGGATGATTTGACAAAAAATATTGACAAGTCTTAAAATACGTAACATAATGTAGTACGTTTTTAAAACTTGTATGATTTATTATGCTGTTTGTCAATTAAAATGCTGCCAATGAAGCGCCAGCTTTGACCAACAGTAAACCTGACATTAAGTAAATTTTACGCAAGGATGGTCAAACTTCCAAGTTTATGACGTTAGTTTGTAATCCCGTTCGAGCCGGAAGCCTCGAAATGAAAATGGCCAAAGTGGTGGCAAATCTGATTCTTATGACCGGCTTGATTTCGGCGAAACAAGTTTTTGCCACAAATATTCGGGGCAACCGTGTTATGAACAAAGTCACCGAGACACGAAAGTAAAAACCTTTGAAAAAATCCCTGTTGATAATTCTTGGCATAATGGGTGCCGCTGGTTTGGGCCGGGTTCAGGCCCAATTACTCGATGTTAATTTTATTGACGATTCCGTCAACGTTGCCGGCGGCGTCGGCAGTGTCCCTGCGCCTTCTGCGATGTCAGGCGCTGCGGTGAATGGTTCACCGGGTGACACGTGGAATGGCTTGGGCGGCTTTGCCTACTCAGCTTATCCAAGTGGCGCCACTGCCACTTTCACCAGTGGAGCGTTGCTTTATGCAGATGGCAGCGTTTCGGGGGTTACGTTGAGTTTGTCGGCACCAAGTGGCACCTATGATGCTAATGCCGTAGGTTATAACAACCACAGCCCGTTTTCATGGGCTTCCTTGGTTGACGAACAGGATGATATTGGCTACCCATATACCCCATGGGCAGTCTTAATGGCGAGTTGTCTCACCGCCAATTCTACTACTGCAAACGGATTCGTCACACTCAGCGGTCTTACGCCTGGCGGGGTTTACAATCTGTATACTTATAACGCGAGTGATCAGAATGAGGGTGCTGGGAGAAAGAGTACGTTCACGGTCAATGGTGTCACCCAGACTTCTACCTACGCCTATCAAACTACCCTTGTCAAAGGAGCCGACTATCTTGAGTTTACCAATGTCGTGGCCGACGGAACCGGGACACTGACCATAAACTTTGGCGATTTAATTGGTAGCGAAAGTGATTTCAATGGTTTCCAACTTCAAACTGTCACGAATCAGACCCCTCCCGCCACGCAATGGAACATCGTCTGGAGCGATGAGTTCAACGGCACTTCCATCAATACGAACAATTGGACATACGACCTCGGCGGCGGCGGCTGGGGCAACGGCGAACTGGAGACTTATACCAGCAGTTCGCAGAACTCCTACGTGAGCAATGGCCTCCTGCACATCGTGGCGTTAACCAATGGGTCCGGTTACACTTCCGCCCGCATGAAGACCCAGGGCTTGCAGTCATGGGCTTACGGCCGCATGGAGGCGCGCATCCAAATTCCGCGAGGACAGGGAATCTGGCCCGCTTTCTGGATGCTGGGCACAAATTTCCCCTCCGTCGGCTGGCCCACCTGTGGCGAGGTTGACATCATGGAAAATATCGGCAATACCAATGATCAGGGCACCGATCACGGCACGATTCACGGCCCGATGGAGAACGGACAGGATTACAATTACAATGAGGGAGTTGGCGGTACCTATACGCTGCCGGGCGGAGCGGTTCTCGCCAATAACTTTCACATTTACGGCGTGGAGTGGACGAGCAACCAAATCACATGGTTCTTGGATGGTAATCAGTTTTTCACGGCCACACCCGCCAGTCTGGTCGGTCTGCCCAGCCCCGGGATCTGGGTCTTCACGAACCAGCAATTCTTCATACTCAACGTCGCCGTCGGCGGCGGTTGGCCTGGAAATCCGAGTACAAATACGGTCTTCCCCCAACAAATGCTGGTGGATTACGTGCGCGTTTATCAGCAAACCGCGCCGTTGGCGATTTCTGTTGCGACGCATCCGAATGGAAGTTTCACATTGAGCTGGCCGACCAACATTGTTTGCCATCTGCAAGTAGAAACGAACGTCCTGGCCGGCGGCACAAATTGGTTTGACACGAGTGTCACGACAAGTCCGTTTGTGGTATCGCCGAATCCCAATAACACCAGTGTCTTTTATCGGTTGGAATCACCCTAAGGGCACGTGCGGAGCTTTGTCTGCAAGTCACTCGCAAAATGATGAAGCGGCCCGCGCGGTTTGAGGGCCTTGTTTTTTGAAAACCTGCAATTAATTATGATATGCCGATTGATTTCTTTCATGGTGCCGGGGTTGTTCCCGAGTGAGACTGGTTTGCTGAAAAAATCACAGGACAGCGACTGTCCGGCAGTAAGCCGACCGGGAGTTTTTATGCGTCTGCTTCGCCCTCGGATTCCGCTAACCGCCTTTCGCTCGGTTTGTTTCGTCGGGTTTTGTTGCGCAATGCCGGTCCATCTCCCCGCACAGCAGCCTTGGACGAACACAACTCTTTCAGCGAGCCAGCGCGCGACCCTTTTGGTGGGAGCCATGAGTTTCAATGAAAAAGCTGCTATGGTCAACGCTACGGCCGGCCCGGCTGGTAGTAACTATGTAGGCAACATTGCCAACAACACCCGGCTCGGCATTCCATGGTTGTTTTTGAACGACGGACCCGCCGGAGTACGGCTCTCGGACAGCAGCACGACCGCCTTTCCGGCCCCGATCACGCTTGCGGCGACTTGGGACACGGCACTGGCGCGGGAATACGGCAGCCAAATGGGCACCCAAGCCTACGGCAAAGGCATTGAGGTTCTGTTGGGGCCGATGATGAACACGGCGCGCGCTTACCAGGCAGGAAGAAACTTCGAAGGCTATGGCGAAGAACCGGAACTGGCGGGGGCAATGGCGGCCGCCACGATCAACGGCATCCAGAGCCAGGGGGTCATCGCCACCGCCAAGCACTTCGTATGCAACGACCAGGAGACGCAACGGACGTTGATCAGTTCGGACGCGGACGAGCGTACCCGACAGGAGATTTATTACCTGCCATTTCGGGACTCGGTCCGAGCCGGGGCCGGCGCGGTAATGGCTTCCTATAACCGGGTCAACAGTCGTTACGCCTGCGAATCTGAGGCGCTCAATGCCACGTTGAAGAAGCTGTGGGGATTCAACGGCTGGGTCATGAGCGATTGGGGGGCGACTTTCAGCACGGTGGCGGGAATGAACAACGGTTTGGACATGGATATGTACACCGGCCAATTTCCAAGTAATCACATCACAGCCGCTATTCAATCAGGCAATGTTCCGGCCTCGGAACTGGACAGCATGGTGAATCGGATTCTCACGACCATGTTCCAATTCGGTGTCTTCGACAACCCTCCCACTGGGAATCTAAGTTCGACGGTGACGAACTCAGCCAATATTCAGTTTGCGCGCAGCGCCGCCGCGGAGGGAACGGTCCTGTTGCAAAACAACGGCGGATTGTTGCCGCTGGGTTCGTCCGTGCATTCGATTGCCGTGATCGGTTCCGTGGCGAGTGTGGCGCCGATTTCAGTCGGCGGCGGCTCCGCGAGCGTGAATTTGCCCTACAACATTACGCCGCTGGCGGGAATTACCAGCCGCGCTGGAAGTGGCGTCACCGTCAGCTACGCCCAGGGTGACGGCGCGAGCGTCTCCCAGGCCGTGCAACTCGCCACCAATTCCGATGTCGCCATCGTGTGTGTGGGCCAGCAGACCAGCGAAGGCTCCGACCGCACCAGCCTTTCATTGCCCAACGGCCAGGACGCTTTGGTGAGCGCCGTTGCCGCCGCCAACCCGCACACCATCGTCGTGGTTTATGAGTCCTCTGCCACCCTGATGCCTTGGGCCAGCCAGGTCGCGGCCATGCTGATGGCGTGGTATCCCGGACAGGAAAATGGCAACGCGCTGGCTCAAGTCCTGTTCGGCGACGTGAACCCATCGGCGAAACTTCCTGTGACGATCCCCGCTTCCTCAAACCAGGTACCGACAAGCACCACCGCCCAATTCCCCGGTGTCAGCGGCCACGTTTCGTACTCCGAGCAGTTGCTTATCGGGTATCGCTGGTATGACGCGAATATCGTGGCCCCGCTGTTTCCGTTCGGCTACGGACTTTCCTACACCACTTTCAGTTACAGCAATCTAACCGTGAGCGCGGTCAGCCCTTCGGCGCAGGTGCAAATCGGTTTCGACCTGACGAACACGGGCAGCCGCACGGGTGCTGAAGTGCCCCAGCTCTATCTGGGCTTTCCGCCCGCTGCCGGCGAGCCGCCGAAATTGCTCAAGGGATTTCAAAGAATCTCGCTCTCACCGGGACAGACCCAACACGTGACCTTCAATCTCGATTGGGAAGATTTGGCCAACTGGGATGCCACGGCACGCGGGTGGATTGTGACACCCGGTGTCTTCACGGCATTGGTGGGCGCCTCCTCGCGCGATATTCGTTTGACAGGGACTTTTACGGTCAATTCCATTCCGTCCAGTGATCTGGCGAACCTGGCGCTTCATCAACCCGCAACCGTCTCTTCAGCGATGTCCACCAACACGGCTGGCCCGGCGGCCGTGGACGGCGATCCGACCACCGCCTGGTCGTCATCCACCGGCGACCCGCAATGGATTTCGGTGGACCTTGGCGTGACGCGGGATTTGTCCCGCGTACGATTGTGCTGGAACACCAATTACGCCAGCAGTTATGCGATCCAGATTTCACCGGACGGAACGAATTGGGCGGGCATTTTCAACACGAACAACGACCTCGGCGGCATCGAGGACATTCTGGTTTCCGGCCGTGGCCGCTACGTGCGGATTTACGGGACGGTCGAGGGTTTGCCGGGCAATGGTTATTCACTCTCGGAACTGGAAGTTTATTCGCAACCGCAACGGCCCTTCGGCGGGACCATTAACAGTTTGCCGGGACAAATCCAGGCGGAGGATTACGACACCGGCGGCCAGGGGGTTGCCTATTACGACGACACGCCGGGGAATTCGGGTGGCGCCTTTCGCTCGGACGATGTGGACATCGAACCAACCTCGGACACGGGCGGGGGTTACGATGTCGGGTGGATTGATCCGGGCGAGTGGCTGGAATATACCGTGAACGTGCCCGATCCATCGGCCATTTACAGCATCAAGGCCCGCGTGGCGTCCACCGCCGCAGGTCAGATGCGCGTGCGGCTTGACGGGACGGTGCTCGGCGTGTTTCAAATTCCCAACACGGGCGGCTGGCAGAATTGGCAGACCGTGACTTTGACCAACGTTCCCGTCGCCGGGGGCAGCGGGTCCAAGGCGTTGCGGTTGGAAATGCTCACCAGCGGTTTCAACGTCAATTGGATTGAGTTCGACCGGGTGCAGATTTGTGGCACCAACAACATCGCGCTGAAGCAGCCTTCATCGGCCTCCTCGCTGGAGTCGGGCAGCTATCCTGCCGCCTCCGCCTTTGACGGTGACCCGACGACACGCTGGTCCTCGGCCTTCAGCGATCCACAATGGATTCAAGTGGATCTGGGCTCTGTGCAAAATATCGCCCGCGTCAGGCTGAATTGGGAAAACGCCTTCGGCCAAAGTTACAGCATTCAACTGTCGCCTGATGCCAGCACCTGGACCACCGCTTACACAACGACCAATGGTCCAGGCAGCATCAACGATTTGGCCGCGCTGGGGAGCGGGCGCTACGTGCGGATGTATGGCACACAGCGCGGCACTTCGTACGGCTATTCGCTCTGGGAATTCGAAGTTTATCCTGCCGTCGCGCCGGCGCTGGCAATTACCCTTAGCGGGACAAACGTCGTGATTTTCTGGCCGACCTCGGCGACCGGTTGGTCGCTACAGACAGCGCCGGCGTTGGGATTGCCCGGCGATTGGAGCACCTTGACGACCGCTCCCTTGTTCCCGAATTCAGAATACATCGTCACGAATGCGGTTGGTGCAGCGGCGCAATTCTACCGCCTCGCACAGAACCCCTGAGGCATTCGCGCGCAATGAAATTGTTTTTTACATCCGGCAGCCTTTCGAACAACGCTTGGCGGATTCCGGTTGAAAGTGCATAATTTGGTTTGGAAATGATCGGATTTAATTTCCCGAAGGCCATGTTATGAAGCCAACCATCTACCCGACTGGATTGAAGATTCCAGGCGCGGCCACGGGCTCCGTGATGCTGCTGACAGGCCTCTTGTTTTTCCTCACCGTCCCGCGCCTGGCCGGCCAGGAGGTTCCGCTGCCGGAATTGCAAACGGCCGAGCAAGTCCGGCAATTGACTCCGGAGCAGGCCGCGCGTCATTATCCGGTGCGGTTGCGCGGGGTGCTGACCTTTTTCGACCAAAGCCAGTTTTACCGGTTTTTCCAGGACGACACGGCAGGCATCTATCTTTTCCCGAGTGACGCGTTGACCAATGCGGCCCTGGCCACGGGAGAATTGGTGGAGATCGAAGGCCAGACCAGCCCCGGCGAGTATGCACCGACTGTCACGCCGCAGCGGACAAGAATTTTGGGCGCAGGTACCTTTCCTCCGGCCAAACCGGTTTCTTATGAAGCCCTGGCCAGCGGCGAGGAAGACAGCCAATTCGTGGAAGTTCACGGCATTGTCCGCGCTGTCAGCTTTGACGCGCAAACCAGCTACTATTCGATTGAAATGGCGACGGGCGGCGGCCATTTGACGGCGCTGGCGACGAAACTGCCCGTGGGGCGGGAGGAAGATTTGGAGAACAGCACCGTCAAAATCCGCGGTGTGTGCACCAGCCGTTTTAACCTGCAACGGCAGTTGTTCGATCTCCGGCTGCTGGTACCGCGTCCCGCGGACGTGGTGATTGAAACGCCCGCACCCAGCCATCCCTTCGACGCGCCCACGCGCCCGATCGGGCAACTGTTGCAATTTACCCCGAGCGGTCCTTACGGTCACCGCGTTAAAGTCAGCGGCACGGTCATCTACCGGCGCGATAATGCCCTGTACATCGAAGATAAAACGGAAGGGCTGTATGTGGAGACGCAACAAACCAATTCGCTGCTTCCCGGTGACCAGGTGGAAGTTTTGGGTTTTCCCGCCAAAGGCGAATACACCCCCATGTTGCAGGATGCCATCTTCCGGAAAACCGGCTCCGGCCTGTTGCCGGCACCAGACTCCATCACTGCCGATGAGGCGTTGAAAGGGACGCACGATTGCCGCCTCGTGCAGATTGAAGCCACCGTGCTGGATCGGACCCGGTACAGCCGCGAACAATTTCTGGTGCTGCAATCCGGCGGTTTTATTTTCAACGCCTATCTGGAGCGAAAAAACGTAGGCGTGAACTTTGCCTATTTGCAAAACGGCTGCAAAGTCGCCATCACCGGCGTCTGCCTGATTGAACGGGGCAATGACTGGCATGTCGGACCCGACTGGCGCACCAAATCCTTCCGCATCCTGTTGCGCTCGGCGGGTGACATTTTCGTGTTACAAGAACCGCCTTGGTGGAATTTGCAGAAACTGCTGTGGATCGTCGGCGTCTTGTGCGTAGTCGTGCTGGTTGTGCTGATGTGGGCCGGCGTGCTGCGCCGGCGCGTCCAGAAACAAACCAGGATCATCCGCCAGCAACTCCAGACCGAGGCGGCCTTGAAAGAACGTTACGAAGATCTGTTTGAAAACGCCAACGACATGGTTTTTACCCACGATATGTCTGGAAACATCACGTCCATCAATAAAACCGGCGAAGAAATACTTGGCCGTCCCCGCGACGCCATCCTGTCCAGGAACCTGGTTGAATTCGTGGTCGAAGAACAGCGCGTCGCTGCCGCCCAATGGCTCGCGCAAGTCACGAAAAGCGCTGAATTGCCGCCAGCGGAATGGGACTGCCTCAACTCTGCGGGACAGCGCATCCGGCTGGAGATCAGCACGCGCGTGGTCGGGCGGGCGGGGAAACAAGTGGAAGTGGAAGGCATCGCGCGCGACATCACCGAGCGAAAACGGTTGGAGCGCGAGATTTTGGAAATCAGCAGCCGGGAACAACGCCGCATCGGGCACGATCTGCACGACGGCGTTTGTCAGC
>Ga0181538_10004774_pt1 | contig 12454 bp, 7 predicted proteins | sample PEATcosm2014_Bin_40_FD_119773 | JGI IMG/M metagenome (GOLD analysis project Ga0181538, IMG submission 119773) | Peatland microbial communities from MTU Mesocosm Facility, Houghton, MI, USA - PEATcosm2014_Bin23_30_metaG | ecosystem: Environmental > Terrestrial > Soil > Wetlands > Peat | place...
AAGGAGGACCATACCGTCAGCAGTTTTGTTTACATGCGCGAGGTGCGCCAGCAAATTGCGAAGCAGTTGCCGCAGTTGCGCACTTATTTTCAATCGGGAGGCCTTGTCGATGCTGTTCTAAACCAGGGCATGCCCGCGCCGATCGATGTTCAGGTAAGCGGGATGGACCTGAAAACCGGCGACGCCATCGCCCAGAATCTAGCTGGCGAAATTCGGAAACTGCCGGGTGTCTCGGATGTCTACATTCCGCAAGACATGGATTATCCGGCTTTGAAGCTGGATGTGAATCGCGAGCGCGCCAGCCAGCTCGGCCTCAGCCCTCAAGAAGTGGTGGACAACGTGATTACCGCCCTCACATCGGACGTCATGATCGCGCCCAGCTACTGGGTCGATCCAAAGACCGGCAACAACTACTTCGTGAGCGTCCAGTACCCGGAAAACCAGGTCAAGTCGATCGACGACTTGAAGGCCATGCCGCTGCGATCTCCCAATCTCAAAATGCCCACGTACCTCAGCCAGGTCGCCGATGTGACTCAGATTCAGACGCCCACCGAGGTGGACCACTATCAGCTACAGCGTACGTTCGACGTGTACGTAGCTCCCACCGGGGAAGACATCGGCGGCCCAGCCAAAGCTATTTCCAAGATTATCGCGGCGACTCAACTTCCGCCGAACATTCGCATCAATGTGCGCGGACTGGTGGTCACCATGGAATCCTCGTTCAAGAGTTTCGGCCTGGGACTCCTGCTGGCGGTTTTGCTCGTTTACCTTATTCTCGTCGCGCAGTTCGCGTCGTTCATCGACCCGTTTCTGATTGTGCTCGCCGTCCCGACCGGTCTTGTGGGCGTGATTTTCACTCTTGCGTTCACCGGAACCACGCTGAACATTCAGTCGCTCATGGGGATCGTAATGCTGCAAGGGATGGTGGTTTCAAACAGTATCTTGATCGTTGATTTTGCAAACGTGCTTACCAGCCAGGGGCACAGTTTAGTGGAAGCAGTGGCGCACGCATGCCGCATTCGGCTTCGCCCAATCCTGATGACTTCGCTGGCCACCGTCGTCGGCCTTCTTCCCATGGCCTTCAAACTGGAAACCGGCAGCGAAGCCTATGCGCCGCTGGCTCGCGTGATTATCGGCGGATTGATTTCATCCATCATTCTCACCATCTTCGTGGTTCCAGCGGCATACCTTCTTATTTATCAGAGGCGCACGGCTCCGAATTTGGAGGTTCTACCCGAGGAGGCGCATTAATGTTTTCCCGTCACTCGCTTTCAAAAGTAGCCGCGTTCGTGCTCATAGCCATCCCGTGCGCGGCGCAAAATATTCAGAATCTTTCTCTCGCAGAAGCCGAGAAAATAGCTCTCCAGAATCATCCGCAAATTCAGGCCGCTGGATACTTGGCGATCGCGGCGCAAGCGCGGGTGACGCAAGCGCGCTCCGCTTACTATCCACAAGCCGTCGGCAGTCTCACTGGTGTGGAAGCAGAACACGACAGCCGTATCGCCGCCGGAGCGTTGAACAACCCGATTATCTACGACCGTTACGCCAATGGCGCCACCGTCTCACAGCTCGTCACCGACTTCGGCCGCACGCATGAACTCGTAAAAAGTTCCAGCCTGCACGCGCAGGCCGAAAAGGAGAATGTGACCACCTCGCGTGCCGACGTTTTGATCAATGTCGACCGGGCGTACTACTCCGTGTTGCGGGCGCAGGCTGTTCTCAAAGTGGCGGAAGAAACGGTGAAAGACCGCCAGCTTGTATCGGATCAGATTACGGCCTTGGAGAAGAACAAGCTGAAATCGGGATTGGACGTTAGCTTTGCGAACGTGGACTTGGCCGAAGCGCAACTCCTGCTCATTCAGGCGCAAAACGGAGTCGAGGCCTCCTACGCGGACCTCTCCACTGCCCTGGGTTACGCCGACGAGAGAACATTCACGCTTGCGGAAGAGCCGATTCCGCCGGCTCCATCTCCGAGTGTTTCCGAACTGATATCGCAAGCATTGCAGAATCGGCCTGAACTAGTCAGCCGGCGTCTCGATGTCAGTTCGGCGCAAAGCTATGCGACCGCAGAGCGAGATTTGTGGCTCCCTACGATCTCGGCGGTAGGCGCGGCGGGATTGGCCCCTTATCGAGAAGAGCCGTTGGGAAGCCGGTACGCCGCGGCGGGCTTCAACGTGAATATTCCGCTATTCAACGGGCACCAATTTGGCGCGTTGCGCGCCGAAGCGAACGCGCAAGCTCACGCGCAGCAGCAATACCTTCAAGACCTGCAGAACGGCATCGTCCGCGACGTGCGCAAAGCCTGGCTCGAATCCAACGCCGCCTTCCAGCGTCTTTCTGTGACGCAGCAGCTCTTAAACCAGGCCACGCAAGCGCTCGATCTCGCCCAGCAGCGCTACAAACTTGGCCTGAGTTCCATCATCGAGCTGAGCCAGGCCCAGCTAAACATGACTCAGGCCGAAATCACGCAGGCCAGCGCCAAGTACGACTACGAAACCGCCATTTCGACGCTGAATTACCAAATCGGCGTTACCCATTGATGAGCAGTTTGCTCCCGCGCCTTCTTCCCTCCTTCTATAAGTTATAGCACTGTTTACGTAGTGTTATTTCTAATCGATATATCCCAAGCCGCCTGCAGAAGAGCGTGATGTGGGCAGGCTATTCTGTCGGTGGCGCGAGGCGCGAAGCCGCGCTCGCCGGCACTAAAGCAAAGACGCAAGGTTGATCAGCGGCAGCGCAGGCAAGAGTGCTCAGGCGTGGCAGTTTTTTCAGAGTCGGGTCGGGGAAGGATTGAGGCATGGTAGCGGCGCGGACTGCGTCATTCAGCGCCGCCAGCGGATCGTCAGAACTCGTCGCTGCAATTTCTACAACTCTTGAATTCGCATCAATCATGACGGTGTACTGCGCTATCCCTAGCGCGGCACCAGGATTCGGTATATTCACCATTCGCCAAGACGATTTTTTCTTGCGGGACTGCGACAATCGATCATCCGCCTCCGAATCGCTTCCCAGAAGCTCCGAAAGCCTCTTGCGGGTTTCTTTGGCGTCATCGTTCAAGAGCCGGTCCGCTGGAACTGTGACCAGCGCTGCCAGGTAAGTTTGCACCGCATCGTTCTTTCGGCCCTGAGTTTCGTAGATGCGACCCAGATGCAGACCGATAGCCAGATCGTCGGTGATTTGCCAGGCGGCGTGGACATACTTTTCGGCAGCGTCCATTTTGCCTTGCTGAAACTTAATCCAGCCCATCGTGTCCCAGTATTGGCCCACCTGAACAACCAGCCCCCACGTGCGTGATTGCACGTTGGATAACGAAGAATCGTTGAGTTCCTTCTCCACCACTTCGATGGAACGGAGCGACCAACTTTCCGCGACATCCAAGGACGAACTGTGTACGGAGAGCGTGTATGCCGCGTTGTTCAGCATGCCTTCACTGTCGTCCAGTTTAAGAGCCACGCGAAAAGCCTCCAGCGCGCGGGCATCCTGCTTAGTTCCCAGATACGCCCCGCCAAGTGCGAACTGCGCAGCGACATATTTGGGGAACTGCACAGTGGCTCGCTCGAGCACAGGAACGGCCGGTTCCGGCCGATCAAGCGCGAGGTAAGCCATGCCCAGCCGGTAGAGAGCGTCGCCATCCGTCGGCGCAACGGCGATGCGCTTCTCCATTAAATCCGCATCTTCCTGATATTTTCCCTCGGTATAGAGAGCCCAGGCGATGTTCAAGTAGGCGAGATGGTTGTCGGGAGCGAGCTGCAAATATTTTCGGAATGCGGCTTCGGCATCAGGATATTGACGCGCATACATGTGGGCGCGACCCAGCTCCCGCCAGGCATCAGGGTATTGCGGGTCCATTTTCACGGCAGAGCCAAACGCCTCGATGGCACTCGCCCAGTTCTTGCGTTTCGATTCCTCCTGCCCCTGCTTATAGAGATCCACTGCTTCGGACGGGGGATCGTGCGCCGAATTGGAGTCGCCGGAAACCGTCACTGGTTTTGTCACGGCAGAAGTGCGGGGAGCAGAAGTTGCATTGCTATCGTGCGCTGGTTTGGAGTCGCCGGAAACCGTCACCGGCTTTGTTGCAGCAGGAATGGCCTTCGGCATGGTTTCGAAAATCTTTTCGGCGAAAGCCGCGTAATCTTTTGAGTCGCTCGAAGGAACCGTCGCGACGCGCAAGTCCAGCGATTTCGATCCGTGGTAAACATTGTCTTTCCAGGAATCAAGCGATGCGTATTCGGCGAAGTCTTTCGTGATCCGGAACTCTCTGGGGGGCGGCACCTCGGATCCCACTAAACTAGCAAAGGCGAGTTCGACGTCCAGGGAATAGGACTTTGGGCCCTTCAGATCGACTGGCAACGACTCGGCGTTTTCAGGGGGAACCGGCTTAGATTCGGCTTTCGGCAGCAGATTAAGGACACGCAACTGGGTGAGCGGAATCGTGGTAAGTGCGGCCGTCAGTTGTTCGCGCGTCGAATCTTTCGGATTTACATACATCAACTTGCCGGAAACGTGGAATTGAGCCTTTACCGGGTGCGAACTGTCCGAGCCGTTGATGACCTTAAAATCTGTATACTGCACCGAGTTATAGAGAAACCCATTCGTTCTTGCGAGCACGGTATCGGCGGACTTGGCAAGCTGATCCTGAGAAAGGTGATCGTTGAGCAAACGGATGAGAACTTCCAGATCGCCCCGAGATTGAAGTTCAACGGTGGCATCCAAAGTTCCTTCGGCATCGACTATTCCCTTCACGCCAACGCGATACTCGACGGTCAACGGAAGTTCCTGCGGTGTCTTGCGCAGTTCCTTCGAAGGCATTGCTGAAACGACCAGGGATTCCTTGCCCCGCAGTTGGGGCGCCAAATAGCCAAAGGGCGCGACGCCTAAGGTCGTATCGAGCCATACATCCTTGCTCCCAACATGCAAAAACTCGAATACGTGATCGAATTGCAATGGATTCGGCACGTCGGGATCAACGTCCGCTACCGCATTCGCCAGCACGGGCTGCCCGTGCAGCCCTTCCGCTTCCAGCATGGCCTCAAGAAGAGTTGTCTTGTCTTTGCAATCGCCATATCTGTTTGCGAAGACATTGGCTGCGAGATGGGGTTGATAGCGGCCGACGCCGAAAGACAAACTCACGTAGCGAATGTTTTGCGATACCCAGTAATAGAGAGCTTCGGCTTTCGCTTCGTCCGTTTCGAGGCCGCGGGTGATCTCATCGGCCTTTGCGCGAATTTCGGGCGTCGGCGTGCGCTTGTCGTGCTCGAGCTGCGAATACCAGTCGGCCACGTCGCTCCAACTCTGGAAGGTGGAGAACATTACGCGGGGAGGCGACGGAGGGCGCTCGCCTTCGAGTAGTTTGATTACGTCGAAGTTAAAAGCCTTGAAGAGGTCGATGGGCGGCGGTGTCTTCAAATTCGAGGTCGCCCAATGGTAAATGCGGCGGTCACCTTCGACGGAGATGGAAGGCTCCATACCTTCGGAGCTTTTGATTTTCAGAGTTCGGTTGCTGGGTACGTTCAAATCAAGTTGCTCGTCGAGAGCTATGACTCTGCTCTCAAAATTCCAAATTTGCCAGAACTGGCCAGGCAGGAGAGGCTTCGCCATCGTCACGACGTCGTATTCGACAGCATCACCCACGGACACGCCCGGGACGGTCACGTGCTTCTGACGCGCGTCCGTATACATGGGCGCTTCGCGGGTTACAGGGGCGCTCAAGTCCTGCACCGTGTCTGGGCCGGCTGTCACGACACTTCCATCTGGCTTAATCACTCGAACGCTTTCTATCTCTACCTCCTCGTCGGTGGCCGTGTACTGGAAAACAAGTTGGCCGGCTAGGGTAAGAGCCGCCGGGGTTTGCACGCGTATTCGCGCGCGGGTTTCACGCGTGCCGGAACCGTCATTTTCATAACGCATCGAGCAGTGCACGTATTCAAGCACCGCGGGTTCCTGTGAGAACTCTGCCTTGGATTTGGATTCGGATGGGGTGATCGCGGAAGGCGGTGCCGGGCTTTGAGCCGGCAACCGGAGAGGGGCGGCCAGGACTAGAATCAAAACCGCGATAAGCCGCTGAGAGTAAGCTAAAGTCTGATGCACGATACTGAAGAATAACCTAAAGCTGACTCGAATGATACACGGCGCGCAGCGTTAATCGCGCGCCGGCGAGCGCGTTGGGCGCCAATTCGAGTAACCTCCGGATTGCCGGCAATCCGGGAGTTACGCTGCTTCGCTCGCACTGTTCTCGTTTTCCATTCTGATGGATGTTGACGCTCTACATGCACAGGATGTAGGATACCTACATCCTAGTCGAGGGGAGATGATGTGAAACAACGCTACCGGAATCGCCTCGAGCTTCTGCAAGGCACGCTCGACCTGCTCATCCTCGAAACACTGCGCTGGGGGCCGCAGCACGGCTACGGAATCAGCCGCGCCATCCAATCGCAGTCGGGTGACGTTCTGCAGGTGGACACCGGCTCGCTCTATCCTGCGCTGCACCGCCTCGAACGAAAAAAATGGATCGCCGCCGACTGGAAGACTTCGGAGAACAAGCAGCGCGTGCGCGTCTATCGCCTGACGCCGAAGGGCAGAACGCAACTGGCCGATGAGCGCTCACGTTGGGAGCAACTCAGCTGCGCAATTGCCGGAATTCTGAACGCAGCCAAGAAGGAGTTCGAGACATGAGGTGGCCGTGGCGGAAACGGTATGACGAACTGGACGAGGAGATTCGCGCTCATATCGAAATGTCGGCGCATGAGCGCGAGGAACGCGGAGAATTGCCGGACGAGGCGCGCGCGGCGGCACGGCGCGAATTCGGCAACCTGGGGTTGGTGAAGGAAACGACGCGCGACACGTGGAGCTATGTATGGATTGAACAGCTCTGGCAGGACGTGCAGTACGGGCTGCGCATGCTGCGCAAGACCCCGCTCATCACGTCTGTCGCCTTGCTTTCTCTCGCTCTCGGCATCGGCGCTAACACCGCTATCTTCAGCCTCGTCGACGCGGTGATGCTCCGCATGCTGCCGGTGCAGAATCCCGAGCAACTGGCGCGAATCCTATTTCGTTCGCTCGGATCACCTCGTCCCCGCCAAAGTGTGACGAACCCCATCTGGGAGCAGGTCCGCGATCATCAGGATGCGTTTTCCGGCGTAATTGCGTGGTCGCCGCAAATGTTTGACCTCGCCGAGGGCGGCGAAGTGAACAACATCAACGGCATTTACTCGAGCGGCGATTATTTCACTGTGCTTGGTGTGCGTCCGGCCGCGGGGAGGTTGATGACCTCCTCCGACGACGTGCGCGGCTGCAGCGGCGTCGCGGTGCTCGGTTATGGATTCTGGCAAAGCCGCTACGCGGGCGCGGAGAGCGCTGTGGGCAGCCTCATCCGGTTGAATGGTCACGCGTTTCCCATTGTCGGCGTGGCCCAGCGTGGCTTTTTCGGCACGGACGTCGGCGACAAATTGGACGTGGCAATACCGGTTTGCGCGGAAGCGGTTCTGGCCGGCAAGGATTCTTCGCTCGACGTGCGCAGTGATTGGTGGCTAGCCATGATGGGGCGTCTCAAGCCCGGCGTGACCGTCGAGCAGGCCGATGCGCGCATGAAAGTTTTGTCGCCGACGCTCTTCGGCGCAGCCGTGCCGCAGGATTGGCCTGCAAAGGACCAGGACAGATTTCGAAAAAACACGTTTGCCATTCTGCCGGGAGCTGCCGGCGCCGACGGCTTCCGTGGCTTGCGGCAAGAGTACAGTCAGCCGCTCGAAATCCTGATGTTTGTCGTCGCACTCGTTCTGCTGATCGCCTGCGCCAATATTGCCAGTCTGCTCCTCGCGCGCTCCGCTGCGCGTCAAAAGGAAATTGCTTTGCGGCTGTCGCTCGGCGCCTCACGCGCCCGCCTCATTCGCCAGATGCTCACCGAAAGCGTCGTGCTTTCTGGTGCGGGCGCGATTTTCGGCGTGCTCTTCGCGCGATGGGGGAGTGCGCTGCTCGTTCGTTTCGTCTCCACACAACAGAGTCAGGTGTTTCTCGATCTCAAAATGGACAGCCGCGTCCTCGCCTTCACGATTGTCATCACCGTGCTGTGCGGCCTGCTCTTTGGAATTTTGCCCGCGCTCCGCTCCACGCGCGTCGACGCGATGTCCGCGATGAAAGAAGGCCAGTCGCAAGCCGCCGGCGGACGCTCACACTCCTCAGCCGCGCGCTGGATCGTCGCCGCTCAAATCGCTCTCTCGCTCATTCTCCTCATCGGCACCGGCCTCTTCATCCACACCTTCGCGAATCTCTTGACTCTCGACGCGGGCTTCGACCGCGACAATGTTCTGATGGTCGAAACGAACATTCACAATGCCGGAATCGCCGATCCTGCCCGCGCCCCCCTCTACGGCCAAATGCTGGCGAAGTTGCAGTCAATTCCAGGCGTCGTTTCCGCTAGCCAGTGCTGGATGACGCCTCTTTCCGGCCGTCAATGGGATAACAGTTTGACATCGCCAGGGCACCCGCTTCCATCTGGTGTCGATCCAGACACTTTGTTGAACTGGGTGACGCCCGGGTATTTCGAGACCATGAGGACGCCAGTACTCGAAGGCCGCACGTTTGAGGCGCGTGATTCCGCAACCTCGACGCCTGTCGTCATCGTGAATCGATTGATGGCGCGCCGTTACTTCGGCAGCCAGAGCCCCATCGGTGAGCATCTGCTGGGCGGCAGCGAAGGAATGCTCAGGCAGCCGATGGAAATCATCGGTGTGGTGCAGGATGCGAAATACACCTCGCTGCGCGATGATTTCCAGCCGGAAGCATATTTTCCGCTATCTCAGATCCAGAAAAATGTGGATGAAGACAGCACATTCGAGATTCGCACGGCGATGACGCCGAGCGCGCTGATTCCGGCGGTGCGCGAGGCGATGGGAAGAGTGAACAAGCTGGCTTCGCTCCAGTTCACGACACTGAAACAAGAAGCCGACGACTCCGTCGCGCAACAGCACTTGATGGCCGTCCTTTCCGGATTCTTCGGCGGCCTCGCACTCTTGCTCACCGCCATCGGTTTATACGGAGTGATGGCCTACGTCGTCACGCAACGCACTCACGAAATTGGCATTCGGATGGCCCTTGGTGCGCAGCAAGCCTCGATTCTTCGCCTCGTCATCCGCGACGCCGCGACTGTCCTCGTCGCTGGCGTCGCCGCGGGACTCCTCGGCTCCATCTGGATTTCCCGGTTTGTTAAGGACCTTCTCTTCCGCGTCGCGCCCAACGATCCATCCACGCTCGCTCTCGCTATCGTCGTACTCGTTGCCATCGCGCTCTTCGCTTGCTACGTCCCTGCGCGCCGCGCCACTCGGGTCGACCCCATGGTGGCCTTGCGATACGAATAATCTTTTCCGAGGTTTGTGTACCCTCCTTGCTTCCGTACCTCCTGCCTCCCTGCCTCGTCCTAGAAGTTATAGGACTACTAACGTAACTGTGAACCTACCATTCCGGCCGGACTTGTGCTACCGTTGCCTGTTTTTATGCGCGACAGAATTGATCGACAACGCCAGCGGCAACGATCCTCGATCCCAACGTTCTTCGCGACTTCTAATCGCCAAATACCAAAATTAGAAGGTAGCCTAACCCGCTCAAAACAAACGATCGCCCCTCGTTCTAATCGCCCAAATTTCAGACACTCGATCCTCAGTGCCAGGATGTGGTCGAGCTTTCCCCTCGCCCCTGCACCTTTTTCCAATCGGTACACTTTGCAAACGAAAATCGCTGTAACTCACTCAAAACACACGCCAGAGACTTCGTTCAATCGGTACACTTTCAGTGCCTTCACGGCGCGTGGGATTCAAAGCGAGGAGACGAACTTAATCGGAAGCGGCCGAAAACGGCAATTTCTCCAGCCGATGACCCGGCCAATCCCGCAGATCGGAGTTTTGCCGCGCCACGAATTCGTTGCGCGTATCGCGGTCCAAAATTCGCTGAGTCTTCGCCTTCAACTGCGCGAACACCGTCCGGGAATCGGCCGCCGCGTCGACCACCTCGAAATTATATTCGGCGCTCAGCTTGTCGAATTCCGCCAACAGCGCGGTCTGATAGCTGCAGAAACTGTCGTACATGTTCTGCCCGGGATAGAGGTCCATACCCGATTCCCAGTAATCGAAGCCGCGCGAGAAAACCACCCTAGGCAGAAGCTCGTCGATGCCGACGCGCATGTAAAAAACGGCGTCCGGCTTGAGCGCGACGCTGAAGATGTTCCGAATCCACGCGCCGTCCATCCCGCGAACGATCGCGCGAGCCATCAGCGAATAAATATAACGATCCGTGAGGACGATGAACCCGGCGCGCAACGCGGGAACGATTTCATTCTCGAGCCGGTCAACGAAATCGGTGGCGTAAAACAGGCTCTGCGTGACGCGCCCCAGGTTGTTCCCTTCCTTGGCGCGGCGGATTCCTTCGCCCGCCAGAGGCGAGCGCGTCATGCCCGTATCGAGCACCGCGTGGCCGAGTTCTTCGAGCCACGGCTTCAGCAGGTTGATCTGCGTGGTGCGGCCCGCTCCGTCGGTCCCTTCGATGACGATCAGCTTGCCCGGCATATCGGAAAGCTTCATTTCGGGCAGCAATTTTCCATATGTCTGTCTCATGGCCTTACCCTCAGGTCTTTCGCGTCTTCCAAATGCGCGCGCACAAGGTGCCGCACGTGAGCCTGTTGCGTTTCCACAGGTTGCGTGGCGTCGATCACCGTGAGCCCGAATTCCGGAATCATCTTCTCGTATTCCTGAATAATGCGCCCCTGGAACAGCCGGAAACTTTCCTCGGGATCGTCGCTCAACTCCAAATCCATCCCCGCTTCGTAATACTTGAAGCCGTCGCGCGCTCCCACCAGGCGCGAGATGGCGGTCTCGAGCGGCACTCGGAAATAGAACGCGATGGTGGGCCTCGCCGCGAAACCGTAGAGGCTCCGGACCCATTCCCGGTCCATGCCTCGCGCCACGTCGCGCGCGAACGCCGTGTAGACGTACCTGTCGCAAAGCACGATGGCGCCCGCCTTCAGCAGCGGCAGGATGCTTCGGTCCGTGCGGTCGGCGAAATCTGTGGCATGAATCAGCGAAAAGGTCGCCGGCGTCAGCATTTTCTTCTTCTTGCCGTGCTTCGTCGTGTCCTTGACCAGCGGCGACGAGTTCCACTCGCTGAACACCACGCCGTACCCTTTCGCCTCAAGCCACTTGTGAAGCAGACTCAACTGCGTCGATTTGCCCGAGCCGTCGATCCCTTCGACGATGAACAGCCGGCCGGGAAACTCGTGATAGCTCCGTTGCCGCAAAGTGCCGGAAGGAGCCTGAAGAGGGAGAAAAACCTCAAACGGTCCGATTCGAACCCCTGGATTGATATCCATCGACCTCTTTCTTTGAAGACGGTCTGCGTCACCAAGTCCGACTCCTTCTCGGCCGGGTTTGGCGACCCCATAAAATCCTTTAGTCTGAGCGGGTTTGCACCACCAATTTGGGAATTTGTATCGAACTGTAAACCGCATGGTACTAGAACCAGGCGAGATTTCCACAGGCCCGACTATTGGGCATGGACGCGCACCATCCACGGGTATATGATTAAGCTTCTTCTTAGCATTGCATCACTCCAGCCCAAACGAGGTCTGAATGAGTCAGGAAGCGAAGATTCAACACTACCGCGGAGTCCTTTGCGGATATTGCCGACAGCCCATCCCGTTGCCGGGGATTGTCGACCGCTTGGCCGCGCGGGCGAACGACCCGGCCTCGCACGATCTGGGCGCGCATGCGTTCAACCTGCGCTGCCGAGCCTGCGAAAGAGAAAAGCCCTATCGCCGCAGCGATATTTCCGAGTTCGAAGGCGCGCCTCGGCCTCGTTTCTCTCGCGCCGCGACGCCAGGCCCAACCCACCAGCAACACAAGATCGCGCGAGCCGCAAACGGCTGAACGAGGCGCGACTGAATTCCGACTTGCCTGCTTCTGTTGTGCCGCCACAAGGTCCGGCTGGCGCGCAATCGCGTTCGGATGAATCTGCGCTTTCGGCCGCTGCCCGCTTCCTGCGCGAGCACCGAACAAAGCTCCTCGCCGTCTCCGCAATTGTCCTGATTCCCTGCTTCTGGCATCGCGAAATCGAAGCGGCCGATCTGGGAAGCCATCTCTACAACGCTTGGCTCGCGCAGTTGATCGCTCGCGGCCAAGTTCACGGGCTCTGGATCGACCACCGCTCGAACAACGTGCTCTTCGACTATCTTCTCAGTGGATTCGGCTCGCTCTTCGGATTGCGCGCAGCAGAAAGAATCGCGGTGTCGCTGTCAGTCCTGATTTTCGCCTGGGGGATTTTTGCTCTCGTGTGTGCCGCGGCGCGCCGTGCGCCGTGGTACCTGCTGCCGTGCATCGCGGCCTTTGCCTACGGCTGGACTTTCGAGATGGGTTTTTTCAACTACTACCTCGCCCTCGGATTATCGTTTTTCGGCTTGGCGATTTTCTGGCGCGGC
>Ga0181538_10004778_pt1 | contig 12438 bp, 6 predicted proteins | sample PEATcosm2014_Bin_40_FD_119773 | JGI IMG/M metagenome (GOLD analysis project Ga0181538, IMG submission 119773) | Peatland microbial communities from MTU Mesocosm Facility, Houghton, MI, USA - PEATcosm2014_Bin23_30_metaG | ecosystem: Environmental > Terrestrial > Soil > Wetlands > Peat | place...
CGGCCACGACCGCCACGAGCACCGAGCCCGGGAAAGGGACCCGCCGCTTTGATGAGCTCCGTCGTGCCCGGACCTTCTCGATCAACTCGACGGCGCCGGAGGCGGCCCACTCGGCGATCGCTGTGATCCCGAGGCTCGCGAGCACCGCGAACGCGGGTACCGACGCGATCAGGTAGTCCGACTGGAGAAGTGACACCTGAGAAGAGATCGCCAGCAGGCCGGCGAGCGGGAACCCCGCCCAGCTCAACCACAGGACACGCTGCCAGCGCGCGAGGGAGCCCGCCTCGCTGTGGGCGGCGCCGAGCACTGCCCGCACGACGCCCACCATGATGACCACCAGCATCAGCCAGCGTAGCCACGTCGGAAACCAGGGCACGACGAGCCCGTAGAGGAAGCCCTTCACCGCTCCGGTGCTCAAGGGGGCTATCCAGTCGATCTGCGCAGTGCCCCGGTGGAGGGCCATCAGCCCGAGCGGCACGACGGCCAGCGCCGCCACGACCGCCGCCATCACCGCCGCCCGCACGAGGCCGCCCCGGTGCCGCAGGGTGCCCAATGACAAGAACTGCGCCGCGGCGAACAACGGCGACAGGAGCAGGCTGTAGCAGGCCAGCGCCGACACGACGGCCCATGCCAAAAGACGAGGGGTCGAGAACCGCTCGACCGCGATGGTGAGGAGCCACGCCGCCGCAACCACGAGGAGCAGCCCGAGCGCGTAGCCACGCGCCTCCTGGGCCTTGGTGATCACCATCCGGTTCGTGACGACGATGGCTGTGGCGACGAAGGCAACCTGGGTGCCCCAGCAACGCCGCACCAGGCCGTACAGGAACGGGACCGTGGCGACAAAGGCCACCACCGATGCGAGCCTGACCGGGACGGGGGACTGTCCCATGCCGGCAAGGAACAATGTGTGCAGCAACAGGTAGTAGGCGGCCATGGAGCCGCCGTCGCTGGCGACCGCGCTCCAAAGCGCATGGCCGTGCTGGACCGATATCGACACCGAGGCCACCTCGTCGCTCCACATCGGTGACGATCCGAGCCTGTAGGCCGACACAAGCGCGGCAGCGACGCTGAGCACGCCGACGGGCCCCCATCGCGCGAGCTGCGGGGCGAGACCACGGCCCTGCGGCGACGCTGGCAGCGCCGGCCCGGCGGTGACCTCTCGGGCGGGGGCTTCGCCAACCCGTGCGTCCTCGGGATGCGTCTCTGTTCGGCCCACCCCGGGGGAGCTTAGGCTCACGCCGGTCGAGCCACGGGCTGGCTGATCGGGCTGGAACCGCCCCGGGCCGCCGGCCAGCGACTCCAGATGGTTCCCGTGACCGCCCAGGGATGTCTGAAGGCCGCAGAGCGGCGGGGAGTACCCGCTCCTTGTCTTCCGATCCTTCCCGACGGTCCGCGCTCGCGTGGCGCGAGCCCTAGTCCTCGGCCGCCATCGCCGTCCCGCCCACCGGTGCGATCGCCAGGCCGTCGGGCTCGCCGCCTCCGTCCCAGTCCTCGACAAGCGCGCCGGTACCGTCGCGGCGGAACACGGGGATGGCGCCGAGCGCATGCACAAGGGCGACCGTGTCACCGAGCTGACGGCGCCAGGTGGCCGCCTCGGTGACCAGGGTGCCGACGGCGACCGGCTCGGCCCCGACCCGATGGAGGAGGTTCAGCGCCGCCCGCATCGATGCACCCGTGGAGATGACGTCATCGACGAGCCCGACTCGCCTGCCCTTGACCGCCTCGACCCTGGCGGCGTCGAAGAGCAGCCTCTGCTGCGCGCCGGTCGTGATGGACTTGACCGGCTCGGTGATGGCGTCGCGCAAGTGCAGCTTCGGCGTCTTCTGCAAGATGAGGTAGTCGTCGAGGCCGAGTGCCCTGGTCACCTCGATCGCCAAAGGGATGCCCATCGTCGCGACCGAGACGACAATCTCGATCTCATAGGGCTCGAGAAGCTGCGCGAGCTCGCGAGCCGCCCGCTCGACGAATCGAACGCCGTGGTCGACTGTTATGAGGAGCGCGATCGCCAGATCCTCTGTGATCGGGATCAGGGGCAGGTCGATCTCCTGGGAGCCGACTGTCGCACGGTACGTACCTGCGGCGATGACCATGACCGCGATGCTCGCCCTTCTCGCGCCCCGGCGCAACTATGCGTCAGGCAGGTGGGCCGAAAAGCCGATCGCCTGCGTCACCCAGCCCGGGGACGATGAAGCCGTGCTCGTTCAGATCCTGGTCCACGGCCACGCATGCGACCTTCACCGTCGGGTGATGGCTGCAGAACAAGTCGAGGCCCGCCTGCGAGGCGATCAGGCACAGGGCATGAATCTCCGTGGCGCCCCGTTCCTTGACGAGGTCGCACACCCTGACCAACGAGCCTCCCGTCGCCAGCATCGGGTCGCAGATGATGACGCGCCTGCCCGACAGGTCACGAGGAAGCCTTTCCAGGTACACCGTGGGCAGCAGCGTCTCCTCGTCACGGCGCAGCCCGACGTGGGCCACCTCGGTCAAGGGGAGCACCTCTTGGATCGCGGGGATCATCCCGAGTCCCGCGCGAAGGATAGGGACCAGAAGCACCATCTCGCTCACTCGCTGACAGGCGACATCGGTCGCCATCGGAGTGTCGATCCGGTGCTCGGCCGTGCGTAGGTCCCGCAGGGCCTCGTAGGCGACGAAAGCAGAAAGCTCACCCATGATCGTCCGAAACGTCGCGTTGTCCGTCTCGACCGCCCTCAGCACCGACAAGCGGTGGGCGACGATCGGGTGATCGACTACGAGCACTCGCTGGCCTCCCGCTGAGGGGTGCCTGGCCGGCTCGGTGACGAGCCGGAGTCCTCGTCCAGAATGTGACATCTCCCGCAGGTTACCCGAGCGCCTGGCGGGGTGCCTCCCGGAACCTTCCGGCGCGCCAGCGAACTCGCGGCAGAGGCCGACATCGCGCCGTACGCGCGGTGCCGAGCCCGGTTTCAGGCCGAGGCGACGCTCTTGAGGACAGTTCCCTCGCGGAACTTCCGCTTCCCGTTGTTGGGCTCCCCAGAGGCGGGATGGTGCTCGAGCCAGATCTCGAACTCATCCGGGGGCATCGGCCGGCCCAGGTAGTAGCCCTGCGCGACATCGCAGCCGAAGGGCGCGAGGCGCTCCATGACAGACCGCGACTCCACGCCCTCGGCCACCACGCTCAGGCCGAGGCTATGACCGAGGTCGATCGTCGAGCGGACGATGACCTCATCTTCTTCATGCACGGTCATGGCCGCCACGAACGAGCGGTCGATCTTGATCTCGTCGATCGGGAGGCGCTTCAGGTAGGCGAGGGAGAAGTAGCCAGTGCCGAAATCGTCGACCGAGAACCGCAAACCCATGGCACCGAGGCGCTCGAGCACGTCCTCGGTCCTCTTCGGGTCCTCCACGACCGCGCTCTCGGTGACCTCGAGCTTGAGCATTGTGGCAGGCATCCGCCACTTGCCGATCAGCGCCGCCACCTCTCCCGGGAAGCCAGGATCCACGAGATCCCGCAAGGAGAGGTTGACGGCGATCGGCAAGCGGCGGCCCTCGTCCGCCCATGCCCGCCATTGGCGACCCGCCTCGTCGATCACATGCAGCGTCAGCTCTTTGATGAGGCTCGTCTCTTCGGCGACGGGGACGAACTCGCTCGGCATGATGAGGCCGCGAGCAGGGTGGTGCCAGCGGACCAGGGCCTCCACGCCGACCACCTGTCCGCTTCGCACCGCGATCTTCGGCTGATAGTGAAGGACGAGCTCCTGGTCCTCGATCGCATGCCGCAAGTCGCCGATCAGGCCGAGGTGCGTCGCGGCGCGCGTGTCCACGGAGGCGTCGTAGAACGCGTACCCGAGGTCGGAGTCCTTGGCGAGGTACATCGCCGTGTCCGCGCACCGCAGCAGGGTGTCGACGTCGGCGCCGTCCCGGGGAAAAGCGGAGATGCCGATGCTCGCCGCCAGGTTCACAGGCAGCCCCTCGAGATCGATCGACTGCTCGACGGCCCCGCGCACCCGGCGAACGATCTCGAGAACCTGCGCCCGACGTGCCTGGGTAACGAGCACGGCGAACTCGTCGCTGCCAAAGCGCGCTATCGCGTCGCTCTCGCGTAGGGCCTCCTGGAGCCGGCGGGCGACCTCCTTCAGCACCCGGTCGCCGCTCACGTGGCCGAGCGCGTCATTGACTTCCTTGAACCCGTCCAAGTCCATGACGAACACGGCCAGATCGCTGCCATGGCGCTCCGCCTCGGAGATCGCCCGGACGACGCTGGCGTAGAAGAGCGTGCGGTTGGCAAGCCCGGTCAACGAGTCGTGCAAGGCCTGGTTGCGGAGCCGGCGCTCGACGATCTCGCGCGACTTCTCCGCTGCCTTCTGTCGGGTGATGTCCAGGATCACCCCGACGGTCCTTTGCCTACGACCGTCAGGGCCGAGTATCGGGCGCCCGTGCTCGGCGACCCATCGGATCTCGCCGCTGACATGGATCAACCTGTACTCGAGCGAGTACGAAGAACTGCGGGCGAGGGCTTCGCTCACCTCCTCGACCACGTAGGCAAGGTCATCAGGGTGGATGATCGAGTCGTAGGTGCGGACGCTGTTGCCGACGAAGTCGCTCGCAGGGTAACCGACGAGATCCTCGATCTGGTCGCTCAGGTACTCGACCGTCCAGGCCTCGTCGCAAGCGCAGCGATAAACGACACCGGGGATGTTGGCGACAACCGATCTGAGCCGCTCGTCAACGCCCACCGTGCCCGTCTCGGTTCTCGCCCGCGGAGTGATGTCCAGGCAATTGCCGTAGAGCGTCGTGGCACCCGCGGCATCGGTGACCGGCATGGCTCTGTCGTATATCCACAGGATGGCCCCGTCCTGGCTGACCATCCGGTACTCGCTCACGAACGGCTCGGCGTTGGCCGCCGCTTCCCAGTGCTCGTTCAGGACCCGGTCCCGGTCGTCGGGGTGCAGCAGCCTCGAGAACAGTTCGGAGTCGTTGAGGACGCTGTCCGGCGCGATCCCGAGCATGGTGCCGCTGCGGAGGCTGAGATCGTTGATGAGGACGGGGATGCCGGGGGCCGAACGGTAGGAGAGCACGAAGAATTGGGCGAAGACCGACCACGCGTCGATCGCGTCAGTGACGACCGCCGCTCTGACGGTCGGCTGTTCGAACGGGGGGTCGGGAGCCATCTGACTACGCATCCGCCGTGGTCACGCCTCTAGACATCGACCCAAACGCGCCCCGACTTGAGAGCGATCGCAGGTCAGAGCATTGCGCGGACTGCGGTGCCTACACAGCGGACTTGACCGGGCTGGCGCACGGAGGCCGCTGACCGCATCTGTCACCTGCCCGAGAGCCTCCCGGGCCATCTCCACGCTCTCAGTCTGCCAGCCCAACGCGTCCCCTGCCCGCGGCGCGGATCCCGCGACCTGCACTCGGGGCGGCGCTCGTGCCGCTCGGCGCCCTGCTCACAGGTAGGGCGTCCGCCCCTCGTCGCCGTCCTGCCCACTTGCGGGACCCCGCGACGGCCCGCCGCCCCGCATCTGCTCGAGCTGTCGCTGGGTGGCCACCTGTTGCACGAAGAGCGTCGCTTGAATGCCCTGGAAAAGACCGGATAGCCACCCGACGAGCTGGCCCTGGGCGACCCGGAGCTCCGCGTCGGTGGGCGGCGCGCCGTCGTCGAAGGGGATCGCGAGCCGGTCGAGCTCGGCGGCCAGCTCGGGTGAGAGCGTCGCTTCAAGCTGGCGAACGGACTCCTGGTAGATCTCTTTCATGCGCGCCCGGCTGGCGTCGTCGAGCGGGGCCATCCGGACCTCCTCGAGGAGCTGCTTTGCCATCGAGGCGATCCGCATCAGCTTGGCGGGTTGCGATACGAACTCCTCGTCCTCCACGGCGCCGGGCTGGGCAACCTCGACTGGTACGAGGGCGCGCGGAACGGGCTGGGGTTGTTCGGAGACTGACGGGTCATTGTCCATGGAACGATTCTGCCCTCAACTCGGACGCCGTGAACGCAAAGGCGTGCGCTCACGCGCCGGCGCTTGTCAGCGCCACAGGTGATCGAGGTCGACCGTGATCGTCGCATGAACCGCACCGATGCCCGCGACCCTGGGACGCGCCGGGGCCAGCTCTTGGATGTCCAGGGCTGCGAGGGCCTCTTCGGAAAGGAACCGGCTCGCCGGCGCCAGGCAGTGCCGATCGTCGTGGGCCCGCCGGTGGATGGGCATTCGCAGCGGTGTGTACAGCGTCAGCGAGTCACGCGCCCGGGTCGTGGCGACATAGAACAGGCGCCGCTCCTCCGCCAGTCCCTCCCCGGAGCCGAGCGCCATGTCCGAAGGAAAGGCACCGTCCACCAGGTGCGGGAGGTGCACGGCCAACCATTCGAGACCCTTGGCGGAATGCACCGTGGAGATGACCACGTAGTCCTCGTCGAGATGGGGCGCCCCGGCGATGTCCCCCGTCGCCATCGGAGGGTCGAGAGTGATCTCGGCCAGCCAGGCCGAGAGGTCGTCCATCGCACAGGCCGCCGAGCACAGGCGATCGAGATCCTCGACCCTCGCCGGGCCCTCGCTGTAACGGCTGAGGACGAGCGGGCGGAGGATCCGCAGGACCGCGGTCACCCGGTCAGAAGTGCCCACCTGCCCGCGGGCGGAATCCAGGTCCTGCAGGGTCCGTGTCAGCGCCACGCGCGATCTCGCCGGGGCCGCGGCCACAGCCTCGCCCCAGTCGTAGGCGCTGGCGCCCGAGCCGGGCGCCAGGAGCCCGAGCAGCATCCGGCCGCGGGCAGGGCCTATGCCCTCGTGCAGGCGCAGCAGCCGGAACCAGGCCAGTTCGTCGGCCGGGTTGTCCAGCAGGCGGACCGCGGCAGCGAAGTCCTTCACGTGCGCCGCCTCCACGAACCGAAGGCCCCCGTACTTGCGGTACGGAACCCGACGAGCCGTCAGCTCGAGCTCGATGAGGTCACTGTGATGAGCCGCGCGCACGAGTACCGCCTGGTCGCGCAGCCGCATCCCCTGTTCGTGGGCATCGAGGATGCGGTCCACAACGGCGCGGGCCTCGCTCGGCGCGTCGTGGCACCGGACCAGAACCGGCCGACGACCACCCGGCCGGACTCCGTGCAGTATCAGGCGGACCCCCGCCTGTGTGGGCCGGACGATGTTGGCCAGGTTCAAGATGGGTTGCACGGACCGGAAGTTGCGCTCGAGCGGGATGACCGTCACCCCCTGCAGACAGCTCGCGAGCTGGTGCAGGTACCGCGCGTCGGCGCCCCGGAAGCCATAGATCGCCTGCGCATCGTCGCCGACGACGGTGAGCCCGCGCCCGTCGGGCCTGAGGGCGCACACGATCTCGACCTGGAGCGCGTTCACGTCCTGGTACTCGTCGACGAGAACATGGTCGAACATCGCGGTCAGGTGCGGCCCGAGCCGGTCGTCGGCGAGCGCCGCCCGCCACAAGAGCAGCAGGTCGTCGAAGTCCACCTGGCCCTGCGCCCGCTTGCGGGAGATGTAAGCCCTGAACAGGGCTGCAATTGCTTCGGCGTGAGGCTCGCACCAGGGGAAGTCGGTCGCCAGCACCTCACCCAGGCGATGGCGGGTGTTCACGCACCTCGAGTACACCTCGACGAGAGTGGCCGAGCGCGGCACCCGCCCGTTGCCCGCGTCGAGGCCCTGCTCGTCCCGCAGCAGGTCCATGACGTCGGCGGCGTCCGCCGGGTCGAGAAGCGAGAAACCCGGTTGCAGCCCGAGCGGCTCGGCAAGACTGCTGATGAGCTGGTGCGCGACGGCGTGAAACGTGCCCCCACGCAGTCGTCGCGCCCACTCTCTGCGGCCGCTCAGGGCAGCCGCCCGAGCGAGCATGTCGTCTGCGGCCCGCCGCGTGAAAGTGAGGAGCAGGATCCTCTCGGGGGCAGTCCCGCGCTCGAGCAACCGGGCCACCCGTGCCGTCAACGTGCGCGTCTTGCCGGTGCCGGCGCCGGCCACGATCACGAGGGGGTCGTCACCATGAACGACCGCGGCCAGCTGCGCCTCGTCGAGGTTGGCATCCCATCCCGCGTCGACGTACATATGTTCGATGTTAGCTGGCTGGGCCGCGTCGGGCGAGAAACCCCAATCCGGCTGTGCGGACCGCTACCGTCGTGTCGGTGGAACAGATGTCTCAAGGATGACGCCCAGGTGCCGATAACTTTTCTCGTGGCCTCGAATGACCGCTCCGACGATCGCGTCGCCCCGCGCTCGTCACCGGCCACCCCTGGACCGGTCGAGTCACGCGACCCGATCGAGCCTTCGACACCTGTCGTCACCTCGGCTGACACAGCACGGGCACACGCCATGAAGTCGCCGCAGCTCGCTGCCAGCGTAGGCATCCCGGTGTTCGCCGGCCTGCTGGCCGCTGGGACGACCATCCTTCTTGTCTGGGGACCGATTGCCGGCCTCGGGCCCGTCCGGAGCTTGATCGCCCAGCCTCTGGTCGCTGTTTTGCTAACAGTCACTTTCATGGCCGCGATGCTCGGGCCGGTCTCAGTCCACTACCGAGGCCAGACCTATCTGTTCGCTTTGAGCGAAGTGCCGCTGATGCTCGGGCTGGTCATCGCAACGCCTGTGGTCCTAGTCATCTGCTACGTGCTCGGGGTGGCAATCGCTCTCTGCGCGATCCGTCGACAGTCGCCCCTGAAGCTCGCCTTCAACCTTGCCTCCGCCGCAATGTCGTCTGTGGTCGCGATCCTCGTGTACCGGGCGCTCCTCGGACAGTTCATTGTCACCGGTGGACCGCGCGTTGCGGTCCTTCCCATCGGTTGGGCGGCCGGAGCCTTGGCGCTCGCCGCGGCGTTCGTGTATGGGCACCTCGCGGTCAGCATCGTCGTGCGCCTTAATGGACGCGCCCAGCAGCGCAAGTACGAGTTTAGGTTCACGACCGTTGCACTGGTGCTCATATCGAGCATCGCCCTTGCTTTGGTAGTCCTCGACGCGGCTTGGTGGGACACATGGGCAATGCTCCCGCTCGTAACTGTCGGCGCCCTCATCGTCTTCGCTTACCGCGGGTACCTGCGCCTGACGAATCGCTTCGGCGCGCTCCAGCAGCTTTACGACTTCAGCAGGTCGGTGAGTGGCCCCTACCTCGAGACCACCGGAACTGCGTGGGCGGTTCTGGAGCAGGTGCAGTCGGTGATGCGTTCGAACCGGGCGGAGCTGATTATCGTCGACGAATGGCCCGCGGTCCGCCACGTCGCTTTGAGTGGCATAACCCGCTCAACGGTCGAAAGGACGATCGTCGACAGCTCGTCGGTTATCGCCAAGGCCATCACCGATCAGCAAACGAGCTTGTTGTTTGGCACCGCCGGTAACCACAAACGGGAACCGGACGTTGACCCTCTTCTCGGCGAGTTCCGGGGCGCCATCGTTGTGCCGCTCGCCAGCGGAGAACGAACCCTCGGGGCACTTGTCGCGCTCGATCGTGATGAGGGCTTCGACCCGTTCGACGACGATGACCTGAGGCTCTTCGAGGCCCTAGCTGCGCACGCAAGCACGACTATGGAGCGGGCACAGCTCGTCGAGGAGCTCCGTCTCGAAGCCGAGAGCAAGTGGCACCAGGCGACGCACGACCTGCTGACCGGGCTCCCCAACCGGACCCTGTTCCTTGACCGCGCGGCAAGCGCTCTGACAGACACGGGCAGGGCAGCGGTGGCTCTGCTCGACCTCGACCGTTTCAAGGAGGTAAATGACACCCTTGGACACGACATGGGCGATCGCCTCCTTTGCGAGGTCGCCGAGTGCCTCGTCCGTGCGAGCAGCGGCCGAGCAACGGTTGCCCGGCTCGGGGGCGATGAGTTCGCGCTCGTCGTGCCGGACATCATCGGGCCTGAAGAGGCTCTGGGCATCGTACGTGATCTGCTTGCGGCGATCTCCAAGCCCATGAACATCGAGGGCATCACCCTCGCGGTGACGGCCACGACCGGAATCGCGCTCGCACCCGAGCACGGGGACAATGTCGCAACTCTGCTTCAGAGGGCCGACATTGCGATGTACCACGCGAAGGACAAGCGCTCGGGCATTGAGTTGTACTTGCCCGAACACGACCAGAGCATGCAACGAAAGCTCCTCCTCGGTGGCCATCTGGCGGAGGCGTTATCCAGCGGCCAGCAACTGAGTGTGATGTACCAGCCGATCGCCGGCATGGTCTCCGGACAGGTCGTCTGTGTCGAGGCGTTGGCGCGCTGGTTCCATCCCGTGCACGGCCAGGTGCCGGCCGACGAGTTCATCCAGATCGCAGAACAGATGGGGCTCATAGGACGGATCACAGACTTCGTGCTCACCGAAGCCTGTGACCAGGCGGCCCGGTGGCGGCGCGAAGGTCTCGACATCGGCCTCGCAATCAATATCTCCGGACGCGACCTCTCGGACCGTTCCCTCGTTCGCAACATCACGGCCCACCTGGGAGCGAACGGGCTTGCGGCGAGCTCGCTCACACTCGAGATCACCGAGACGGAGGTCATGGCCGACATCGCCGAAGCGAGCGATGTGCTCGGTCAACTCGCCGACCTCGGGGTACGGATCGCCGTCGACGACTATGGGACGGGCTATTCGTCGCTTGCCTACCTACACCGCTTGCCCGCCAACGAATTGAAACTCGACCGGTCGTTCGTCGCGAATGTGGCGGCTGATCAGAGCAACTCGATCATCGTCCGTTCCTCCATCGCGATGGCGCACTCGCTCGGTCTGTCGGTGGTCGCCGAGGGTGCCGAAGACGAGGTTACCTGTGCGATCCTCGCCGACGCAGGCTGCGACGCCGTCCAGGGCTACTACTTTTCGCCTCCCTTGGAACGGGACGACCTGGTGCGCTGGTTTGCCACGAAACCACGCCTCCGGTTCGCTCGTGAGCTCGCTTCCGCGCGGCCGCTTCGCATCATCCCCGGACGGCAGGAAGACACTCACCACGCCGATACGAAAGAGAACTCCCAGCTCAGAGGCTGAGCTCGCTGCCGCGTAACTGATCGCGTCACCAGCGGAGCTGCGCGAAGCCTCCCAGCATGGGTCGCGTTTCGCCACTGCCCAATCCGTCCCGGCGACACACGGGCGTTGACGCCAGAAGCTGGCGTTGCAGAACCCTTGCGGGGTCGTTAACAGCGTGCTTAGTGTGACTGTTGTGCAGTAGCCCCCTGAACTGGGATGATTATGAACGCGGGGGACTTGAGGGCACCGGTAGCTCGGCTCATCGCCCTCGTATCCCCCGACCGTGGTCCCCTGCTTGTGAAGGGAGGTGGTCGAATGGTCAGTTCCTTGCCCTTCTGGGGCTGAGTTGGGCGGCTATGACCGCTTGAACTCTGGACTGGAGCCGCTGTTGTCTTGACGATGCGGCGGCTCTATCCCTTTGTTATCGGAACGGCAGGCGGAATCCTTTAGCAGTATGAGGTTCGCGCCTGCCGTTCTCCGCGGGAGTACCCGGAGAGACGGCCCGACTGGTGACGTTGCGCCACGTGGACGGCCGACGTGTCGGCAGGGGCCCGATAATCGCAGCGCAGTCGCCTAGTGCGAGCAATGATGAAGACGTGATCTTTGGGCACGGCCGCGAGAAAGGTGAGGTCGGTCCTTGGTCCGCGCCTGGGGCGACTCGATCGCTAGGGCGACGTTTCGGCTACCTCTGGGCGACCTTCGCGGTATCGAGCCTCGGAGACGGCTTCGGTTACGGCGCCGTCCCCCTCCTTGCTCTCTTCGTGGATCCGCATCCACTTCCGGTGGCTTCGGTCGCCGCAGCTGACACGCTCCCGTGGCTCGTGCTGGCGCTGCCCGCCGGCGCCCTCGCCGACCGCTTCGAGCGAGGTCGGGTCATGGCCGTGACCAACTTGGGACGCGCTCTTGTTCTGTTGACACTGGCCCTGCTGGTCGTGAGCCATCACATTGATCTCTTACTCCTGATCACCCTCGTGTTCGTCAACGGCGGGGCGCGAGCTGTCTACTACTCCGCATCGCAGGCGACCGTGCCGGAGCTGGTCGTGCCCCAGTCGTTCGCTCGTGCGAACGGGTTCCTGAGCGGCACCGAAGCCGCCACCGAGCACCTCGGCGGCCCGATCCTGGGGACCCTCGCTTTCGCGATAACCAAGGCCCTCCCCTTTGTCGCCGACGCGACGGCAGTCGGGGTCGCGGGCCTGTCGCTGTTCGGCTTCCGCACCCACCGCCCGGAAGCGGGGCCCGCGCCTGGCTCGATCCTGGACGGCGTCAGGCAGCTCATAAGTAATCGCCCACTGCGGCTTCTCGTGAGCTTGCTCGCGGCATTGGCCGGCTTGCAGGGCCTCGCCATGGGCGTGCTCGTCATCATCGCGACTGTCGACTGGGGAGTGCCCAAGAGCCTGTACGGATTGTTCTTGGCGGCCGGAGCCGTTGGCAATGTCCCCGGTGCCCTGCTTGCGGACCGCATCGCCACCCGGATTGGGAACATCCCGACGCTGATCGCCTGCGCCCTCGTTTCGGGGCTCGCCTATCTCGTCATGGC
>Ga0181538_10004780_pt1 | contig 12436 bp, 10 predicted proteins | sample PEATcosm2014_Bin_40_FD_119773 | JGI IMG/M metagenome (GOLD analysis project Ga0181538, IMG submission 119773) | Peatland microbial communities from MTU Mesocosm Facility, Houghton, MI, USA - PEATcosm2014_Bin23_30_metaG | ecosystem: Environmental > Terrestrial > Soil > Wetlands > Peat | place...
CATCAGGAAGTCCTGACCATTGGCCGCGCAATGGATCGCGACCTCACGGATAGCGAGAACTGCCTCCTGATAAAGCGGATCCGCTGGATTCTCCGGAATGAAGCCGCAATGGGTCTGGACGCGCGGTACGCTCAAACTTTTTGCAAAGTCCGAGGTTTGTTTCAGCGCGTCCATCCTGGCCGTTCGCGTGGCGCGGGGCACCAGGCCAATGGTTGCCGGACCATCGGCAAAATCCCAAACCAGGCGTCCCGGTCCCACGACCTCGACGCTGGTTGCCGTTATCCCATACTTGTCCAGAAGAGCATTCAGTTGCTGTGCGCCTGAAGCGCTGAACTTCCCTATCCAACCGTCGAGGCTGAGGAAGCAATTGGTCATGCCCAGCTCTTTGACTCTAGCGATTGCATTCTCCGGATTGTCATAAGCAGGCCCAATCATCACCCCAATGGCCATGGGCCGGACTAGCTTTTGTCTATCCACAGCGTCTTGCGCTTCGGCAATCGAGGCGGACAAAGCCGCCGGGGCGCCTGAAAAGGCGCTGGCAAAGGCGCCGGATTGAATCATCGCCGTTCCGATCGCTTTACTCAGGAATTCTCTGCGACGCATGCACTCTCCTTCCGCAACAACTCGTTCCGCTAAGTTTTAGTTCAATTCAGCCGCATCTGCGATCATCCTTCGACGATGCCGCCAATCACACTTTCACAAACGATCGGGTGCGATACATCCAGTACAGAATCAACCAAACGACGGCCAATGCCGCCGATTGAGCAAGCACATCGCCCCATCTGCCCACTCGCGGGAGAAGGCTTCCGACAAAGACGTTGCCGACCTTTCGAAAATCGAACAAAATGGTCGCCATATAGACGGCAAGAGCATTCATGCCAATTACAGAAAAGGGAAACACCCATTTCGTGTAGCCGAGTACATCGATCATCAGATAGAAGGTCGCCATCATCAGGCAGCTAATCCCCCCGGCGACAAGAACGAAGGAACTGGTCCACAAGAGCTTGATGATTGGCAGCCAGATGCTCCAAATGAGGCCCAGCATGAGAAGACCCGCACCATAAGCGTACAGAGCCAGGCACTTTGCTTTCCTGGATCGCGCGGAGAGGAGCAGCTCTCCAGCCAGCACGCCGATGAGAACGGAAGATGCAAATCCAAGATAACTCAAGAACCATGTGTTCTCGCCATAGTAAAAGCGCCCCATGATCAAAGAGTCGATATAAGCGGCTGCATTGCCGGTGGAGGTAAGCACTCCGCGCCCAACACCGGGTACCGGAATGATCAGCAGCAGAATCCAATAACTCACCAGGAAGATCGCCGTGACTATTGCCTGTCCCTTCGCCCTCAGGTTCAACGTAACAATCGTTGCGATAAGGTACCCGGCTGCTATGCCATGGAGCACACTATAGAAGGGGTGAAGCGTGGCCAGGTTGAAGTCCAGCAGATTGCCTTGCGCAGCCATTCCCAGGACGAACAATATGAGCGCGCGCTTTATGGCATGAGAGTAGATTGAGCGGCTGCTCTCGTTCTTCTGCTTGCGTTTGGCTATGGAAAACGCGAGAGAGACTCCGACCATGAACATGAAAAGGGTCCAGATTATATCGAAAACGTGCAGCCCCGCCCAGGCGACATGTTCAAACTGTTGCGCCAGATCCGTTGAAAAGCTGCCGGGCCACACTTTAGCCAGGTCTTTGACAATCTCAGCGCCTCCGATGATCCAAAGCATATCGAAGCCGCGGAGGCCATCCAACGACAGCAACCGATCCGGCCTGGTCAAATTTCGTTGCACGCGAATCGGGCTGAACTGCTTATCGTCTGGGGGTTGTGGTTCTTTCGTAGTCATTTTCTATACTTCCAACTTTCGCCGGCAATTCTATCATCGAACTCTCGATCTGGTTTTTTCAGGCCCGGCACAGGACAATGGACAGCAAATTCAAGCCTTCGCATGGCCGCAATTATCCCCATGCGTTTGAGCGAATTTCATCATTGCACGCAAATTATCGTGCGGGGTATCACGCACAATTTCGCAGCCCGCAGCCACCACCCAGCGCTCTCCAGCATGGTACTGCAACGCTTCCAGGGACTCTGTGATGGTGCGCGGGGAACCGTTGCGGACTTCTCGCACCGGATCCAGGTTCCCTGTCAGCGTCTGCAGCGAGCCCATTTGCATGCGCGCCTGTTCAAGCGGCACCGGAAAGTCAATGTCCACAATGTCGCATCCAAGTTCAGCGATGCTGCTGAGAATTCTACGGGTGTTTCCGCAGATATGGAGACGGACTTTAGCGCCTTTAGCGTGGATAGCATCGACCAGCTTCTTCTCCCACGGCCATATGAGCTCTTTGTAAATACGCGGACCCGCCAGCGAAGCCGCAGCATCTCCCACCCCGATGATGTCTGCTCCGGCATCGATTTGCGCCGCGGCGAAGCGAGCCGAGCTCTCCAAGGTAAAGTCGAATAGATCGCGGACGAATCCAGGGTCGTCGGAAAAATCCAGCATAAGGCGGTTGATTCCGCGCAGGTCCGCTGCCCCGGCGCACGGCCCTTCCACCCAGCCTTCAACGATTAATTCCTGTCCTGCGCGCCGGCGCATCAATTCCAGGCCTCGAAGAATATCCTCCATGCATTTACCAAAGGATGGATGGGGATCTTTCATTCGATTGAGGACGGATTTATTCGCAAACAACGCCTCGTCTTCAACTTTTGCCGGCGGCTGATCCTCAAACCACTGAATCTTTGTACCCAAATCAGCGGACGCAGCGGGGGGACCGATGGCGGATACATGATCGAAGCCGAATATCCCGGCGGTCTTGACCTGTGCATCTGCCATGATCTTGTGATCGCGGACGTATTGTCCGTATTTGACGCCGAGGATATCCGCGGCAAACATCATGGTGATCGGCATAAACGGGAGGTGGTCGGGCTTTTGCCCGGCAAGAACCGCGAGAACCCGTTCACGGCCTGTCATAGAGTGCACGTCCGATCCCAACCGGAATCTCCTTTTCCATTTTTAGAGGGGATCAAGATTGGCCGGCCCGATGTTTTGTACCAGTTGAATTGTAAGTGTAGCGCGGCAGGCAAAGCATAAGCCCCGTCGCCGTAGTCGAGGGTGTGGAAAAGTGGGAAGCGCTGTTGGCTTTCCACTTTTCCATGCCCCGCATTCATTCCGGCCAGCCGAGCTGCCGGCGCCGGAGGCCTGTACCCCAGCGAGGAGTGTGGTCTCACGCGGCTGGGCAAGCAAAATGGAAATTCCGGTAGAAGGACTCGGGGGACTTGGCGAAGTGTGGCCGGGGCGCGTAGGGTAAGTTGCAACGATTGAAACAACCTGTATGGAGAAGTCCGCAATGACCAACCCAGCATTGAACCCCACGCCCGTGCAGCGGCTGTTGTCGCTGGACGTGTTGCGCGGCATCACCATCGCCTTCATGATCATGGTGAACAACAACGGCGGCTCCGGGGCGTGGGGCTTTATGAAGCACGCGGCGTGGAATGGGCTTACGCCGACCGACCTGGTGTTTCCGACGTTTGTGTTTGTGGTGGGGGTCTCGATCGTGTTTGCCTTTGACGCGCGGCTGGCTCGCGGGGCCAGGCGCTCGCAACTGGCCTGGCACACGCTGCAAAGGGCGGTGATCCTGTATTTGCTGGGCATTGTGGTCAACAGCTTTCCCTTCTTCGCGCTCAAACACATGCGCTTTTACGGCGTGCTGCAGCGGATAGCCATCTGCTACCTGGTGGTGGGGCTTTTCTACTTGTGGGACAGGCAGGTGTGGACCAAGGTGGCGGCGCTGGCGGCGGTGCTGGTGGGCTATTGGATACTGGTGCGCTGGGTCCCGGTGCCGGGAGCGGGGATGCCGGGGCGCGATATTCCCTTCCTCGATCCGGACCTGAACATCGTGAATCGGCTCGACCAGCACATCATGCCGGGCCACCTGCTGGAGGACGGGGTGACCCACAACCTGCGCGACCCGGAAGGGCTGCTGAGCGACATTCCCGCGCTGGGCACCGCGCTGCTGGGCCTGTTGACCGGGCTGTGGCTGCGCGGGAGCCGGACGGTGAAGGCCAAGAACCTGGGATTGGCCGCGGCATCGGTGGCTTGCCTGGCCTCGGGCTACCTTTGGTCGGTGTGGTTCCCGCTGAACAAGAAGATGTGGACCAGCACGTTTGTGCTGGTGGCGGCGGGGTGGTCGCTGGCCGTGCTGACGCTGGCTTACCTGGTTGTGGAACAGTGGGGTTGGGGCAAGGGACGGAGCAAGGGATGGGTTTACCCGTGGCTGGTCCTCGGCTCGAACGCCATTGTGGCTTACATGTTCAGCGAGTTGATGTCGGATGGGCTTTGGAACCTTGACTTTGCTTCGGGCCGAGGGCGCACGAGCGTGCTGGGCTACGTGATTGACCACGTCTTCGCGCACATTCCCGACCCTGGCTGGGCCGCGTTTGCATATTCAGTTTCATTCCTGGCGGTTTGCTTTGTTCCGGTGTGGGTGCTGTACCGGAAGAAGATATTTGTCAAGGTGTGAGGGGCCGACGCGGTCTGGATGGTCACAGACGGTTAGCCGCGAACCATCCGAAACTGGTGCTTGGACTGCAACCGGGAAACGCGGGCCTTCCTATCACTGCCCTGGTGCGAAGCATCCGAGAGCAATTCAACAACGATCCTTGCAAGGTTAAACTTGACCCGGATCAGGATCATGGGAAGATTTCTACGCATCGTAGCCTCCGGCGCTGGGCTGTTCTAAGGGGGCCCTGTCCAGTTTGCAGCGCCGCCCTGTCGTAGCCCGAACTGGAAACCCGGCTTTCAGTTCTGCTTCAGCCCGTAAATCTCCAGTTCGCCAGGAACGGTGGTCGAGCTGTCGGCGCCGCCGGTATTGTTGCCCCGCGTCCCCACGTAGACTTTGCCATTCGCCACCGTGGGCACGGTGAACTTGACCGCATTGCCCGCTGCATCCCCGGCCGCCATTCCACTGTTCCACAACTCCGTGGCGATATTTGCGGCGCTGTAGGCATGAAGCACCGCCGGTCCGCAGCCAGGGGACTGGGGCGTGCAGTAGAGCGAGTTGTCCAGCGCCCACACAATCCCGTTCGAACTGCCTGTGGCTGAAACCGATGGCGTCGCGCCGGGGAATCCATAGGTGGTCGCGGAGATAGAAGCCGCGCCCGTGCTAAGGAGGTTCGTGGCGGTATCGAATGGGAATTCTTCCAGCGAACTCCCTATCGGCGCAATATAGTAGTTGTTATTCCAGAAAGCTCCCGTGGCAAAGATGCCGCCCCCGCTGAAGAAGTGCTGCCGTGCGTTCGAGTCTCCCAACCCACCCATCATGTCGCCATTCAGCAGATAGAGATTGCCATCCTTCCCGCCGCCAATCACCAGGTGCCTGATGGAGCCGGAATTCACATTCAGCACCACCGCCGATCCTCCCGAGCCAAAATCCCCATCATTGAGGGCATCGCTCACCTCGTCGGAAGGTGCGAAGTAGGATGAAACCGTCAGGCCTGCCGTCAATTGAAGGAAGGAGTCTCCATAGTCGTTGTTGGGCGCGCTGGGGCTGTTGGCATCGAAGGTTGCATTCCCGGTGATCAGATAGAGATGGTTGTTGTTGTCCGCCGCGGGCGCGCCGCCGCTCATCCATATTCCCCCAGACTGCACATTTGGAGTTATATTCAGCACGTTCGCGACGGCCAGGTTGGAGGCATTGAACCCCACTACCCAGCCATAGTAGGGGAGGGTGTCCTCGTGCGAGGACCAGGCGATATAGACCGTTCCGTTGACCAGCGCAAGTCCGGGCCGCTGATTCTGCTGGCGCGCATTAAAGCTGTCCGTTGCGCCCCCGTCGCCCGTGCCCGGGTAGGTGATGCCCGTCCCGATATCCGCAGGGATGCCAAATTTCTCGTTGCCCGTCGTAAGGTCAATTGCATGAAGGCGCTGATAGAACGTCGTGCCTCCAGAATCCACAGACTTCGAAACCACGTAAAGTATGTCTGTCGCCGGATCGATCACCGGCGTCCCGGTTACCCCGACCTCAGGCGAAATATCCCCGGCGCCGCCCCCCACCAGGTGACCTATTGGTCCGGAAGGAACTGTAGTCTCCCCCGCTCCAGCCCCGTGATTCGCGTCGATGAGGTTCGCACTCCAGAGCGTCACGCATGGGCTGGAGTCGGCATCGAAGGCAAACAGGCTGTCATGCTGCGTGGCCACCAGCACCACGTTGTGCGTGGCCCCATTCACGGTCAGATTCGGCATCCACAACGGCTGCGTATAGATCGCGCCATCGACCGGGCAGCTGAACAACTTGCCGAAGGTCGAAGTGGCCACAGTTGTTGCCGACAGTGCATATTCCTGGCTGTTGACGCCATCGCGCGCCAAGTCGTTGTGGTAGGTCGTTACTCCAGCCAAGTCGGTGACGTAGACGGTCATCGAGGCGCTCTTCCCGGCACTGGATACGCTGCTCGCCGTGATCGTATAGCTCCCGGCCGCACTCGGAGCCGTATACGTCACGGCCGCTCCTGTCAGACTCGTCTGCGATGAAAAGCTGCCTCCTGTCGAGGTCCAGTTCACGCCCGATGTGTCGTTGGTCGTAGCCGTAATCTGAAACTTCTGCGTGACTGCCAGGGCAGCTCGCTGAGCAGAAATCGAAACGGTGATGACCGGCGGAGGAGGGCCGGTATTGCTGCTGGAGCCGCAGCCGCAGGCCAGCAAACCAGCCGCGAGAAGGCAAATCACCGGGAAGTGAACATGTTTCATCCAGAATCTCCTTTTCTGCACCGGCGCCACGTACATATATCACTCCTGAGGCAGAATGCAAGACGTATATGCCGAAAAATCCGGCAAAGGCAGTTGCGTGTTCTTGCCGAGACGATTATAGGTCAGGCTGTCGGAGATGAGCTGGCTCAGGCTGCCGTTCATCCAGCTCTCGAGCCGGCAACAGGCCCGTTAGTGTCCGCTTGAGCCTTTCCCGCTTCTGCAATATGGTTCTCCAGTTTTGTTATTGCGCTGCAGACATAAGGGTTTGCCCACCCTTCCGGCACCATTTAATCTATTGAGCTACGGCAAGTTGCCGTTGAACTTCGAAGTCAATCGATGCGTGGGTGAAGTTTCTGATGCACCCAGCTCACTCCTAAGTCCCTCGGGTGACATGATGAACCGCGAAAAGACCAATCCGGTGTTGCCGAAGGAGTCCGGTACCTCGGTAAAGAATTTCCTGCGCCCCGATGTAATTAACCTGGTGAGCAAGATCAGCGGCTTCTATCTGCAAGCAATCGCTTTCTCAGTCGCGTTCCTGCTCGTCTGCTCCCGCCGTCCTGATGCGATACTGAATGCCCAGTTTTACGCTGAAGACGGCAGGGTTTGGTATCTCGATGCGTATAACCTCGGCCTGCATTCCTTGTTAATGCCGCAGGGCGCCTATTTGCAAACGCTCAGCCGGACCATTGCGCTCATCGCGTTACTGTTTCCACTCTCTCTGGCTCCGCTGGTGATGAACCTCTGCGCCATTGTGGTCCAGATTCTGCCCGTGAATATATTCCTTTCGTCTCGCTTCTCCGACATACCGCTAAAGACGCGCCTGCTAGGGAGTCTCTTGTATTTGGCGGTTCCTAACGCCGCCGAGATTCACGCCAACATTACGAATGCCCATTGGCACCTGGCATTGGCGGCTTGCCTGGTGTTGCTGGCTCGACCAGCAAGCGGCAGGGGGTGGAGGATTTTTGACGGGGCTGTGCTGGTGCTGACCTCCGTCAGCAGTCCGCTCGGCATGCTGCTCGTTCCTGTGGCCGCAGCCTTGTGGTGGAAGCGGCGACAAGGGTGGTCAGCGTTATCCCTGGCCCTGCTCGTTCCCGGCGCGCTGGTTGCCGGCCTCATAGCGCTGCTTTCCCACGAGCGACAGGTGGCGCCCAATGGCGCCACTTTCTCCCGCTTCGCCGCCATTTTGGGACGGCAGGTATTTCTTTCTTCGTTACTGGGACGGAATACACAAGACTGGCTCCTGCAATTGGGTGACTTGCACCTTGTGGAGGTGATTGCCACCGTGGTAGGGCTGGCCGTCATGCTGTATGCGCTTCGCTATGGACAGACGGAGCTAAGGCTTTTTATTCTGTTTGCCTTTACAGTGCTCGCGCTCGGTCTGGTGAGCCCCCTCGCGGGGACGCCGGATCGCCCGCAGTGGGAATGGCTGTGCGTGCCCGGTTGCGGCAACCGCTATTACTTCCTGCTCATGCTGGCATTCCTGGCTTCCCTGTTGTGGATGGCCAGTCGCAGGGCCTCTCCCCGAGCGCTCCGCTCCTTTGCCGTGGTGTTGCTGCTGTTGTTGCCCATCGGGGTCTATCAAGACTGGAACTATCCGCCCTTCAGCGATCTTGATTTTTCCCAGTACGCCGCTCAGTTTGAGCAGGCGCCCGCCGGAACGAAGATCGTCATCCCCATCAACCCGGGCTGGTCCATGGAACTGACGAAGCACTAGTGAGACTGGCTGGGTGGCGGGCCTTGTCTACTATCTCTGCGTGTGCGGAAATGCAAATCTGCCGACCTTCGACCGCGCCCATCACAGTTGGGGGCGAGGAGCATAGCCACAGAGTATTGCCGGTCCACAGTCAAGACAACTAAAGGCAGGTCATTTGAGAGGGCCTGAAAGTACTCGACAGCCTACCCTTCTCGGTTGCAAATTTCACCCTTGCTGCCCAACTTTGCGCGCTGAATTTTCAGATTTGCTCAACCGTTATAGGGTAAAAAGCTCTATCGGGGGTTCGTATCCCCTCTCTCCGCCAGCGAGTCTTAGTTGTTTATATTGTTCAACTTATACCGATTAAATCCCGGCATTGTCGGGCCATTTCTGCGAATAACCTCCATCAGAGAATTTCTCCAGTTACTACAATCTAGCCCCTGAATGGGCATTTTCTCTGACGTGACCATCAAAGGTCCGGTTTTTAAGAATGGCTCTACGGGTGTTCTATAGCCGATGCTTCCGAAATCCTGGTGGATGTTTGGAAAATCGAAAGTTTGGTCCCAATTCTCAACCAATTTAACGGCCCATGGGCGAGTTATATGGCGATTTGGCAACAACCGAGAATCCTTCCTGGCGACAAGGACGTTTCCCGCTACCAATTCGGCCGTTCGGATTCCGAGCGCAGGAGAAGGGCAACCCTTCTGAAGCGCAGAATGTGCAAAAAGTGTCTCGTCCGCTATCCAAAGGGTCTGCGGCATCCTCATCTAATCTCAACGAAACGGCAGATCACAGCATCCGAGTCTTGCCTGTTTCAAAACTCTGCATTCGGAAACGTATATTGCGGCCATATCGGTCTGCCGCTGAAGTACGTAGTGTATTATGTCAGCCGTGAATTATGAATCGGTCGCGATTTGTCGTTCAGAAGATGACGGGTTTCGGTCAGACTTCGTCCGTGATCTCCTATGCAGCCGAGCTACCTCCCGACTCAGTGATCGAGACGCATGTACCTCAATTCCAAGGAGCATTGTCCAATTCTGGGATAACCCTTCAGAAGTCCCTGACGACGTCAGGCTATGCATGGATTCCTGGCAAGCACTACGTAGTGAGGGGTTCGCACTGGCGTGCTTCGACGAGTCGCTGGCAAGGCACTTTGTCGCCGACAAGCTGGAGCCTCGTCATGTCGAGGCGTTCGATGTTTGTTACCACCCTGCAATGCGGTCCGATTACTTTCGTCTATGCTACATCGGTTCGTGTGGCGGGTGTTACGTTGACGCAGACGATGTTTACCGCGGTAACAGCGTGGCTGGGCTCTTCAGCGATGGGCGCCTAAAACTGCACCCTCTTTGCTATGACGCTGTGTCTGGAACAATGGTATCGACGGAGGCGTTCACAAGACCTGACGCGGATTCGCGAAACTGGATCTTCTACTTCAACAATAACCCGCTAATCGCTCCACCCGGCCACCCGATCGTCCTTCGGGCCCTTGAGCGCTCAACCAATCTCCTTAATGCGATAGAGGGCTTTGGTTCATGTCCGGATATGTGCTGTCCAGAACAGGAGCGGAGAAGCTCCTGGGAACTCTTCCCGTTCGCGGCCCTGTCGATCTTTGGCTGAATCACCAGTTTGGACGATTGAAGGTTGTTGCAACAGCCAGGTCAGTGATCGAGCAGAGGCGAGACCAGACGTCGAATAACAGATACTCCGTTATTCCGGTCCTTTCTCGACTCGGCGTCATGAACAGCGAGACGCCGGGGCTCTTCCGCGGACGTCCTCCGCTAGGGCCGGTATTTGCTCTGGGACCCAGCGGGTCCGGGTTGTCGTCACTTGCGATGGCTCTCTCGATGCTCGGATACCGCTGCTGTAGCGACGTTGACAGGCTCCCACAAGCAGAGATGCAGAGACTCCTGAGAGGGCATTCCGACGGCACGTTCGACGCTTACGTTAATGTTGGTGAGCTTAGGGACTATGTTGAAAGATTAGCCGTCCTTTATCCGGATGGCCGTTTGATCTTGACTGCCGACGGCCCCGAGACCACAGGACAGATGGAACAGTCCGTCGGCACGCAAGGTGATTTTCTCGACCGAGCCTGCACGGCTGCAGTGGCCCAATCTGCCGGTGGTATCGGACAGTGGCGGGGACGGGTACTGCTATTGCCTTCTCGGGCCCCTAGAATATGGAAGGCCCTTGGTGAGTTCCTCCATTGCGTGCCGCCTCCGAGCCCATATCCTTACCGTCAGGATCTTGGGCATCGTCCCTTAGACGAGCCTGCCGATTCCACGTCTGTCGAACAACTATCACGCAGCCGGAGATTGCAGTTTGATACCTCACCTTGGGTCGTAGCCCCGCACAGCTGTTGGCGAGGCGTACCATCCGCGACGAATTCCGATGCTCAAGACGATGAAATAACGGAGTCGCGTGCAATTATCGACGACTTTCGCAGGCCAGACCTCTCCTTATGGGAACTAAGGGACGACACATTTCCAGGAAATCTCGCTCTGTTCAGGCCATCGAACTTTGTGACTAACGATTGCGGTCCTGCACAGATCGTTCTACGCAAGGAAGACTTGAGCGTCCGAGAATATAGCTCAGCCGCTCTGTCTTCTCGTGAACGCTTCTTGTACGGGAGGTTTGAGGTAGTTCTGAAACCCTCGTGGGCACCGGGGGTAGTCACGGGAATATTTCTCCAACGCGACTCTCCGCGACAGGAGATAGATATTGAGTTCGTTGGCAACCGTCCTCGACAGATGCTTACCAACGTCTACTATAATCCCGGAGCAGACGGTGCTCGGTTTGACTATGGGTACCGAGGCACGCCTATTCTCATAGATCTCGGCTTCGATGCAACTGAGGACCTTCATAGTTATGCCATTGAGTGGTCGCCGAATCACATGCGCTGGTATGTTGACGGCCGCCTTGTTCATCGGCGCGCAAACTGGGAACCGACACCAATCCCTCACCTTCCGATGCGATTCCACCTCAATTTGTGGCCTCCTCGCTCGCGGGAGCTCGCGGGGAGGATGCGAGTTCGAAACCTGCCAGCCACCTGCACCCTAGAATCGGTACGGTTGTCACCCGGTTCGGTGGTTCATCCTTAAAAACAGATCATGTCGATACTTCATCGGCCGGTTGTGACGAATCAGTTGCACTGAACGCTACTAGTGTTGTTCAGTGCCGAATCCGGAACTAGTACCGAAAAGTCGGCCAGAGTTCATTGATGTGACCACACAAAAATCTCAGTTGGCGCGAACAGCCCATAGCGCTTAGTGAGAGTTCTAACGTTCCTCCCAGGCGGGTTCTTGGCGTTTGGTCGGCAATTCTTTCCCTACCAGATTGGGTATAGGGTATCCCTTCCAGTTGTCATACACTGTTGGCCAAGAGCTTTTGACAACTTTGACGCCTGAAGAACAAGCCCGCGAGTCCATCGACGGCATGCTTTTAGCCGCTGGATGGCTCATCCAGGACCGGGCCGACGCCAACATCGACGCCGGCCGCGGAGTAGCCATCCGCGAATTTGCCCTGGGGCATGGCTTTGGGGAGGCCGACTACCTCCTTTTCGCGGACGGGCAGGCTGTGGGCGTCATCGAAGCCAAGAAGGAAGGCTCCACCCTCACCGGCTTTGAAATCCAGACCCAGAAGTACAGCGAGGGCATTCCGGAGGCTCTCCCCGCCCCACGGCGGCCACTGCCCTACTGCTATGAGTCCACCGGCATCGAGACCCGGTTCACTAACCTTCTGGAACCCAATGCTTCCAGTCGGGCCGTCTTCAGCTTCCACAGGCCAGAGACCCTGTCCGAGTGGCTGAAGGACGAACTGGCCAGCCCTGGTTTTACGTTCAAGGCACGTCTGGCCTCCATGCCGCCGCTAGTGCGATTTGGCCTCCGCCCGGCCCAGGTTACTGCGATCGACGCGCTGGAGGATTCGCTCAGCCATGGCCGGCGCCGCTCTCTGGTCCAGATGGCCTCCGGGGCCGGCAAGACCTACACCGCCTGCAATGCCCTCTACCG
>Ga0181538_10004781_pt1 | contig 12434 bp, 10 predicted proteins | sample PEATcosm2014_Bin_40_FD_119773 | JGI IMG/M metagenome (GOLD analysis project Ga0181538, IMG submission 119773) | Peatland microbial communities from MTU Mesocosm Facility, Houghton, MI, USA - PEATcosm2014_Bin23_30_metaG | ecosystem: Environmental > Terrestrial > Soil > Wetlands > Peat | place...
GCGCATAAAGGAGGCGTTACGTGGAAAAATCCAATTGGGTGTGATGCAATATCAATATTGTATTGTTTTTTAATCTGATCTTGATGGGCGATCAGATGTTGCCACAGCGGTAAATCATTATAATCTGTCGCAATGTTCGCAAATTCAATGTTGTAAAAGCCTTGCGTAACAGCACGCGCAACTTCATAACGAGCGAGATGATACTCTCCATAGAAAGATAAGGGTATATCGGCAAAGCATGACGCCCCCTGAATGATATTCTGGAATTTTTGGGCATATGCGGGTTTTTTAGCACTATTATCTACGTTAATTTTGCCGTAACGATGAGGATCTGTGCCTTTGTATAAACCTTCTATTAATCGCTGTACCGGATCACTGCAAATGCGCACCGCATGAGCTACGGCTTCATCGTTCATATCGAGCTTAGCATCTTCGAGCCCAACGTATTCTGCTGGTGTATTGTGGTGTAATGCCATGCCATATGTAGAGGTTCCATCAGAATACGTATCATCATCCATGGCTTGCATGGTATATGCACTGACCAGCATAAGTGTGTGCAGAAGATATATGTTTTTTTGCATAGCGTGCTCCCGTTAGCGGAAAGATAGTGATTATTTAGGTCTAAATTTTAACAGAGGGAATGCGCGTAGTCCACGAAGATTATTAATTAGATTTAACAAGAACTCGATGTAATAAGGATGTATAAAAAAATCTTCCGATCGTCATTTTTTATTCTGGTCGCGTAAGGCAGATCTTGTTATAGGACGATGGCTTATATCGTCAGAATCATCGGAATCATCATCAGAAGACTCTTCATCAGATTCATCATCTTCATCTTCATCGTCGGCATCAGAATCATCCTCATCAGAAGATGCATCGGAATCCTCTTCTTCTTCATCATCAGCAGCGATAAAGCTATTCAAAGAACTGCCAGCATCGTCATCTTCTTCATCTTCGTCATCAGTAACACTGATATCAACGCCTGCATCGTCAGAATCTTCGTCACCAGTACCAGCCTGGGATTGACCGGCATTAGAACGCCAATCATCTTCCCAATCGGAATCTTCGCGATCGTCTGGATTTCTTTCTCGGCATGTTGGGCATGTCTTTTTCTGGGATGTCTTATGCCACTGCTCAATACAATTTTTATGAAACACGTGTAAGCAATCGAGTAGTTCAAAGCTCGCAGGAGTTACTAAAGGTTCAATGCAGATGGGGCAGTTTTCTTTTTTTGCTTCTTCAATGATGCGCGTGCGTTGAGTGCTCATCTCTGTGGTGATGCGCTGCGATAATAGTAAGAGTGCCGATACACGGTCTAAGTTCCTTTTTTCGGTTTGATCCCTTAATATCTCAAGCACTATATCAAGCGCAGACTGGTTATCACTGTTTTTAACGGAAAAATTTGAGCGAGCTTTTTGCAATATCTCTAATTTTTTAAGGTCATTATCGACGCAGTATGGTTCGATGTTGGCACCGAATCCCTTACGGCACAAGGTAAGCAGAGGCGTGTTATTATTATGGTCTTTAATGTATACGCCTTGGGGGTTTTGCGTAACATAATATTCTAAAAGTTTAGGATCACGATCAGGATAACATGCACGATGAATAACCGTTTTACCTGAATCGCCGATATGTTGGGAGATGGATGCCTTACCTTTTTCCACAAGCAGTGCAGCTATTTCTACTGATATGACGTCCAATAAGGGAGGATTTTTCTTGGAAGTACATCGTGCAGATGCTAAATCGATCTTATATCTGTTTTTAATTTGCTCGCGATACGCCATGAGAACTTCCCAAAGCTGTAAATCATTTTGTTCGATAGCAATCTTGGCAAAATCTCGAATGTAGTAACCACATTTTATGGTGTTAGCGATTTCATTACGAATCGTAGGATACTCGTTAGCATTTTTGAGCTTTTCGTCTGCATGATCCAAGAATGAACCTGCAGCAACATAATTGAGTTCTGTATTGGCGAGTGGGCCGTAACGATGGGGATCCGTGCGACAATTCACCAGATTGAGTCTTTTTTCTTCTTGAGCTTCCGGTACCAGTTTAGATTCTTGGGCCATATCATCAAAATCTCTTTTCATACTATGTATCTGACATGTGCTCATGAGTGTAAGTGAACTGAGGATGAATATTTTTTTCATACTTATATCCTTAACTATCTAAATATTGAGATCTCTTTTGAACGAAGTCATTGGAAAGAATTCGATTACTCCCGGGAATTAAAGATTGGTTTTTTTATTTTTTTCTTGGAATATCTGCATGGTACAGTATCACAAGGCATGCACAAAATATATAAAAATATTATTTGATAGTTTCTTATGTAATGCGATCCGGAAATTGCCGCTCAAACATAAAAAATCGTTTCAATTAATGTGCTCAATTTTGCGCTTAGTAATAGAACGAACTGGAAATTGTAAGGTATGAATTTTATTCAAATTTCTCAATCCAAAGCGCCAACAAAAAGATCTATAAGATCACCATCAGAAGCAGTAGTAGCATTATCGTTGCTCTTGCTACCGGATTGCGAGACATCCTTTGCTTGTGCAGTCTGGGAGGCGGGTTTTGTTGATGCATTTCGTTGTTTTTCTTGATCTGAAGGATTTGAGGAAAATACTGACGTTAACATTCTATATGCCATGTCCATGCCCTGTAATGGTGTAGCAATCAATATGATTAAGCTCAAAGTGGCTATGTTTTTTTGCATAGTGGGCTCCCGTTAGCGGAAATATAGTGATTATTTAGCTCTAAATTTTAACAGAAGGGATATGCGCAGTCCATTGAATAGTAATCACATTGTTGGGATTTTTTATTTGGCGTAATATGCTTGACCTCGTTACGCACATTATCTTATATATTAAACCTAAAAGGAAAAAAGTGATAAAGCCGTACCATATAAATTTTTTTGTACTATTTTTGTTTTGTTTTTGCATAACTCATGCGCAAGATCATTCGATTTTGATTCCACGATCAATCACGCATAACGCTACATATGAGCTTGCGCTGGATAACTATCATATTTACCATCACGAGGATGATACTTCAGCATTCTCTTTTTACGCCACCCCCTTTTATACTCAATCAAATAATAGTTCTATGTTGGCTCGTTATTTTTTACCGTGCGATGCATGCAATCTGAACATTCAGGAAAATGGCTCGGGTAACGTGGGATCGTTATGGCTTAATCTTATAGCGGCGCCAGGACTTTTATATAGTTCGACGCTCACGATTGCACCGGTACGCAAGGCAGCGGGCAGTTATTTTTATGCACGTTTTGATATGTCACGTTGGCAACCGGATGCCCACTGGCTGCTCAGAAATCTTTGGTTCATGGTTTCTTTTGCCGCTTTTCAAGCAAAACATATTTTGAATATGTGTGAAACATTAACGGGTAATATGACGTATGGTACCATCTCGGGTATTACCACCGGCGTACAAGCACTCAATAATCCAACATGGACGGCGGGATTGTTTAGTTGTGCACCACTCAAACATGCTGGCGTTGATGATATTCAACTCAAATTGGGAGATAATTGGTTTTTTAGTGATGATCAAAGCCATATCGGATTGTATGTTGTAGGATCTATTCCAACCGGCAATCGTCCGAACTCAACCTATATCTTTGAACCGCTTGTGGGAACCAAGCATGGCGCTGTCGGAGCGGGGATTAATGGAGATATTAATCTATATTTCTGTGATGATGCGCAATGCAATTTCATGCTCGATATCAAATATCGCTATCTTTTTTCTGGCCGCGAGAGACGCTCATTTGATATATGCGGCAATGGCGATTGGTCGCGCTATATGTTGATTGTAAATGAGAATACCACGAGTGTGTCCATGCCTGCGATTAATGCTGCTACCCTTTGCGTAGATGTAACGCCGCGATCTCAGATTGAGGCATGGTGCGCATTCCATTATGAGATACGTCAATGGAATCTTGAGGCTGGTTATAATCTATGGTGGCGCGATTCTGATAAAATATGTAGTGATGTTCAGCTGCCGCCGAACACCGGCATTTATGATATTGCTGGTGCCGTAAGCGGCAATCCGGTATCAGCTAGTCAAGCAAATATCTCACAAGCTGCTATTGAGCCCAATATAGCACCAAGTGATGCCGTGTTTACTCCTTCCACACTCTTAAACAGTGCATCGGGGCAACAGCCACGGGCATTAGTGAATGGCATTTATGGAGCGTTTTCATATAACAAAAATACGGTGCGATGTCCTTTTCTGCTGGGCCTAGGCGGCGGTTATGAGTTTGCTCATTACAATACGCTTGCGCAGTGGTCCGTGTGGGGCAAAATTGGGTTGAGTTATTAAGAACAATATTTTCGTTGAATTGCTTGATTGAGGGTCGACTGCGGAACATAAGTAGTTGGTATACCTTGTCTCCACGTGAAAATATTGGTCGGATCGTATATGTTTTTAATCTGAATCAAACGATTCACATTGCTGCCATAATAGGCATTCAAATAAGATGCGCCTAAATCATAATCCACCAAATTTGCATAACTATAGGGTGAGGTATATTGCTCAAATGAACGATAGAATTGCCGAATCAAATTCAATGCTCCTTCTTGTTGGAATTCAAAGGGCCAATAAATAAATTGGAAAATCCAGGCGTACGCAGAGCGTGGGTAGTATGCGCTATCTCCTTGCGCAATCGCACCGCCACTGGCGCCACCAAGCTCAAGAAAAAATATATATGGGCATGGATTATTAACTAATTGGTTCATGAACTGTACCATCTGAGTGATGCCCGCTGATGATAAGGGAGAAAAAATAAATTTAGATTTTACCTTGGAAAATGGTTGGGTGTAATTGGAAGCAAAAAGATTTGCTGCTTCTAAATAAGTACCCTGATAGAGATTAACCGTGGGATTAAATGATGCAAAAGCACTTTGCCACTCAGTAAAAGGAGCATCGCCAATTTTGAGCGCATTTATTTTTACGGTTACCTGACCATTATTATAGTAAAAGATCAGCTCTGAGGTAATATCGGTTGATTGCGCAGGGAACCAATTTTGCCATGCCTCAGCAATCTGCGCTGCTTGGCTCGGATTCCACGTCCATGTGAGATTAAGAAGACTTACGGTCGGTATATAATACATGTTGAAGGTGAAATCTAAGACGATACCAAAAGCATTAGCACCGGCACCGCGTAATGCCCAAAATAAATCAGGATAGGTATCTTGTGTAACGTCAACAATCGTGCCATCAGCCATCAATACAGTCATGCTGATAATGGAATCAGTAGTTAATCCATATGCGCGCGCCAATAATCCAACGCCCCCTCCCAATGCAAGCCCGCCTACGCCAACTGATGGGCATGTGCCGGTTGGAATTGCATAATTAATTGCGCCTAAAGCACTAATGACATCGCCTAAATGGCAGCCTGCGCCAATAGTCACGGTGTTATTGCCTGTATTAGGAGTAATCTCATTAAAATTACGCAGATCAATAATGTATCCGGATGAGAGCGATCCAGGACCATAGCAATGGCCTGCTGAGCGTACGGCAAAGGGTAAATTGTTTTCTTTCAGAATCTGAAAAACATATTGTAAGTCAGCTTGGTTTTGGGGAACAATGATAGCGGTGGGAAATAGATTAAAGCGCTTATTGTAGTTGAATCTATTGGTGTTATAGATATCACAATTGGGATACATGACATAATCTAAATTTTGGAGTGCAGGAGGTATAGTGTTTAATAACGCACACATGTTTTGATTAGGATAAATCTGCATCAATGGATTAGTGTTGCAGGTATAAGGATAGGCACACAAGTATGTGCCCAGCAGTGGGCTATTGCACAGACTTAAAAATATGAAACAAATGGTTACTTTAATCTTCAATCGAATAAAAGATGTCATAGGTATCCTCGTCTTTCTTTTTAATGATTATACTAACCATTAAACCATCCTCGTTTAAAAGGATGCGTTAAAAAAGACCAAATCCCATACTCCTAGCCGGGAATTTTTTCGTTCGTTGTTTCGCAGCATCATCAATTATGATGATTATTCGTTTGCGATTTATCTTTTGGCATGGAGTTTGCACGGCAGATCGGGCATTTTATATGCCCAGCATGCATCGTCTGCAGGATGCACGTTTCGTGAAAGGTGTGAAGGCAATCGAGTAGATGTATATCAGTGTTCATAGGCAAGAGGCAAAGAGAGCAGTCTTGCCCTTTAGCGTCGATGATTTTGGTAGTACGTTGAGCTTCCATTTCAATTTTTAAGCGAGCTGCGACGGTAGATAAGGAAGTGATGAGTTTTGCCCAGTAATCTGGATCTTTTTGTTTTTCCTTGATCTGATCCTCTACGATATCCAAAGCAGATCTTCCATGGTGATTCCTGTAGAGAAAGTTTGTGCCAGCCTTTTTTAAAAGGTCCAGTTTTTCAAGGGCGGCGAGGAGACTTTTTTCAACACCCGAGTTAGTGGGATCAAATGCAAATGAGCATACGGAAAGTAATGGTGTGTTGGTGTATTTGTCAGGAGTGTTAACTCCTTGAGGGTGCTTCTCTAGGCAATACGCTAAAATATCTGGAGAGTAATTACGTTTACATATATGAGATATGAAAGATTCATTTTTATATGGTTGCGTTATAGATGCACCGCCCTTTTCTGCTAATAACCTGACTATCGCTAATGATTTTGTTTGCCATAATGGAGGTCCGAATAAAGGGTCAGTTACTACCGTTGCAACATCAATATTGTGCTTCTTTTTAATGTTTGTTTGATGAGCAATGAGGAGTTGCCAGAGCGGTAAATCATTATAAAAAGCAGCAAGATCGACAATCTTTTCATGATAGTGACCACATACGATTGCATTTGCAAAAGCATGGCGATGCGAGGGATAAGATTGAAAGTTTGTATTGAGGCTTTTTATGGTTCTCATGAAGTTAGTGGCCTGGTTATGATCTCGATCGGTTATTGTTGCAGGAATATTGAGCGGGCCATAACGATTAGGATCGCGGTTATGGCACAACGCCAATAATGTTTGATCTTTCTCGGATAATGGTGGTGGAAAAGACAGCATATCACCCATGCCATACATTTCACCTGTGCTGAACAGTGCGAGTGCACTGAAAATGATTATATTCTTTTTCATACGTATATCCCTACATTACCCTTACCAATGATATGTGCACGATAGAGTATCATAAGTCCCGCAGAAAATACATAAAAAAGGTTATCTGAGCGGGATTTCTTTCACACTATGGTTATCCGTATCGACAATGCGTACCGTTTCAAAAGTGATTGGTATTGGTTGACCATGTGCTATTTCTTTTAGAACGCGCAGTGTTTCCTCGATAATGTATCTTCGTATGCGATCTGTCACGTCTTTGGCATTGTTGAGGTCTTGCAATGGGCCAAATTTGATTCTAGCCAGATCAATTTTCCCCAGACTTACATGCGGATGATATCCATGGCGCTCACTTTTTTCTACGTTGTAGCGTGCGCGATTGGAGCTGTTCAAAGTGTGGAAGGCATCTTTGAAAAGGGTATTGAGTGTAGCCAATTCATGTGATTGATCATGGGCCATAATCACGAGCTCATCAAATTCATCGCCAAAGAAGCGGACATCATAGGTAAGAGTAGTGTTTTTGAGCATGCATGCAGGTTGGTTGTTACTGACGATACGTGCTGATTCTTCCATGATCACGGCAGCATCGGCATCATTGGCGATATCTTCAACGTAGTAGAGGGTCAAAAGTTGTTCGTTTTTTGGTGTATAGTAGTAGTCGCATGTTCCGGGTTTATAACCAGAAACCAAATCCATATCAAATGCTTCTTCAAAAATCACGTTGATCTTTGGTGTTATGGCGCTTTTCAATTGGGTAAGCACCGGCATATTGAGAGTGCCTTGAATTAAGATTGTATGGTCAGTGGATGAAGGCGCTAGTTGGGGCGAGCGAGAGGAATATTTGAAAACAACGATGCCACCGGCAATCAGCAGGCATGCAATAAAAGGAAGGATTTTTTTATAATCCATAGGGTATTCCTTAATAATATCGTTATTTGTGCTCTATAAATCGATCAGGGCAGATGATGCCGCCTGAGATGATGAGTGCCATTGCTTCTTGGCGATTCAGGTGCGTTACTTTGATTTTATTCTCAGGAACGAGGACGAAATAACCAGTCGTTGGGTTGGGAGTTGTTGGTATGAACACATTATAATATTTGATCATGTGATTTGGCGTGAGGGCTTGCGGCATTTCACCAGTCAGAAATCCGATGCTATAAACGCCTTCGATTGGGAATTCAAGCATGACCACTTGTTTGAAGGTGACTTTGTCTTGCGATGAGAATGCATCAACAAGCTGTTTGACGCCGCCATAAACAGGGCGCACCAAAGGAATGCGCATGATGACTGTTTCAAGATAGTTGATGAGCGAACGCAGAATGAATATTTGCAGAATCGCGCCCACGGCTAATATGAAGAGAATCACGAGGATGATTTCATAATGCGGAATACTGCTTAAGATTGGAATATTGACCTTTTGTATGGGAGCCAGCCAGCCCTTGACGAGCCTGAAGGTGATATTAAAGATTGCAATGGTGATTGCGATGGGCAATATCGCGATCAAACCGCTCAGAAATAGGGACCATGCAATGCGAATGAATCGCATAAAAGATTCTTTAAAACTGGTCACCATAGAGACCCCTATGAATTAAGTGCTTTGGAAAGTTTTTGTGATAATGCTGTGCCAATAACAGTAGCGTGTTCCAGTGTATCATCTTCAACCATGATGCGTAAGAGATTCTCAGTTCCGGAGTATCTAATGACGCATCTACCGGCATGCAGTTGTGTTTCGCACTCTTGAATAATGGTGCAAAAGGGAGGATGGGAGAGATCCTTTTTTTGATTGACCGGGATGTTGATGAGCACTTGCGGATAAGGCATGAAGGTGCGCATTGCCCAATTACCGTTGAGCGTGAAGGTTTCAAGCAAGCGCAGCGCGGTGAAGATGCCATCGCCGGTATTCATATAATCACGCATGATGATGTGGCCCGATTGTTCGCCGCCCAGCAAGAGATCGTTTGTTTCCAGCGCGAGTGCAACGTGTTTGTCGCCCACGTTTGCGCGGACTAATTTCTTATCACGTTGCTGCAGATAGTGTGCAAAACCATGATTGCTCATGATGGTGCCCACCACGTGCGATGTTTCCTTATAACGCGGATGATCGAGTAAGAGTGCCAAAATGGTATCGCCATTATGAATTGCGCCATCAGCGCTGACGGCAACAATACGATCGCCATCACCATCAAAAGCAAAGCCTGCATCAGCATGCTGTTCGCGTACGATGCGTGCTAAATTTTCCGGATGCACCGCGCCGCAGTGCTCATTAATGTTCAGGCCGTCCGGCGCATTGAAAAGCATATGAGTCGTGGCGCCCAGACGTTCAAAGATTGTTTGTGCAACGTTATAAGTCGCGCCATTGGCGCAATCGATTACGATTGTTTTGCCCGCAAGCATGCGGTCAGGAAACATATTGAGAATGTAGGTGATGTAATCATCAATCGCAGTGGCATATGCTTTGCGCGAGCCGAGATTATTATAATCAATTGCTTGCTGGGATGGATTATAGAAAAAATCGGTGATCATCAATTCATCGTGCGCCGATATTTTGCCATTTTTACGAATGATTTTGATGCCATTATCGTGATACGGATTGTGCGATGCGGATATGATGATGCCGCAATCGATTTCATCATTAATGTGCGCGAGCAAACATGCAGCCGGCGTTGAGAGCGTATCGGCCGTGCGAATGGTGATTGGATATTGGAGTAATCCAGATTCAAGTGCCGCAGAAACCCATGAACAGGAGATGCGCGTATCGTGTGCAATCAGGATGCGTGGAGGCTGTGTGTGCGTATGTATTGCCCAGCGTGCAATTGCAGCTCCCAGACGCGGGAGAGCTTCTTGCGTGAAGGGAACATCGCCGACGCGACTGCGCACGCCATCGGTGCCAAATAAGTTCATGGAATTTCCTGTTATGTTGAAGGTAATGAATGCGGTTATGGATAGGATGCATGCCAATTTTTTTTGCATGTTTGCTCTAACATAAAATGAATGAAGTTACTGATGTTTCTTTTCTAGTTCTTGATCCCATATTGTGCATGCGTCTTCACTTGAGCAGCTTCTGGCAAGTTTGACCAAGTTAGTTATCGTTTCATCAGAAACTTCGTCACCATCTTTTTTTTCTGGATACGACAGCTTTTCGCACTGCTTTTTTTTGCTGAAAGCATCTACTATTATTCCCACAGTGGACGAGGAGAAACGGCAATCAGACGGGCGTAAAAATCGGCACTTTCGAAGATCTACTACCTGAGGTTGATTATCTTGATACAGAGCGCTCAGATACGGTGAATCCCAGTGCTGACAGGGATAACCATTTCCATGCATTAGGCGATGTGTTTGTTTCCACGCTAAGTATTGCGGCCACTTTTGGCATTCTTGTCTGTGTGCGGCTCTTCTAATGAGCTCTTCCTTTTGCGGGATAATGGCAGGCGTAATATCTTGATCATTTGCTTCCATCCCGGCAATGCATGCTAATGCGGCTTGGTCACTCGGTTCCCTTTTTTCAAGCCGTTTGCATCCTTGGATCTTTAATTGTGCGTCTTGCGTCTGATCAGGGCAATTCAACTCATCGCGATACTGTTCTAGGCGTGTATCCCATACGCGTGGTAACCAATGATCTTCCCATTTGATTTCTTGGTACTCACTCAGCTCTGGCCACGGACGAGGACCAGATCCTGGATTCGGTAGGCAAGGATCCCAACACTCCTTTTGCATTTGGTTCCATTCTTGTTGCAACCTGAAGTACTCAGATGTTTGTATAATTCCATAGCTCACTGTGCTACTAACAAGAAGCACACACAATATTTTTGCACTAATATTTGCGCAATTACTCGTGGTTGATTTTTTTTTGTGAGTTTTCTGACCAGTTTCCATTGCAAAAACTGGTTGAGTGCAGAGTGCAACAATCATGAGTCCAATGAATAGTTTTTTCATAAGAAAATCCTTTGATGATATATTGTTATTTGTTACTGATCTTTTTTTTCTAGTTCTTGATTCCATATAGGGCATTCTCGTTTAGCCCATCCTTCAGGACTGCTAGGTCTATAGGCAGGGGCATTGTGCCAACGAGAACCAGCTCTAATCAACGTGTGTATTGTTTCTTGAGAAACTTCTTCGCCATCTTTATTTTCTTGATTTGCATCGGATAAAGTATCGCATTGTTTTTTGCGAGCGAACGCAGCGATAAGCGCACGACCGAAGTCAGGTATATAGTCCTTCGGACAATCGGACTTCTCCAAAGTTCGACACCTGCTAATATCAACTACGTAGGGTTGGTTGCTGTGATACTGTGTGCTAAAGTAGGGTGAATCAGGCCCGCATAGAACGCCGGGATCTAATGGCGCTGGTATGGATTCCTTTATCCAGCGGAATTTAAAGGGGGCGTACTTTGGTTGGCGTTCCTCTTTCCATTTAAGATAGAGCGGCCATTCGAGGCAATCTTTTCTCGCAATAGCTCGTCTATCGATCTCTGCCTGCTGATCAATGATGGTAGTCGTAAGATTGAGGCCATGGGCTTGGATGTCTGAAACACATGCGAGTGCGCTTTGATCGGTTGCTTCAAGTGTTTCGAGCCATGCGCATCCTTCGAATCTTAGTTGTTGCAGATCCTGTTCCAGATTAGGGCAGTTCAATTCATCACGATATTTTTCTGCGCGGGTATCCCAGACGCGTTCTAGCCAATGATCTTGATATTTAACTCGCTGATGACTGTAGTATGGCTGTTCGAGGCAAGGATCCCAACAGTCATTTTGCATATCGGACCATTCTTTTCGCAGGTTTTGGGCGTCAGCTGGCTCGAGCGAGTTGACAAGCAGTGCAGAGAGAAGGATTGCACAACATGCTAATGCCAACTTAGAACAGGATGCATCAGAGGATAATTCTTTTTTCTGAGTTTTTTTCTGAATTTGCGCATTGGGTTTCATTGCGATAATTGGTTGGGCGCAGAGTGCAACAATTATGAGTCCAATGAATAGTTTTTTCATAATAAAATCCTTTGATGATAAAGGTGATAAGTAAAACGTACTGAAGTATGTCATGAGAGCATGAAAAAGTAAAATAAACGCGGTCTCATCTTGTAAAGTCCTTGATCCCTTATGTCCCGCGATACGCCCTGCGGGCTACTCAGGACGAACGGGAATGGGGCATTCTATATTTGAGTAAGGAATTTTTTAGGAGAATCATAAAATTCAATCAAGTTCCAGTCCGTTATGTCCTCTCACCACAAAAGTAATTCTTATCCCCGTTCGTCCCTAGTAGCGAAGCGTATCGCGGGACATAAGGGGAAATTTTATTAAGTCCTTTCATCCTGCCTGTCCGTCGAAGCCTTGGCGAAGTCGGAAGC
>Ga0181538_10004786_pt1 | contig 12423 bp, 13 predicted proteins | sample PEATcosm2014_Bin_40_FD_119773 | JGI IMG/M metagenome (GOLD analysis project Ga0181538, IMG submission 119773) | Peatland microbial communities from MTU Mesocosm Facility, Houghton, MI, USA - PEATcosm2014_Bin23_30_metaG | ecosystem: Environmental > Terrestrial > Soil > Wetlands > Peat | place...
CAATATCACACCGAAAAACTGAAGATTTCTTTCCTGCTCTTCGACGAAATCGAAAAAGCGAGTGACGCGCTCTGGCAATTGCTGTTGGGAATTCTCGATAAGGCCACGCTGACCTTGGGCGACAACCGCCGCGTGGACTTGTCGCAGACGATGATTTTCATGACGTCGAACCTGGGTGGCACCGAAATCACGGAACTGATGACGGGCGGCATGGGATTTGCGCCGTCGGTGAGGCCGGAATCGAAGCCGCGGCTCGACGAGAAAGTGGAGAAGACGGCGTCGGAAGCGGCCAAGCGGAAATTCGCGCCGGAGTTCATGAACCGGATCGACAAAGTGGTGGTGTTCCATCCGCTGCGCAGCGAACAGCTCGAGCAGATTCTGGAAATCGAACTTGGGATGGTACAGCAGCGCGTGCTCGAAACGGCGAAGGGCCGTTTTCTGTTTCGTGTGACGACGGCGGCGCGCGAATTCCTGCTGCGCGAAGGCACGGACCTGAAATATGGCGCGCGTCATCTGAAGCGCGCGATCGAACGCCACGTCGTGTATCCGCTGGCGAGCTTGCTCGCCACCGAGCAGGTGTGCCTGGGCGACGTGATTTCGATCGACTGGGACGGCACGCAGAATTGCCTGACGTTCATGAAGGAAGCAGAGGGCGCTCTCGTGCCCGTCGCGTCTCCTATTCCCGAACCGCTCACGCTTTCAGCCGCAGCCATTTCCGATGGCCGCTCGCTCGCGATTCCGTCAAGCACGAAAGCGATCGCGGAGGCCACTCCGGATCAGCGGGTTGCTCCGGCATCGGCGCAGCGCAACGTCCCGGCCGAGAGAGCCAAGAACGACAAGAACAACAAGTAATCCTCGAATTTCGGAGTGCGCGGCAATCGTTGCCACGCACTCCCCATTTCTTGGGCCCCTCTGTCGTTCAAACGATCCGTATGTGAGGATTTTTAGTTCTCTGCGTTCTCGGCGTCTCCGCGGTGAATTCTCCTCAGGCAGTCTCGAAGCAGGACAACAAAGCCGTCAGCTGTTTGGAGGCATCTCCATGGGCTCGTCGAAACTGCCGCCATAGACGTTTGGCACTTTTGCGCCCATGGGCCGTAGGTACGCGGTGAGCTGGCCTCGGTGGTGAATGGTGTGTGACAACATGAACTGCAGGTACATGACGGCGGGAAAATTGTAGATTCCGAAGAACGTCATGGGCGTGGCCCAAAAGTCGGGGCCAAGCCGCGCGACCTCGTCGAGTTTCGGCAGAAAATTCTCGTCGTACCACGCGACCACGTCGTCGGAATCCTTGAAATCCGCCGGGATGCTGTCGTCGTCTTCCATCTCGAAGCTGCCCTTGAGAAACCCGTCAAGGAACCAGACGTCCACCGACGCAATATGCCAGGCGAGCTCGAACGCGCTCCGGGAATCTGTGGCCGGGCGATACTTGCACTTGTCCGCAGGCACCGCGGCCAGGACGCGTTTCGTAACCAGCGATTCCTTTCGCACCGAGGGTAAGAATATGTTCGCGAGGAAGGCGGCTTGCTCGGGCGTGATAGCTTGATTCATCTGGGTGGCTAAGGCTTCCAGCGCAGAATGGGTTTGCGCGCGGCCGCGACCTCATCCAATCGGCCGACGCGAGTGGAATGCGGCGCGGTCTTGACGATCTCCGGATTGGTCTCGGCTTCGAGGGCGATGGACCTCATCGCGTCGATGAACAGGTCGCATTCCTCTTTCGATTCCGATTCGGTGGGCTCGATCATCATCGCGCCTGGCACGATCAGCGGAAACGCAGTCGTGTAAGGGTGAAAGCCGTAGTCGATCAGGCGCTTGGCGATGTCCATCGTGTTCACGCCGTTTTTCTTCTGGCGCGCGTCGCTGAAAACCACTTCGTGCAACGACGGCAAATCGTACGGCAAATCGAAGCTGTCTTCCAGATGGCGACGAATGTAGTTCGCGTTCAGGACGGCATCTTCCGTCGCCTGCCGAATGCCGGGGCCGTACGCTAGCGTATAAGCAAGGGCGCGGAGCAGAACGCCAAAATTCCCGCAATAGGCCCGAACACGTCCCACAGATTTCGGTCGATTGTGGTCGAGCGCGAAGCGGCCATCTTCCTTCCGCACGACGACGGGAATCGGCAGAAACGGCTCGAGAATTTTCTTCACCATCACCGGACCTGCGCCGGGCCCTCCGCCTCCGTGCGGAGTCGAGAAAGTCTTGTGCAGGTTGAGGTGCATCACGTCGACGCCGAAATCGCCGGGCCGCGTGACGCCCGCCAGCGCATTCATGTTCGCGCCGTCCATATACAACAGCGCGCCGCGCTCGTGAAGAATCCCCGCGATTTCTGCGATGCGCTCCTCGAACACTCCGAGCGTGCTCGGATTCGTGACCATCAGCGCGGCCACGTCATCGGTGGCAAATTCACGCAGATGGTCCGCGTCGATTTGCCCGCGTTCATTCGAGCGGATGTTCTGCACCTCGTAACCGGCAATCACCACCGAAGCGGGATTCGTGCCGTGCGCGGAATCCGGGATCAGCACTTTCTTGCGCGGATTGCCCTGGCTCTGCAAGTAGGCGCGAATCATCAGGAGCCCGGTAAGTTCGCCTTGCGCGCCCGCAGCGGGCTGGAGAGTTATCGCGTCCATGCCGGTAATCGCGAGCAGGCATTTCTGCAGATCGTAGAGAATTCGCAGGCAGCCCTGCGCAGCTTCGAAAGGCTGCATCGGATGCGCGGAAGCCAAGCCTTCGAGGCGCGCCACGTATTCATTCACGCGCGGGTTGTACTTCATCGTGCAGGATCCCAGCGGATACATTCCCAGATCGATGGCGTAGTTCCAGGTGGAAAGCCGCGTGAAGTGGCGAATCACTTCGATCTCGCTCACCTCGGGGAAGCCTTCAATCGCGTCGCGCGAGAACTCGCGGCCAAGCGCAGCCTCGGCGTCCACGGCCGGCACGTCGAGAGGCGGAAGCTCCATTCCGCGCTTTCCGGGCGCGGATTTTTCGAAGATCAGCCCTTCGTGCTGGTTCACGTGCCGGCCCGCTTTGCGGATCGTGGCCGGAGGCGCTTCCGTTGCTGTCAGTTTTGAGTCCAAAACTCGCTAACTCCTTAAAATTGGTCCCGTAAATCGGCCGGTTAGACCGGGCTGTCCAGGATTCGGCGGATTGCAGCCGCAAGCCGCTCGATTTCTGCGCGCGGCATCGTTTCCGTTACGCAGAGAAGGCCGCGCTTGGTCAATTCCGTATAATGAGTGCCGACCGCCAGAGGCCCGATAATTTTCTCGCGCAGCAACGCCGCGTTGATCATTTTCACCGAGCGCGGAAACTCCAGCATGAATTCGTTGAACACGCGGCCTGAAAACGCGCGGCGAACTCCGGGAATCTTCTCGAGTTCCGCGATGGCAAATTGCGCCTTCGCCACATTTTGCAAAGCCATCTCGCGCAAACCTTCTTTGCCGAGCAGGCACAAATGGACCGTCGCCACGAGCGCGAACAGAGCTTCATTCGTGCAAATATTGGATGTGGCCTTCTCGCGGCGGATGTGCTGTTCGCGAGTGGCCAGCGTAAGCACGAAGCCACGGCGTCCGGCGGTGTCGGTGGTCTGGCCGGCAAGGCGTCCCGGCATTTGCCGCACAAACTTTTCGCGCGTCGCGATTACGCCCACGAAAGGCCCGCCATAGCTCGGCGCGACGCCAAACGCCTGCCCTTCCATGGCAACAATGTCCGCTTCGGCAGGCGGACGAACGATGCCGAGAGACACAGCCTCGGCAATCGTGGCAACCAGCAACGCTCCGCCGGAGTGGGCCGCGCCGGCGAGCGGCGGAATCTCTTCGAGCACTCCAAAGAAATTCGGCGATTGCACGACGACGGCGGCCGCGTTCGCAAGTTTTTCATCCGTCAGCGCTTTCCGATCGATCTGACCCGATGCCGTGTAACCGATTTCCTCGATTTCGAGGCCAACGTTTTTCGCGTATGTGGCGAGAACCTGGCGATACTCGGGATGAACGGTGCGCGCGACGAGCACTTTGTTTCGTCCTGTGACTCGCTCCGCCATTAACACAGCTTCCGTCAGCGCCGTCGAGCCATCGTACATCGACGCGTTCGCCACTTCCTGGCCCGTCAGCTGCGACATCAGCGTTTGGAACTCGAAAATCGCGGTCAGCGTTCCCTGCGAAATCTCCGCCTGGTAAGGCGTGTAGGAAGTGAGGAATTCGCCGCGTTGCACCATCGCGTCGGTGACCACAGAACGAAGATGCTGATAAACGCCGGCGCCGAGGAACGACGTGTAGTCCACGGCATTTTCGGCGGCGCGATCCTTGAAGTACTGAATGATCTCCATTTCCGAGAGCGGCCCCGGCAACGGAAGCGGCTCGCGAAGGCGGAATTTCTCGGGAATGGTTTGAAACAGCTCTTCCACCGAATCCACGCCGATGGCTGCGAGCATTTCCCCGCGTTCCGAAGGGCTTTTGGGCAGATAGCGCATCAGGCTGACTGTTCCTGAGTTTTGTCGGCGACGTATGCCTGATAGGCCGTGGCGTCCATCAGCGAGCTAACTTCCTTGGGATCCGCGAGTTTGACTTTGATCAGCCACGCCGCACCGTGCGGGTCCTGATTCACTTTTTCCGGCGAGTCGGAAAGCAGCGAATTCGTCTCGGTCACTTCGCCGGATACAGGGCTGAAAATGTCGCTCACGGCTTTCACGGATTCCACTGTGCCAAACGACTGGCCGGCTTTGATCTGCGCTCCCAGCTTGGGCAGCTCGACGAAAACAACATCGCCCAGTTCATGCTGCGCGTAGTCGGTAATACCGATGGTCGCCACGGAGCCTTCCACCTTGATCCACTCGTGATCTTTTGTATAGCGATAGTCTGCCGGATAATTGGCTGAGGGCATGCTTGCTCCTTACGTTTTTTCAGGCTCCTGCGACCTCTTGTAGAACGGCATCGCGATGATCCGCGCCGGCGTTGCTTGCCCCCGAATGCTGACGTCGATTTCGGTTCCGAGGACGCTCGATACGGGCGGAACGTAGGCCATCCCGATATTCTTTTTCAGAGAGGGAGACGGGCCTCCGCTCGTTACACGTCCCACTTCGCGCCCGTCGATCGAGACCGGATAACCGTCGCGGCCGATGCGCTTATCGAGCATCTCAAAACCCACCAGCTTGCGCGGGATTCCGTTTTCTTTTTGCCGCGCCAAAACGGCGCTGCCGAAAAACGCGCCCTTGCCGAGTTTGCAGATCCAGCCAAGGCCCGCTTCGAGCGGCGTGGTTTCGGCGTCAATCTCGTGCCCGTACAAGCACATCCCCGCTTCGAGGCGCAACGTGTTCCGCGCGCCGAGCCCGCACGGAATCATCCCGGCCGACTCGCCCGCGCCGAGCAGGTCGCCCCATAGTTTCTCAGAGAATTGCGGATCAAAGTAGATTTCGAATCCGTCCTCGCCTGTGTAGCCCGTCCGCGCGATCAGGCACTCGACGCCACTGACGCTCCCGAAAATGAAGTGATAGTAATGGACGGAATCGAGCGCCGCAGGTGTAAGCCGTTGAAGAATCTCTTTTGCTCGCGGGCCCTGAATCGCAAGCTGCGAATATCGCGGGCCGGCGTTCTCCACTTTCGCGTCAAACCGATTGTGCATCACGATGTGGCGAAAATCGTCATCCTGATTTCCAGCATTCACGCAAAGCAGGTAATGCGTGTCGGAAATCTTGTGAACCAGAAGGTCGTCCACGAAGGTGCCCCGGCCCGTCATGAGCCCCGAATACTGCGCCTGCCCAACGGTCAATTTCGCGGCGTCGTTGCACGTCACCCTCTGCACCAAATCGAGAGCGCCTGCCCCCCGGACCTCGATTTCCCCCATGTGGCTGACGTCGAAAAGGCCCGCCCGCTTGCGCACCGCGTCGTGCTCCGCAAGGATTCCCGAGTACTCCAGCGGCATATCCCAGCCGCCGAAATTGACCATCTTGGCGCCCATGCGCCGATGCGTGGAGTTCAGAGCCGTCTTCCGAATTTCAGCGGTGGCCGGAGTGGTCACAGGAAACTTCTCAAGGTTTCTGACAAGAGAACAAGGCTAGCATGCGTGTTTTCGAGCGTCAAGAAACCGCCGAGCGAAGCCGCTTGTCGCGAACTCCCGCATGTCCTACTATTGTTTCAGCGAGTGGCCGAGCGCCAACCGGTTCAGGCGGAAGGGATCCGCGGTGATTACCCTATGTTCGCAGTGCGACAAGCCGGAACGCCAGTGTACCTGCGAGAAATACTGCTGCTTCTGCCAGTCGCAGCAAAACATTCACATGGGCGTCGACGGGCTCTACTATTGCCCCGATTGCCGCGAAGCCTGCGACGTGCCTCTTGCGGAGACCGATGAGCACTGAGCCATCATGAGCAATGATCCCTCACGCGTCGAGTTGGTGTTGCACCACGACGACAGGCTGCTGGCTGCGGTGGGCGCCGTGGTCGAGTTCGCGGGGGAACGCGCCGGATTGTCTCTGGGAGCGCAGCAGGTGTTGTCGCACGCGACAGCAGAGGCATGCGAAGAGGCATTTTCCCTGGCGGGCCGCAACGGGAATCCTGATCCTGTGGTGAAGGTTGTGGTGTCCGATTTCCCCGACCGCGTCGAGGTTGCCATCGAACACGTTGGCGATTCGTGCGCAAACAGGCCACGTCCGAATGTAGATCGCGTGGAGTCCGACGCGCACGAAGGGAAGTCTCGAACCACGTTGGTGAAGTACTGCGCCGCCTCAAAGTCCGAACGGAAGGCCTAGCAGGTTGTCCTAAATTTCAAATCGCTTTGTTGAGATCCTGGGTCGAGCGGCGTCCAAAAGCGAAAAGCAGATCCCTCACCCCGCACAAACCACGGGGGATTCGGGATGACAGGGTGGTGAGGAACTGCCCGTGGACTGCGGAAGTGAACAGAGCCATTTCAAAACCCAAACTTCCTTCCGGCTCCTACATTTGCACCGTAAATATGTGACTGCGGATCAGCGAAAGGATCTGATCCTGACTGATGGGCAAGTCCACCTTGAGACGATCACCCGCCCCCGTAACGCGAATCTGATCCAGCGCGGACACCAGCGCCGGGTTCGTCTGCGCCTCCTGATAGCGGCGATACATCACGCCCGCCTGCAACGCAGCGGAAAGCAGATTTGCGTCGTCGGGCGAGCTGCAGATGGCCTGGAAACGCGCATCCACGCCGTTGTCGGCGTCCACGGTGATCGTCATCGCTTTCATGCGGGCGATGATCGTGGCGGCTTGCGGGAACTGGCTGGCCTGCGGCAGCAGCTGGCTCATCGCAAGGTGCGTGTAGTTGTCATCGAGCACGGCCCAGATGAGTCCGTTGCCGTTCGTCTCGTGGATGAGCGGATACAGCGTTGTGTTCTGCAGCACGCTTTCGGCATTTCCCAGGCGGACGTCGATCAATTTCTCGAGTGCCGGGCGGTGGCCGAACGCGGCCGTATTCGAGTCGATGAAGACGAATAAAATGTCGTTTGCCGCCACTCCGCTGCCGAACGAATACAGGTGATATCCCTTCACGTCGTATGCCGGAAGCTTCTGCTGCTTGAAATGCTCCTCGGCCGACGACGGATCAAACAAGCCCAGAGCGATACCGACGATTTCCTCGCCTCCCGTTTTCGCAACCGTGATTCCGCCCCAGGCAAGTTCGTCCACCTGAGTGTTCGGGTCCACGCCCGCCGAAGCGAGGAACTGCTCGAACTGGCGGAATCGAGTCGGAAGGATCTGGTCGCGCAGTTGCGGGAACCACGCGTACTTGCGCGCGGATTTCATGTCAGCGTATGCGAATTCACCCACGTCTTTGGGAAACATGCCCAGGATCGCCGGGCTCAACGAACCTGCCGCGCTGCGCGATGGAATAGCGGAACAAATGACGACGAGCAATAACGCGCTCGCCAGGAAAACTCTAAACGTTCGATAAATTGGCTGTCTCATGGCACCCTCAGTGTCCGAACCCTAGTGACCTGCACTCACTGCCGTCTTCGAAACTCGGGACGCCAGGGAAGCAGCCTCGGCGCGCGTTCTATTGGCGAAGCCCGTATCCGTGATCGATTCCAGATTGATCGCCACGTTTTCCAGCGCTCCGTGAACCGCCGCCGCGGCCATTAGCCGGCCCACGCGAATGTCTGATTTCATAGACGGGCTGGACATCGTTTCGAGTTGTCCCAGACGCTCAAATATATCGGCAGCTTTCCGGGCAACGTCCAGCGGCACCTTCGCCGCGCCTTCGAGCGCCTGCTGAATCGCAGCTTCCCGGCCATGCTGCTCTTCGGGAGTGCCTTGCGGCAGCTTGTAAGCGGCCATCACCGCATCGAAGGACGCTGCATCGCGATCGATTGCTTCCGCGAGTTCGCGCGAAGCCGCCTGAAACTGCGCCAGCGCCTCGGTGAGCGCTTCGACGTGTGCCGCCTGCGATTTCTTCTTGCGCGAGAGCCCCGCCACCATCTGCCCCAAACTGGCTCCGAGAGCTCCTGCAAGGGCCGCCACAGATCCGCCCCCAGGCGTAGCCGTAGGTTGCGCGACTGCGTCGAGAAAAGGCTGCGCGAGGCCGGCAAGTTTTCCCGGGCCTTCGGCCGCGACGCCGGCGAGAGATGCCTCTATACGATTCTCTAACACCTGCGCGGCAGAAAAGTTCTCAAGCTGCAAGAAGAAATCGGCGGTCAGTTCGATGGCTTTTTTCGGAATCAGGCCGACGATCTCGCTTCCCGCAATCGAAACGCCGTAGCGCTCCGCTTCGCGTTTCACCATTTCGAACACGCGATGAATCGGCGTCTGCTCGAAGTCGGTGAGGTTGATGGACACTTGCGCCAGGTTTCTAGCGCGCAGGTCCACTCCCATCGCTTTCACGTAGCGCAAGCCGCCGTTCGAGAAGCGGATGTTCTTGCCGATCTTCTTCGCGATTTCGAGGTCGGGCGTGTTCAGGTTGATGTTGTACGCAATCAGGAATTTTCGCGCGCCCACCACGGTGGCGCCCGCGGTTGGATGCAGGCGTGGTTCGCCCACATCCGGCACCCGATCTGGATTGCGCAGCACTTCTTCGCGCAAACCTTCGAATTGCCCCTTGCGAATGTTCTCGAGGTTGGTGCGGTCGGGGCGCTGCGCGGCGGCTTCGTAGAAGTAAACGGGAATCCGGTAGCGTTCCCAGATTTCGCGTCCCACTTTTTTCGCCAGCGCCACGCAATCTTCGATCGCCACGCCCTCGATGGGAATAAACGGGACCACATCCGTTGCGCCCATGCGCGGATGCGCGCCTGTATGTTGCGTCAGGTCAATCAATCCCGCAGCTTTGCCTACGCCTCGCAGCGCCGCCTCGGCCACAGCTTCGGGTTCGCCCGCGAGCGTAATCACGCTGCGATTGTGATCGGCGTCGCTTTCGCGGTCGAGCAGGAACACGCCCGGCACCTCGCGCATGGCCGCGACGATGGCGTCTACCTTGGCCAGGTCTCGGCCCTCGGAAAAATTCGGGACGCACTCAACGAGTCGTTTCATCGGATTCAGGCTGTCTCGCGGTGAATGATGGTGCCGCGTTTCATGGTCAAGCTGCAGAGGTTCACCCCAAAATAATACGGGATTTCGCGGTGGTCGGCCACGTCAAAGGCCGCCAGGTCAGCGTATTTGCCAACTTCGATGGAGCCCACACGGTCGTGTTGGCGCAAGGAATACGCCGGATTGATGGTGGCGGCGGTGATCGCTTCGGCAGGGGTCAGGCGCATTTGCGTGCACGCTAACGACAGAATCATCGGCATGCTCAGCGTCGGGCTGGTGCCCGGATTGAAGTCCGTGGCGAGCGCAACGATCGCACCGGCCTCTATCAGCTCGCGTGCAGGTGCGTAGTGCGCCAGGCCCAGGTGAAAACAGCAACCCGGCAGCATCGTGCACACAACGTTCGAGAGTGCAAGCGCGTGGATGTCGCCGCTGTCGATCTTCTCGAGATGGTCGGCGCTGGCTGCTTGCATCTCAATCGCCAGGCGGGCCGCGCCTGTGTGCGTAAGCTGCTCGGCATGGATTCGCGGCACCAGTCCGCACGCTCGCCCCGCGGAAAGAATTCGGCGCGCTTGCTCCACCGTGAACGCGCCGCGGTCGCAGAACACATCGCAGAACTCGGCCAGGCCCGCGGTTGCCACCGTCGGAATCCACCGCCGGACGAGCAAGTCCACGTACGCGTCCGGGCGGCGCTGAAACTCCTTCGGAACAACGTGGGCTCCCAGAAACGTGGCTGCGATGTCGAGCGGCTGCTCCTGATGCAGCTCGCTCAAGATCGACAGGATTTTCAGCTCGCTTTTCCAGTCGAGGCCGTAGCCGCTCTTGGCCTCAAGCGTTGTAGTGCCGTTCGCCGCGAACTCGCGCAGGTGCACGAGGGCGCGATCTTGCAGCGTCCGCGCGGAGGTGCGGCGCAGGTTTTTCACCGTCGAGCGAATTCCGCCGCCCGCCCGCGCGATTTGCTCGTAGGTGACGCCGGCGATGCGCTGTTCGTACTCGGCCGCGCGGCTTGAGGGAAATATCAGATGGGTATGGGAATCGACGAAGCCCGGCAGCACGACGCGCCCGCCGAGGTTCAGCCTTTCAGCGCGGCGTGCGGCGCGCATCCCCTCGATTCGGCGGCGAGTGCCGACGGCGGCGACGCGATCGTCGCGAACCAGCAGCGCTCCGTCGCGAATGATCCCCAAATCCCGCAGCGCTCGCCCACGCCGCGGGACAGGTCCGCGTAACGTCAGAAGCTCCGAGCAGCCGGTGATGAGCAGATCGGGCACGAGCAGAGGAAGTGGCGCTTCACGCGCCGCAACCGATACTAGCGCGTCGGAAAACGAAATGCCACGACATGGCCCCAACTCATCAACCACCTTGGGAACCGGGGCGCAGACTGGCCGTCGCGTAAGACACGAATAGAGCCGATGGCTTATAGTATCGGGTCCGCTCTGAGAGGTGAGCGAAGAGAAATTGCTCACCTTGCCCGACGCAATCCGTAAGTTCACGGCGCTTCCGGCACCACGAATGAGGATTACCGATCGCGGCGTGTTGAAGCAGGGAATGTGGGCCGACGTCGTGATTTTCGATCCGGCCACGATTCACGACGCCGCCACATTCGAGAATCCGAATCAGCTTTCGGTGGGGATGAAATATGTGATTGTGAACGGCACGCCCGTCATTGCCGACGGCAACATGACCAACGCGCTGCCGGGAAAAGTCCTTCGCGGTCCCGGCTACAGGCCATAACCCACATGCTGACAGGGACCTACAGTACGACAGGATGTGTACTTGACCAGACCCGCGCAAGACTGCTACTGTATAGCTCTGGAGCTACACGTAAAGACATGGCACTGAATATTCGCAATCCGGAAGCTGAAGAACTCGCAACAGAGCTGGCTAAGCGTACCGGCGAAACCAAGACTGAAGCCGTGATCAAGGCGTTGCGTGACCGCCTGACTCGTGTGCGTCGTGAACGCAGCAAGTGTCGCTTAGCGGACGAACTCGAAGAAATCGCAAAGCACTACGAGTCGCTTCCTGTTCTTGATGATCGGTCTGCCGATGAAATTCTGGGCTACGATGAAAATGGTCTTCCGACGTAACCGCAGACGCGATGGCCCGCGATGGTGATTGACACGTCCGCATTGATTGCAATCCTGGAACACGAACCCGAGAGACGGGCGTTCCTCGACGCAATCGAGGCCGCAGAGTCGCGTCGAATGTCCGTCGCCAATTTCGTTGAAGTCTCGATAGTCGCTGAAGGTAGGCGTGGGGCTGCAGGTCTGGCGGCTCTGGATCAGTTCCTCTCGTCCGGCGCAATCGAATTGATGCCGGTCGACGTCGAGCAGAGTCGCGCGGCTCGCGCAGGTTTCTCGCGTTTCGGGAAAGGACGGAATCGCGCGGGGCTGAATTTCGGCGATTGCTTCGCCTATGCGCTGGCCAAAGTGCTCGGCGAGCCATTGCTCTGCAAGGGCAGTGATTTCGCGAGAACGGACATCACGCTCGCCGTAGGAACGCCTTAGCAACAACTCTGGGGCAATGCCTAAGCTTTCTGCTCCATTCGTTGCCGCCACGTTTCCAGCCGCTTCAGGATGAACTTCAGCCGGTCACGTCCCCACTTCGAGTGCGTGATCACTTTCTCGACGTCGAGCATCAATTCGGGATCGCCGATCTTCTCGCGCAAATCCTTGATGAACGGATGCACTTTGCCGTACATCAAGAACATTTCGCCGCTGACCGAGGGCCGCAGAAACAACTCTTCGCTCAGCGCCCCTTGCAGGACGAACGCCGCCGCCATTCCCCAGTAGCCGCCTACCTGCCGCAGCCAGTTGTTTTCCTGCGTGCCCATCGCCCACGCAACCTTCACAAAATCGTCCGCGCTGCGAGGCCAGAAGTCCGCCACCCACCAGTTCCGCGCCTTTCGCATTTCGGGCTCGCGCCGCAAATCGTAAAGCTCCATGATCAACTGTGCTTCCGCCGC
>Ga0181538_10004788_pt1 | contig 12420 bp, 10 predicted proteins | sample PEATcosm2014_Bin_40_FD_119773 | JGI IMG/M metagenome (GOLD analysis project Ga0181538, IMG submission 119773) | Peatland microbial communities from MTU Mesocosm Facility, Houghton, MI, USA - PEATcosm2014_Bin23_30_metaG | ecosystem: Environmental > Terrestrial > Soil > Wetlands > Peat | place...
CTTAGAGGAAGGCCCGAAGTCCGGACAGGATGAGATGGCCTTGAAACGCAAATCTACAAAGACGCGCGCAGAAAGAGAGTTTCTCAAACTCCCTGGGGCGAATTTTATTTCTTCGATCATCGTCCATAACGGCATAACCACACTTTCCGCATGAGCGATCGCAAACTGGCCTTTCTGTACTCGCCCGAAATTGAAGGGTTGAGTTACCCGCCAGATTGCCCGTTCAAAACCCAGCGCGCAAGCCTCACGCGCCAGCGCCTGAAATCGTTCGGATTGCTCGGCGGCGATGGGTGCGTCGAGGTCGCTTCGCGAAAGGCTTCGCTGGCCGAGTTGAAAAAGTTTCACACGGCCCGTTATCTCAAGGAACTGCAACGCGCCGCCGGTGGTGATTTGACCGTGGACGGCCTGCACATGGGTCTGGGTGGACCGGACACGCCGGTGTTCAAGGATATGTTCGACTGCGGGGCCTGGGCCTGCGGCGCGGGATTGGTGGCCGCCGACTTGTTGCTGGAGGGCAGGGCGGACATCGCTTTCAATTTGCTGGGCGGTTTTCATCACGCCATGGCGGAGCGGGCGGCGGGATTTTGTTTTTTGAACGACGTGGTGCTCGCCGGCATGCAACTGGCCAGGGCCGGGAAGCGGGTCCTGTATCTCGATGTGGACGCGCATCACGGCGACGGCGTGCAGTCGGCTTTTTATAAGCGCAAGGATGTGATGACGGTCTCGATGCATGAGACCGGCCGGACGCTTTTCCCCTGGGGCGGTTTTGAAAATGAAACCGGCGAAGGGCCGGGCCAGGGATATAACGTCAATGTCCCGCTACCGCCCGAAACCTATGACAAGGCTTTTCTGACGGCGTTCGACAGCGTCGCGGTTCCGCTGGTGGAATTTTTTCGGCCCGATGTCATCGTGTTGGAACTGGGGATGGACATGCTGGCGGGCGATCCGCTGACGCATCTGCGCATGACCAACAACGTGGTGGTGGAAATCATGGAACGGCTGTTGCGGTTCAATCATCCGATGCTGGTGGCGGGCGGCGGCGGGTATCACGTCGAGAACACCGTGCGCGGCTGGGCATTGGCCTGGCGGACGTGTTGCGGCGGGGATGAGGAATGCGATTTTGGCCTGGGCATGGGCGGCGTGATGCTGGCCAGCACCGAATGGGCGGGCGGCCTGCGGGACCGCGCCCTGGCCGTCACGACGGAGCAACGCCGGGCCGTTGAACCGGAGTTGCAGGCCACCATCAAAAATATCACCAACAATGTTTTCCGGCTTCATGGCATTCCAGCCGGCGGTCAGGGGGTGACGACGACCGGCCGGTTCAGCTAAATTCACGACAACATCAAACAACACAGAAACTACCATGACAACTCCAACCAAGACCGTTTCCACCAGTTCACTGATGCAAGAAGGCCGGACGTTTCCGCCCAGCCCGGAAGTGATCAAACGCGCTTACATCAACGCCGAGCAATACAAAAAAATGTATGACCGCTCGATCAACGATCCGGACGGGTTCTGGCTCGAACAGGCCGCGACGCTCGACTGGTTCAAGAAACCCACGGTGGGCCGCAAATATGTGTGGGACACCGCCCGGAAACGCATCGAGCACACGTGGTTTGAAGACGGACAGCTTAACGTGAGCGCCAACTGCCTCGACCGCCACCTCAAGACCGCCAATCGCACCAAACCCGCCATCGTCTGGCAGGGCGAACCGGAAAACGACGTGGTCACTCTCACTTACGAACAGTTGCACCGGGAAGTCTGCAAGTTCGCCAACGTGTTGAAGTCGTTCGGCATCAAGAAGGGCGACCGCGTCTCGATTTACCTGCCCATGATTCCCGAACTGCCCATCACGATGCTGGCCTGCACGCGGATTGGCGCGATTCACTCGATTGTCTTTGGCGGATTCAGCGCGGATGCGCTGGCCGGACGCATTACTGATTCGGCGTGCCGGCTGCTCATAACCTCGAACACTTCGTTGCGCTCCGGCAAGAGCATCCCGCTGAAGGGCATTGCGGATGAAGCCTTGAAGCAGACTCCGAGCATCGAGAAGGTCATCGTCGTCAAACGCAACGAGACCCCGTGCAACATGGTGGCGAACCGCGACGTCTGGTATCACGACCTCATGGCCAAGGCAAACGCCAACTGTCCGCCAGTGCCCATGAACGCCGAGGACAAGCTATTCATTCTTTACACCTCCGGTTCGACGGGAAAACCCAAGGGCGTTGTCCACACTACCGCCGGTTATCTGTTGCACGCCGCCTTGACCCACAAATACATCTTCGATGTTCACGACGACGACATTTTTTGGTGCACCGCCGACATCGGGTGGGTCACCGGCCACAGTTACATCGTTTATGGTCCGCTTTGCAACGGGGCGACAAGTTTGATGTTTGAAGGCGTGCCGACCTTCCCGGATGCCGGACGTTTCTGGCACATCATTCAAAAGTTCAAAGTAACCGTTTTCTATACCGCGCCGACGGCCATCCGCTCGCTCATCCGGCTCGGCGAGGAATGGCCAAACAAATACGACCTGAGCACACTCCGCACGCTCGGTTCGGTGGGCGAACCCATCAATCCCGAGGCGTGGATCTGGTATCATCGTGTCATCGGCAAGAGCCGTTGTCCCATCGTGGACACGTGGTGGCAGACGGAGACCGGCGGCATCCTCATCAATCCGCTGCCCGGCGCGCACACGCTCAAACCCGGCAGCGCCAACCGTCCGTTCTTCGGCGTTGAACCGGTCATCCTGCGTGATGACGGCAAGGAAGTCGGGCTGAACGAAGGCGGCAAGCTTTGCATCAAGAAACCGTGGCCCGGCATGATGCGCACCACCTGGGGCGACCACAACCGCTTCATCGAAACCTACTTCACGATGTATCCGAACATCTATTTCACCGGCGACGGCTGCCGGCTTGACGAGGACGGCGACTACTGGCTGATGGGCCGCATTGACGACGTGGTCAACGTCTCCGGCCATCGCATCGGCACGGCGGAAGTCGAGAGCGCGCTGGTGAGCCATCCGAAAGTGGCCGAGGCCGCCGTCGCGCCCATGCCGCACGACATCAAAGGGCAGGGGCTTTACGCCTTTGTGACGCTCAAGGACGGCGTCAAGGAAAGCGACGAACTCAAAAAGGAACTCGCCAACCACGTCCGCAAGGAAATCGGGCCGATTGCCGTGCCGGACAAGATTCAATTCGCGCCCGGCCTGCCGAAGACGCGCTCGGGCAAAATCATGCGCCGCATTTTGCGCAAGATTGCCGAGAACGCCGTGGATCAAATCGGCGACACGTCCACCCTGGCCGATCCGCATGTGGTGGAGGCCCTGGTGAAAGGGAAACAGTAAAAAGGCTAAAGGCTGAAGGCTAAAAGCGCGTAAAAGGCTTTCAGCCTCACGCGGTGGAAAACATCGAACATTCAACATCCAACGTCGAACATCGAATTTCGGAGACGAGGATTGATTTAAATCGTCCTCGTTCTCGTCCTCGATAACGGCTGTAAGGTGTGCCGGGGCCGCGCCTCACCCGGCTGAGGCCGTGACGCGACACGAAACACAGTCGTACAGCCGACAACAATAAAACCAGAGAAAGAAACCGACCATGAGTGACACAGCGATGATTTCCCAGACTCCCATTCCATTAAACCAATCAACCCCCACCCATATGAGCGAACCAACCGTCATTCAAATCAAAGACACCACCGCGAATCCCGCACCGCTGGGCCTGCTCGGTTTCGGCATGACGACCGTGCTGCTGAACTTGCACAACGCCGGCTTTTTCGAGTTGAACGCCATGATTCTGGCGATGGGCATTTGTTACGGCGGCGTCGCGCAAGTCATCGCCGGCGTCATGGAATGGAAAAAAAACAATACTTTTGCCGCCACTGCTTTCATTTCCTACGGTTTCTTCTGGCTGTCACTGGTAACGCTGATTGTTTTGCCAAAATTGAATTTGATCGCGCCGGCCAATGAAACCGCCATGGCTGCCTATCTCGCCATGTGGGGACTGTTCACCGGGGTCATGTTCCTCGGCACACTCCGCCTGAACCGCGCCCTGCAAGTCGTCTTTGGCACGCTGACCATTCTTTTTTTCCTGCTGGCGTATGGCGATTACGCCGGCGCGGGCGCGGATTTCAAACATTTCACCGGCTACGAAGGACTCGTTTGCGGCTTTTCGGCGATTTACACCGGCCTCGCGCAAGTTCTGAATGAACTTTATGGGAAAGTCGTTCTGCCGCTCGGCGTGGTTAAAAAATAACGATTAAAACCGCAGCCGAAAAACAGCACGGTCGCACCGTCCAAATGACCGCCGCCCTCAATTTTTTCATCGAAACATACCAAACTCATATGAGACCCCAATCATTCAAACGCGCTAATCAAACGTGCAAAGCTTCACGTCTATCCTGGGTGACGGCCTTGGCTTTCATCGGGCTTGCTACAACCCCGGTTTTTGCCATGCCAACCAACTTGACTTGCACGGCCGAGGCAACGGTCAAGGAGGGCTTCGACAACAACGTTTACATCCAGGACAAGAACCCCACTGCGGCCAACGTGGCTGCCGCCAATGCGGTGGGATTGCATCCCGTGTCCGCCCTGAAGTCGTCGTTTATCACCACCATCGTGCCGCGGCTCGGACTGGATTATAAACCCGGCCCCGGGTTCAACCTGTCGCTGGGTTACGCGCCGGAGATTGCCATGTACACCTCGGCCGAGGACGAGGACTACGTGACTCATCGAACGACGCTCAATTTCACCGGCAAGGTCCAGGACGCCACCTGGGAACTGCTCAACGCTCCGACATACATCGAGGGCGGCACCCAGGGACCGACCTTTGGCCGGCCAGGCGATGTGCCCGCCATCGGCGGTATTCCGCTGCGCGACCGGCGCGAGGCGTTCATTCTCCGCGACAGCTTCCGTGTGACGCTGCCCTTCGACCAGTGGTTCATCCGGCCCGTGGCGGCGTATTATTATCACGATTTCCTGACCGACCAGCGGCTGAACAAGGACAGCGCCCAATATTACTATGAAAATTATCTCAGCCGCCAGGACGTGAACGGCGGGCTGGACATCGGTTACGAGGCCTTCAAATCCATGTTCCTCGTGATGGGCTATCGCTACGGGCAACAGGACCAGTTCACCGGGCCGAATGCCGCCAACACCGCCTTCACCGACAGCCCCTACGACAGCACCTATCATCGCATTCTCTTCGGCATGGAAGGTTCACCGGCCAAGTGGCTTAAACTGAATTTCCTGGTCGGACCGGAATTCCGCCATTTCGATCCGGGCACGCCGGCCGGCTTCGAGCGGGACCGGACGCTGCTGTACGCGGACGCCTCCGTGACGGTGCTGCCGACGAAGGCGGACACGGTGAGTTTGCGCTGGACACAATTCGAGCAGCCGGCGTTTTCCAGCCAGAGCGTTTACCAGGACATCAAGTATGATCTCACCTGGCGGCACAAATTCACCGACCATTTCACCGCCGGGGCGGGTTTCACGCTTTACATCGGCGACTGGCAGCAGCCGGTGAATCGCGACGACTGGATTTACACACCCAGCCTGATGGCCGGTTACGCCTTTGACAAGCACTGGAGCGCCGAACTGAATTACTCGTGCGACCTGGTGGACAGCCGTGTGTCCACCAGTGCGGAGGGCGCCGCTTATGCCGACGGCCGCGAATTCAGCCGCCAGCTCGTCTCGCTGGCGGCGAAATACGCGTTCTGAACCAAAGTGCCGTTTGACATGGCATTCGTAGTTCACTGCTGAACGACAAACGGAAACGCAGGCCGATGCCGGTTACTCCGCCGCATTTGCCTGACCGGTTTGCCGCATGTAAATCTCATCAAACCAACATCAGCTTCGGCGTGAACTACGGCATCCTGCTCGAAGCCGACGCGGCGCGCACGCTGTTGATCAAACCGCAGCCGAAAAGCTGTATTCCTTCGGGCGAACGTTCGTCAAACTTTATGACGGGCCGGTCAAATCAAGTTTCCCGATGGCTGCCCGCAAAACGGCGGCGGACTTCACCAGGGCGCTCTGCTCGTCGGGGGGCAAAGCTGCTTCCAAAACTTTATCAACGCCCTTTTGGGAAACGATGCAGGGAACTCCCAAACTCACCCCGCTCAGGCCGTATTCCCCTTCCAGCACGGTTGAAACGGTGAGCACGCCGTGTTGATTGCGCAAAATGGCCGCGGCAATTCGCGTCAAAGCCAGGCCAACGGCGAACCAGGTGGCGCCCTTGTAATCAATGATGTGATAGGTGGAATGTTTCACTTCCTCCGCGACTTTGCGGCGCTGTGCCTGCCAGTCGTCGCATTTCAGACACAGATGGCAGAACTGTTCGATGGGCATGCCGGCCATGTTGGTCATGGACCAGGCGGCAAATTCACTGTCGCCGTGTTCACCCAGAATGGTGGCATGCACATTATGCACATCCACTCCGCAATGCTGGCTCAACAAATGACGGAAGCGCGCGCTGTCCAGCACGGTGCCGGAACCGATGATGCGTCCACGCGGCCAGCCGGACCGTTGGTGGGCGACATACGTCAGGATGTCCACCGGATTGCTTACGATCAAAACCACCGCCGGCGACTTCTGGAGCACGATTTCATCAATGATATCATGGATGATTTTGACATTGCGTTGAAGCAACGCCAGACGCGATTCGCCAGACCGCTGTTTGGCCCCGGCCGTAATCACAATCAGGTGGGCATCCGCATAATCCGCCGCTTGGGCTTCATGAATCTGGACGGAAGGGAAAAACGCCTGGCCATGAACCAGATCGAGGACCTGCCCCAGGGCCAGTTCATGGTTGGCATCGCGCAGGGCAATCTCATCGGCCAGACCGCTCTGGGCCAGCGCATAGGCAAAAGTGGACCCCACGGCGCCCGCGCCAACAATCACCACCTTTCTCGGTTTCCAAGGTTCATCATTCATTTTTGTTCCTCAGTTGGGGCACAGATTGTCTTTGGCGATGAAAACGTCAAGCATTTGCAAGGACCAAGAGGTAAAGTATAAAATAGAAAACATTTAAACGCAATTCACCAACAATATGAAATACACCTACGAAGAACTTGCCGGGATGATTGACCACTCGCTCCTGCATCCGACAATGACGGACCGGGAATTGGAGGACGGCTGCAAGCTGGCCGCGAAATACGGCGTGGCGTCGGTTTGTATCAAACCCTACGCCGTCAAGCACGCCGCGGAATTGCTCAAAGACACCGGCGTGTTCGTCGGCGCCGTCATCGGTTTCCCGCACGGCAACTCGACAACAGAAACGAAACGCTACGAGGCCGAGCTGGCCTGCAAAGACGGGGCTGTCGAAATCGACATGGTCATCAACATTGGCAAGGCTTTGAGCGGCGACTGGGACTATGTCGAACGCGACATCAAGGCTGTCTGCGACGAGGCGCACGCGCACGGTGCGAAGGTGAAGGTCATTTTCGAGAATGATTACCTGGGCAAGGGCGGTGCGGGATTGAGCGGCGATGATTTTAAAAAGAAGCTTTGCCAGTTGTGCGAGCGCGCCGGAGCCGATTGGGTTAAGACGAGCACCGGCTACGGTTTCGTGAAGCAGCCCGACGGCAGCTACAACTACAAGGGCGCCACGAAGCACGACCTTGCGCTCATGCGCGCAAGTGTTTCGGCGAAGGTGCAGGTCAAAGCCGCCGGCGGGGTTCGCGACCTCGGAGCGACCCGTTGTGGCGCCAGCGCCACTGCGGCGATACTGGACGAATACCGGAAGCGCGCCGAGCATAAATTCATGGTGAAGGAACTGAAACCCAGTTCCGCCAGACATTGAACCGGTAGCCGAATACCACGATATCTTTTGATCCAGAATCAATTCGTCACGTTGGCGACACGGCGGTATCGCCAGATTTTAAGGGGGAAGCGTGTCGCAGATACTTCCATCCCTGTTGTTAAATCCATTCCCGAATTCCCGCTTGCCCCGTCCATTTCCACGTCTAACCTGTCGTCGTGACTTGGTTTACTGACCGTCATTTTTTTTTGCTCGCCGTGGCGGTTTACGGCATGAGCACGGTTTACTCGGTTTTCCTGTGGCGAAAAGGGTTTCGCAAGGATGACCACGTGAATTATCTCCTGCTGCTCGTCGCGTTTGCGCTGCACACGGTCGCCATGTTCCAACGCGGCTTTTCCTTCAACCAATGTCCGGTCAACAATCTTTACGAGGCCACCACGTTCATCGCGTGGGCGCTCGTCGCCGCCTATCTTGTCGTCGGGTTGCTGCCGCGACTGCGCTTCCTCGGCGCGTTTGCATCGCCGGTGCTGTTCGCGATTGGTGTGTTCGCTCTGATGCCCGCGCTGGACCCGCCGCGGGGGCCGCAACCGGAATTTTCCGGCGCGCTGACCAGTTTGCACGCGGCGATGATCCTGCTTGCCTATGGCGCATTTGGGCTGGGCGCGGCGGCGGCGGGAATGTTTCTGACGCAACAGCATGATTTGAAATTCCACAAGCTCCGCGCCGTGCTGTCGCTGATGCCGCCGATTCAACGGTTGGAAATCATCGCCAGCCGGCTGGTGTTGGCCGGGCTGGTGCTTTTCACCATCGGTCTGGACGCCGGCGGGCGTCTGCCCCGGCCGGAGCACACGGCCTACTGGACGGACCCGAAGGTGGTCTGGTCCATTTTCATGTGGCTGGTTTACCTGGCGCTGCTGGTGTTGCGCCGGTTTTTCCGGCAATCGAGCCGCCGTTTTGCGATCGGCGTCATCGCCGCGTTCGCCTTCCTGCTCCTCACCTTTTGGGGCACGAACCTGCTCTCGACCCTCCATCATCCATGAGAACGAAGTGGCAAGTGACATGTAACACGTGGCATGAAACAGATTCGTGCTGCTGGCAGCATCTTGTCACTTGTCACCTGTCACCTGTCACCTGCTGCGCATGAACATCTTCGTCATCGGCTTGAGCCACCATTCGGCGCCCGTGGAACTGCGGGAACGGTTCGCCTTTGCCGAGGCGAAAATTCCCGAGGCGCTCAAATCGCTGCGCGAATCGGGGATCGCCGCCGAAGCCGTGATTCTCTCGACGTGCAACCGGGTGGAAATTTACGCCGCGACACCGCTCGAACCCGCCCGGGCGTTTGCTGAACTCAAAAAATATCTGGCAAGGTGGGGCGAGATTCTGTCGAGCCCAAATCAAAATACAACGAAGTCAGGGCTCGAGGGACTCTCGCCCCACCCAAATGGGCTGGGTGACACCCTTTACACATTGGCGGAGCCGCAAAGTTTGCACCATTTGTTCAAGGTCGCGTGCGGAATGGATTCGATGGTGCTCGGCGAGACTGAAATCCTCGGCCAGCTCAAACAGGCTTACGCACTGGCGCATCACCATGGCCACACCGGCGCCCGGCTGAACAAGGCGTTCCAGCGCGCGTTCCATGTGGCCAAACACATTCGCACGGAGACGAACATCCAGCGCGGCAGCGTGTCCGTGGCATCGGTCGCGGTGGAACTGGCGGAGAAAATTTTCAGTTCGCTCGGCGACCGCGAAGTGCTGGTCATCGGCGCCGGAGAAACGAGCGAGAAAACCGCCCGCGCTTTGCTTTCTCGCGGTGCGCGGAGCATCATCGTCGCCAACCGTTCCCACGACCGTGCGGTGGCGCTGGCCAAAGAGTTCGGCGGACGAGCCGTGCAGTTTGATGATTGGGCGGGGGAGTTTCAGAAGATTGACATCGCCATCAGCAGCACGTCTGCGCCGCATCACATTCTTGACCGCGCCAAACTTGAGCTGCTGATGAAGGCGCGCCAGCAACGTCCGCTGCTGCTCATTGACATCGCTGTGCCGAGGGACATTGACCCGGAAGTGAATTTTCTGGAGAACGTCTATCTCTACAACATTGACGACCTCCAGGCCATCGCTGACGACTACTTGAAACAGCGCAAAGAAGAAATTGCGCGGTGCGAGGCGATTATTGCCGAAAAAGTGAAGGGATTGCTTGAGACGCGGTCGCCAATGAGTTTGCTGATTGATTTCCCACCAGTACCATCCTTGAACAAATCATGAGACTGAATTTAACGCAGAGACGCGGAGATCGCGGAGAATCGCAAAGCAGATTTTCTCCGCGAACCTCAGCGTTCTTTGCGTCTCTGCGTTGAAACCATGGCTTCTGAACGACCAATCATAATTGCCACGCGCGGCAGCGCGCTGGCGCTGGCGCAAGCAAACATGATCGCCGCGCAATGCCGCGAAACGTTTCCCAAGCTGCGGTTCGAGCTGAAAATCATCAAGACCACCGGTGACAAATTGCAAAAGGCCTCGATGGCAAAGGTCGGCGAGAGTTTGCCGAAAGGTTTGTTCACCAAGGAACTCGAAGTCGCGCTCGTCAAAGGCCAGGCCGATCTCGCCGTTCACAGCTTGAAGGATTTGCCGACCGATCTGCCGGCTGGATTGGTTCTCGCTGCCACGCCCAAACGCGCCGATGTCCGCGATGTGCTGATTTACCGTGATGCCGGATTCATCAAGAAGCGTGCGGCGGACACAGCTTCCGCCGACTGGGTGCCGGGCCAGGACGCGTTGCGCGGCTTCAAACCAAACTTAAAGCTGAAGGATTTTCCGAAATACGCGACCATCGCCACCAGCAGCACGCGGCGCAAGGAACAATTGCTCGCGGCGCGGCCGGATTTGGAGATTGTCGAGATTCGCGGCAACATCACCACGCGGATGCAAAAAGTCGCCGAGCGCGGCGAATTGGACGCGACGGTGCTCGCGCTGGCCGGCCTGACGCGGCTCAACTTTCGTGTCACACCTGAAGGTAAACTCGAAGGCGATGCCGTGCCGGATGGTTTGCTGGCGACGGTCCTGGACGTGGACGTGATGCTGCCGTGCGTAGGGCAGGGGGCCATCGGCATTGAAATCCGCGCGGACGACGAGCGCATCGCGAAGATTTGCGAGCGGCTGAACCATTTCAACACCTTTCAGTGTGTGACGGCGGAGCGGGCATTTTTGCGTGCGATGGGCGGCGGCTGCCAGAGTCCGGTGGCCGCCTACGCCGAAATTGACTGCAGCCGGATGGAGATGCGCGCCGTATCATTCCGCGAAGGCCCGGCCAAACGCGCCGAAGGAAAACGTCCGATTGCCGAAGCGGCGGCGCTGGGTGAACAACTGGCGGCGGAGTTGAAATGAAGTGTGCCAACACGTGGAGTGCGAACTTTCAATAGCAATCCAGAACGAAACCAACGAGTAATGAATCTCAAATGGGCAACTGAACATGGAGGAAAGTTGTTAGGACGACATCCGTTTGAAGCTGTCAGACGAAAAAATGGACGACTTGCATCACCGCGAATGGTTGAACACGTTCAGCTACCATTTCGTAAGTGGGACGGTCGTATTGGTCCATGGAAAGAAAATTTTGGTAAAGGTCGTGGACAGGTTTATCCACTGTTGGGGAGCAACGTCCGCGAGATTTCCGTGGTGAACCGGATAGCAGTCTATTTTCCCAGTGCGGCGAGGATGGAATCCAGTTGTTTGCGTTCGATGTCGGTGGCGGTTCCGGCGACGATGTGTCCGGCGATGCTGCGTAAAATGTGAGCTTTGTCCGCCGGCAGTTTCGGCGACAATTCCATGATGAAATCGCGCGCGATGGCGGCAAAGGTATTCCCGTTGTAAAAGCAGAAGGGCGCAAGCCGGTGACATTTCAGGCAAACTTCGAGCGCCTCGGTCAGGGTGAGTTCTTTGGATTGGTTTTTCTGCCAAAGAGTTTTGGCGGGCAGATGTCCGTCGGAAGTGGGTTTGTGCAGGGCGTTCTTCTGCTTGCAAAGACCGCGATTGATTTCAGTGACAATTTCCCAGTCGAATGAGGCGAGCCAGGGTTTGACAAGGCGCGGCATGGGGAGTTGGCCGCTTCAATGAGCCGCGGATTTCCTTAACCCGGCTTTGATCCGTTGCAGCGTCTCGACGCCTTCGCTTCTGAGGTATCCCTTTCCTGTTCGAGCAAGGACAGGCTCGGCGGCAAAACGGTCCTGGATCCGGAGAGCATCCTTCATGATCCGTCTCAGCCGTTTGTGCTGAACTTCTGTCATGCTTCAAAGATAACCAATGAAACCCCCAATCGCAAATTGAAAATCCCTCTCTGCCTGGGAGCGCCGACGTCTCGTCGGCGAGTTGAGATGCTTGTCGTGACGCAGCAGGCCGGCGGGATGCCGGCGCTCCCAGGAATGGAAGAATGGTGCGTTGTTGGTATGTCGTTGAAACGAGGGTGAACCGGGCGCATTACCCGGAGCGCGGCTGTGTCTGAAAGACCAGCCGCAGCGGCCATGCAAGGAGTAACGTGTGGAAATTGAATCTCATACTAACTTGCAATCAATAGGCCACTAAAATAAGGTGGGGCCATTATGCGCCCCCGAACAGAACTTTCCGCCGCGCAGGTCGGCGCGATCCATCGCGCGATGCTGGCGGCTCCCGGCAA
>Ga0181538_10004794_pt1 | contig 12410 bp, 9 predicted proteins | sample PEATcosm2014_Bin_40_FD_119773 | JGI IMG/M metagenome (GOLD analysis project Ga0181538, IMG submission 119773) | Peatland microbial communities from MTU Mesocosm Facility, Houghton, MI, USA - PEATcosm2014_Bin23_30_metaG | ecosystem: Environmental > Terrestrial > Soil > Wetlands > Peat | place...
CGCTCCTCCTGCGCCAAGTCGTCAAGCAACTGGCGAATGCTCGCGTCCTGCGTGCGCGCCGCCACCTTCTCGTAAAACCGCTGCGTCTCGAGCTCCGATGCGCGCAACTGAGTCCGGATCTTGTCCAGATTGAGCGGCTGGAGCAGCCAGATTGGCTCGCGTTTTACGAACCCGCGAATGTCCTGCCGGCGGATGAGCGGAATGTGTTCGCCGAACTTCTGCCGGTAGAGTTCCAATAGCCTGCGGCGGTGGCGCGACTCATCGGCCCTCATTCCATCGAACACCGCTGCGGAGCCGGGGAATTTCTCCCGCAGCCCAACGGCGAGATCGGCGTAGACGCGCTCGTCCTCTTCTTCGAGGGAAATCGTCAGTGCCAGGATTTCCTTTTCGGAAAGGGTGCTGAAATCTCGCATGGGGGATACCTCCCGGTGGGATGGAGCGTAACACTGCAGCAGCCCCTTGAAAAACCCTAGTGCGTGTCATTCCGAGCGCAGCGAGGAATCTCTCTTCGGCGGAAAATTCAAAAGAAAGAGAGATTCCTCGTCGCTTCGCTCCTCGGAATGACAGGCTCGTGGGGTTTTTCGACCAGGTGCAAAAAAGAGGATTCGCGATCAGAGCGGCAACTGGCCGGTGAACGCGACGCGCGGCTTGCTCGGATCGCTGCGCCGCACGGCGCCAATCCGGTAGAACGGTTCACGCCGCCGCTTCAATTCGCCCTCGACTGCGCGTAGATTCTCCGGCGGCACGATGAGAATCATGCCGACACCCAGATTGAACGTGCGCAACAATTCCTCGCGATCGAGTTTTCCCACCGCCGCCAAATACTTGAAAATGGGCAACACCGGCCACGAGCCCAATTCGATCACGGCCTGCGTCCCGCGCGGCAGCACTCGCGGCAAATTCCCGGGGATTCCGCCGCCGGTGATGTGCGCCAAACCCGAGAGCTTCTCTTGCGCCATGATGCGCTTCAGCATCGGCCAATAACACCGGTGCGGCAGGAGAAGCTCCGCGCCGATCTTGTTTCCAATTTCCGCGACGTACGCGTGCGGATCGAGGCCAGCGACATCGAATACCAACTTCCGCGCCAGTGAATATCCGTTCGTGTGCAGTCCTGTAGAAGGCAATGCCAGGACATGGTCCTCCGCCTTCGGCAGCCGCGCGCGCTTCAACCGGCTGCGCTCCACGGCTCCGACAATGAAGCCGGCGAGATCGTATTCCCCGGGGGCGTACATGTCCGGCATTTCCGCCGTCTCGCCGCCGACCAGCGAGCATCCGGCCCGGTGACACGCGCCGCTGATTCCTTCCATGACTTGCTCGACGATATCGGGATCCATGCGGCCCAGCGCAAGGTAGTCGAGAAAAAAGAGCGGCTCCGCGCCGAGGGTGAGAATGTCGTTGACGCAGTGATTCACCAGATCCGCGCCGACAGTTTCGTGAATCCCCATCGCGCATGCGACTTTGAGTTTCGTGCCCACGCCGTCCGCGCTCGAAACCAGAACCGGCTCGCGCCAGCGCTTCTTATCGAGCGCGTACAGCGCGCCGAACGCGCCGATCCCGCCGATGACGCCGCGCCGCGACGTTCGCGACGCCAGCCGGCGAATGCGCCGCTTGGCTTCGTCGGCCAGGGAGATATTCACGCCTGCGTCCGTGTATCGCATTATTTACTCGGGCTCACTTCTTTAGACTTCGCGGGGTTCAAGCTGTTGTTGTGGCTGACTCTCGCTCGCCGCGACTTCGAGCTGGACCAAATCGGTCGGGTAGTTGCCCGTGTAGCACGAAGTGCAGAATCGGCCCTCGTTGTCGTTCACGGCGCGCCGCAAACTTTCGAGCGAAAGGTAGCCGACCGAATCCGCCCCAAGGAAGCGCCGGATCTCTTCGAGCATGAGCTCCTCGGGTGAAAGCTCACGCGGCAGCGCCTTCAATTCTTCGGCCGTCAGGCGCGGCCGGATGCGCGACGGCCCAGCCGCGATTAACTCTTCGCGGGTCGGCGTGTCCACGCCGTAGTAACACGGCGAAACGGTAGGCGGGCAACTGATGCGCATGTGCACTTCCACGGCTCCTGCTTCGCGCACCAGCCGGACGATCTTGCGGCTGGTTGTTCCACGCACAATGGAATCATCCACCAGGACCACGCGCTTGCCTTGCAGCAAATCTCTGACGGGATTTAACTTTAATTTTACGCCGAAGTCCCGGATCGCCTGCTCCGGCTCGATAAACGTGCGACCGACGTAATGATTGCGGATCAATCCCATTCGAAACGGCACGCCCGACTCGTGCGAGTAACCGATCGCCGCGGGTACGCCGGAATCCGGCACCGGTACGACGATATCGGCATCAGCGGGATACTCGCGCGCCAGCAGTCGCCCCAACTCCTCGCGGCTCCTATTCACCGGCCGCCCGAAGACCACGCTGTCCGGCCGCGAAAAATAGACGTGTTCGAAAATGCAGTATTGGTGGGGCTTCTCGGGTCCGAACCGCAACGATTCCACGCCTGCGCGCGAGATGCGCAGCATTTCCCCCGGCTCGACCTCGCGTTCGTACGTCGCGCCCACCAAATCGAACGCCGCCGTCTCCGACGCAACGAGCCACGCGTCGCCCAGGCGCCCGAGGCTCAACGGCCGGAATCCGCGCGGGTCGCGAATAGCCCAAAGCTCGTCGCGCGTCAGGAGGACAAGCGAATATGCGCCCTCGACCTGTCCCAGCGCGTCGGCCAGCGCGCCCGCGAGCGTGCGTGCCGTGCTGCGCGCCAGCAGATGCACGATCACTTCCGTGTCGCTCGAAGTTTGAAAGATCGAGCCGCGATGCTCGAGCCGCTTGCGGCAATCGAGCGCGTTTGTCAGGTTGCCGTTGTGGCCGAGCGCGAGCGTGCCGCGGTTGCAGTCAATCACAATGGGCTGCGCGTTCGTGAGCGTCTTGTCTCCCGCGGTGGAATAGCGCGTGTGTCCAACCGCCATCATCCCCGGCAGCTTCGCCAAGACCTGCGGCTGAAAAATGTCCTGCACCAGGCCCATGTCCTTGTGCGTGTAGAGTTGCTGGCCATCGCTCGAGACGATTCCGGCCGACTCCTGCCCGCGATGCTGGAGCGCGTACAACGAGAGATACGCCAACTTCGCCGCTTCGGAGTGGCCGTACACGCCGCAGACCGCGCAGTGGTCGTGGAAGTGATCGTCTTCGAGTTGAATCGGCATCTCTTTAGTTCGGCGTTGCGCCGCTCAATCCTGCAGAGCTCGCTCAAGCGCCTGCGACCATGATTCGCTCAAAGTTTGCACTGGCGCGCGCAAAACACTGCGTCCGTTACATTCGATTGCGAAGGCTCCGCGGCTCACGCGTCCGATCTCCGCGCCTCGAACTTCATATTCTCTCGCAAGGGCGAGAACCTCGGCAACTCGCGCGGGTGCCGCGCTGACAATCGCGCGCGCACCGCGTTCTCCGAAGCACGCGATCTCGGCCGGCTCCGCGCCGCCGAGTTTTGCTTCCGCAGAGAAACCATCGCTCGCAAAGCAACTTTCCGCGAGCGCGACGGCCAGACCGCCATCACTGATGTCGTGCGCCGAGGCGACGACTCCCGTCGCCGCAAGTTTTTCGAGCAAGCGAATCAGTCGCTTCTCGGCCGCGAGACCCACCGCGGGTGGCGCACCGGCCGCAATTCCATGAATCGTCTTCGCGTATTCGGACGAGCCAAATTCGCGCGCTTCTTCGCCCGCCGCAACGCCAGAATCGCCCCGCCCATCCAAGATCAGAATCGCATCGCCCTCAGCGCGAAAACCCATCCCCAGTGCGTGCGATGCGTCTTCGATGACGCCCAGCACGCCGAGAATCGGCGTTGGCTCGATGGATTTACCGAGCGTGTCGTTGTAGAAGCTGACGTTGCCGCCCGTGATGGGAATTTCGAGCGCGGTGCACGCTTCGGCGATCCCGTCAATTGCTTCGCTGAATTGCCACATCACCTCGGGCTTTTCCGGATTGCCGAAATTTAGACAATTCGTCGCGGCCATCGGACGCGCTCCCGTGCAGGCGACGTTGCGCGCCGCCTCGGCCACCGCCGCTTTCGCGCCCATCTTCGGATCTAGCTGCGTCCAGCGGCCGTTGCCATCGGTCGCGAGAGCCAGTCCGCGGCGCGTGCCTTTCAAACGCAACACGCCCGCGTCTCCGGCACCCGGACATTCGATCGTGTTTGTCCGCACCATGTGGTCGTACTGCTCGAAAATAAATCGCTTCGAGGCGATTGCCGGCGACGCGAGCAGCCGCAGCAAATTCTGCGTGAGATCGGCGCCTGCGGCAGAAAGAGGAACTGCGCGTGCTTCCGGCTGCGCGGCCGGGCGCGCGATGGGCCGCTGATACACGGGCCCTTGCTCGGCGAGCGGATGCGCCGGAATCTCCGCCACGATTTGCCCGTGCTGCAAGAGCCGGAGCATTCCGTCGTCCGTGACGCGCCCGATCTCTACCGCGTCCAGCCCCCATTTCGCGAAGACCTTCACGATTTCGTTTTCGCGGCCGCGCTCGGCTACGAGCAGCATGCGCTCCTGCGATTCGCTGAGCATCATTTCGTACGCGGTCATCCCGGTCTCGCGCTGCGGCACGCGATCGAGATTCATCTCGATGCCCAGTCCGCCGCGCGACGCCATCTCGCACGAGGAACTCGTCAGACCGGCCGCGCCCATGTCTTGAATCGCGACTATGGCGCCCGTGGCCATCGCTTCGAGACATGCCTCGAGCAGCAATTTTTCCAGGAATGGATCGCCCACTTGGACGTTGGGGCGCTTTTCTTCTGAGAGCTCATTGAATTCGGCCGAAGCGAGGAGCGACGCGCCGTGAATTCCATCACGTCCCGTCTTTGAGCCTACGTATAAAACCGGGTTGCCCACACCCTGCGCCCGCGCGAAAAACAGTTCTTCTTTTTTCGCGATCCCCAGCGCGAGCACGTTCACCAGCGGATTGCCTGAGTATCCCGCCTCGAACGCCACTTCGCCGCCGATCGTCGGCACGCCAAAGCAATTCCCGTAGAACGCGATTCCGCGCACCACGCCGTCGAGGACACGGCGATTGCGCGCGGCGGTAGCTTCGTCCACGCCGGCTTCCGCCGCCAGCGGCCCGAAGCGCAGGGAATCGAGCACGGCGATCGGGCGCGCGCCCATTGTGAAAATGTCGCGGAGGATTCCGCCCACGCCCGTCGCCGCACCTTGGAATGGCTCGACATAACTCGGGTGGTTGTGCGATTCCATCTTGAACGCCGCGACGAGTCCGTCGCCGATGTCCACCACGCCCGCATTTTCGCCCGGGCCTTGTACCACCTGCGGACCGCGCGTCGGCAGGCGCTTCAAATGCGCGCGGCTCGATTTGTAGGAGCAGTGCTCGCTCCACATCACGCTGAAGATGCCCAGCTCGGTGAAGTTCGGTTCGCGGCCCAGGATGGAAAGTATGCGCGCGTATTCTTCGGCGGTGAGCCCGTGCTCTGCCGCCAGCGCCGGTGTGACCTTTATCTCGGTTGCCAACATCGTGAGTTCGAGGAACCCCTGTAGACTTTCGTAAAATTCTCCGCCCGGAAAAACGAATTGAACAAATCCGCTATGCCGAAACGGCGCTGGCCTGCGTCAGATGGCCCGCCTTCGCCAGCGATTGCACCATCGAGCGCAACACCACGAGCCCGTCAGCCGAGCCAAGCTCCAATTCCGACGCGCGTTCGGGGTGCGGCATCAAGCCCATTACGTTTCGCTCGCGGCTGCAGATGCCCGCGATGTTCGCGAGCGAACCGTTGGGATTGCCCTCCGGCACGGCGCGCCCATCCGGCGTGACGTAGCGAAAGACGATCCGGTCATCGCGCTCAAGTTCTTCAAGCGTGGCCGCATCGCAAAAATAATTCCCCTCGCCGTGCGCGATCGGCATGCGCAACACCTCGCCCCGCGTCGCGCCGGAAGTAAACGGCGTAGCCGTCGTCTCGACGCGCAAGTGCACGTGGCGGCAGATAAAGCGCATCCCTTGATTGCGCATCAACGCGCCGGGCAACAATCCGGCCTCGCAAAGAATCTGGAAGCCGTTGCAGATGCCGAGCACAAGTCCGCCGCGCTCCGCAAAGCGTGCAATCCCGCGCATCACCGGAGAGAACCGCGCGATCGCGCCCGTGCGCAGGTAGTCGCCGTAGGAAAATCCGCCGGGTAAAATAATCCCGTCAAACCCGTCCAAATTTTCAGATTGGTGCCACAGAAATTCAACCGGTCGCCCGAGGACCGTGCCGAGGACGTGCCAAGCATCGTGGTCGCAATTCGATCCCGGAAACACCACGACGCCAAATTTCATGTCGCGCCCGCCCTCCGTGAGTACTCTGCATTGTAACACACAGCCCCGCTCGCCTGCCGCGACGCTCCCGCAGACGCTGCGGTCGTGCGTCGATCTCAGGTAGGGCGCTAATCAAGTACTGGCCTCAAGGCACTGCTGCGCTGGCCGCTCTCTGGCTTATACTCTCGCTATGACACGCCTGATTCTGGCTACCCTTGGGCTTTCAGTGATTCTACCTACTCCTGTTATCGCTCAGGTGAAAGTCACTGTTCCCGCACAGCGATACAATTTGCAAGAGGAGATTCCTGCCAAGGTTGAAAATTCGAGCGACGGTGCAATCACGTTCTGCGTTGAGTTCGGGCAGTCCTCCACGAAGGGAGGCGAGATTGAGAGCACCCCATCTCCCTTCTGGGTGCAGCGGAATAGTAGTGGCAAGTGGGCCACTCTCATGATTGGCCCCGATATAGGCAGCGATAGAACGGCCGTAGTCCTGGAAGCCGGTGAATCAAGGGAGTTCCCCTTCCGCTTGAACGATTCTGGAAGAATGCGACTCCGACTCAATTACTGGCGCGGGTCTATTCCGGACTTGGACTGCCGTGCGCCGCCGAAGGGGCTGAAGCAGTTGACTTCTGCCGTTTTCACAATCGAATAGTTTCAATAACCGATAGGAGCCCCCCATTGGATGGGCTTTTCTGAGACGCGCCCGTCGCGTTGACAAACTAATCCGCGGGCGGGAGAATTGTTTTCGCCTCGTTTGACCGCGCGCAGTGCCCAAGTGGCGGAACTGGCAGACGCACTAGATTCAGGTTCTAGCGTTCGCAAGGACGTGGGGGTTCGAATCCCTCCTTGGGCACCATTCGCTTCGCAGATTCCCCTGCAAACCATTGACGCGCCAATGGCAGCGCCTCGTGTCCGGAGCTCGCCCAGGCTTCCAACACTTGATTGGATTTGCGATGGTTAGGAAGTCTTTCGATTGAAGCGGCACACAGATTCTGTGGAGTACATCTTCCCGCAAGCCAGCGCCATCGTTTCATAGACTCGCTCGTACCGAAACGAAGGCTTGTGGTATGGCTTCTTCGCCTTGGTGTTTTGAACCGGCGCCGGCGCGGTTTCCAACTTGTGGTCTTTGTTTTCTTTCGGTTCTTCTTTCATTCGAGTCCCGCCTGTGTAAGTTTGACTGCGCACCCACCCGTGTCAGTCAGGACTGTATTGTTCGTGCAAGTTGCGTTCTCCTGCAGAGCATTGAAATAGACGCTGGCCGCTTGCGCGGAGGAACTGTCGTTGTCCACGACCATCCCGCTGGGGCCCAGGCCTTCCGTCACAAACGTGCCCCACGTCCACCCACCCGTTATGTTCACCGAGGCCATATTCGTCTGGGCGCTCTGATAGGCGGCAACGAAGAGCCAATCGACGGCTGTGGTCGCGTTGTAAAACTCAAAGAGAGGCGCCCATTCGGCGCCCGGCCCACCACCAGCATTTTCACTGTTCGCAGGGGCCCCCGACGTCATTACGCCGCCCGCGCCAAACGTGACGCCATAAATCGTGATGTCGCCGGTGGTTGTCGAGCCAGGCGAGCAAGGCTGGCTGACAGTACCGGTGACTCCTCCGACGTAAATCAGGGCGCCGGCCGTCGTAGGGCTCGTGTAGTAGGCATTGTTAAAGGAGGGCGCATGCATATTGCATTGGTTGCCCGCGCCGATCGGGACCGCCACAGAGGAACTCAGCGAGGTCGTGGCCTGAACGAGCACGCCGTTTGCGCCGCTATTCGCCGATCCACTCACGGCGTAAACAAATCCGTTCACACCATCAACGATAGGTGGGTCCACGATGGCGCCATATGTCTTGCTGGCGACGCCGTCGCCCACCACCACGGACTTAATGGTTCCCGTTTGGGAGATCGAATAAAGTTTCCCGTCCGAGCAGCCCACAAACACATTCATCGTCACAAAATCCAAGGTGGGAGCCGTCAGTTTTCCGCTGCACACGGAGATCCCGCCGCCCGATCCCCAGGTGGCATCGAGGCTCGGTGCGGGTTTCGTTGAGCTCGTGCAATCTGTGTTGTTGGACGTGCAGAAAACATCCTTGATTCGGTAGAGCGTCCCGAGGTCGTTACCGACGTAGGCCTTATCGTGGAGGTAGTCGATAAAAGGAGACGACAGCGTATCCGTTCCGGACGTCGATGCGCCGAGCAAAAGATCGGTTGCCGTTCCGCTGCCGATGACGGGCTGCGCGGAAACAAACGAATTGATCGTCAGGGGCGACAGAACGTTCTGGAGGTTGGTCGCGACGCCATTTCCGCTCTTCCAGGCAAGCACATGAAAATGCGCCGGGCTTCCCGCGGCAGATTCGACGAACGCAACTTTGCTCCCCGTAATCGGCCCGGCCGGGTTGGTGTAGTCGTAAGAAATCACGGGAGACGTTGGAACGGCACCGCCGCCACTGATTCCTTGAACGTTGTAGGACCACATTACCGTGGCGGCCGTTCCAATGTCGTTCGCCGTCGCCGTCCGATTGCAGATCCCGTTTGCCCCGGCGGTTCCGCTATACAGATTATTGAAGGCCACGAGGTTCGGCTGCGAGGACGAGCCCGTCGCATTCACGGGGAACACTACAAAGTCGTTCGCGCAACTCGGCGCCGCAGTTACGTCAAAATTAAATTTGGCCGGATACATTGCCGGCGCCGTTCCCCCGGTGCCGAGATTGATGCTCCAGTCTCGCCGTAAGTCGCGCTGAGATCGACCATGGTCTCGCGGATCGAATCCGCCGCCGAGCCAGCCCCTCCGGTGCCAAGTGAAGAAGGCGCGAGGATCCTCGGCGGCAGTTTGCATCGCTGCCATCGGGCCGAAGCGTGGATAGACCGTATGGCGGATGCTCCAGTCGTGAAACATAGGGACCCGCTGCGAGAGCGCCATTGCTTTTCGAGCTGGGATCGGGACTCCGAGAGCGGCTCCTATGGCCGCAACAACCAAAATGAAAAGGATGCGTGCCACCACTGAGCGCCCACCGTGCGGGCGCGCGTGAATTCTGCAATTCAATTCTTTTTTCATCTTCTCGTCGCTTCCAAATTTGCCGCCATCTAGACCGTGCAACGCAAATTTCTACGCCAGCTCGGCCACAATTTGGTGGCAAGCTAGCCGACTTGGGGCTTCCGATGGGGACTTTGGACCCGCGCATCCTACGCTTCTTCTTTCCTGGGCACAATGAGGTGCCCTCCGGGGTACTATCCTGATTTCCAAACACTCTTTCTCTCTATAGCGCAAACTATTTTTTGCTCTCGAATTGTTTCATTTCCCGCATTTCCGACACGAGGAAAACGCCGTACTACTCACGTCGGCCTCGCCGTTTCCCGATACCATGACGGAAGCGCTGAACGTCCCGCGTCTCCGGTGATAGGATGTCCGCACATTCGGCATTGTTCGCCTTCCCTGCACGGGAGGGGAGGACGCTCACTTGGCCATGAACCGGCGGGACTTGATGAAGCTTGGCGCGGGGGCGGCCCTGAGTTCGGTGGCCACGCGCGCCGTGGCTGCCGGGAAAACTTCCCAAGGCGGCACTACTCCCCCCATCGAGCAGTGGGGAACTTACGAGATTGCGCTCAGCGGCCCGGCGAGCGGCAATCCATATCTGGATACGAAGCTCGCGGCGCGATTTCGCCTGGAACATCGCAGCGTCGAAATCCCCGGCTTCTACGACGGCGAGGGCGCCTATCGCATCCGCTTCATGCCGGACACGATTGGAAATTGGTCATGGGAGACGGAAAGTAACACAACGGAATTAAGCGGACGGACGGGGGCATTCTCTTGTGTAGCGCCGCAGCCGGCAAACCACGGGCCCGTTGGGGTCGCGCACCAGTTTCATTTCCAGTATGCGGATGGCAGGCCATTCTTTCCCTTCGGCACAACCTGCTATTCGTGGGCCTTTCTTGGCGAGGCGGCCGAAAGCGCGACGCTCGACGCGCTGCGCACGGCGCCGTTCAATAAAGTTCGGATGTGCCTGCTCCCCAAACGCGCCGCGAGCATGGATCTTTTCGCGTACCCTTTTCCACGCGATGCCGCAGGAGTGAACGATTTCACCCGCTTCAACCCCGCTTACTTCCAACACATTGAAAGACGCGTTCGCGACCTGCTGCAGCTCGACATCGAAGCCGATCTCATCCTTTTTCATCCATATGACGCTTGGGGCTATGAAGCGATGCCGCTCGACGCCGCCGACCGCTATCTTCGTTACGCTATCGCGCGCTTCTCCGCGTATCGCAACGTCTGGTGGTCGCTCGCGAACGAATACGACCTCATCAAGACGCGCACTCCCGCCGATTGGGACCGTTTCTTCCATGTGGTGCAGGAATCCGATCCCCACTCACACCTGCGCTCGATCCATCACAGCCGGGTTCTCTACGATCACTCCAAAGCATGGGTCACGCACGCCAGCCTGCAAACATTTGCGTTTGAGAAGACCGCCGAGTGGCGCGCGGCGTGGCAGAAGCCGATCCTCTTTGACGAGATGCAGTACGAAGGAAATATCTCGTCGCGTTGGGGAAACCTCTCTCCCCAGGAAATGATGCGTAGATTTTGGATGGCGATAATTTCGGGCGCGTACGCTACGCACGGCGAAACTTACATTCCCACCGGCGGGGCACCCGTCTGGTCCGACGGCGGAACTCTGCACGGCTCGAGCGCCCCGCGCATTGCATTCTTGCGAAAACTGCTCGAGGATTCCACTGCCGTTGGTCTTAATGCGATTGACGACACTTACTACCTCTCCGCGAGTGTGCCGAATGAGCTTTATCTCTACTTCTTCGACTATCACCAACCCGCGGAGTATGAATTCCCGCTTCCCGACGCCATAAAGTTCAAAGCTGATTTGATCGACCCCTGGGAAATGACGATTGCTCCAATCCCCGGCACGTTCTCGGGCAAGAGCAAACTGCAGCTGCCGGGCAAGCCGTATCTCGCTTTCCGCTTTCAGAAAACATCTTAGGGTGACGCGGTTGCGGGCCCCCGTGCACCGGCGCGGAGCGTGATAAGATGGCGCGCTATGTCGCAGTCGCAGAAATTCATTGTCGGCTTGGTGCAGATGCGTTCGACGGCAGACGCCGCGGAGAATCTTGCACGCGCCATCGCGAAGATTCGCGAAGCGGCCGCTCGCGGCGCGCAAATCATCTGCCTTCCAGAGTTGTTTCGTTGGCAGTATTTCTGCCGCGAAGAAAATGCCGACCTCTTCCAATTGGCCGAGCCGATTCCCGGGCCCACCACCGACGCTCTGGCGGCAATCGCGCGCGAACTGAAAGTTTCTCTAGTCGTCTCTATTTTCGAGCGGCGCGCGGCGGGCGTCTATCACAATTCCGCCGCCGTGATTGACGCCGATGGCGCGATCCTCGGCCGTTATCGGAAGATGCACATTCCCGAAGACCCGCTCTACTACGAAAAATTTTATTTCACTCCAGGCGATCTTGGCTTCCCGAATTTCGATACGCGCTACGGCCGCATCGGTGTGCAAATCTGCTGGGACCAGTGGTATCCGGAGGGCGCGCGCCTGACGAGTCTGCGTGGCGCGCAGATCCTGTTTTATCCCACCAGCATCGGCTGGCATCCGCGCGAGAAGGCCGAATTCGGCGCGGCGCAGCATGATGCCTGGCGGACGATCCAGCGCGGCCACGCGATTGCCAATGGCGTATACATCGCCGTGGTGAATCGCGTCGGGTTCGAGGGCCCCGCCGACGCCGGGATCGAATTCTGGGGCCGCTCGTTTCTTGCCGATCCTTTTGGGCGCATCGTTGTGGAAGCGTCAGACTCCGATGAGGAAATTCTCATTGCCGAATGCGATCCCGCGCTCAGCGAAGAAACGCGGCGTAACTGGCCCTTCCTGCGCGACCGCCGCATCGACGCCTACCAGCCGATTCTCGAGCGCTGGCTGGGCGAATCTCAGTCCTAGAAAGCAATCCTCTTGCCCAATCACGCGACGCCTCACGCTCTCGGCTACCGCATGCCCGCCGAATGGGAAATCCACGAAGCGACGTGGATCGGCTGGCCGCACGAATTGACGGACTGGCCGGGAAAGTTCGCGCCGATCCCTTGGGTGTACGGCGAAATCGTGCGGCACCTCGCGCGCGTCGAACGCGTGCGCATTTTCGTCGAGAA
>Ga0181538_10004797_pt1 | contig 12407 bp, 6 predicted proteins | sample PEATcosm2014_Bin_40_FD_119773 | JGI IMG/M metagenome (GOLD analysis project Ga0181538, IMG submission 119773) | Peatland microbial communities from MTU Mesocosm Facility, Houghton, MI, USA - PEATcosm2014_Bin23_30_metaG | ecosystem: Environmental > Terrestrial > Soil > Wetlands > Peat | place...
CTCCTTGGTCGGCGGCATTCTGATACCAAGAGAGCGCCTGAGCATCATCTTTCGCTAAACCACCATGTCTCTTCTCGTACATCACGCCAAGATTGAACTGGGCGTCTACATCTCCTTGGTCGGCGGCTCTCCATAACCAATAAACCGCCTGGCCTTCGTCTTTTGCTAAGCCACCGAGCCCGTGCCAGAACATCAAGCCAAGATTGTACTGAGCCTCTGCATCACCTTGATGGGCGGCTTTCTGATACCAAGAGAGCGCCTGAGCATCATCTTTCGCTAAACCACCTTGTCCGTTCTCGTACATCACGCCAAGATTGAACTGGGCGTCTACATCTCCCCGGTCGGCGGCTTTGGCTTCATCTTTTGCATTGCCTATCCGGTTCTGGCGCATCATGCCAAGAATGTACTGAGCCGTGGCTTCGGTAGGATTCGATGCTTGGTTCGTCGCGGCGGACGAGGGTAGCAGGTTTCCAGATGCCTGAGACTCTATGCCGCTTACCGTTGAATCTTCAGGGGCGGAGGACGACATCTCAGGTGTTCTTGGTGCCGCGACAGCAGATTCATCCTCTTGGATGGCTGCGGCCTGACGGTTCTGCGTGGTACCACACTCCTGACAGAACTTTGCGAAATCTGGAATCTCAGCATTGCAAGAAATGCAATTGAGTGAAGCGGGAGCGGCCTTCGTCTGCGATGCACCGCAGTTCAAGCAGAACTTGGCTGGTGATGGAGTTGACACAAGACCTCTGAGGCGAACTTGCTCGCCGATCTGCCAGAATCATGAGCGTAAGAACACACGACAAACTGTGCTGTGTATCACACCCTCCTTAAGGTTCGGTACTTAAGTGGTAGCCCTAGCCACTGGATTCCGATCGATATGTTCGAAACTATGCTCTTGAATTGGCATTGTGAAAGTTGGTTCAGAGACCGGATACATTGAGAGCTAATTCTTGAGGATTTCTCAACCCGTGATTCCCACCCGTGATTGGTCCGTCGCACACGAATTTGGCCCTATTGTGACGGCCCCCTACGTCGTGTAAGTAGTTGTAGGTACTGGTTATTTACGCCCCGAAAAGGCCGGCGTCGGCGGTTCAATCCCGTCCCTGGCCACCATCTAAATCAATCACTTACGGAAAATTCAAAGCCCAACTGAAAAACCCTCTCACCCGTTCAGATCACGGAATTACCTGGCAGGGCACAAGCGATACCGCAATCTCCAACGGCACATCAAGCGGGATAACGAAGATCGTGGCCTCGCCTTCGCTAAGCGGCTCGGCACGCCAGTTTTCCATGGAATTCTCAAACTACGGAGGGGAACGCTACTCGACGGTGTTCGGAGACAACACTGAGGTTACTAACTTTCTTTACGACGGCTGGGTTTACTTGGCTCGGCCATCAAGCGCCATCGCCAACATTGAATTTGACGTGGACCAAGTGATGTCAAATGGGCAGACAATGATCTACGGATTCCAGTGCGACGGCTACAGCGGGACGTGGGACTATACGACGAACGAAGGAACCCCCGATGTCTGGTCGGACGTGTGGTTGAACTCGGCATCTCCGTGCAATCCGCGGAGCTGGAGCACCAACACATGGCATCACGTGCAGATCACCTACTCGCGCGATGAATATGGTTCAGTCACTTACCAATCAGTCTGGTTCGATGGAGTAGAGCAGGATTTAAACGCTTCGGTACCATCGGCCTTTGCCTTAGGTTGGGCACCGGTGCTTCTCACCAACTTCCAAATCGATGGGTATGGCGCCAGAGGTTCGTCCACAGCTTACTTGGATAAGCTGACCATTTCTTGCTGGTGAAGAATGCTGTGAATCAGCGGAGATTGGGGACAATCGCCGCTTGACTGCACTACTGGCAGGAGACCGGGTGGCATTGTCACACAACTTTTTTGCCAGGGCTGCATGAGCCTTCGATCTCTTCAAAATCACATTTCCACAGCTGACCTTACGTCGCGGGTTGGTAATAAGTGCTAGAGTTTGAGGGTTCTGCCGAACTTTTCATGTCTCTTCACGTTTGGCCGGAGCCGGAACGGCTTTTGAGATCGGCCGCTAGAACGAGAACAGCTTCCCTAAACAGCGATTGAGCAGAAATGGCAGCAAACAAAATAGGTAGATATCGCTAGGTTCGCATATGAGTGTTGTGTCAATTCCGGACGCGGTTGCGATCAATATCGCAAGCCAGTGCGATCGTGGAAAGGTTCGCGAGGAAAACCAGGACACTGTCGGTCACATCAGCGCTCGGCTCGGCGATCTGCTGGTTGTTGCGGAAGGGATCGGCATGAACGCGGGTGGCGGCCAAGCCTCGCGGTTGGCGGTGGATACTATCTCGTCTTGTGTTGAGAGCATGCCGGCGTCCTTCCCGCCGGAGATTGCGATTGAGGAAGCCGTATGCCGCGCGAATGCGGCGATCTTAAGAGAGGCTGTGGAGTCCGGTTGCCCGGATAGCCGAATGGGGACCGCGGTGGTTGTCGCGCTGTTGCGTACCGACGCCGATCATGGGCGCGCGCCTGTACAGGCGGTCATCTGCCGCGTGGGCGACGGCCGCGCATACCTGGTCCACGACCAGAAGCTCACGCTCCTCACCCGCGATCACACCGCTGAGCAGGATCTTCCCGACAACCATCAGTTCACGCCGCAAAAGATAGAGACCCACCCAGATAAGTCATTACTGACGCGGTACCTGGGATTGGAGCTCAAAGTGCGGGTGGAGATGCGCGAGGTGCCGCTCGAGGTCGGCGACACTCTGCTGCTTTGCTCCGACGGTCTTTGGCGCTACGTTCCGGACCAGGAGATTAAGCGCGAATTGGCCGATGGAACTCGCAGCGTGGAAGCGGCTTCACGAGCACTGCTGAATCTAGCCCTCAAAGCAGGTGGCCACGACAACGTAGCGATTGAGATCGCGCGCTTGACCCAAGGCAGTGTTGCGACGGTAACGGCTGCTTGCGCAGCCGAATCTCGATCCGAGGCACTGCCGGAGATCAAATCTGAGGGCGAGTTCGCACCCGCATCGGATAAATATCAGTCCGACTGGCCCAATGCACACGTAATGCTCGAGAGGGACAACTCCGTGACTGGGGTTCAGCCTCCAAAAACGGGGAACGTGTTTAGTTTTATCGGAGATCTCGGAAGACGTATTTCAGGCAAAGACTTCATTGCCGAGAAACCAGCAGCCGCAGAGCCAGCCGCGCCCTCGGTCTCGGGCGTTCAACGGACGGTCTCCTGGGCGACACCTGAGCCAATCGTCTACGGCACCGGGTTGAGTTCCGTCCAGCTCAACGCCACAGCTTCGGTCCAGGGAAAATTCCTCTACACCCCGGGCCCGGGCTACGTATTGTCGGCAGGGAGGCACGCGCTCTGGGTGACATTCTCAGCGGCCGGCTCGCCGGAAGATAACCCGGTGCTAGCCGAAGTCTCCATCTCTGTCTCGAAAGCTACTCCCTCCATCCAGTGGCCTACGCCTGCTGATGTGCCTACCGGCATCGCGCTTGGAGCCGCTCAGCTCAATGCCTCGGCCTCTGTCCCGGGCAAATTTGAGTACTCTCCAGCGGTCGGCGAGGTGCTCTCGTACGGAACGCACACTCTTTCGGTCACGTTCACTCCGAAGGACGAAGCCAACTACACCACGGCGCAAGCAACCGTTTCGGTTACTGCAACCAAGACCGTTCCGGAGATCGATTGGACTTCGCCAGAACCAATCCCCTATGGCACGCCTCTCGGCGCCGCCGAGCTCAACGCCTCGGCTTCGGTTCCGGGCACGTTTGAGTACTCCCCTGCGGCCGGTTTGGTGCTCTCGGCCGGCTCGCATACTCTGTCGGTGGCCTTCATTCCGAGTGATGGAACGAGCTACGCTACAGCGCGGGCGACCGTGCCGCTCGCAGTGACTCGGGGAACACCAGCCATCGTATGGCCCGCCCCCGAAAGAATCACTTATCGCACCGCATTGAGCGACACCCAGCTGAACGCAACCGCATCGGTGCCTGGAGCCTTCCAGTACAATCCCGGTCCGGGAGCGGTGCTCGCCGCGGGCGAACACATGCCGTCTGTCGTCTTCACGCCGTCGAATCTGTCAGATTACACTCTGGCACAGGCCGCCGTACACTTCAGCGTCGCCAAAGCAACTCCAGCCATCAGCTGGCCCGCGCCTGACCCGATCAATAGTGCCACTCCGCTCGGCTCGGCCCAGCTCAACGCCAGTGCTTCCGTCCCCGGAACTTTTGCCTATAGTCCGGCGGCGGGCCAAGCACTTGGGCCCGGAGTCCACACACTTTCAGTAAGATTCACTCCTGCCGATAGCCTGAATTACACAGTGGCACAGGCTAAAGTATCGCTAATGGTAACCGAAATCATGCCCGCAGTGATTTCTTGGCCAAGCCCTTCCTTGATTTCTTATGGAACGGCTCTCGGCGATGAGCAGTTGAGTGCTAGCTCCCCGGTGCCTGGATCGTTTCTATACACTCCGGCGGCCGGCGACGTGTTGCCGCCTGGCGAGCACAAGCTCTCAGTCATCTTCACTCCGGCAGATCAAGAGAAGTACGCGACGGTGAAGGCCGCCGTGAGGCTCATCGTTGAGGGGCTGCCAAATGTTACCCCGCTGCTCAGGACATCTTCGCAGACACCGCCTGCTTCGGGCGTTGCTGCTCAGTCTGCCGCGGCCGGTGCCGCGGAACGAGGGGTTGTAAGAAAGGACGATCAGCCTGCACAAGAGCTTCAACGTGAAACTCGCACTTACAAAGGTGCCATCTACGAGAAGGGAGGCGACGGCCTATGGCATCTCCAGCGAAAATAGCAGAGGTCTTACCCGATACACTTCCTGAAGATTTCGGCGAATGGGACGACGAAGATTATCCTTCGAAACCGGCCGCAGCGATGACCGAGGCCAATGAAATTCTCCCCCACTTCTTACGGCCCAAGATGGCGGAGCAGAAGCCAGCCGAGAAGAAGCGGCTGATCATTGCGGGCACGAGCGCCGTTCTGGTGGTGGCTCTTGCTGCAGCCGTGATCCCGGTGTTGGGTCACAGAACGGCGTCGTCGGTGAAGCCTGTTACCACTCCCGAACCCACGGTGACCGTGAATCACCAGCCGGAAGACGCGACTCTCAAGCCGACCCTTTCGACGCCGACAGTGCCGGCACCCACCGAGCCCGCTGCGGCAGTGAGGGACGCGCAGCATAGCTTAGGCGCAGAGTCCACGTCAGACCGGGAGAACGCGGGCCCCTCGCGGGCACAGGCGCAAATCATGAACGATCAGCTGAACGCGCCGGCTCGAATTCACGTGGCAGCGACTCCCGCAGAGCAGGCTCCTCCGCCATCGGGCGGCTTTGCCGCAGCCGATATGTATGGATCAGGCAATAACAGCGCGATCCGCAGTGTCTTCAACAGCGCGAGCCAGCCCGTCGTGGGGGCCGCATCTCCCGAGGTCATCAACGTTTCGTCCGGTATTACATCTGGTTTGCTGATTCTGAAGAGACCACCCGTTTATCCGTCGATCGCCAGGGCAGCCCGAGTCTCTGGCACCGTGGTGCTGGCAGCCACCATCTCCAAGACCGGAACGATCAAGAATCTGCAGGTCGTGAGCGGACCGGAGATGTTGCGGGAGTCTGCTGTCGATGCGGTGCGGGCCTGGCGCTACAAGCCTTATAAGCTCGACAACCGGCCGACGGAGGTCGATACGACGATCAATGTGACGTTCTCGCTCGACAATTAAAAGACCCATTGCCGAACGGTCCTGTTAGCCGCTGCGTCGCCGATTTCGAGATTGAAGTGGAAACGCTCTTGTGTTCCCGACCGGCCTTTGCCTCCTGCCGTCCCCATATCCGTGTGGCCAAGATCGGAGTTGGGTATTTGAATGCAAGTCATCGTTTATGTGCCCGACGAGATCGTGGACCCGCTAGAGGAAAAACTTGCAGCTGAACCCGACGGCGCCCTAGAAGCCGTGGCCCTCGACGCCATACTCAAGTTCCTGCACGTGCTTGCAGCGATGCCCAGTCTACGCTAGGCCCCGCTCCCGCCAGGTCACCGCGCCACCCCACGCAACTGCAAACCCGGTGCGCTCCCCATGATGTCCAGAGCGGCAGACGAGCTCCGCCGCCCGCGCGTAACGCGCGGCGAAACCTCCAGCCCCATGAAACGCATCACAATTATTACGACGCGGGGGCCTGGTTGCGGGCGGGCCCAATATTTTCTTTCCCGCGCCCCCGCGCCGCTACCCAACCCGTCTGGAATCATCCGATCCCTGCGCAGCGAGACCCGCGTCCAATTCAGCCCTCTATTCCGCAACCCCGCGTCTCCGATGCCAAATCGAACAGTCAGGAAGGGGATCTGCTCGTGGCGGACGGATTGCGAAAGGGGCCTGCACCCGAAACAAATTAAACGGCTAGTGCTTTCTCTTATCGAGGTACATGCCGATTCTCAATCGCTCGAATTGCTTGTTCAGCGCCTTGCCGTAGACTTCTTCCGTCTGGTCAACGAACTTATCGCCAAAGCTTTCCGCGTTGGACATTCTCGAGAAAGCGATGATTTCACCGGTTTTGGCATCGGCCATGGTGAGGATGAGAGTGGCGTAGGAGGTGTTGCCGCTGCCGCCGACGATCATTCCCATGGCCTTTTTTCCACCCGATGTCACCTGGCCCTCGCCCTCGACAAAGACGAGCACGTCCGCCTTGGCCGAGCATGGCAACAACGCCGCGTCATCGCCGATCGTGTAGCGTGATTTTCCGATGTCTTTCGGCCTTTTATTCAGCGTTTTTGTAATCTCGCCATATTTCTGATTCAACTGAAGAATGACTTGCTGGATTTCGTCGTCGGAGGCCCCACTTGCCAGTGGATCGCTGGCCTGGAAAATCTGAACTCCGGCAGTCTTCAGGTGCGCCTCCACCATGTTCTGAAGAGTTGTGGTCCAGGTTTCCGATTCCTTAGACATGCCCTCACCGCCCTTCATGGTCGCCCTCGAGAGCTTGCCTTCGACGGGCATCATGCAAGCGGTGCGGATGAGGAACTCGCCTGAGGTGACCTTTTGATTCTCGTAGGACCACGATGGCGTAGTTGCGGAAGCGCAGGAAGCGAAGAAAACTGCGGAGATCAATGCGGCTAGAACGCGAACTTTCAATTGCATAACACCTTCCTCAAGTTTGTGGGCTTTGAAGACTTGCGGGCGCGATCGCCGCCCCGCTCTGGTTATTGTGCGTGACCTTGCGATCCAGCCAACTTCTGCACCCCTGCAAGGCGGCGCTGGATGCGAAGGTGATCCATGCTGGTTCCGGATTCCATCTGCAGGTAGGTCTGGTACTCGATTGCGGCCTCGTTGTACTTGCCTTCCTGTTCAAAAAGGAAACCAAGCCCGCTGTGGGCAGCGGCGTAGCTGGGATTGCTTTGGATGACGCTCTTATAGAGCTGCTCCGCCAGGACTTCGTTATCGTGAAGTGCGGCCTGTCCTTCAGGTTTTTCGCGAAGCTTATTCTGCTCCTCCTCCGGGGTCATGGAAAAGTACTCTTTGCGGTGTTCCGATTGCCCATGGTGGGTGCGCTCCTCATCGGTAGGGGCGGTGGTCTTGGCTCCTAATGCGCGATATGAGTCGGCGAGCAGCACCTTGTACTTCGGGTTGTCAGGAAACGTCGCAGACAGCCTTGTCGCCCGTTCAACTGCCGTCCGTTCGCGGCGGCTACTCAGGTCAGCCCCGATTTCGTAACAGATGGCCGCAGAGACATTGTCAAGGTATGTCTTCGGGTCTCCAGTTACATGCGCGCCGGCCTTGTGCGCAGAGGCGAACTGCATGGCAAATTCGCGGCGTTCGCTAAGTTTGGGGTGATCGCGGTAGAAGCCCTGGATGGGCTCGTACTCAAGACTGCTGTCATGGTCGAGCAACTCGAAGGAGCGCGCCATGGCGCTGGGGTCGTAAGAAGCGGCGGTCATCGCCGCAATGCCGTCGCTGTCAGCCTGGCGCTCCATATCACGGGAGTATCCGTAAATGGTGGCAACAATAACATCGCTGCCGATCATTGCGGCCAGCTGCACAGAGGCGCCGAAAATTTGGACACTTTGCGACAAATCGCCCCCCACGGGCGCAGCCGCGGCAGCAATTTCCAGGATGTTTATCGTGAGCGCTTTTTTGCGAACGCTGCGGTTTTCGAGATACGTGTGACGCTCAAAGACGTGCGAGGTTTCGTGGCCCAATACGCCGGCAAGTTGTGCTTCATTTTCGAGAAGCGCCAATAGGCCGGTGGTCACATAGATGCTCCCGTTCGGAAGCGCGAAGGCGTTCACCATCGGATCGCGCAGAGCTCTGAAACGAAATGTGACGTTCTCAGGGACGGGGCGATTTGCTAGAACGCGCTTGCCGACCGAATCGAGAAAGGCCTGCAGGGCCGGATCGTGCATGACAAGGCCCTTTTTTTCGTACAGCGCGTCGACGGCGTTGGCCTCGTCGAAGAGGTCGTTGTCGATCTTCGTGAATGCAAATTCCTGGCCGGGACCGCTCGGGACCTGCACCGAATCGGCGCTGGGAGGGGCGGCAGTGCTGATTGAGGGCGCCTGTTGTGCAAATAAAAAAGAGCAGCAGCCAAGAAAGAGAAATGTTAAAAGGTACTTGAACACAGGACTTCTCCTAGAATTTCATGTCGACATTGTAGAGCCCCGGGATGCTGACGCAATCATCCTGTCGGCCGGTGGTTTATGCAAGCAATCCAATCTACTTGAGCCGAGATCCCCTTTTTCCCGCCCCGCTTTCATGGAATTCCTTCGCTCCTGAGATAGATTGCAAGAGCAAAAGAACATTTGCCCGGAGAAAGCCAGCGCACTTTTCCGAATTCCAATTCTCTCCAGCTGCGGTTTCCGCTACTGGACCGTGAGGCTAACTTGGCCCGAGCTTGTTACCTGTTGGGTCTGAGTACCACCACCACCGCCGCCGCCCCCTCCTCCGCCACCGCCACTCCCACCCCCGCCGCAGCCAACGTTGAAGGCAACCGAAGCCAGCAGAATCAGCACAACACATGCGGTAATCCAGATACCCTGCCGTGCCAGTTTTTTCCGCAGAATTATGAGCGGAAGCAGAAGAATCGGAAGCAGAATGAACGCAGCCGCGACGGTCACAGTCTCAGTGAAAACCACGGTGATCTGATACGTCCCCGTCGGCGTTGCTGCCGACGTTGCGATTGTTAGGGCATTGGTTGAAGAGGAATAGCTGCACGTTGCACCTGCAGGTAGATTCAGGCATGTTACCGAGGCACTGGTTACATCCGAGGGCAGAGTCACCGGATAAGTAGCCGATGAGCCGGCTTTCACTGTCGCAGTCGTCGATGTAAATGTGGGTCCGGTTGTCGATCCAGACGCGGAATCGACCTCGAACTGGAATGAAGCGGATGTGCCACCGCCGGGCGCTGGGGTTAGTACCGTAATTGCGACTGTGATTCCGCCAGTCGTGATGTCAGCTGCTGGGACTTGTGCCGTAAGTTGGGTCGCACTCACGTAAGTCGTGGCGAGCGCGGAAGTGCCCCAGTACACCGTTGATCCTGCCGTGAATCCCGATCCGTTGACCGTGATCGTGAAGGCCGCTCCGCCTGCATTGGTAAACGCCGGCGACGTGCCACTGATAACCGGTGTGGGACTGGTTGAAAGGTTGATTGTGTAGGCAGCAGTTGCCACAGCGCTCGTGGTGTATCCACTGGCCGTAGCGATAGCCTCAATCGTTTCAGACGAAGAAACATAAACTGGCCCGACGTACATCGTCGAACTCGTGGTTGGGGTGCTTCCGTTGGTGGTGTAGTAGAACGTCGCCCCGGCCGTCGCATCGGTGAAGGTGACGAACTGCGCTGAGGTGTATGCTCCGGCGACGGGTGAGAATGCCGGTGTCGCCGCCACCGACGTCGCGACGGCAGCAATACCCTGAAGATCGCCAATGCTCCCCCCTCCGACCGAAGCATTCGATGCGGTTTGAGGATTAATCTTCAATAAGCCCTCGCTGAAGTTTGTCGCATAAATATTTCCATCGGGAGCGTAAGCTATGTCTCCTATGTTGTAAGGACCGAGATCTCCAATATCACTTACTATTGCCCCGTTTGCGGGATTAAGTGTGAGCAGCTGCTGGTCAAACGACGAGCCGCCGCCTTCACTCGTTTCCTCCACACCGTAGAGCACTCCTCCCGGCGAAAAGGCCATCGCTTGCAAGAAATAACCTGAGGTCGGCGACACCGTTCCGACGGGCGTAAACTGACCCGTCGCGGTGTTGATCGTTCCGAGAGTGGTTCCAGACAGGCCGTAAAGCGTACCTTGAGGCGAAGCGGCGATCGCCGAAACGCTTTGTGACAATGTCACCTGGCCCGAGAGGTTTCCGGAATTTGGATCAATGGCGTAAAGGGTGTTTTCGGAGTCTGAACTTACAAGGCCGGTGCCATAGAGGACGTTGTTGACCGGATCGGCGGTCAGCCAAATCACGGCTATGGCTTGTCCGGATTGTCCGACCAGCTGTTGCGAGCCGGTTGCAGGATTAACAGTGATGAGTGAATTGGGGTACTCGGAAGAGCTGCCGACGTTGCCTACCGTCGAATAAAGAACGAACCCCTGAAACCCGGATGAATTGATGGAGTAAGCGCCGGTTGCTACGGCGCTGTTTGTATATCCGCTTGCCGTGGCGATGGCCTCAAGAGTTTCCGAGGACGAGATAGTGATCGCTCCGCTGTAGACTGTCGAACTGGTCGTTGGCGTCGTCCCGTTGGTGGTGTAATAGATGGTCGCCCCGGGTGTTGTGTCAGAGATCGTCACTGATTGCGCGGCGGTGTATGTTCCGGCGACGGGTGAGAAGGTTGGCGTCGCTGCCTGAGCCGGAAGGTTGATCGTGTAGGCCGCGGTTGCCACCGCACTAATCGAATAACCGCTTGCTATCGCAATCGCTTCGAGCGTCTCTGACGCGGACACTGTGATCGGTCCTGAGTAAACGGTCGAAATGCCTGTCGGAGTCGTCCCATTGGTGGTGTAGTAGATCGTCGCGCCGGGTGTCGTATCGCTGATCGTAACCGATTGCGCAGAGGTGTAACTGCCTGACGCCAAACTAAGAGTTGGTGTGGCTGCTGGGGTTTGTGCCACTGCTGTCCCGTTCACGATAAATGTAGGGGCGACATACGTGATGGCGCCAATCACGCCGCTCTCGAATGTCCAGGGTCCGGCGAGAGAACTGCTATACCAATCCCCGTTCGCGACGCTGCCCGCATTGGTGAGATACGTGCCATCCGAAACAAACCATCCAGGGACTTCCTGGGTCGATGTGGCGTCCTTACTTCCGACCAGGTAGTACGTGCCGGCCGGAAGCGTTTCATTCACGGTTATCGCTTCTGTATTCGATCCTGAGTTAGGCGCGGTTATGACCGCCTCGGCGAAAGTCGTTATGGATCCTGTCAATGAATTCTGAAGTGAAAAATCGTAGATGCCACTCCCCAGGACTACGACGTCGATCGTCGTGACATTAGCACCGGTTGAGAGCGCGAATTCCGCGGCCAGGTCCGTTCCGAACATTCCGTAGTAGGAGCCGGTGGAATTCGGCGCCGCCACCAGAGTCGCCTCTGTAGACGAAGTGATGGTGTATGTCGCGGTTGCCGCAGTGCTGTTCGAGTAGCCGCTGGCAACCGCAATCGCTTCCAAAGTTTCCGTGGAGGATACGGTGATGGGACCGCTATACACCGTCGAACTCGTCGTCGGAGTGGTTCCGTTGGTGGTGTAGTAGATCGTCGCGCCGGATGTGGCATCGGAGATCGTCACTGATTGAGCGGCGGTGTAGGTCCCAGCGACGGGCGAGAAGGTTGGGGTGGCCGCCTGAGCCGTCATGTTGATGGTGTAGGAAGCGGTCGCCACCGCGCTCGTCGAATAGCCGCTAGCCGTCGCGATGGCCTCAATCGTTTCTGACGACGATACAGCAATTGCGCCGCTGTACGCCGTCGAACTCGTGGTCGGTGTCGTTCCGTTGGTGGTGTAGTAGATCGTAGCACCCGATGTGGCGTCTGAGATCGTTACCGATTGCGCGGCAGTGTAGGTTCCGGCGACGGGTGAGAATGTCGGCGTTGCCACCTGGGTCGCAAGGTTGATTGTGTAGGTCGCGATGGCCACGGCGCTGTTGGAATAGCCGGTCGCGGTGGCGATCGCCTCAATCGTTTCTGTCGACGAGACAGTGATCGCACCTGTGTACTTGGTGGACGACGTGGTTGGAGTGGTTCCGTTGGTGGTGTAGTAGATGACCGCTCCCGGCGTCGTGTCGGAGATTGTCACTGTCTGTGCTGAAGTGTAGGTTCCGGCCGCAACGCTGAAAGTTGGAGTCGCTGCTTGAGACTGGCTGGTATTGCCGTTTCCGCCGGCAATCAAAACCATGCCGTTGGACAGCAGTGTGGCTGTGAAATCGGCGCGGGCTGTGGTCATGGA
>Ga0181538_10004799_pt1 | contig 12404 bp, 14 predicted proteins | sample PEATcosm2014_Bin_40_FD_119773 | JGI IMG/M metagenome (GOLD analysis project Ga0181538, IMG submission 119773) | Peatland microbial communities from MTU Mesocosm Facility, Houghton, MI, USA - PEATcosm2014_Bin23_30_metaG | ecosystem: Environmental > Terrestrial > Soil > Wetlands > Peat | place...
ACACTGCTAGACCGTGTGCTAGAGCTTGAATGGCCGCGCGCGCGCTCCCCTTTGAGAAGGGGACTGAAACCCACCCACACCGGCAGGGTCATCAGAAAGGCGTCCAGCCGCGCGCGCGCTCCCCTTTGAGAAGGGGACTGAAACGCCAAGCCGAAAGACGGGGATTCGTTGGCCGGCCGCCCGCGCGCGCGCTCCCCTTTGAGAAGGGGACTGAAACACAGAACGGACACTCGAGGTACGCGTTGACTTGCGACCGCGCGCGCGCTCCCCTTTGAGAAGGGGACTGAAACCTTCAGGGAACTCGCAGGCGTACTAGTAGTCGATCACCCCGCGCGCGCTCCCCTTTGAGAAGGGGACTGAAACACAAACCGAACACCCGCGCAGATCATAGCGGAAATTCCGCGCGCGCGCTCCCCTTTGAGAAGGGGACTGAAACGACCATGCCTGTAGCGTTATGCGTCGGTGCGGTTGACCGCGCGCGCGCTCCCCTTTGAGAAGGGGACTGAAACCATAAAGGCTACTGGCTAGACGGTAAGCGGCTACCCCGCGCGCGCGCTCCCCTTTGAGAAGGGGACTGAAACGGTGTGGCGCGGCGATCTGCGCCCGGCGCTCGCGGCGGCCAGTGTTTGTTGGCTGACGGATAACCAGATAGTGCTCACCCCAACAGCCTGGCCGCCGGCTTGGCGAAATACGTCAGGATGATCTGCGCGCCGGCGCGCCGGATCGAGGTCAGGCTTTCCAGCATGGCGCGGTCGTGATCGATCCAGCCGTTGCGGGCGGCGGCTTCGATCATGGAAAACTCGCCGCTCACCTGATAGGCGGCGATGGGCACGTCGAAACGGCGGCGGGCTTCGTGGATCAGGTCGAGGTAGGGCATGGCAGGCTTGATCATGATTATATCGGCGCCCTCCTCCAGATCCAGTTCGATTTCGCGCATGGCTTCGCGCCCGTTGGCGGGGTCCATCTGGTAGCTGCGCCGGTCGCCGAACTGGGGCGCGGATTCGGCGGCCTCGCGAAACGGTCCGTAGAACACCGAGGCGAACTTGGCGGCGTAGGACAGGATCGGAACGTTGGAAAAGCCGTTGGCGTCCAACTCGCGGCGGATGGCGGCCACGCGCCCATCCATCATGTCCGAGGGGGCCACGATATCGGCGCCGGCGCGCGCGTGCGAAACCGCCGAGGCTGCCAGCCATGCGAGCGTCTGGTCGTTATCCACCTCGCCGTTGACGATCTTGCCGCAGTGCCCGTGGCTGGTGTATTCGCAATTGCAGACGTCGGTCACGATCAGCAGGCCGGGGTCCTGATGACGGATGGCGCGGATGGCGCGCTGCACGATGCCGTCGTCGGCATAAGCCCCGGAGGCCATTTCGTCCTTGCTTTCCGGCAGGCCGAACAGGATCACGCCGCCGATACCGAGCGCCCGCACCTCGGCGCACTCCCGTACGATTTCGTCCACGGAGAGCTGGAAATTGCCGGGCATGGCCCCGATTTCGCGGCGAACTCCCTCACCGGGGCAGGCAAACAGGGGCAGGATGAACTCGGCCGGATCCAGGCGGGTTTCCCGCACGAGGCTGCGGATCGGCTCGCTGGCGCGCAACCGGCGCATGCGGTGTATGGGGAACGGCATCCCCTAAATTGTAGCTCAGGACGCCCGAAAAGCCCTCCGGACACGCCAATCGCGTTAAGATTCCAAAAAATAAACGCAAAGCCCCTTGACAAGGGCCGCCGCTTCATTAGAATAAATCCTAAGTCTTGCTATATGCAGCAGCATCCTTGCGAGCACAACCGTACCGAGATCATCGCCAGGCGCGATGGCGTGGAATACCTGGAATGCCTAGATTGCCGCCAGATCTTCGAAGCCGAAGACCTCGAACCCGTCACAGTTGAAGAAGAGGACGAGTAGCGCCGGGGATGCGTCCCCAGCCCGCTTAGTGTGCCCAGTCGGCTGACTGGGGCGCTCGGCGGCTTCACCCCCTGTTTGGGGGCATCGACCAGCGGAGACCGCCGCCTGGAGGCGTCGAGGCGCCGCCCGAAACACGGGTTGCGGTAGCGGCCTGGACAACCGCGAGATGCACAGGAACCTCCGCGATGTTACGGGACCAGTTCAAGCGCGCGTGTGAGGCGTGGCCCGACGCGGATTACGCCGAAGTCGCGCCGATCGGTGGTCAGGACCCGATAGACCTGGCGGCGTTCCGCTATAGCGGCCACCATCCCATCGGCCAATCCCAAACGGAGGTTCTTGAATCTGGCATCGAGTTCCAGAGCGCGAGCGATGTCGGAAGGGGTAGGCAACTCATATTCGTAGCGCGTCCCTGGGTCGAAAATCTCGGCGACCAGCTTGCGCATCGCGGCCCGGTTCTCCCGAAGAAAGTAGTCGACCTCCGCAAGGACAAGCGCCGGTACGATGACGAGTCTTGCGGAGGTCAGGACCGCTTCATATTCCGGGAAACTGGGCTCGCCGGCCGCCGTGCGGGCGAGGGCTCGGAGCAGCCCGCCGGTGTCGGCAACGATTGGGGGAATCACCCCTCAAGATCCCGGAACAGTTCGGATTCGTCTCCCAGCTTCGTGTCCGTGGATTCAAACAGACGCGTTGAGGGCGGACACCGGCGCGAATAGTACCGCGAGGCCGCGACGCGCAGACCCTTCCGAATCAGTTCAGAGGCGGAATGTCCCGCCGCGCGGGCGCGCTTCAATGCCCGCACATCCTCTTCATCGAGACGGACCGTGGTGGAGATGAGCCGCGCCATACATTTACCATACAAGGGACGACCCGGGAAAGCAATCGGCTCCTGGGACGATTAGGCCGCCCTGCATTTCGAGCTGCAGACTGACAACCATTCGCAATCGTCCCATTTAGATCCAATAATTTGGGCTTTGATAGTCCGAACGAAAAGGGACAGGCATCCGGAGGGAGCGTGAGCCAGACAGTGCGGCTCTAACCTAACACGTAGCGCGTCGTTGTCCCCGCCGGACCATCAACCCACAGATGCCTGCGGAGTTCCGTCGCGACTTTGGAAGATCGGCGATGTGTTGCCGGAATCCGCCTTCCTCTATCAGTTTAAGCCTGGCTTTTCGACCCCAAACCTTCCGGTTTGACGCCAGACCGCAGCGGTCTGTGCGTCCGCGCGCGCGGAAATCGCACTCTTCCAAGACAACAGGAGTCGCGTTTTGTCGTCGCCGCCGCGCCATCGCGACATCGCGATGTAAAGTAGAAGAAGGCTGAGCCGATATGAAGACCTACAGTTTCAAAGTGGTAGTGGAGCCGGATGACGATCGCTGGCATGCGTACTGTCCCGCGCTGGCGCGGTATGGCGCTTCCACGTGGGGCAACACGGAGGAAGAGGCCTTCAAGCATATCCACGAAGTCGTGCGGATGATCATCGCGGAACTCACCGAGGACGGTATCGCCGTTCCGGAAGGCCCGCGCGAAGACGTCGAGGTGCTGCCAGACACTCGGGTTGCGGTAACCGTCTGACATGGCGATTAGGTACGGCCGCCTTCGCTCAGTGACAGCCCGGGATATCATTCGCGCCCTAGGGCAGGACGGCTTTTTCTTCCGGTGGCAAGAGGGCAGCCACCAGCGCTATCAGCATCCGGATGGCCGCCGGGTGACGGTCACCTTCCATAAATCCTCCGATACGTTCCCGCCAAAGACTCTGAAGTCGATGCTTGTCCAGGTCTGCTGGACCGAGGACGATCTGATACGCCTGGGGCTGATGAAGAAATAATCGCGATGCGGAGGACACCATGGTAGAGAAACGAGGGCCGCAGCCCCAACCCGAGCAAGGCGGGCCTCCGAACAAATGGCTGCGTGCCCTACCCATCTCGGCGCGCGCCGGTGAAGTATTCGCCGACCGCGACAAGGGCGACTCGATCTGTTGATGGAACAGTCCTTCCTCGCCACAACCCCGCGGTAAAGTATAAGAATGATGCTGCGCGTGGCCCGATGGGTAGCGCTCCTCTCCACGATGCCGTTGCTGGCCTCCGTCGCGCCCCCATCCGCCTGGGTGCCCGCGCGGTGGAACGGAACCAGCCCCCAATCGCTCGACCTGCTTTCCGGCACGCCCATCAATTGCCTGCTCGTCAACTCGTACTCGCCCGAATTCGTCACCCGCGCGGCCGCGCGCGGCATCGTCACGTTGGCCGTCCTCAAGCCCGGCGCGGACCCCGCCGATCCGGCGCGCAAGGCCATCCGCGCCGGCTTGCAAGGCGTCGTGCTGGAGGGCGATTTCCCCAGCGGGACAGGCGCGCGCGTGCGCGACATGCTGGCAGACGCGCACGCCGTCGTGGTCGAACTCACCTCCCGCGCGCGCATGCCATTGGGCGGCCCGGACCCCATCGTCGGCACGTATCAAGGCGTCTGGCCCGGCATCCAGGTGCTCGACAACGGCGCGGCCAAAGCGGCTCCCTCCGGCTCGCCCTGGATCGACACGAACACGGGATTCATACGCTCCGTGCGCGCCTGGGGTCCGGCCAGCGTGTGGCTCGGATATCTGCCGCCGGCGCACAGCGTCGTCACCGGCGAGCGCTATCAGGCAGCCATCGCCGACGCGGAGATGGCCGGCGCGCGCTGGATCGTAGCGCTCGACGACGATTTCTCCGCGCGCCTGGAACGGAGCGATGCCGCCGCCATCAAGAACTGGCGCGGCATGGCGCAGGTGCTCCAGTTTTTCGAAAGCCACCCCGAATGGCGCGCGCTTCGCCCGTACGGCAAGCTGGCCGTGGTCGAGGATCACGACGATGCGCTGCTTTCGGGCGGCATCCTCGACATGATCGCGGCCAAGCATACTCCCGTGCGCGCCATCCCCGGCCAGCGCCTCACCCCCGATGCGCTCGCGGGCGCGACCATGGCGGTCGATGTGGACGCCGCGTCGCTCACGCCCGAGCAGCGCGAAATGCTGAAGAACTTCGCGCGCGCGGGCGGCACCGTGCTCACCGCGCCGCCCGGATGGAAAGGGCAGTCCGCTCTGCAGCCCGACCAGATCACGCTGGACAAGGCCGAACTCGACCGGCTGAACGACATCTGGCACGACGTGCAGTCGATGACCGGCCGCAAGAATCTGGGCGCCCGCCTGTTCAACGTCTCCTCGATGCTCTCGAATGTGCTGGCCACCGCCGACGGCAAGCAGGTGGTGGTGGAGTTGGTGAACTATTCGGCTTACCCCATCGAAAACGTCGCCGTGCAGGTGCTGGGCACGTTCAAACACGCGCAACTAATCACTCCCGAAGGCATCCAAAAAGATCTGGAGGTTTACGCCACCGACGAAGGCGGCACGGGCGTGGATATCGAGCGCGTTTCCGCCTGCGCCACGGTACGTTTAGACTAGAGGAATGACTCGGAGAGAATGGATTGCGCTCATCAGTGCTGCGCCGCTGCTCAAAGCCGCGCCCGGCCCGGAGGGCACCCCTCCCACAGCGCCCGTGGCCATTGCCAGGTGCGCTTCGTATGACGAGGACATCACCGCGCGCCTGGCCACTATGTTCGACCAGCTCGGGGGCCTCGATCGCATCGTGCGCGGCAAGACCGTAACTATTAAGTTGAACATGACGGGCAGCCCCGCGCTGCGCGTGGACGGCCGGCCGCCAGGTGTCACGCACTACGTGCATCCGAAGCTGGTGGGCGCGACGGCGCACCTGATGGGGCGGGCGGGCGCGCGGCGCATTCGCTTCGTGGAGAGCGCCTGGGCCACCAGCGGACCGCTCGAAGAGTACCTGCTCGATTCCGGATGGAACGTGCGCCAGTTGCTGGCCGCCGCGCCGGGCGTGGAATTCGAAAACACCAACGCGCTGGGCAAAGGCAAGAAATACGCGCGATTCCAAGTGCCGGGCGGCGGTTATCTGTTCCCGGCCTACGATCTGAATCACGCATACGAAGATACGGACGTTTTCGTCAGCATGGCGAAGCTGAAGAATCACGGCACCTGCGGCGTGACGCTTTCCATGAAGAACTGCTTCGGCATGTTGCCCGCGTCCATCTATGGCGACGACGCGGGTGTGGACCAGCCGAACGAAAACCCCACTGCGGGCCGCGCCAAGACCATGCACGCGGGCCGGCGGCAGCCTTCCAAATCGGCGCCCGCGGAACTGGACCCGGCTTCCAGCCGCGAGCCGGGATATCGCGTGCCGCATATTGTCGCCGACCTGGTGAAGTCGCGGCCTGTCGATCTGGAGATCGTCGATGGCATTGAGTCGATCGCGGGCGGCGAAGGGCCTTGGATCAAGGGCATCCGGCGGGTGCAGCCGGGAGTGTTGCTGGCGGGGCTGAATCCGGTGTCGACGGATGCGGTGGCGGCGGCGGTGATGGGTTACGATCCGCGGGCCGCGCGCGGCACCGCGCCTTTCCGGACCTGTGAGAATACGCTGCTCCTCGCCGAGCGGCATGGCGTGGGCTCGGCGGACCTCCGCCGAATCGATGTGCGCGGCGTGCCGATCGCGGGGGCGATGTACCGCTATGACGCGTGACTCTCTCCTCGCGCGCCTTGGAGGGCGGGCAATCCTGCCCGCAGCCGCCTTTCAGGCGGCTCTCCTGCTCCTGCTCCCCGCAACCCTCCCCGCCCAATCCCGCTTGACCATGTTTCCCTCCGTGCGCGGCCTGCACGAAATGGTGGGATCGTGCAACAACTTCGAAGTGGATGCGGGCATGCGCATCCTGGCCGAGGGCGGCAATGCGGTGGATGCGGGCGTGGCCACGACGCTGGCGGCCGGCGTCACGGAGTTGGATCACTTTGGCCTGGGCGGCGAAATTCCAATCGTGATCAAGATGGCCGGCAAGCCCGTCATCGCCATCAGCGGCATCGGCACGGCTCCCAAACGCGCCACCGTCGCGTTTTATTCATCGCGCAAGCGGGAGCTTTGGGAGGAGCAGGGACACATGACGCCCATGCCCGCGCAGGGAATTCTGGCCTCTCCTGTGCCCGGGGCGATGGACGGACTCATCCTGGCGCTGGAACGCTACGGGACAATGTCATTTGCGAGCGTGGCGGCGCCCGCGATCGAATACGCCGCCGGCGGATTCCCGGTCACCGAAGTCATGGCCGATTGGATCCGCGGCTCGCAACCGCTGCTGGAGCTCTGGCCCACCTCGCGCGAGTTCTTCCTTCCCCATGGCGTTGCGCCCCGGCGCGGCGAGGTCTTCCGCGAGCCGGCCCTGGCGAAGACCCTGCGCGCGCTGGCGAACGCCGAAGCCGAGGCCAAGGGCGGCCGCACGGAGCGATTGCACGCGGTGCGCGACTACTTCTACAAGGGCCCGATTGCGCACGAATACGACGCGTTTTGCGCCCGCAACGGCGGCCTGATCTCCTACGACGACATGGCCGGCTTCCACGCCGAGACCGATACGCCGCGCACCGGCGCCTATCGCGGATATGAAATCTTCAAGCCCGGCTTCTGGTCGCAAGGCCCGGTGATGATCGAGACCCTGAACCTGCTGGAGGGCTACGACCTGCGGGCCATGGGCCACAACACGCCGGCATACATCCACACGCTGGTGGAGGCCATCAAGCTGGCCTTCGCCGACCGCGACCGCTACTATGGCGACCCGAAGTTTTCCGAGATTCCCGAACAGATTCTGCTTTCGAAAGACTACGCGGCCGAGCGGCGCAAGCTGATCGATCCCGACCACGCGTCGCTGGAGCATCGACCCGGCGCATTCGGCGGACCTCTACCGATGCCGGCCTCCACCGAATCGGCCATCGCGGCGCGCGACACCACGTGCGTGAACGTGGTGGACCGCGAGCGCAACATGTTTTCGGCCACGCCCAGCGGCGGCTGGCTGCCCTCGGTAATCGCCGGCGATACGGGCCTGGCGATGAGCGAGCGCATGCAGACGTTCGTGCTGACGCCCGGCCATCCGAACGAGCTGGCGCCGGGCAAGCGGCCGCGCGTGACGCTCAGCCCCATGATCGTGCTGAAGGATGGCAAGCCCTTCCTGGCGATGTCCACACCCGGCGGGGACTTGCAGGACCAGACGCTGCTGCAGGTGTTCCTCAACATGGTGGAGTTCAACATGTCGCCGCAGGAGGCCATTGAAGCGCCGCGCTTCGACAGCGCGCATCTGTATACGTCCTTCGATTTCCACGAATTCCTTCCCGGCAAGCTGAACGTGGAACGCCGCATTCCACAAGCCACCATCGAAAAGCTCACGGCCATGGGCCATAAGGTCACGGTGATCGGCGATTGGGGCAATCTTTCCGCGCCCACGGCCATCCGCATCTCCATGTCCGATGGCGTGCTGACCGGCGGCGCGGACCCCCGCCGCAGCCGCTTCATTTACGGCCGATGAGATAAAACCTTGTGGGGCAGGCCCTCGGCCTGCGGCGGCCTCTCAGGCCGCCCTGGGGCGCAACGTCGTTCTCCGTTGCACGGCCACTGTTATGCAGCGCTGTTTTGTTGACTCCAACAAAGGGCAGCGTTAGGGTAATAAAAGAAAAGGCGTCTAATGACCATCACGATTGAACTTGCACCGGAACTTCAGGCGGAACTCACTCGTCAAGCCGCAGCGCTGGGCGTAAAGATCGATGTTTATGCCGCTGGTCTGCTTGAAGATGCCGCCCATCGTCCCGTTGCACCCGGCAAACCCCAAGCGTCTCCGCCCGCCGGTGAGGTCGTCGAAGCGATCGAGCGGCTTAAGAGCTTTGGAAAGACCCATGGACTCTCGCTCGGCGGCATGACGATCCGCGAATTGCGCCACGAGGCGCGTCCGTGACTCGCATCGTCATCGATGCTTCGGTGACTTTGTCTTGGTGCTTTCCCGACGAACAGACGCTCATGTCCATGAATGTGCTCGATCGGCTCAAGGCCGGCGACCAGGCCCTCGTGCCGGCGTTCTGGGCACTTGAGGTTCTCAACACGTTGCTGGTCGGTGAACGCAAGGGACGCATAACGGCAGAACAGACCAGAGTGTTTTTCGACACCCTGCGAATCCTGAACCCAACTCTCGATCATGCGGCAGACTCTGCGGAGCATTTGCATCCCTCAGCACGACCTAACCGGTCGAGTTTCCAGACTGCGAGCGTGTCGCGAGGGAACTGGACACTTCCCGCCGCTTGAGCTACAATGTAGCTCAAGGGACATTAACGCAATGGCTACCAATTCCGTCGTTCGCGCCCGCATCGATGAACGCACCAAGAGGGAAGCCGCGGCCGCGCTGAAGAAAATCGGGCTCACCGTGTCCGATGCCTTTCGCCTGCTGCTGGTGCGCGTCGCGGCGGAAAAGGCCCTGCCGTTCGAGCCGCTCGATCCCAACGCCGAAACCGTCGCAGCGATGAAAGCCGCGCGCCGGGGCGAGCTAGTCAAGGTCGGCAAGCCGGACAAACTGCTGCAGAGTCTGAATGCGGGAGATTAAATACACCACCCGCTTTCGGCGTGATCATCTCATCTATCGCAAGCCGGATGACGGCAGCCTCGAACTTGTGCGCCTTGGCTCGTATAGTGAGCTTGGGCTCCGAAACAGGGGCACGTTTCAGGTTCTTATGGGAAGAACACGGCGCACAACATCCTGATCGTTTGCGCCTGGGCTGGCGTTGTGGCTTCACAGATCGCGCGGGTGATCGCGCTGGGCTTCCGGCAAGCCGATCTACGCGCTTTCGCCAATTCGGGGGCTTCTCCGATCCTGGGGCGCCTCTGCGGCCCGGCGGCTGGCGGCTTCATCGCTTATTTTGCAAATCGGCGCGTTGCGCGCGCGGCGATCTGCTGCGCTCCGGTGGCGGCACTGGGCATTTCCGCAATCGTACTTATTTGGTCAGGCGGCGTCTATCGAGGTCACTGAGGTGTGAGTTGCACCAAGGACCCTTTGTGCAACAACACACGAGACACCACCCTAACCGGCAATCAAGTGGAACCGGCCGCCTTCGACAACATCTGCTTCACTCTGTGCTTCACAATTCTTTCGATCAGGCCGTAAGGGATCGGCTGATCGAGCGGAAATCGCAGATTGCCCTTCTCCCCTGCATAGGTTGAGATCGCTTTCTCAAGCCTTCGATCGCCCCTCACTGGCGGATAGAACCCGATGTGCCTTTTGAATGCAGCGAAGTACACCAAAGCACCACCCAGGGTATACGCTGGAATTCCGTAGCTAATTGTCTCCTGCGCGCCGGGTGCAGCCTTCCTGACGGTCAACCGTATCCTTTCGAGGATCGCCTGAATTTCAGGCGAAAACGACGCAATGTATTCGTCGATGCTCTTGGGCGTAGCCCGAGCGGTTGTCATGATGCCTCCCGAGTGTTCCGAAACATACGCTTTGCGAAACTCCCCTGCCCTCGCAGTCCAAATTCCGCTTGACAATAACTGCTTGGTTATATAACATAGTGATTATATATGGTCGGCTCAAGAATGTCACCCCTCGATGCCGCCTTCTCCGCGCTGTCCGACCCCACACGTCGGGCGATCCTTGCCCGCCTCGCCAAAGGCGAAGCGACGGTGATGGAACTGGCGGAACCGTTCGAAATGACGCAGCCCGCGATCTCGCGGCACCTGAAAGTGCTTGAAGGCGCGGGGCTGATCGTCCGGCGGGTCGAGGGCACGAAGCGTCCTTGCCGGCTGGCAAAGGCCGGTATCGAACCTGTCGATCGATGGCTTGCCACGTTGCGAGACGCTTTGGCGAGAAACTACGACCGGCTAGACGAGATTCTGGCAGACATGAAACCAGTGAAAAGACCAGTGAATAGAAAGGATATGCGATGACCAAAATGACGCTCAAGACCGAAGGCGATAGACATGTTGTGGTGACCAGGCGCTTCGCTGCAACACCCGAGGCGGTGTACCGTGCACACACAGAGCCGGAACTGATCCGGAAATGGTTGCTCGGCCCAGACGGCTGGACGATGCCCGTTTGTATCAGCGAGGCGCGGCCAAACGGAAAGATACGATACGAGTGGACGAACGGCTCTGGCGGCGGATTTCACCTGACTGGCGAATATCTGGAGCTGGAGCCTTACAGCAGGATCGTTCATGTGGAGCGAATGCATTTGCCCAGCCCCACGCCGGACAACCACGTTGAAACGAGGTTCGATCCGGACGGCGACGGCACGTCGATGACCATGCGCATGACCCTACCCGATGCCGAAACGCGGGCGCGCATGCTCTCGACCGGCATGGAGCGCGGAATGGAAGCGAGCTACGTCCGGCTGGAAGGCATCATTTAGGCTGGTGATCTCACTGGGCACACACGGCAATGACGCCGCGTGATGGGTGAGTCTGATTGCTCTCGAGCGCGCTGAGACACCCTCGCGACAGCGTCTCGTTGCGAATGATGGGAAAATGATGGGAGCATGACGCCCACTAGCCTCCCCATCTACAAGGAATACCGGCTGGAATCGTGGGACGAGTTCCTGAAGATCATCACCGGCTCGCCGTATTCCAACTGGGCGTTTCGCGGGCATCGCAAAGAGGCGTGGCCGCTGGCCAGCGCGCTCTCGCGCTATTTCCGCAACTTTCACATCGACCGGCGCGCATGGCCGCAGCAGGAGGGCCGCATCCTGCGCGTGTTCAAGCGCAAAGCGCACCAGTTTCTGGCGCAGCCTCCGGACGCCGACGACGACTTTCAATGGCTGGCCCTGATGCAGCATCATGGGGCGCCCACGCGCCTGCTCGATTTCACCTGGTCGCCTTACGTGGCGGCCTTCTTCGCGCTGCAGCGCGCCACCAGCGACGCGGCGGTGTGGGCGCTCAACCCCACCGATATCAGCGCGGGCGGCATCCGCCGTTCCGCGAAATCGCGGAAGCCCGCCGTCCCCACGCGCGGCATGGACCCGCGGCGCAAGGGCAATTTCGCGCGCTATTTCCTGAAGGGCGACCGCGAGTTCATCTGGCTGGGCGAGCCGGACACCATGAACCGCCGCTTGATCGCGCAATCCGGCACGTTTGCGCTGCCTGGCGTGCTGGACAAACCCATGGAAGAGATCGTGCGCAAATACCGCGACCCGAAGAACATGATGGCGAAGTTCATCCTGCCAGCCGGCAAGGTGCGTGAAACCGGACTGCGCGAGCTCTACCGCATGAACATCACGAACGCCACGCTATTTCCCGACCTGGATGGGCTGGCGCGCTCGCTGGCCTACGAGTTGGAATTCCACTGGGCCTACAATCCGCGCACGATGGAATCCTTCCGGACGGAGGAATGAAGCGTGGCCCGGCTGCTGCTGTTCGCGGCGACCACCGGCTATCAGATCCGCGTTTTTGCCGAGGCTGCGCGGCGGCTGGACGTGGATCTCACGCTGGCCACGGATCGTTGCCATGTGCTCGAAGATCCGTGGGGCGACCGCGCCATCCCGGTGCGGTTTGGGGACGTGCCGGGGTCGCTCGAAACCCTTCGCGGCCAGCGCTTCGATGCGGTAGCGGCGGTGGGCGATTCGCCTGCCGTGCTGGCCGCCGAAGCCGCGTGCATGTTGGGCATCCCGTTTCATCCG
>Ga0181538_10004800_pt1 | contig 12403 bp, 9 predicted proteins | sample PEATcosm2014_Bin_40_FD_119773 | JGI IMG/M metagenome (GOLD analysis project Ga0181538, IMG submission 119773) | Peatland microbial communities from MTU Mesocosm Facility, Houghton, MI, USA - PEATcosm2014_Bin23_30_metaG | ecosystem: Environmental > Terrestrial > Soil > Wetlands > Peat | place...
AACTCGGTTTCCGGCAAATCGCCGGTTAAAAATGGCAACAGCACCTCGGCGAACTTCCTGTCCCGCTGGACGCTGGCATGGGATTTTGCCAGGTCGAGCAGTTCTCGCGTCGCCGCGTTCGTTTCGCCCAGCCGTGTCCGGATCAGCCAGATTTGGAACGGCAAATCGGTTATTGAAGGGTCCAGTTCCAATGCCTTGTGAAAGTTTGTCAACGCCTCCGGCCACTGCTGCCGGTCGCTCTTAATGTAGGCCAGTCCGGCATAAGCTATCCCTCTGGAAGGTTCCAGTTCGGCAACCCTTTGGAAATCAGCGGCTGCTGCGGTCAGGTCATTCATCGCGCGCTCGACCAGTCCGCGAGTGATGAGCGGCGGCACGAATTTGGGATCAAGGTTGACCGCCTGATTAAAGTCGGCCAATGCGCCGGCGCAATCATTTTGCGAGAGCCGGACACAGCCGCGATTGTAACGAAATGGACTGCGCTTCGGATCAAGCCGGATGGCTTCATCCAGGTCGGCCAATGCCCCGGTGTGGTCGTTGAGCTTGTCCCGCGTAAAGCCGCGGTTGTTGTAGGCCATGGCATTAGTTCGGTTCGATTCGTCGTGCTGCTGAACAAACATCTCGATGGCCCGGGTGTAATCGGCAACGGCCCCGGCATAGTTGGTGGCCTGGCCTTGCCGGACGCCGGCCCAGTAAAGTGAAACGGCCGTTTGTTCCTGGGCGTGACCGCACGCAGAGAATAATATTAACAGACTGAACAGGACGAAATCGAACGTCCGCACCTCTGGTTTCTGTTTCATTTTTGGCCTTCTACAGCCAGCACTATCAAACCCACTTTTCCACGACAAGGGGATTATTGCTTTACGTCGACTCCGGCGTCTGGTGTCTGTCGTAGGAGACGACGTAAGGAGACTTTGGTTTTTGGTGTCAACTCAAAGGGGCGCGTGTGCTCCCCCGGCAATCACGCCTCGACGAGTCCATTACCGACGGTGCGTATGCGGCGAACAGCGTGCTCTAGTTCCGTTTGAGGACAAAGTGTCGGGCGCCAGGCGCGTCGAAACCAGATGGCACGTTGGGATTACCAGGCTCATTTCCCGTGACTATGAGCATGTCTCCGTCCATCCGGTAGATGGCGCAGGCTGTTTTGCCAATGTACTGGGACGAGTGACATTCAGTAACCATGCCAACAATCTGTCGCGGATTCGTGTCTTCCCGAACGGTGAAAGTTCCCTTGCACCAATCGTTAGTATTTGCTCCCCGGAACTCAATCGTGTTGCCGGAGATGATAAGGTAACGCGAACCTTCCGTATTACCGCCAATTTCCCGACCTTTCCATGTCCCCTGGATTCTGGCCGAATCTGATTTGTGCAGCGTGGAGCATCCCGAAGCCCAAAGTAGCGCCACGATGGAAATGAAGCTGAGGATATTTTTTCTCATATCTTTATCTTTCGTTTTCTATCTGACAAAAGCAACAAGCAATCCTCACGCATAAAATGGGCACCCATCGCGGCGAAAGTAAAACCCCGAAAGCTTTCGGGGCTGGACGTGCTGAACATCGTGTTGGGAGCGCACGCGCCTCGCGTACTGTTCGACGTGCCCTCGCGGCGAACATTTCGGGTGCAATGAACGATATTGCGCAGTCTCCGTCCTTCAAATGCCAACGACGAGGGCGTCGTTGGCTGCACGCGAGGCGCGTGTGCTCCCCAGTTCGCCCGCGAACTGGAAAACCTCCATCCCGATAACCCCGTAAATAACAGAGTTACACGAGGCAGGCCGCCACGTCCGGGATAACCCCGTAAATAACACGGGGCAGGAATTCGCCAGTAACTCCAGGGGTTACGAGATGCGGGTTTGCTGATTCACATCGGTCGCGGCGAATGGAAATTGCCCTGACTCTCAACTCTCAACCATCACCCCTCAGCCATTTTGCGGTGTCTGGTGTCTGCCGTGATTTGTTAAATCAGTTCCCTGCCCGTGGCCACCTGGCCGGGTTGCAAAAAGGTTTTGATGAGTTCGCCTTCGCCGCAAACGGTCAGGCCGGGAAATTTCTTGAACCAGGGGCCGTCCGGCACTTCGGGTGCGGTGTGGAACCAATCCGCCAACCGTCCAAGTTGGTCGGCGGAAATTTTTCGGCGGCTGACGCGGTCAAGCAAATGATCGAGAATGCGTGGCGGAAGATTGTGCCGGCGAATTTGCGGCATGGCTATTCGCCGTAAAATCCGCGGTGGATTTCCTCACGCAATTTTTTGACTTCAGCGGGATTGTCAGAGTCTGCCATTCGCTGGGCAAGTTCGGACAACTCTTTACCGGGCAGTTGGCGTTCTCGCGCCAGTTCAAAAGCAAACTGAATGACCCGGGATTGTTCGCCGGGAGACAGTTGCTTGATTTCATCAATGACGGCGGTTGCGGTCATGCCCAAAAGATACTGGAAATTCCGCCTCATTCAAATGCATTTTTCAAATCCTTCCGTCTTCGCCACGCTTCCGTCATCGCACAACTTCGACGCGACAAGATCGCGGTTGCTGGCGCCTGCCGTGCGTTGGCGTTCAGGCGATGACTTGCTCGTAGGAAAAGCGCGGGACGTCGGTACGCTGGCTGGCGTGCTCGATGGTGATGCCAAGAATACGCCCGGCCTTGTCCACGTCCAAAAACGTGTTCTCGTCCAAGTCACGGGTCTCGGCGATCTCGGCGGGCTTGAATTCGATGTGCAACGTGTCGGTGTCTTGAAAACAGCGTATTTTCATGGCTTAAATGTCCGGTCAAAGAACGCATTGTGAACGGTCTCGCCGTCGGGCAACAATATAACACGAAGCGCGCGAAAGCGTAGGACAGCCGTCGCGGCTGTCTCTGACTTCCGAAAAATGGAGACAGGCAGGATGCCTGTCCTACGATCATTGCCCGGTCCGGTCGTTGCCGCATGGCCATGAAACATTGGGTGAGCTTCACGCGCCAATCGTAGGGTTGGCCGAATTGAATTCAAGGGGGAAAGTGCAGATGAAGCCCGCAACTCCGCCGTCGAATTCATCCGAAGGCAGGCGGGACGCCTGCGCTACATTGTCACGGGGTGAGAGTGTAGTGATTGCCTCGCCCGCCGAAGTGCGCGAAAAGTTCCGTCGCGTCAAATCCCTGAAAGAAATCGTGGTAGGGCGGCGCTGCTGCGCCGCCATTCCCGGCAGAGCGGCAGCTCTGCCCCACCAAGCTGGACGCTGGACGTGCTGAACATCGTGCGACGACTCGTTTCGGAGGGGCGAGCTCCGCGAGACCCAAACTCAGGGAAGATGGGGCGTCGTGGAACTCCGCCCTCCGGTATTTTTACGACCGCAGATGTTTATGCTTTTGAGCGCGAGCTGGAAAAACTCCATCCTGATAACCCCGTAAATAACACAGTTACACGGGGCAGGCTGGCACGGCCGCGATAAAATCAGGCAGCAATTATAGGTGCTTCCGTCTTCGCCACGCTTCGACGCGACAAGCCGCGACCTTGGTTTGCTGTTGCACATCGTCCGTCTTCTCCCGCATTGCGGGATTCGACGTGACAAGAGCGCGGGGTCTGGCGTCTGCCGTGATTTGATGCACGTCCTCCCTCACCGTTGCTCCCCTGGGAGAATCCGGCTCAATCCATCTACTTTTTCCGATACCGTTTGTGAAGATGTTTGGGAATGGACGGGCTCAAAAATGTGTTCCCCTTGTGGACTTCCCGAATCGCCTGGCACAGACTGTCAACGGCGGTGTGTTTGATCAGATAGCCCATCGCGCCGGATTTGGCCGCCTCTTCGACATACGCTTCATCACCGTGCGCCGAAAGCATGAGCACTTTGGTGGCAGGGACGGCTTTGAGAATCTGGCGCGTCGCTTGCAAACCACTGAGCAGCGGCATGGCAATGTCCATCAGAACCAATGCGGGATGAAGTTTTTTGACCAGGGCGACCGCCTGATGGCCGTTTTTCGCTTCGCCGACCACTTCAAGATCGTCTTCGCGTTCCAGAATCTCTCTAATATCCCTGCGCACGAGCGTGTTGTCGTCCGCCAGCAGGACAGTGATTCGTTTCATGAATGGTTTTACGCCACAAACATTGGTGCTTAATTAAGCTCAGTGTTGTGTGTGGTTGCCACTCTGTCTATGGGGTGAACACCCCAGGACATTTGATCAAACGGCAGATTACGCGTCAACTGCGCGGCACCATCACCGTTCCCATCTGGGTCATCCGTCTTCACTCCGTTTCGCCGCGACAAGTCGCGCTGAAATAATCGTTGGCTCGGCTGATTGAATTGGCAACGTGCCATTTGCTATCTAGCGTGAATGTCGCATCATCACCTTATGGCTAATACCATTTCCCGATAATAATCGGCACATTTCCCAGACGGTAGGGCCGCGCTGCCTGCTCGCGATCTATCGGAGCTGCGCGGCCAGCATCCCCGGCGGCGCGGGCACCCCGAAAGCTTTCGGGGCAGGCCGCCCGCCCTGCCCATTGCACCGATTGTCTCTGGGAATTGGTATAAGGCCGGAAATAACTTGAAACGAATCTCAAATGGCGGTGTCTTACAAACATGAATCCATGGCGGGGATGATTTACTTTGTGTCTTCAACGAAAATGGCCGCACAAAAGATTGTATGAAAACATTACTGCGAATCGGATGGAAAATTATCAAGGTTGGGTTGTTTGCCCTGGGCGGTCTGGCGGTGCTCGGAGTGTTGCTGGCCGCAGCCGCGGCCCTTTTGGGGTCAGGCGGGCATAAAATCGCGGACAAATCGGTGTTGGTTTTCAACCTCGATACGAAAATCACGGACGGGCCGACAGATGAAAGCGCCCAAGCGCTGGCCCGCCTCTTCGACCGTGGCCAGCCAACCCTCCAGTTGCGCGCGGCAACCATCGCCCTCCGCGAAGCCGCCCGGGATGCGCGCATCTCGGGGCTTTATCTTCACGGCAACCTGCGCACGGGCGGTTACAGCTCCGGCTACGGCGCGCTTAAAGAACTGCGGGAAGCCATCCAGGATTTCCAGAAGAGTGGCAAGCCGGTCATTGCTTATATTGCCAATGCCGACAACCGGGATTACTACCTTGAGTCCACGGCGGACCAGATCCTGTTGAATCCCTTCGGTCTGCTGGCCTTCCGCGGTCTGGCGGCAGAGGGCATCTTCTTCAAGGGCGCAGCCGACAAGTACGGCTTCGAGTTCACGCCTGTCCGGCATGGCAAGTACAAGTCGGCCATCGAACCGCTCACGAGGGAGGACTTCAGCCCCGAAAACCGCGAGCAGATCGAAGCGCTCCTCAAAGTCATCTGGGGCGACATGCTCAACACCGTTGCCGGCGCGCGCAAACTCGCGCCGGAACAACTCCAGGCAGTGGTGGACAAGGAAGGTTTGATCAGCGCCCAGACAGCCAGAGACCGGGGTCTGGTCACGGAACTGGCTTACGAGGGGCAGGCGCTCGACAAGTTGCGCCAACTGACTGGCAAGACGGCGAAGGACGAGCCGTTTCCGCAAGTTTCCATCGCCCAATACGCTCGCGAAGCTCAACGCGCCGCAGCTCGCCGGCAGCACGGCAAGGATAAAATTGCCGTTGTTTATGCCGAAGGCGGAATCATCGAAGGCGAAGGCAAGCCGGGGGCGGAAGGTCAGGTGGCGGGCGACCGGTTCGCGCGAATGATTCGAGAGCTACGGCAGCGCAAGGATGTAAAGGCAGTCGTACTGCGTGTGAACAGTCCTGGCGGCAGCGCCGAAGCTTCCGAGGTCATACTGGACGAGCTTCGCCGGTTCAATTCCGAGCGGCCGGTCATCGTTTCGATGGGCACGGTGGCGGCCAGTGGTGGATACTTCATTTCCATGGCGTCGCGCCGGATCGTCGCCGAGCCCAGCACCATTACGGGCTCGATCGGGGTGTTTGGCCTGACACTCAACGTGCAGAAACTCGCCAATGAACATGGCATTACGTTCGACGCCGTCAAGACGGGCGCGTTGGCCGACTTGGGCACGATATCACGGCCCATGACACCTGAGGAGCAGGCTGTGTTGCAGAACCGCGTGGACCACATCTATGATGAATTCGTCCAGCGGGTGGCGCTGTGCCGCAAGCTGACGACCAACCGGGTGGACGAGATTGCTCAAGGCCGGGTCTGGTCCGGCGCGGATGCGCTGAAGACCGGCCTGGTGGATGAACTGGGCGGTCTGCAACAGGCCATCGCCGTCGCCGCCCGGGAAGCCAAACTGGGCACCAACTATTCGGTGGTCGAGTTTCCGGCGAGGAAAGGGTTCCTCGAAGAACTGTCCGAGAGGCTCCACGGAGACAAACAGCCGCTGGCCAAAAACGACCTCGCCGGTCGCGTTATGCAAAAAGTGATGCAGGAATGGAACTGGCTTTCGGGTTTCAACGATCCGCACGGCATTTACACGCGCCTGCCGTTCGATTTGGAGTTGAACTGACACGGAATGGGCAAGGTGGCCTGACGTGATTGGCGGGCAGTTCGTCAGAGGAATGATTGTCAGAGGAATGAAAACGGGTCCTGAGTATTGACACAAAACGGTATCAGCTTTCTCCGGCTACCGAAGTTCGCGAAAAGTTCCGTCGCGTCAAACCCCGAAAGCTTTCGGGGCTGGACGCTGGACGTGCTCAACGCCATCCGCCGCCTCGTTTCGGAGGGGCGAGCTCCGCGAAACCCAAACTTTTCCGGTCAGTCAGGGACTCGTATAACTCGTCCCTCCGAGGAATTTACAAACGAAGATGTTTACGCTTTCGAGCGCGAATTGGCGCAATTACATCCCGATAACCCCGTAAATAACAGAGTTACACGGGGCAGGCCGGCATGTGCGGGATAACCCCGTAAATAACACGGGGCAGGAATCAGGCAGCAATTACAGGTGCTTCCGTCTTCGCCACGCTTCGACGCGACAAGCCGCGACCTCGGTTTGCTGCTGCACGTCGGCCGCGGTTGCTGGCGGCTGCCGTGATTTCCATTTGTCCTTGACGAGTTTGGGCGCCGGTCGGAAGCTGCTTTCATTATGAAATCCCTTCACTTCCTTGCCATCGCCGTGTTGGGTGTCCTCCTGTGCCAGATCGCGCCTTTGCTCGCATCACCGCCGGCGGACACGAATCCACCGCCGCGACTGACGGTTGAACTGCACGACGGCTCACGCGTTATCGGAACCAGCGTGGAAAAAAACTTCAAGTTCCATTCCGCACTGCTCGGTGATTTGAAATTGGAGGTGAAAGACATCCGTTCCCTCGAATGTGTTTCCAGCAATTCGGCGAAGTTGACCACCGCCCATGGCGACACGTTGACGGTCTGGTTCGTGAACTCAGCGTTCGCCGTCAAAACCGGTTTTGGAAAAGTGGAGCTGCCGGTGAATTCGATTCGCAAGCTCACCGTGTCGGCAACCAGCGTGGCGGGCACCCATCCGCCCGGCCTGGTGGCGTTGTGGTCAGGCGATGGTGACGGCAATGATTCGATGGGCGGGAACACCGCGACGTTGACGGATATTACTTTTGAGGAGGGCAAAGTGGGGCAGGCATTTTCTTTTAATGGTGTGAGTTCGTGCATCAAGATACCAGCCAGCCAGTCCTTGGATGTTGGCGCGGGCGATGGTTTCACCATCATGGCCTGGATCAAGCCGGCGGACGTTGAAGGACTCCATCCACTCATTCAATGGTCAGACAACAACATGCTAAATTTATGGATTGGCATCCGGCCTTCCGAAAATGGCGTGCTGCGCGGCGACATTACGGATACCGAGGGAAATCATTTTTTGGTTTCACATCCCGAGGTGTTGGTCAGCGGCATTTTCCAGCATATCGCCTTCACGTATGACAAAGCCAGCGGCGTCGGCACGCTGTATGTGAATGGCGTCATCGTGGCCCGGCGCCAATTGGGCAGCCAGCTGGTCGCCAAAACCAAGGGCGACCTTTGGATCAGCCCGATTGACAAACGTCCGGGCAATTGGTCAACCGATCGGGCTTTCGCGGGCGTGATGGATGAAATAGCCCTCTACAACCGTGCGCTTTCAGCTTCAGAAATTCAGGCGATTTACACGGAGGAAAACCATGGCGAACCGCTGACATTGCCAACCCAATCGACCGGCTGGTTTGAAAGCTGGATGAGATGACAAGAACTGCGCTTCCCAATCGCCCCCGACATCAATTGGGAAGCTGCTTTCGTGGCTCTCAATTTTTTCAGACCCCAAAAAGCCGGCCAAGTAAAGAAGCCAAAGCGCTGATCCCCGCCGAGGCCCGCATCCCCGCCTTCGTCGTTGGCATTCGTGGGCCGGAGACGGCACAACATCGTACATCGCACCCGAAATGTTCGCCGCGAGGGCGCGACGAACGACCGGCAGGGCGCCGGGGTTCCCCATTTCACCCGTGAACTGGAAAAACTCCATCCCAACAATTGAATCGGGTCTGGCGTCCGGGTTCCGGGTTCCCGGAGAACACGGCTCGTGACCTCGACGCCTGCAAACGGGCGCGGTTGCCGGCGCCTGCCGCCGTGATTGAGCGTGCATGATTTTCAGATGAAAATGGATGGGGGAATGTAACAAACCGCCTGATTGTGGCGTCAGGATTGCTGGGGCAGTGCTCATGCTGCGCGCAAAGATTGCCATCACCGTCATGCGGTTGTTGTTTCTGGCCGGACTTTTTTGTCCACCGGGAGCAACGGCACAGGCTGTCGTGTCAGTTTCCTTTGCGACAACCAATGCCACGCCGCTTAATCCGGGATTTGCCGGCTTCTGCACCGAAATGCTGGCGAGCGCGGTGGAGTATTACGACACCAATTTTCAGCAGATCACCGCGACGCTTTCACCGGGCTGGCTGCGCTATCCGGGTGGCGCGCTGGAGGACGCCTTTGAGTGGACGAACGGGCTGACGATGACGAACTGGATTCCCGAATTTCCCCAGGCCGAACAAAATCTTCTGAACGACACGGTGGAAATCCTGCCCGGCAAGGGCGGGGCGCTGTTCAGCGACTTCGCGGCGATGTGTGCGAACGTGGGCGGCGCGAAGATCGTCGTTTGCATCAACGGCTACATGGATACGACGAATTCCGCCGGCGCTTTTGACGAATACGCCCTGACCAATCACATTCAAGTGGCCGCGTGGGAACTGTCCAACGAACCTTATGTCTTCACCGGTAAGGGCACTTACGATTTTTTTCTGAACTCGACGGATTACGTCAGCAAGATGAAACCCTACCGGGACGCCATCAAGGCCGCCGATTCCAACGCGGTGGTGGCGATTTATTTCAACGACGCCGGGGTTGCAGAACCCAACAACTGGGACGTTGACCTGTCCAATTACACCAACAAATACTGGGACGCCGTGGTGTATCATCATTACCCGGTCCTGCCCACGAACGGCGTGCCTTTCTCCGATTTGATGGCGTTGGACAACTGGGAGCTGGCGAGCAACACCACCGTCCGGATGCTCAATTATCTGATGCCGATGAACAACAGCAACGTGACTTTTCTCATCACGGAATACGCACCCGCCCGGGGCGACGGCATGGGCGGCCAGAATCCGCCCTGCACCACGCTTTATGGCGGCGTCTATGCCGCCGAGTATCTCCTGCGCCTGTCCACCATTCCGCAAATGAGTTTCGTCGGACCGTATCAATTGCTCAATCCCAATGGCATTGACCAGACCAACAACAATTTTCAAGCCGTTACGACTGCTTACAACGAGGGGCGGTCAACCAACACCGCCGGGCTGCCGTTCGGTTTTTATCTGGGCGCGCAGGTGGCGGGCGAAGCGGTGGCGAACTGGGCGTTGACGCGGTCCACGGCGGTCTATGCCACGACCGTCGGCACCAACGGCCCGACCGTGCCCATCGACACCAATGGCATCGCGACGATTCCGGCGATTTACGCGCAGGCCTACCAGGGCGGCAACGGCAAGCGGTATATAGTGCTCACGAACAAAGGCGCCACCAACGCGCCGGTGCAAATCACCCAGGACGGCGTGGCGCTCACCAATCAATTTCTGGAAACTTTTGTGACCGGCAGCGATCCCAGTGCGATCAATGCGCCGCCGCCCAATAGCGCCATCCAAATCCAATCGCAGGTGACCAACAATCCGGTCACGATTCCAGAGTATTCGGTGGTGCGGCTGGAATGGACGGTCTTCAATGTGCCCCGGCCATCGTTCAGCTTGATCGTTTCCAACTCGACCCAAAACCTCCGCTGGACGGGCTTGACGAACGTCACCTACTCGGTGCAAGGCACGACCAACCTGATGTTATCATGGTCAACTTTGGGAAAAGTCGCCAACACCCAGGCCAATTTCGGTTTCACCAACTGGAACCCCGGCACGCTGCAATTCTACCGGCTGGCGGTTCCCTGAGTTGGACGCTGGACGTGCTCGACGCCGCCTCGTTTCGGCGGGCGAAGCTCCGCGCGGCCCAAACTTTTCTGGTCAGTCAGGGACTCGTATAACCCTCCGAGAAATTCACGAACGACGATGGTTATCCCTGCAACCGCGTGCACGCACGCCGTCGGGGTCGGCGCGAGGGCACGCCGAACGACAGTCCCAACAGGTCGGGACTGTGTTCCCCACAAGTCTTGCGCGACATCCGCCTTCATTTCATTTCCGCCTTCATCAGATTTCGGCGCGGCAAGTCGGCGCGACAAGCCGGTTTGCTGTTGCATATCGGGCGCGGTTGCTGGCGGCTGCCGACCTGATTTTTCAACGCCAAGACGCAAAGATTTGGAAATTATTTTCTGGCGCCTTGGCGTTAAAAACAAATACCCGCACGCCTTGCGACGCACGGGTGGATAAAAACTGGTCAGCGCAATCAAGCGGTAACCACGCCAAGGACTCGCGGCACGAATTCACGACTGAAAAGATCCACCCATCGGCCCTCCCGGTCACGAAAGGCCATGCACCTGAAGCCGTCACATTGGACTTGCACCGGCAAGCCAAAAACCGGCAATGGCCCGTATTTATTTTTTTTGAATTCCTGAACTTTGTCCTGCATGCAACAACATACGCTGGAATCAGGGAAAGCGCTCACTTTATTTCAATATATATTCCCCGAAGAATGTGGGGAAATTGAAGGGAACAGCCGCTTTAATTGGTTTAATGCCAACCAAAGGCGTTTCATGCTGAAAGATTATTTTGGAAAATTGTTTTTCCCACGCTTGCATCGGTCACAATACAACCACCGGTTTAAAATTGTCGCGGCCACCCTATCGCTTGGCGAGGGCCGAGCAAGCGAGCGCGAGTGAGTCCACATTCCCGCCACGTCCGCGATAAAATCCGCCAGTCCCGATAAACAGCATCGGGACGCGACGCTGGATTGCTGCTGCATGTCGGGCGCGGTTGCTGGCGTCTGCCGCAAGCTCCGTTAGGAGCCGGCTTGCTAAACTTCCTTGTTGTCCCTGCTTTGAATCAACAGGGCGGAGATGACCCGCTTGACCTGCGTGGAGGACAGGATGCTTTTGAGGGTGGACGTGAAGCCCTCTTCATTTTAAGCACTGTCTTTGCACATGCGTGGTGTGGTCGGTCAAGGTCAGGGGATAGATGGTGATGGAGTACTGCAGGGTGAGAATCGCAAATTTATGATTGTTGATGGCGGGGGCCGTGATGGCAAAATTGTAAATGAGGATGTTGTTGGCGGTCGGTTCCTGCTCAATTGAGCCGATTAAAACGTCCTTGGTGAGCTGCTCAAAATCGAGGCCTGCTCGTGTAAAATCGACGTCGGAGTTCTCTGGTTGACGGGGGCATCGCTCTCCCCCCACATGTTTTCGACGCTCACAAGATTATTGCGTCTCCATCATACCCTTGCGACCAATGACTGCAAACATATTGGCGGCGTGACGAAGTCATCCGGGCACTGTCCAAACCAGCAAGAGCACCTGCAACGCGAGGCAGGGCCGGAAGCGAGGTTGTTATGTCCAGTTATTGTTATGAGGCTGTGGATGCCGGTGGACTGAAGACCCAAGGTACGCTGGATGTCACCGATCAAAGCGAGGCGTTGAGGCGGATCAAAGAAATGGGGTTGTTTCCGACCAAGGTCGTGCCACCAACGCCATTCCGGCGCAGGCAAAGGAAGGCATTTGCCGTTCCCAAAATATTCAAACTGCAGGTTCGAATACCGGGCGGGAGAATCAAACCGGCCGTCCTCGCGGTATTCACCCGTCAGCTTGCGACGCTGATTGAAGTGGGGATGCCGCTCATGCGCGGGTTGCGCATCCTGCAGGAGCAGACGGAGAATCGCGCGCTGAAGCGCGTCATCACGGATGTGGCTGCGGCCATCGAAGGCGGGGGTACGTTGTCCGAGGCCCTGGCGGCGCATCCAAGGGTTTTCAGCCCGCTTTACGTGAACATGGTCAAGGCGGGCGAAATGGGCGGCGTCCTGGAAGTGGCGCTCCGGCGCCAGGCGGAGTTCATGGAGAAGGCGCTGAAAATCAAAGGCAAGATCA
>Ga0181538_10004801_pt1 | contig 12403 bp, 7 predicted proteins | sample PEATcosm2014_Bin_40_FD_119773 | JGI IMG/M metagenome (GOLD analysis project Ga0181538, IMG submission 119773) | Peatland microbial communities from MTU Mesocosm Facility, Houghton, MI, USA - PEATcosm2014_Bin23_30_metaG | ecosystem: Environmental > Terrestrial > Soil > Wetlands > Peat | place...
ACCACCACCACCGCCGCCGCCAGGGCCTGAAGCTGGGGAACTTCCGTTAGCGCTGCCGCCGCCATTACCTCCCGGCCCACCGCCAGCAACTGCGGCTGCCCCGGTGGCAGTAATCGCCGAACGTCCTGCGCCACCCGTGCCGGCCGACCCGCCGCCGCCACCCCCATAATTACCTGGTAATCCCGTTGCTCCACTTCCACCATCGTAGGTGACATCACCCGTCGATGCTTCGGCCAAGCCGCCGGTGCCACCCGCCCCATTATCGGCACTGGTGCCACCCGCGCCGCCCGCGGCGACGCAAGCCGTGCTGTTGAAAGTGCTGGCCCCACCTGCAGTGGCCGCGCCGCCACCCGCGCCAACAGTGTAGGAATAGGAGTTGCCGGGCGTGACTGCGAACGATCTGATCATGGCGTATGCGCCGCCGCCGCCGCCTCCAGCACCGCCAGTGGTTGACGACGAATCCGTTCCACCGCCGCCACCGCCACCCCAAGCCTCAATGGTAATCGCTCTGACACCCGCCGGCGCCGTCCAGGTAGAACTGCCTGCCGTGGTGAAGGTCTCAACCGCGGGAGTCACATAAGTAATCCGGACCTGCCCGGCGCCGCCGGCGCCGCCCGCATAACTGGTGCTACCGCCGCGCTGAGCGCCGCCCCCGCCGCCGCCAGGTGCAGAACCAGCACTCCCAATAGAACTGCCATTGCTGCCAGCGCCTCCCGCCGCGCCGCCTCCACTTCCAGCGCCGCCAGCCGCGGGATTGCCGCCGTTGCCACCACTCGCCTCCGCACCAGCGGAACCACCACCGCCACCACCTGTTGTGCTGTTGCCCGTGGCTCCGTTGCCACCGCTAAATACAAATCCGGCATCGCCTGTTGATGCGTTGGCCAGGCCGCCCAAACCACCGGTGCCCGTATCACCATTGGACCCAGGCGAGCCGCCGGCCGCGACGCAAGTAGAAATATTGAAGGAAGACTCCCCGCCCGCGGTGGCCGCGGCGCCAGATACCGTGCCCGCGCTGCCTCCTGCACCCACAGTGTACGGGTAGATTGTGCCGGGTGTGACCGGGAAGCAATTCACCTTGGCGAATGCGCCGCCGCCGCCGCCGCCGCCGCCATTGGCAGTGGACGATCTGTCACTTCCACCGCCCCCGCCCCCGCCCCAAACTTCGACGGTGATCAAATAAACGCCAGCCGGCGCTGTCCACGTACTCGTGCCCGCCGCGGTGAAAGTGTTAGTTGTGGTTGCCGCGCTGATTGTGGCAGCGCCAAGGAGCATGCCGCAAAGCGTGAACAGTGGGAGGACCGTTAATGTTTTCATATAGTTGACTAGGGTTTTTCGGAGCTGTATCTGAGGCTGAAGGAAGAACTGAAAGCTGAAATGGGTGGGCGGAGCGCGAGGCTGGGAGCCGTCTATTCATGGTCGCATTCCACAGTGGTCGTCTTGGCATGGCTAATTTGGGCCACCATCGGTTGACTGCGCCGCAGCCCTCAAACCAAGCTTGACCAGATCCCACCCGGGCACATCGAGACTGAAATTAGGCATTTACGAGTGGGGATTTTAAATAAGTGTGACAGCCCGTCAAGTCCACGTTATTCACTAAATGTACAGATGCGCCCCCCACCGCCTGCGCGAATAGTGGCTCACCTGCATACTCCATTTGTCGCCCTCTGGGGCCGCATGCCAATTTGCCCGATGACGTAATAAGGCTTGGAAAGATCACGGCAGCCACGGGGGCCATCGCTCTGAGAAGTGAGACTTGGAAACCTGGAACATTGGCTGCCGCGGCGGCGGAAGCTCAGGCCTTCGCCGGCGGCGGTTGCAATGCCTGACTTAGCGATTCGGGACCCGCGGATCGCCGGCCTTCGCAGGCTCGCCTTCCAGCGAGATCAGCCCATTGGCAATGGCGTACTTGGTCAGCCCGGCCACCGAATGGATGCTCAGCCGGCGCATGATGCGCTCCCGGTGCGTTTCGATGGTGCGGACGCCGATGCCCAGCCGGTCGGCGATTTCCTTATTGCTCTTGCCTTCCGCGATCTGAACGAGCACCTCGCGTTCCCGGCTGGTGAGTTGGGCAAAGGGCTCCTTCTTCCCCCCGCTGCTCACGAACTCGTTCAGGGCGGCGCGGGCGATGTCTTCGCTAAAGTGAGGTTCGCCCGCAGCCACGGATTCAATTGCCCGCAGCAGCTCCTCCGGGGGCGCTTCCTTGGAGACATATCCGTGCGCGCCCGCCTGGATGACTCGGAAGATGTAATCCTTATTGGTATGCACCGAGAGGACGAGCACCTTCATTTCCGGCGTTTCTTTGCGCAGGACTTCAGTGACCGCCAGCCCGTTCATGCCCGGCATACTGATGTCCATCAGGACGACGTCCGGTGACAATGCGCGTGCCTTGCGCAAGGCTTCATCCCCGTCAGCCGCCTCGCCCACAATCCTCAGGTGTGCCTGCCGGGAAAGGAAAGTCTGCAGCCCTTTCCGGACGACCGGATGATCGTCTGCCACCAGCACTTTAATTATCTGTTTCTTTGCGCTCACTCTTTGCCTTGTTGGCAGCGAGGCGATCATGCCTCGCTCGGGGCTAATGCCGCAGAATCTAAGCCAATACCGGTTCGTGTGTAAAGAAAGATTGTCAGGGCCCGGAAGTCCGCTAACGGAGCAGAGCGAGCTTGCCACCCTTAAGGGGCGCTGCTATGCAGGCCGCCGATGAATACAGCGTTGAGCGGCTCTTAAACCGGCGCCATGGAAATCAGCACCATCGGGCGCCCGCGCAATGTGGGTTGGGTGCGGGCCGCCGCACTGCTCTATGGCGATTGGGGCACGAGCAAAGCCTATGTGATCGGCCTGGCGATTGCCGCGGTGGGTTTCTCCGCGCTGCCACACCTGCTGGCGGTCTGCGCCCTGACCGGCCTGGTCGGCATTAACTACATCTGGGTCTGCAAGCACTTCCCCAACGGCGGCGGCGTCTATACCGCCGCCGGCCTGCATTCGCGCCGGCTGGCCACCATTGGCGGGCTGCTCCTGCTGGCGGATTTCATCGTCACCGCTGCCTTGAGTTGCCTGGACGGATTTCATTACCTCGGCGTGGCGGACCCGGCGACGGCGAAGAAATGGGCCATCACCGCCATCTTTGTCATCGGCGCGATCAACTTTCTTGGGCCCAAGCACACCGGTGGCATCGCTGTCTGGCTCGCGGCGCCTACGGTCGTGGTGGTGATGATGCTCATTGCTGGCGGCGCGCCCCATATCGCCCAATTTCATCCGCTGCCGCCTGCCGGCGGCGTCGTCCACAACTGGGCCGCTTTCGTGGGGATGATTCTCGCCTTGTCCGGCGTGGAGGTCGCCGCCAGCAGCACCGGCGTGCTCAAGCTGGACCCTCATGCCACCCTGGAGAAACCCTCCGTGCTCGTCACTGCTCGGCGCGCGGTGTGGGCGGTGATGCTTGACGTGGTCATCGGCACCGCCCTGCTCGGCGTGCTGGCCATGTGCCTCCCAGACGCCGCCAAAGAGCACCAGAACGACATGCTGCGTTACATGGGAGAGGTCTTCATCGGGCCGCATTTCGCCAACCTTGTTGGCTGGGTCTTCGGTGTGCTGCTGATCTCGGCGGTCAACACCGCCATCACCGGCATAGTCGCCCTCCTCTATGTGATGGCGCGCGACGGCGAACTCCCCGACACCTTCCTGCTGCTCAACCGCTTTGGCGTCCCCTGGGTCGGCCTCATCACCGCGACGATTCTGCCCGTCGTGGTGCTAAACATCGACGACAAGGTCGAAGGGTTGGCCGCCCTCTACGCGATCGGCGTGGTGGGGGCCATTGCCATCAACCTTGGCTCGTGCGCCTTCGCCGAGTCCATCGGCCTCAAGCAGTTCGAGCGCATCATCATGAAGGGCACTTTCTTCATGCTGGCTGCTGTCTGGATCACCATTGCGCTAAGCAAGCTCTATGCTCTCCTGTTCGTGGCCATCGTGCTCGTCTTGGGTTTGGCGCTGCGCGAAGTGACCACGCGTCACCGCCTTGCGGCGCCCGCCGCGCCCAAGCTGGCCACCGTCGTCCCCATCACCCCGGCGCTCGATTCCTCGCCGGAGTTCCTTGGCCAGTTCATCCTGGTGGCCGCGCGCGGCTGGACCCCGGCGCTGCAGTTTGCGCTGGAGGAAAGCCGGGTGCGCGGCGCTCAATTGCTTGTACTCTACATCCGCGAAGTCGCCGTCAACCTTGACATGGACAGCAACTGGCAGGACGATCCGGATGCCAAGGTGCTCTTCACCCGCTTGGAAACTGAGGCGCGCGGCTTGAAGGTCAATAAGCTCTACAGCGTCAGCGACTCCCCTGCCGACACCATCATCGATATCGCCGCCACCTTCGGCGTGGATTCCGTCGTGCTGGGCGGCAGCCGTCGGGCCACGCTCGTCAATCTGCTCAAAGGCAACGTGGTGGCGCGCGTCGCCGCCAACCTCCCCGAGTCCATGCATCTCATCGTTATTGGGTGAATTAGCGTATGAAGCACTACGAAGCCCCCTGGAGCGCGTCGCTTATTGTGGCTGGATGCTATGCGAGGAAGCATCCGCACCTCCGGCAATGGCGGGGCGTTCTCCTTCACGGGGTTCTACCACAACAAGCGGCTGCGCAGCTACCGGGCCTATGTGACCGCCCCGCGCCGCACCGTCGTACTCCGCTATGCCGACCGCCGGATGGTCCTGTCACCCGGCGCGCCGGAGGACTTCGTAAGCGACCTTGCGCTGGCCAGACCTCAAACACTAGACTCGTCCTTCAGATAACCCAAACCAACCTCCCTAACTGTATATGAAAAGACTAGCCGCACTTCTCTCCGCACTCCTGCTCTCATCCGCCGCCACCTTTGGCGCCCTCGCTACCAATGACCTTGCCGGCAATTGGAAAGGTACCCTCGAGGTCGGGCAGGTCAAACTGCGGCTGCTCTTCAAAGTCAGCCGTACGCCCGACGGCGTTCTGACCGCCAAACTGGACAGCCTCGACCAGGGGGCGCGTGATATCCCCGTGGAGACTGTTGTCATCAAGGACAACACCGTGCGGATGGAGGTGAAGTTAGTCCAAGGCGTGTATGAAGGTTCCTTCGATGCTGTCGGGAAGAAGATATCCGGCGCTTGGCAGCAGGGACCGCAACCCCTACCCCTGACGCTGGAGCGGACCCAGGGAACGGTAGTGGCTGCCGAGCCCGAGAAACTTTCCCCCGCCGACCTGCTGGCCAGCAAGCAGGCCGCGCAGAAGCTCGCCGGTGTTTGGAACGGCACCCTGGCCGCGGGAGCGGCCAACCTTCGCTTGAAGGTTATGATTACGAAGACCTCGGCCGGCGCGGCGACCGGAACTATGGAGAGCGTGGATCAGGGCGCCAAAGACATCCCCCTCAGCGCCATCACCTGCAAGGAAGGCGCCGTCCGGTTTGAAGCCCGCGGCATCGGGGCCTCCTATGATGGAACGTTAAGCCCTGCCGGGGTCGTCCTCACCGGCCAATGGCATCAGGCCGGCCAATCAATGCCGTTGGAGTTCAAGAAAGCTGCCTCGACCCGCTGAGCAATGAGGCGATTTCATGGTCCATGAGAACATTGCGCACGCCAGCCCTGCTTCTCGGGTCGCTCCTTTTGTGCTTCTTCGGCCATCTGCCCTGCGACAGCGCACTGGTGACGGTCGCGGGTGCTAGCCGCGCCGCGCCGCTCGCTCCGGAATACGTCGAAGGCGAAGTGCTCGTCCAGTTCCGCGCGGCGGAAACCTGGGAAAGCGTCCAGTTCACCGCGACCTTGCACGGACTGGAGCTGGCGCGGCGCTTTGACTGGCTCTCCGCGCACCAGGGCCAGGTGATGTGCCTGCTGCGCTCGCCGACGCAAACCACCGCCTCCCTGATCGAGGAGTTGGGCCAGGATCTCACGGTGGCATTGATCGAGCCAAATTACCTCCGCTGGCCCTCGGACATGCGGACACCGAACGACCCGCGGTTCGGCCAGTTGTGGGGCCTGCAGAACACCAGCCAGGCCGTCAACGGCGTCACCGGTACCGCCCACGCCGACATTGGTTTTCTCAGCGCCTGGGGCCTGGCCCGGCCGTCCACCAACGAAGTGGTGGTGGCGGTCATAGACACGGGTCTTGACCTCACGCACCCGGACATCGTGAGCAACCTGTGGACTAATCCCGGCGAGATTCCGAACAACGGCCTGGACGACGACGGCAACGGTTATGTGGACGACGTGCACGGTTACGACTTTGTCAACGGGACCGGCGCGGTAACCGATGCCGGGTTTCACGGCACGCATGTGAGTGGGACCATCGCGGCTTCGGGCAACAACGGCCTGGGTGTCATCGGAGTCGATTTTCAGGCGCACATCATGGCGCTCAGAGTGTCCAGCGACGGAACAGTATTTGACAGCGCCGCGATCATCGAGGCCTTGCAATACGCTGCCATGATGAAAACGCGCGGGGTGAACGTGGTCGCTATCAACGCCTCGTACGGCGGCGGCAGCTACAGCAGCACCGAATCCGCCGCCATCCAGGCGGCCGGCGACGTCGGCATCATTTTCTGCGCCGCCGCCGGCAACAACGCCGCGAACAATGACACGACCCCCATTTACCCCGCAGGCTACCGCCTTGCGAACATGATCGTGATCGCCGCCAGTGATCAAAACGACGCGCTGGCCACCTTCTCCGATTACGGCGCGACGACCGTGGACCTCGCCGCGCCGGGCGTCAACATCCTCTCCTGCGTGCCAGTGGATCAACCCGGCAGCACCTCCTATGTCCAGCAAGCCTCGGCGGTTTATCAGGCCAACGCCCTGATCTATTCGGGCCTCACCACATCCAATGGCATCACCGCGGCGATCTATTACTGCGGGCTGGGTTACCCGACGAATTTCCCCGCTGCCGTGAGCAACAACATCGCGCTGATCCAGCGCGGCACGTTGTTCTTCTCGGACAAGGTTTCCAACGCCATGGCGGCCGGCGCTCAGGCGGCTGTGATCTTCAACAACGTCGTCGGCAATGTCAACAGCGCCACCCTTCAGACCGCCGGCAACTGGATTCCCGCGATCGCGCTCTCCCAGGCCGACGGCCAGGCGCTCCTCGCCGCGCTGCCCGCCTCCGTCACGGTGGTTAACGTGCCCGATCCCGCCAACATCTACCAGTTGCTCGACGGCACCTCCATGGCCGCGCCGCACATCGCCGGCGCGGTGGCCTTCGCCGCGATGAACTTCCCCGCCGAGACCGTCGCTGAACGCATCCAGCGCATCCTCGCCAATGTCACGCCCGTCGCCGGCCTGGCCGGCAAAGTCGTGACCGGCGGGCGCCTCAATCTTGCCCGCTCCGTGGACACCGACGGCAACGGCCTGCCTGATTGGTGGGAGCAACAGTTCTTCGGCCACCTGACCGGCACCGATCCCAATGCCGATCCCGACCACGATGGCGCGAGCAACCTCGCCGAGTTTCTTGCCGGCACGGACCCCACCAACTTCAACTCCGCTCTCCGCCTGACGGCGCTGCGCTCCGGCGGCACGAACGGCGTCGTGCTGGAATGGCCGAGCGTAATGGGCCGCTACTACCGGTTGCTGCGCTCGACGAATCTGTTCAACGGATTCGACTCCCTCGTCCTCACCAACCTCTCTGCCACGCCGCCGCTCAACACCGCGACCGATGCCGCGCCGCCCAGCGCCAGCCCGCGCTATTACCGCCTGGAACTGGAGCCGTGACAAGGGCGGCGAAAACAGCCCAATCCTATGGAATTCCTATGGAACTCCTATGGAATACGTATGGAACCCCTATGGAGCATCACGCGGGCAACACCGAAGCAACACGCTGGCAACGCGCAATCAACTGGCTAGCCGGAGCCGCTTCTTGCCCCCCACCACGCCTTTACCGCCCCCTCCCCCCTCCCCGTTTGCAGGGAGAGGGAGAGACAATCGCCGCGCCTCGACAAATCGCGGCGTCCAGATGCTCTCAACAACGGACAGCGGGACACCCTCTCCCCCGGGGCGAGGGCAGGGGTGAGGGGGAATTGGGCTCACGTTGTTTCCACGCGCTCAGGATGTCTGAGCCTGTCCCAATCCAAGCGCGCGGCTGAGAAGAGGTAAACCGCGAACCGCCGCTCACCTGAGGATCTGGATGCCACAAATCTTGGGCTCACCAGCCGAGCCGCGCGTGAAGGCGATGACGATGTTGCCGCCGGCATCCGGTGAAATGCCCTGGATCTCTTTCACGACCGCCTTGTCCTTGCCCGCTTCGGCGGCGATGTCGCAGTCGGTTAGCACACGGTGGCCATTGATATCCACGTTGAACTTGCGTTCGCTCGGGTCAGCCTTGACCTCGGCAAAGTGCAGTCGAACGGTGTAGGGCTGCCCTTGCCTAACATGAATCGTGTAACTGCATTTCCCCCACCGCTCGCTTTGATACACGGCGGCTGGAGCCGCATTGGGGGCTTGGGTGTCAATGGCTTTGCCGGTATCTGGCGCTGTGGCTGTGCTGCCGCCCTGGTAATCGCGGTCCTGGGCAAAGGCGGGCGGTGGAGCGCCGAACTGGAAGAAACCGATCTGGCTGCCGCCGCAGTTAATGCCCACAGTGTCACCTGCTGCACTTGAGGGCATCGCCGCGGTCGCCCTTACTTGGGCCTCCATATTTGGCGCCACTGCCACAGCTCGGCTGCCTGAGGCGGACATGGGATTCACGGTCACGTTCCAGCCATCCACGGCCAGCATGGGCGCGTCCCCATCCAGGTCACTGGTGGCTGCCTCGACTGTGATCGTCTTGCGATCCCCCGGCAGCAGAGAGAGGTAATTGTCACTATAGAACACCGGCAAGACGCGCTGGCCGGAGCGGGCCTTCCGCAATTGCAGATGGCTCATCAAAGCGATGGTCTGGGAGGGATTGCGCAGCACCACGTCCATGATGCACTTGCCGCCGGTGTCGTGCCGCGTCGCCTGGATGTCCAGCGCGACCGTAGGCAGCGCGTTCAGTGCCTGGAAGTTGTCCTCATCGCCGGTGGCGGCGCGCCAGTAGAAGTTGTCCGAAAGCAGCCGGCCTTTGCCGTCAAGCAGGTCGAGTTTGACGAAGTGGACAGCCGACAACCCGTTGGAGAAAGCGATGGCGCCGAGGTCTGTGGCGGCGCTCGGGGCTGCGGTGGCAGCATCGCTGTGGGTGTATTGCAGGCTGCCATCAAGGTTGTACACCGTCGTCCTGGCCGTCACCCTCCTCAACGGTTCGGCGGTGTTGTTGACGACCATAACGTGCCAGTCAGCTTGGTTCATCATGATATGCACCGGTTCACAGGCCTTGCGCGTCCCATACAACGAGCCGTTGGGTTCCAGATCGTGGCTGTAGAGTTGCCACACGAAACTCGGCTGGGCCGGGCTGCTCATCCAGGTGATGACCCCGGTTTCCGGGTGGAACAGCTTGGCAAACCGGCCTTCGTACATCGCCCGAAAGCACTCGTAGTTGGCGAGTTGGGCCTTTCGCACGAAGTCCGGCAGGCTGGCAATCGGCCCATAGCGGTCGGTGATGATGTAGGGATAGCGGTCGCCCTGTTGCGCGCCGCCGCAAAAATCATGCTCGGCCCAGTCGTCATTGATGACCTCCCAGTCCTTCGCGGGCATCATCGCGCGCACCGCTTCGAGCGTCGGCACGGACATTGAGCCGATCTCCGTCTTAAAGGCCTCGCCAAAAGTGTAGAACTCCCGCGGCGTCCGCCAATGATAAGGACCGCCCGAGTTGACGCCCCGGCCCGAAGTCGAACTGGGCTGATAGAGCCGCCGTGGGTCCAGCTCATTAATGAGCTTCTGGATGCCCTGGCCGATGGCCGCGGGCGGATCGCCCTCGTTGCGCGCGCACCACAGAGCAATGCAGGCGTGACTGCGGAACCGCAGAATCTTGTCGCGCACGTTCGCCAGGTAAAGCCCCACGTCCTCCGGAATCGGCCCATCCGCGGGGTGCGGCTCGAAGAACTCGTCCCAGAGCAAGATCCCATACTTGTCGCAAGCATCGTATAAGTCGGCGCTGGTGCTCTGGCCGACCCAGTTGCGGATCATCGTGTAGTTGGCAATGCGGTGCATCCGGACCTGGGCGTCCAGCCGCCCCCGCGAGATGCGTTTCATCGCCTCGTCCATGCCCCAGTCTCCCCCCTTGGCGATCACAGGCACGCCGTTGACGGACAGCGCCAGGTTCTCCGAGCCCGGCAACGTGTAGGTGATCTTGCGGACGCCAAACGTCGTCTCCTGGGCGTCGGACACCCCGCCGTTGACCGAGAAGCTCACGTGCAGCTTGTAAAGATTCTGCGGCCCGTAACCATTGGGCCACCAGAGCCTGGGCTTGCGCAGGTGCAGCGACGGGGTCGTCGCCGGAGTGAATGTCACCGTGCGCGTCTCGTTGGCTGCGAGCGAGACGTCTTGCTTGAAGCTGGTCCCATCAATTGTGCCAGTCAGTGTGCCGGTCTGCGGAGCGTCGGTAACGTTGCGTACGGTAGCCTGCACCGTAAGATCCGCCGTGTCGGTGCGCGGCAACGGCAGGTCCGAAGTGACGTAGGGGTCCTGCACGACCACAGGTCCGCTGGCAGACAGGATGACATCCTGCCAAATGCCTGTGTCGCGGTCGCGGATAGTGGGAATCCAGTCCCAGCCGATGCTGCACAGCAAAGTGGGGCCATCGAGGCCGGTGACTCCGCCGTTGAGTGGGCACCCGCTTGCGATGGTCTTCTCATGCGTCGCTCCCGGGTGCGGTTGTGGCCGGACGTGAACCGCCAGAGCGTTGGCCGCGCCCACAGTGACGCAAGGCGTGACGTTAAAAATGCCGCGCGTGAACGCACCATTGATGGTGCCCACCTGCCGGCCATTGACCCAGACCTCGGCGATGTAGTTAATGCCCATGAAGTTGAGCCATATCTGCTTCCCGTCATAGGACGGCGGCGGCGTGAACGTAGTCCGATACCAGTAAGAAGTGCGGCACAGGCTGTCCGGAATGGTGTTGGTGCGGTTGTTCTCGCCATAGAGCGGCTCGGGATAAACGCCGTCGTTGACCAGGCTGGTCAGGACCGTGCCCGGCACCGTCGCGCCATGCCATCCGGCCGGCTGATAATCCGCCCGCGACAGCGCCTCCCCGGTCTTAAGGACCAGGCCCGCGTCCTGCAACTCCCAGCCCGAGGTCAGCCGCAGTGGCGCGGGCAGGCCTTTGCTCCCGGCCGCGTGGGCCGCAGCGAAGCAAAGCAGTGACAGAGAGACGACCAGCAGCAACCAGAGCGCAAACCTCTTGGCCCGCCAGCTCCGGCCATGAACGGTGATAAGACCTGATGACATGAGAAGATAAGACACGTAAGGTCCTTTCCCGTCAACACCCTTAGGATTCGCAGCTTCTTCCTCGGTCGCGCTTTTGCGATGCAGTGGTCGAAGCTGTTCGCGGTCAGCGAGGGTTTCTGTGGATGACCTGCCGCGCGAAGCGTTTGGAGTGCGTGGAGCTTGCTCCCGCTTTCGCCACACCCCCTGCCTCGCGACAGCGCCAGCAAGCTGGACGCACTCCATACGCTTCGCGCAATCCGACTGCTGCATCATGGCCCTGGATGACCCCGAGTTTCCCGAATTGTTGCGTCAGAACCACGACCCCCATTGTGCCTTATGTCAAAGAGGCCCCGAACGCCGAAGACAAGAACTTGTTGGCTACTGTCGGCTCGCGCCAACACACTAGGAATCGAGCATTAGCCCCGGGTCGTTTGGCCTTGACGGCTCCCTGGGTCCTCGTTAGGACTGCCTCTGTGACGAACATTTGCTGTCAGCCAGGGCAGATGATCAACAGCGCTGGGCGGCGGCCGGTGCGGGGCCGCGAAGCGGAGTGGGCATACTGGGCGGCTTTGCCTTTGCACCAACTCAGTCAGAGGAACAACCGCCACCGTGATACGGAGAAGTGGAGTTCCCTGACTTTGTCTTTGAACCAATGACTTTGTTCCAAACCTACTGTTTCTGCGCGCTTTGCGATTAGGGAGACGCGATGATTTCTCGGTCGAATGGCGAAGCCACGTTTCAGGACCTGCGGATTCTTCCTCAGGCGGTCTTGGCGTCGGTAGATACAAGGCAAACCCACCCCTTGCCCGTACCGGGCTGGCTGCATCACCTTCTGGGCATCCGCCACTCAGATCGAGGCACGTTCGAGGTCGAGGCCGTATCCGACCTGCAACGCCGTATCCACGTACTGCTTTTGGCTCACTCGCATCCTCTCTACCTGGCGGACACTCCAGAAGATGAGATAAACGCCTACCTGCAGCGCGCGCGGGAGATTATTGGAGACAGGTCCCAGTCCTGTAACGTTGCGCACTGTTCCGTGGATTTCTTTGCGACTTGAGTTGTGCTGGAAGCCTCGTGGATTGCGGGTGTTTTCGTGGGCGGGCGTTGGACGAAGAGTCGCCCCTTTTCAGCGGAG
>Ga0181538_10004808_pt1 | contig 12393 bp, 10 predicted proteins | sample PEATcosm2014_Bin_40_FD_119773 | JGI IMG/M metagenome (GOLD analysis project Ga0181538, IMG submission 119773) | Peatland microbial communities from MTU Mesocosm Facility, Houghton, MI, USA - PEATcosm2014_Bin23_30_metaG | ecosystem: Environmental > Terrestrial > Soil > Wetlands > Peat | place...
GTTATCCGCCGGAAGCTGAACTTGGATGCCGTTCCGGAACTGCTCGCCGGTGAAGTTGCCCAGCGCTTGACCTGTCATCACGGAGCGAACGCGATAGGTTCCATCCGGGAAGGTCGGGAGCTTCAGTTCAACCCGGTCCAGGCTGGATTCGTTCTTGAACAGCGCGATCATTCCTTCGCCTTGGCGGCTCAGGCGCGCGAAGCCATCCCAAGTTGACGCCCCGGGTTGAGCCCAGTTGCCGAGAGGGAAGAAGCTCTCCTGGATCGGGAGATCCTTCCGCAGTGTTTTGAACCAGCGAATCTTCTCGCCATACCAATCCTGCTCTGCGGGCGTCAGCTTCCTCAGGTCGCCGAGGAAAAGCGGGCCCGAACCCATGGCTGTGGCCAGGCGCTCCTCGATGGGGTGCACGTCGGCATGCAGGTTCCCGATCAGCATGGTTTCAGCAGGTATGGCGAGCGACCGAAGATAGAGCAGCGTCCGTGCCTGTCGCGGGCCCGCCGCATCGGCCGCGTCGTCGTCCACGTTGCTGAGCCAGTCCAAATCTCCGGCGGCTAGCAGGCCGTAGTCGATGATGTGCTTCTGCCCCCAAAGTTCGAAGGTGAGGTCCAGCAAGACGTCCGGATGATCATGGTAGATCCGGCCGGTTACGTACTGGATCCCCTCGTAGATACGGTCCAGAGATTCAGCCCAGGTGCGGTGGTCGTGACCTTGCGCGTAACAGCCGGGCGACTCGCCGTAGGCATTGAACACCGTCGTCAGGTCCACCTTGACATACTTCAAATGATAGCGGCCGATCAAGTCGCTGATGCGCCTGGCGGCGACCTCCCGGTAGGGCGTGGCGAGGCACATCACGGCCTGCGCACCGGCCATAGTACCCGTCGTCTTGGGATGCCCATGAATGTCCTTGCATACCCACTCCGGATGCTGGCGATAAACCTCGGTGTTCGGACTGACGGCGGCTAGCGGCACCCACAGTCCCAAGCGCATTCCTTGCTTTTCGACCGCCGCCTGGATTTCGTCCAGACCGTTCTCAAAGAGCTTGCGATTAATAGTGTTGTCACCATAATCAGCTTGCCATCCATCGTCGATCGTGAAGACGTCCAAACTCATACGCCCGGCGGCGGCGATCAGATCCATGGTGATGGATTTTGTGATGCCGCGCTCGAACGGCTCCCAGGTGTTGTAAATCCACGGCGGCTGATAGCCTGCGCCCTTCTTCATTAGAATTTGAGACGTGTACGATGGCATCAACCATCGCGGGTCGGCAATTCCCCGGCCATCCACGAAAAACGCTATCGAGCTCTTGGCGCTGGTGAATGTCTCGCCGGGCTGCAAGCTACGCTCAAAGGGGAAAAGGTCGGTGTCGTACATCACCTCGACGCCCTCCCCCCAGCCGGAGAGTTCCGTGCGTTTCAGGTAGCCGGGAGCTTCGTTCATCGCAATGAAGCCTTCTCCGGTTTTTGAATTCCTTTCGAGCACGGCGGTGTCATCAACCCTTCCCGTGAAGAAGAGTTCCCGCGGCTGGCTGCCGTAGAACGCCGAAGCTTGCAGCACGCTCGCCGGCCCGGGGGCGATGCTCACCGCTTCGAAGCTTAAATGTGAAAGCGTAACGTCCTTCTCGCCACGATTGGTGATGGCAATCCATTTACGCACCACGGGATGTCCTTCATATACCGCATAAAAGACTGCGACCTCGATGGGCTTTGCCTTCGCCCTCAGCTTGATGATCAGGAGTTTTCCCGAGGGCGCCAGGCCCTGGGTCTCCGCGCCCACGAACTGCCACGCCGGTCCGTTGGAACCGGCAAAGGAATCTCCGTCCGCCTCGAAGGAGAACTCGCCACCCCCAGATCTGTTGGGCCCCGCGGCGCTCATGAAGTCGGTGCCCGTTACCACGTGGCGCCAGCTTACCGAGTGCAGACCGCGTTGAGATTCAAAACGCACCTCCCGCTCCACGAGGGCGTTGCCGATCGTCCAACTCTTTCCGTCAGCGCCGGTCCGCACAAGCAACGAATCGGACTGGGCATTCACAGAAACAGTAAAGAACAAAACTGAGAGCAGCACTGAGATGGTTTTCATGGAATCGCCGAACGCTCCTTTTAGTGTGACGGGTTTCTTTCATCAGGGAAGCGAAACACGCGGGCTCTGTACCTGGAGTATGAAAGCCTCCGCGCGTTTATAGCCGCAGCCGATCCCCCGAAACAGGGCAACCTGGTCCTGCAGCGCATAGTACCTGTCGGGTGTTTGAGAGGCGTGAGCGTAACAGGCAGCGCGCTTAACGGGTTCCGTCTCCGTTATGTCCACGTACTCGGTAGGCGAAAACTGCAGCGTGTCTTCTCCGTCTGAAACCTCGTAATAGTAGAGCGCGAATTTCCTGTCCATCTCGAGCCACGCGTCGAACGCCAGCGCTGAGACAGCGCGATGGTCGCGGTGGTGATCGATGGGCCACTGGGTAAAGAAAACATCGGGGCGCTCGTTTTCGACAAGCTTCCGGAAATCATCGAAGTGGGCGGCATCCAGGATGGCATGGCCGTTGGTCTGTCCAGCGAAGACCGCGCGCGCCTTGAGTATCTCGGCGGCCTTAGCGGCTTCCGCCACGCGCACGCTCGCGGGCGCGCCACCTTGGTCCCTCGGCCACTCACCATTGTTCAGATGGAGAAGAACAACTTCGTGGCCCTGTGCGGTGAAGCGAGCGAGGGTGCCGCCGCAGCCGTATTCGGCGTCGCCGGGATGTCCTCCCGCAACGATGACTTTGAGTTTCTTCGGCTGCGGACCGGAATTCGCCCGGCTGGCAGCATTCGCCGTTGAGGAGCCGAGAACGTATCCTGCTCCTACTTGGCCTGCACGCGCCAGCGCCGCTCGTCGGGTAAGAAATGCCATCTTCAGACCTCCCGGAGGATTCACAGTTTTTCGAGCACGAGGACCCAGTCCGCGGCATGCTTGCTATTCGCGCCGGGAGTGGTGAAGTTGCGAGAACCTGAGTTGGCTATTCTGCCGACGGTCCTGTACGTACCGTCTGTGGGATCGTACCAGCGCGCCAGGGAACTCCCTGACCCTGCTCCCATCTTCGACATGTTGACGGTGAGCTGAAACCTGTCGCCACTTTCGCCGGGATAGTAGCATATGCCCAGGGAGCCATCGTTCGTGAGGGCGGCGGAGACGTAGGTGTATTCGTCCTTGCCCGGGGTTCCGCGCTGGCTCGAGAGGAACGAATGCGACCAGTCCGGTACGAGGTCGTACCATTTGCGACCTCGGAAGAAAGCCGTGCAATATTGGGCCTGCTCGACGCCTGGGGTTTTCCCTAGCCATCGCCTGGGGTCCTCGGTACAGTCTGGAGAGCCCAGGATGCCGAACCCAGACCCGCCGCCCAGTACCGTTGCCCAAACTTCTTCCCGCAGCGTCTCGGGGGGTGTGAGAATATGCTTCGGGTTCCCGGCCTCGACGTGTTCGTACATGGTCTCGAATATGCACGTTGGCATCACCGGGTCAACCATGTGATAGTGATACCAAGTCGCCCACTGCGGAGCGTGGTATTCATACCACGCGTTCAAATTGACCCAACGGTGGCCGGCATCGTAAAACTTGCGAGGTCCTGTCGCGTCGCTGCTCCAGTCCGGTGGTCCGCCAATCCAGTCGATGGTGATCAGCCGATCCGGCATGTATTTTATGAGACCGTTCACGAGGCTGTCGACCTGCGGCGAAACCAACCTGTCATTTCCCAACGCGAAATTAACATGGGAGTAGTTCTTGTAACGATTGCCCCAGAATTCACCCCATTGACGCATTTCGTCAGTTGAATGTTGGGAAGGATCAAAACCCCCCGGCCCAGGATCGTACCCAGAACTCATCGGATCAAGGAACAGGTAGATGCCGTGCTTTGCCGCAGACTGGACCATGGCGTCAACCGACGCCACGAAGGCGGGATTCAGATTCTGCGGGTTCCAACTCGTGCCGCTGAGCAGCATGGAATTCCCCCGCGCATCGGTTGGATTCGTCAAAGCTTGCTTCCCTTCCGAGTCAAAGCTATTGATCACCACCCAGGCAAAATTGAAGAGCCGCTTCTGCCGATCCGCGAAATAGGCGTCCATTTGTTCAGGCGTGCTCCAATGCAGGATGCTCTGCGGGCAGACTCCAGCGACGAAAAACGGCACTGCGTTTTCATCCTCGATCAGATGGGGATTGCGGGCTCGAGTGCGAAGCCTGGGCAACCCTGGGACCGCTGCCGTGCCGCCCGCCCCGCCGCTGCCCGCAGCGGTTCCGGGCCGCTCCCCGATTTTCGTCCGTTCAGACGCACGAGGGGCGCGCAGTCCGGGAGCGGCCAGCCATCCCAATGCGGCAAGCGCGACGGCCATTGAGAGTTTATTTCTCCACCGGCTGATACGAGTTTGCCTCTGCATATGTTCTCCTCGTTACACGGCCGCCCGCTATGGGAGCACTTCTTTGTAAAGAGTCACGACAAGCGTCTCCACCAGCCTGGGCGGGACAGTTTCGAAGAACTCCTTGATGTAAGGTGTATTGCAGTGGAAATCGAAGGCCTCCTGGCTGGCGTATTTCTCAATGAAAGTAATCGTGCGCGGCGCATCGATGGCCTGGTTCAGTTCGTAGCGGATATTGCCTTTCTCGCTGCGCGTGGAAGTAATAAGCGTGTGCAGCGCTTCGAGCAATTCTTCCTCCTTGCCTTCCTTGGCTGTGAACTGAGCCACACACACAATTTCCTGTTCAGCTTTCTTCAACATGCGAGTGTCTCCTTTGGTTTTTCTGCTCGAAATGGAGCGGGCAAGCGGTGGTTGCCTGCACCGCGCATCCTCGGCCATACCGGGCGACGTCCCGGAAGATGATCCTGCATGAACTGAGTTGCTCCGGCGACTCTATGACCTATACTCGTGCGCGGTGCGAATCGCGGTCCTTAGATTCTCAATCGGCGTCTTGGCGCTTACCGTACAATCGGCGCCCAGAATCACATGCGCCGGAGCGTCCTTGAGCACCTCCAGCGCAGCTTTCCTTACTTCCTCCGGGCTGCCGGTGCTCACAATGCCAAGCCGATTGAGCCCGCCCATGACCGGCCGTTGGAAGATTTCAGCCGCTTGGCGCAGTGAAAATGGCTTGCCGTCCGCCGAAAGCGGGACGTTTACGACTTGCCCCGGATAGTCACGAAAGCGTGGAACGAAATTCTCGTAGGAACCTTCATAGTCGCAGATGTGCATGATGTTATACGGGGTCAACTGCGAAACCTCTTTGTACAGCAGCAGGTCGTAGTTTTTAACCGTCCGATTGAACAGCCCGCGGTCGGCAATATGGTTGGTCTCGCCGCCCTGTGTGCACATGTAGAACCCATCCACCCCCGCACGGGAGGCGGCCTGCACGAAGTGAACGAGGGAGAGAGTGATGTTCTCCATTCCGCGGCACACGGACTCGGCATCCTGCTCGACGTGCTCGAGCAGCAGTTTCACCGGCACCGCCTGCTTGGCCATCTGGTACGGCGAGTACAAGGTCTGGATGATCAGCGCCTCGGACTTGGCTTCCCGGATGAGGCTCTTCAACAGATAAAGGGAGGGCTCGAACCACTTTTCAGCAAGGACAGGCATCGTGGCCCAGTCGCGCGGTGTTTGGACTTGAGGGGCGGGTGGAAGGGTCTGTTCGTCGAATTGGATTTTGACAAAATCCATGCCGGTGGTGTGGAAATAATCGAGATGCGCCTTCACAGCGGCATCGCCACGCACCCCAAAGTGCATGAAAAAACCGGCCGGCACATAATCCGGCTGGGAGTCCATATTCAGAACTTCCAGCATGAGATCCCGCTTCGATTTGGGGCGCTTTGCGGACTGAGTGCGAGCCGCCTGGATGCCCGGGTTGCCGCCTGCGGACGGCGCCTGCTGAGTCACGGCGATCTTGGTTCCTGCCCATGACCCCAGCCAGGCCAATGCCGTCCGCTTGATAAGCTTCCTTCTGCTGACTGCAATCATGAGACGATCTCCATTCCCATTGGTTGATATCATAGCTTACGCCCAGTGGGTACCGGCGCAGCCGTCCCGGCGACAATCTCGACCTGCCCAACGTGACCAAGCCCGAACACTGGGCGCCACTTTGGCTGCGGCCTGGCTCGAAACGACCTTGGGATTATACCCCTGATCGGAGAGGCTGCCTCTTTCTATGGGCAAAGGGGGTCCGTCCACCGCCGGCGTAGAGGCTCGCGGCGGCATCCTGCAGCCCGACCTTGCGTTTTTTGATTCCTATCCCCGATAATACAGGCTTGAATGCAACAGGCCGGTAGGTAGTGTCCTATTTCAACTGGTAGCGCCGACCTTTGAAGCGGCAGATGCTGGCCTAAAGGCCAGCGCTACGCCGGAACGAGGACACTACGGGCCGGTAATAGCTCTTGCCAGAGCGAGTTAATTCACGCTATGTTCGCAAGTTTGGAAGATAGGGGGAAATGCCGTCCTAGGCGGGAAAACCCCAAGGAAGCGTTTGTCATCTCAGGGAAGAGTTGCACGTGGACAGATCGGGGAGAAGGCGGTTTGTAGGGTCATCAGTCAGCCTACGGAGGGCAGTCGGGGAACAATGATCCGTCCGTTGGAGAATTGCCCTAGCACGCCTCGCCAGTTCGTATTTGGATTCAACTTCATTGTCTAATCAGTGCGCAATGTGCTCGGGTCGCCTTATAGGGGGCATCAGAGGGGGAGGAAGTCGAGACGGAATGGTCAAATGGACTGGCACGATGTCGCTGATGGCTTTACTGGCCATGGCGTTTCTGACCTCCTGTGGATCGTCGAAGCCGAAGGTGACGGTCCCCACGGGTTCGTTGACGACGCTGGTGGGGGACCTTCCCGGGCCGTGTGACGCCGTGTCATTCCCTTTCAATATCACCGACCTCGTTTTCACCGGGCCATCTGCTAATGGCGAAACCTCCATTGGGACCGTCCCTATCAACGCGTCCTCCGTTTCTGAGCCGGAAATCAGAATCAACCTGACTTGTTTAAGGGACTTCACGACCCCGCTCTCCATGAGTACAGCAGGTGTCGGAACGTACAACCTGGCTCAAATCTATCTCAGTGAGCCTTCTGTAACCTTCTTCGATCCGACGATTCTTCCGCCGAATTTGCCTATTAATACGGCGGAACTTACCATGCAGCCGTTGAAGCTCTACCAACTTCCCATCAGTCCGCCCTTGGTCGTCGCCAAAAGCGCTCCCAGCGTTATTCAGATCGATTTTGATATGCTGCACATGATTCAGAAAATCACTTTAGATCCGACGAACCTGAAGACCCAGGTCAGTGCTACCCCCCAGATCACCTTTACGCCGATTACGGCGATGGGAAGTCAGGGTCAGGGGTTTGGCGAACTCGACGACTTGGTGGGTTTTGTGCGCTCGGTGACGAATCCGCCTCCGGTGCCGCTCACTCAGTATAACGGCAGCTTCACGCTGCAACTGCTTTCCGCTTCCATCAGTTCACCGCCGCTCGCCACGATTTATCTCAACGGGTCGACCCAGCTTTATGGCTTTTCCAACCTCAATGAGCTGTACACCGATAGTTTCATGGAAGTGGATGCTTATATCGACGACGCCGGAAACTTCGTGGCGACCTCGGTAGAGGACGAATACACGGAAGTCGTTCCAGAGTTGGCGAGCGGACAGCCTGCTACACTGGCGATCATCGGGCCGGTCACATCGCTGACCCGCGATGCAAACGGTAATGTCACGAGCTTCAACCTGTGGGCGCGCGATGTCGAGCCAAACGACGCGAGCGTCATTTCCCTCGATTCGATACCGGTCGTTAACCTTTCGGCTTCGACGATCTATCAGTATTCCTCTCGGAACGTCAATTTTGCCAATCTACCGTTCGGTCCCAGCAACATCAACGTCGGCCAGGACGTGATTGTCCACGGGCAGATCACCGTGCCGTCGGCATCGAGTGGCTCGGGTGCGCCGCCTCTGCCCACAATCGTCACCGCCTACAAGGTTTACGACAAGTTGCAATCCATTCAGGGGAACTCCTCGGCGTTGCTCCAGGTCGCAGATGACGATAAGACGGGAGCATTTAAGTTCACTCCCTGCGGCCTCATGTTTCAGAACACGCCCGCCATCGTTTTCACCAACGGCCAAACCAATTTCGTCAACCTCAGCGGTTTGTCTGCACTGACTGGGGGAGGCGGAACTCCCACGCTGGTGGTCAAGGGCCTGCCATTCTACGAGGGGCAAGCGCAGACCATCGCCGGCGTGCCTGTGCCGGCGGGTACGATGGTCATCCTCGCCAAACAAGTTCACCGGCTTTAAAAAATACCCGAGACACTCGTGCCGCGAGTCGCACTGCCCGGTTCTCTCAGAGGGCCGGAAGGCGCGGAAGTTCCCCTCTTCTTCGCTTTTTATTTGGCAAGTGCGTGAACTTCAGGTCCTTCCCTGCGAGGGATTTGGTGAGGAGGATGATCTGTCCGGCGTGATGGGAAAAATGCTCAGCAACATGGAAGACTGCGCGCAGCCCGGTAACGCGAAAACCCTGGATAGAATAAGTCCTGGCGAGAGCCTCGTCGTCCAGCTTATCCATCACCCGTGCGGCATCGGTGACTGCCCGGCGTAGACCAGCGATGAGAGTGCGAGACAAAATGCGACCGGTCTCGGCAAACTCCAAGTCGCGCGCGCGGCAGTCGGGCGTGCCGCCTAAGCCCGAAACGATCCATTGTCTGACGTTTCCCTCCAGGTGCAAAACCAGGTTGCCCACGCTGTTCGAGGCGGGATTGTGACGCCCCCAGATTTGTTCCGCGGAAAGCTCGCGCAGACAGGCTGCGATCCGTGGCAGATAAACTTGTGCGAGCAGGTGGCGGGCCTGAGCCAAAAACGCCCGGGTAAGGTTTGAGGATTTCATTTTTCTCTCTTCCCGCGCCTTCGAATACTCTCCAGTAGCCCGGCCTTCCACGCCCTGTCTTCCCAGTAGGTGAGCCAGAGGTAAAAGGTGGCGTAACTACGCCATCCGGACCAGCGCGCGGCCAGTTGCTCGACGCGAGCGGGAGAAGGCGGTTTGCGCAGACCATAGAGTTCACGGACCACCTTCCGCAAGCCCACGTCGGCGGCAGGCAGGCAATCAAGATGCCCGAGCGCTCGCAGGCCCACGTACTGGGCAGTCCAAGGGCCCACCCCTTTCTGCTCCATGAGGCGGGCATGAGCCAACCCGGCCTCGAGTCCATGCATGCCTTCCAGGTCTAAACTTCCGTCCAGGGTGGCGCGCGATATGGCGATCATGTAGCGAGCCTTGGGGCCGGAAATCTTCAGGCGGCGTAATTCCCGTGGCGTCACGATAGCCAGCGCGGCAGGCTCGGGAAAGGCATTGTAGCGGCGACCCTCGAATTCCACGCTTCCGCCATAGGTGTCAATCAAGGCCTTCTTCACTTGGTGTGCAAAGCTGAGATTGACCTGCTGTTCGAGGATGGCGGAGATCACGGTCTCAAAGACCGTAGGTGCCTGGGGGATCCGCATGCCGCGGAAGTGGGCGCAAAGACGCTCCAGCACGGGATCAGCTTTAGCCATTGCGTAGAAGGCGGAAAGGTCGAGTTGGGTAGAGAACTGGCGCTCAACCTGGGTCACCACGGAACGCCTGACGGTCTCATCCGCCGCCCCGGCCAGTACGCGTACGCGCAGTGCAGGTTTGCCGGAGTCAGTTTCCTCGCGCACTCCGTAGAGCGCCAATTGCCCGCTAATGTCCGCAACCCGGCGGTATTCTCCGTCCTCGAAATAATCCAGCAAAGGAGGAAAGCGCCGCTGGTTTAACAATTCGGGCGGGCTGAGGATGAAACGTAGCGTGCGGGCAAAGTTGAAGGGCTCGCGCGGCCTTACCAGCATGAAAGCTATTGTGCCCTAGCCAGGGGCGCGGGCGCAAGATCGCCCTTGCACGGCAGCAGCAAGACTCGCGCCGCAGGGGCCTTCTGAACGGAAGCAGACTTGGCGCGATCAACATGCTAAGCTGTTCGAGAGGTGAAATGGTAATGGCGAAGCTTAAGGAACGGTTCGTAGTGGACGAGCAGGGAAACCGGATCAGTGTTGTCCTAGATATAGGCGACTACCAAGCACTCCTCGACCGGTTGGAAGAACTTGAGTGTATCCGTGAGTACGATGCCGCGAAGGGTTCGCAGGATCACGCGATCCCGTTTGAGAAGGCAGTTGGTGAAATTGAAATGGATCGCAAGTGACGTACACTCTCCTCATCCTGCGCCGCGCACAGAAGGAATTGGCGCAACTCCCTACGCCATTTTACGAGCGTGTCCGCGACTCAATACGTGACCTGGCCGAGGATCAGCGGCCTCGAGGATGCCTCAAGCTTGCCGGGCGGGAAGGATGGCGCATCCGGGTAGGTGACTACCGTGTAGTGTACGAAATCGACGACCAACAACATACTGTCACTATCCTTCACGTCGGCCATCGTCGCGAAGTCTACCGTTAAGCGTTTAGGTCACATCCACAATCTTCACCGCATTGATCACCACTGGGGTTTTAGGCCGATCGTTCCGCTCGCGCGCCACAGCGCCGATTTTTCCCACGATCTCGTGGCCTTTCACCACCTGACCGAAGATGGTGTGGCGGTTGTTCAGCCAACTTGTGGGCGCGAGCGTTATAAAGAACTGGCTGCCGTTTGTACCGGGGCCGGCGTTGGCCATGGCAAGCTTGCCTGCCTTGTCAAACCCTACCTCTTTGGCGAATTCGTCTTTGAATTGATACCCGGGTCCGCCCGTGCCGGTGCCGAGCGGACAGCCGCCTTGAATCATGAAATCGGGAATAACGCGGTGGAAGATCAGCCCATCGTAAAAGGGCCGCCTAACTCGCTGGCGAGTCTTCGGGTCAGTAAACTCCTTCGTTCCTGTCGCCAGGCCAACAAAATTCTCTACAGTCTGCGGAGCGTGCTGCGGGAATAACTCGCAGGTTATTTCTCCAAGGCTGGTGTCCAAGATGGCATACTTGCCGGGTTTCAGGTCAGGCATGGGAACTCCTTGCAAAAACAGAAACTAGAAATTCGAAACTAGAAAATAGGGCCGAAATCCACCTCGGGCCGGGTGAGACGGCGTCGCAAAGAGATGACGCGTCGCCCCTGGGCTCCGATTAGAACTATAGCGGGTCTCTGAAGGTCCGCGCCACTTTTTTCTCACCGGGCAACTGGCAGGGTTTATGATAGAAGCAGGGCCTTGGAGGATGAACTGTGACAGAGAAGAATAGGCAGGACCCGTTCGGGGCGCGAGCCGTGCTCAACACGGGCGGCAGCAGCGCGGTTATTTATCGTCTGGAAAGTCTGGAACAGCAGGGACTGGGCAGCATTTCGCGGTTGCCGTTTTCGATCAAGGTATTGCTCGAATCGGTCCTGCGCAACTGCGATGGAGCGCTGATTACCGAGCAGGATGTTGCCGGGCTGGCCGCATGGAATGCCAAGAGTCCCGCAGCGCGCGAAGTGCCTTTCAAGCCGGCGCGGGTCATTCTGCAGGATTTTACGGGCGTGCCTGCGATTGTGGACCTGGCCGCAATGCGCTCGGCCATGCAGCGCTTGGGGGGAGACCCGGCCAAGATCAACCCTTCGGTGCCGGTCGACCTGGTGATCGACCACTCCGTGCAGGTGGATTTTTTCGGCAATCCCCAGGCTCTGGAGCGCAACGCGGACATCGAATTTCACCGCAATCGCGAGCGCTACGAATTCCTGCGCTGGGGGCAGAAAGCTTTTGATAAGTTCCGGGTTGTTCCTCCCGCCACCGGTATCGTGCATCAGGTGAACCTGGAGTTTCTGGCGAAGGTAGTGCTCGAACTCCGGCTCGGGCGCGACGTGCTCTGGCTTCCCGACACCCTGGTGGGCACGGATTCCCACACCACCATGATTAACGGGCTGGGGGTGCTGGGGTGGGGAGTGGGCGGCATCGAGGCCGAGGCGGCGATGTTGGGCCAGCCTTACTACTTCCTTACTCCGAAGGTCGTGGGCTTCAAGATGCGAGGCAGGTTGCGCGAGGGTGTCACGGCCACCGATCTTGTGCTCACTGTAACCGAGATGCTGAGGAAGAAGGGCGTGGTGGACAAGTTCGTCGAGTTCTATGGCGGCGGCCTCTCCCAAATGACGCTCGCCGACCGCGCCACCGTGGCCAACATGGCGCCCGAATACGGGGCCACGATGGGATTCTTCCCTGTGGATGAGGAAACGCTGCATTACCTGCGGCAGACAGGCCGCAGCGAAGCAGAAGTCGAGCGGGTCGAGCACTACTGCAAAGAGCAGGGAATCTTCCGGAGTAACGAAATTCCCGACCCCGAGTACAGCGAAACACTTGAACTCGATCTCGAAGCTGTGACCCCGAGTCTCGCGGGGCCCAAGCGCCCGCAGGACCGCGTGCCGCTTTCGGCCATGAAAGGGGCCTTCCGCAAGGCGTTGGCCGCGCCGGTGA
>Ga0181538_10004814_pt1 | contig 12385 bp, 10 predicted proteins | sample PEATcosm2014_Bin_40_FD_119773 | JGI IMG/M metagenome (GOLD analysis project Ga0181538, IMG submission 119773) | Peatland microbial communities from MTU Mesocosm Facility, Houghton, MI, USA - PEATcosm2014_Bin23_30_metaG | ecosystem: Environmental > Terrestrial > Soil > Wetlands > Peat | place...
ACTCGGGCCCGGCGGGGCTCACGGTTACACGGCCGTCGGAGAAGAACGCGACGTCGTAGCCGAGCCAGTAGCCCGAAAAGGCGTAGTGCACGTCCCATCGCACAAGCGAATCAGCGAGGGCCGTCGGCAGGTTGTTCGGGTTGGTATGCCACGAGAGCCAACTGGTGCGCGCGACGGCCGGCAAAGCGGGGCGTGGTTCGTAGGGCTGCTCGCCCCTGGCCGCGACGAGCGTCAGCCCCAGGCCGGCAACGAGCACAAGGCTCGCCATGATTGCCGGCGCCGACCGCGCGTACCCGAGCGCCCACATGCCGGCCTCACAAACCAGGGAGACGACCACGAGCCCGAGCAATGGTGCGAGGAAGATGGCGTAGCGGGCGTCGTGCCAATACCAGGTGAACGGCTGGGCCGCGTAGAGAAACGGGAACGCCCCGACGAACAGCACCAGCAGCCAGGCGCGCCCGTGCGCCGCCAGGTATACGAGCCAGGCGAGGAGCACCACGATCAAGACGTTCACGAGATGAGGCGTCAGCCTCGACGGGACGACCCATGCACCCGACCCCCGCGTTCGAAGGCCGAGCACGATCGGGAGCACGTAACGGTCGAAGATGCCTAGATGCCACCAGTAGGCCCCGCCCGGAGTCGGAGGGGGAGGCTGGGGAACCCCTGCGAGCGAGTCGAAGTGACGGGGGATGTTGTGCCACCACCATGGGAGTGATCCGAGGCCAAGAGCCGCAAGGCCGAGGGCCAGCGAACCGAGGGGCATGCTCACCCGCCGCTTCACGATGCAGGCCACGAGGTAGACGCCGGCCGGGGCGAGGAAGTAGGCGATCTCCGGGCTGGACCACCATCCCACGCCGGCGCTCAGCCCGAGCGCGAGCCAGTCGAGCCTCCCGCCGTCGCCGTCCCCGAGCCTGAGAACGGTCAGGAACACCAGCAGCCCGCAGATCAGCACGATCCAGCGAAAGCCGTCGCCGTGGCGGTAGTAGGTCACATAGGGCTCGGGCCAGACCCAGAAAGCGATCGCGGCCACCGCCCCGACCGGGCTGCCGAACAGGCGGTTCCCGATCCGCCACAGGATCGCGACCGAGGCGGCACAGAGCAGGACCGTGGTGAGCCCGAGGGTGAACGCGGAGCTCCCGAACAGGGCGAACACGACCGCGGCGGCGTAAGCCTCCGTGCCGCCGTAGTTCTGGGCCCAGTAGAAGGCGAAGAAATGACCGTGCAGGATCTGCTGGGCCATGAGCCCGACAACTGCCTCGTCGGAGTTGATGGTGCCCCGGCCGAGGGCGTACAGCCTGAGCAGGAGGCCGAGCAGGAGCCCGAGGACGACAACGGCGGTGAGCCCCGGGTTCATCCGCCAGCACCACGCGAGTCGCCCCCAAGGAGTTGACCGGCGGCTCGGGGCTCTCACGAGCATGGCCGCGGGAGTTGCTTCAGCTGACGGGAAGCGAGCGGCGGGCGGCTGCGCGAGCGGCCATCGTCACATCAGCTTCGCGAGATACGGCGCGAGGAGCTTTTCAATCTGCTTCGCAGCCACGTCAACCTCGATGTTGACCTTGTCACCAGGTATCCGACGGCCGAGCGTCGTCACCTCGGCCGTGTGGGGTATCACCGCGACCGAGAAACTGCCCTCGTCGAGGTCGAAGATCGTCAGGCTCACGCCGTCGACCGCGATAGAACCCTTTTCCACGCAGTAGCGGATCAACTCCGGCGGGATCCTGACCCTGAGACCCGGCGCCTCGGCTGTCACTTCCCCGATGGCGTCGACGTGACCCTGCACGATGTGCCCGCCGAGGCGGTCGCCCACCCGTACCGGCCGCTCGAGGTTCACCGGGTCACCGGGCATGAGCAGGCCGAAGGTCGTCCGGCTCAAGGTCTCGCCGGTGACTTGCGCCTCCCAGATCCCCCCGCCGCAGGTCACGACTGTCGTGCAGCAGCCGTTCACCGCGATGGAGTCGCCTACCTCGGCGCCCTCCAGCACGAGCGACGCCCTGATCCGGTAGCGATCGCCGTCGTGGCCGACGTAGGTGCCCATCTCCTCGACAAGTCCCGTGAACACGCTCGCCGAGCGTACCAACCCGGGTGCGCCGGCGTCATTGCCGCGCGAGCAGTATGCAACCGACCGTGACACCGAAGGTGAGGACTACGACGCGCAAGAGGACCGGGCTCAGCCGGCGGGCAAAGCCGCCGCCCAGCCGACCGCCGGCAAGGCTGGCCACGGCCATGACGGCGACCGCAGTCCACGCGACGCGACCGAAGGCGCTGTAGGCGACGAGCGCCACGGAGTTGATGACGACCGAGAGGACCTGCTTCAGTCCGTTCAGCCTCTGCAGGCTGTCAGGGATGGCCAACCCGAGGATCGCCAGGAGCACGATGCCGAGCCCCGCCCCAAAGTAGGCGCCGTAGACGGCGGCAAGCAGGACCGCGAAGTGAAGACCGAACGAACGGTGCTCCCTGGAGGGTGCCTGCCGCTTCGCGCTCACGCGGATGGCGACCGGTTGCAGGGCGAACAGGGCACACGCGAGGAGGATGAGAAAGGGCACGGCTCGCTTGAAGACGCTGGCGGGCGTCGTGAGCAACAACACCGACCCGGCGACGCCACCGACTGTGCAAGTCGTTGCCAGGATGGCGGCCCGGGCTCGCTGGCCCGTAAGCTCCCGGCGATACGCGGCCGAACTGCCCACGTAACCGGGCCAGAGTGCGACCGTGTTCGTCATGTTCGCCGTCACACCCGGATAGCCCACCGCCAACAGGGCGGGGAAGGAGATGAGCGAGCCGCCCCCGGCGACGCTGTTCACCGCGCCCCCGAGGAAGCCGGCGATGCCGAGGACGATTCCCTGCTCGGGATTCAATCCGTTACCGCACTCGGCCAATGCTCGTCGCGGACCTCGGCGAGGTACGCGGCGTGGTTGCGCCCGAGCTCTGCGATGCTGTCGCCTCCGAACTTGCGGAGCGCTTCGGACGCGAGCACAAGAGCCAGCATCGTCTCTGCCACCACGCCCATGGCGGGCACCGCGGTGACGTCGGTGCGCTCCTTGAACGAGACGGTCTCCTCCTTGGTGAGGACGTCGACAGTCTTCAGAACCGGGCGGTTCAGCGTGGCGAGCGGCTTCATGGAGGCGCCGACGAGGAGAAGGCCCCCGGTGGACATTCCGCCCTCGATGCCACCGGCCAGGGAGGTCTCTCGCCTGTAGGCGCGTGACTCTGGGTCGAAGGAGATGGAGTCGTGGCCGACAGAGCCCCGGCGACGGGCGATATCGGAGCCTTCGCCTATCCACACGGCCTTCACCCCCTGGATGCTCATCAGCGCCTGAGCGATAAGGCCGTCGAGCTTGCGGTCCCAGTGCACGTGACTTCCCAGGCCCACGGGCACTCCGTAAGCCACGACCTCGACGGTGCCGCCGAGCGAATCGCCCTCTTTGGCCGCAGCCTTGATCTCGGTGATCATGGCCGCCTCGGCCGAGGGGTCGAAACACCGCACCGGCGACGCATCGACCGTCGGAAGATCGTCCGGCCGCGGGCGAAGCCCGGCCGACGCTTCGGCGCCCCCGATCTGCACGACGTGGCTCACGATCGCGACGCCGATCTGCGCCAGGAGGGCCTTGGCCAAGGCACCGGCTGCCACTCTCGCCGCCGTCTCACGGGCCGAAGCCCGCTCCAGCACGTCACGGGCATCGTCAAAGCCGTACTTCTGCATGCCGGCAAGGTCCGCGTGGCCGGGGCGCGGCTGTGTAAGCCGGCGCGAGGGATGCCCGGGCTCAGGGGACATCTCCTCCTGCCACTTGGGCCACTCGGCGTTCGCGATCTCGATGGCGACCGGTGATCCCAGAGTCCGTCCGTGACGAACCCCACCGACGATGGTGATCTCGTCGGTCTCGAAGCGCTGGCGTGGACCTCGCCCGAAGCCGAGCCTTCGCCGGGCCAGTTCGCCGGCGATCTCGTCCACGCTTATCGGCAGGCCGGCGGGAAGCCCCTCGATGACGGCGACAAGCCCACGCCCATGGGACTCTCCGGCGGTCAGAAGGCGCAGCACGAGTTCAGCCTACGCCGGGGGAGGTCCCGCCAAACCATTGCCGGGAGTCACTCCGCTTCGGCTTCAACAAAGCGGGTCTGTTCGATCACCCGGTTGTTCGCCGAGGTCGCGCTATGCCTCGCGAAGATCTGGCCGCTGGCCGCTGGCCGGGACCTGGCCGAGGTGCAGGGCCTGCCACCCGGCGCCCGGTGCCGCCCCGATCTCCGACCAGGACCCGGTTGGGAGCGCAACGCTGCCCGGGTCAAAGGCGGGCAGGAGCCGTCCGAGCAGCGCCCGGAGGACGGCGTCGTGAGTAACCAGCGCCACGCCGACCTGCACCGGCCGCGGCGCCAACACCCGCGACGGCGTCCAAGGAGGCCTTCTCGGCCCTCTCCTCGACACGCTGCCAGTCTTCGACACCCGGAGCGACGTCGATCGACCCGAAGCGCTCCTCGACCTCCGCGAGCGCGTGCCCGGCCCACTCGCCATAGAAACGGTCCCGCAGGCGGTCGTCTATCCCGAGCGGAGCCGTCGAGGCGCGGACCAACGGACGCGCCGTGTCGACCGCCCGCCGCAGCGGGCTCGACACGACGGCGCGCAGGGGTACGAGGCGAAACAATTCGCCGAGCGCAAGCGCCTCGGCTCGACCCGTCGCGCTGAGCGGGACGTCGAGCTGTCCCCGCAGAACACCGGCGGCATTGAGAGCCGTCTCACCGTGCCGCACCAGAAAGACATGGTCTGCCCCCACGTCCAGACACGGTAGACGGCCTCCGGCGACGTGACGACCATCAAGAGACGTCTTCGAAAGGGCCTGCACCGGGGCGGCTGGCCGCCGCGGGGATCAGCCGCCGAGCCCGTAGGGAAGCCGCTCGGCCGCTTCTATCTCGATCAGCCGGTTGTACTTCGCCACGCGCTCGCCGCGGGCTGGCGCGCCGGTCTTGAGCTGCCCGGACCCGGAGCCGACGACAAGGTCGGCGATGAAGGTGTCCTCGGTCTCGCCCGAGCGGTGCGACACCATCTGCGTCCACCCGGCTTGCCGGCACACCGAGATCGCGGCGAGCGTCTCGGTCACGGTGCCGATCTGGTTGACCTTGATCAGCGCCGAGTTCGCCGCCCGGCGGGCGATCGCCTCGGCGATGATCTTCGGGTTCGTGACGAGGAGGTCGTCGCCCACGATCTGGAGGCGGTCACCGAGCTGCTCGGTGAGCTGTACCCAGCCTTCCCAGTCTCCCTCGGCCAGTCCGTCTTCCAGGCTCCACACCGGGAAGTCCTCGATGATCGCCGCGTAGCGGTCGATCATGTCGTTGCTCGACAGGGTCTCGCCGGCAACGTGGTAGCTGCCGCCGCGGAAGAATTCGCTCGCGGCCGGGTCGAGCGCGATCGCCACGCCTTCGCGGCCGGGGCGGTAGCCGGCCTGGTTGATCGCCGCGACGATCAGACGCAGCACCTCCTCGGGTTCGTCGATCTCCGGGGCGAAGCCCCCTTCGTCGCCCAGTCCCGTCGCGAAGCCCTTGCCGGCCAGCAGCTTGCGCAACGCCGTGTAGACCTCTGCACCCGCGCGCACGGCTTCCGCCATGGTCGGGGCGCCGATCGGGGCCACCATGAACTCTTGGAAGTCGAGCTTGTTCGGCGCGTGCACCCCTCCGTTCAGGACATTGAAGTGCGGCACGGGTAGCCGCGGCGTCACCCCTTCGGGGTTGAGCGAGCGCCAGAGCGGCACTCCGGCGGCGAGCGCGATCGCCCGGGCGGCGGCCATCGACACCCCGACGATGGCGTTTGCCCCGAGACGAGCCTTGTTCTCGGTGCCGTCGAGCTCGATCAGGGTGTGGTCCAACTCCGCGAGATCGGCGAAGGTCCGACCGCGCAACGCCTCGGCGATCTCACCGTTGACGGCCCCTACAGCTCCGAGAACGCCCTTGCCTCCGAAGCGGGCCGGGTCGCCGTCGCGCAACTCGACCGCTTCGCGTGAGCCCGTCGATGCGCCGGACGGTACGCCTGCGCGCGCACTGGTGCCGTCGCCGAGCGTCACCGTCACCGCCAGGGTCGGGTTTCCTCGGGAGTCAAGAATCTCGACGGCTTTCACACCTGAAGCAGTTACGCCCATCTTCGGCTCTCCTTCGATCTGGACCGGTCGCTCAGCGCGCGCGGCGACTTCGCGAGTGTCGCCTACGAGGGAAGGTATCGGCAAGCTGGGTCGTCGGCGAGTGGGTCCCCGGTGGCCGCGTACGCCCGAGCCCTGGACCCACCGCATTCGTCGGAGTACTCGCACCGCCCGCACCGCCCCGGGAACGCGGCGTTCCGGATCGCCTTCAGCACCGGGGCGTCGCGGTAGATACCGAGCACGCCGGTGCCACGCACCGATCCGAGCGGAAGAGGCATGAACCCGGCGGGGTACACCTGACCGTCGTGGGCCACGAAAACGATCCCCTTGCCGTCACGGGTGGAGGCCGTCGGCGCGAGAACCGGGGACGTCGGCGCGCCCATCAGCTCGCGAAGGCGGGCGCGCAGCTCCCCGTAGAGCGGTCCGAGCCCAAACTCGACCCGGGCGTCCCCGCTGGCATCGGTCCCCCGGGACCGCCAGTCACGGACCCGGCGGAAAAAGGGCGCCTCCACTGTCCGCACGGTCATCCCATACTGGGCGGCGTCGACAAGGAAGTGACAGACGTCCTCGTACTCGTCGTTCTCGATCTCGGCGATGTTGTGCCCGCGTCCCACACCGATGAGGAAGAAGACCTCCCAGGTCCTCACTCCGTGGCAAACCAAGAGCGCCGCCAGGTCCGCGAGCTCCGTGACGTTCTGCGCCATGACAGCCGTGTTGATCTGCACCGCGAGGCCGTGTTCTTGGAGGAGACCTATCGCGCGGATCGTCTCGTCGAAGTGGCCGGGGACCTGTCGGACCTGTTCGTGCGTCTCGGACACGGCTCCGTCCAGGCTGAGCGACGCGGTCCTCACCCCGTTGGCGTAAAGCATCGACACCGTGGTGGCGTTCAGGCTCGGGGAGACCGAGGGCGAGATGGCGACGGGCACGCCCGAAGCCTGGGCGTACGCGGTCAGGACGGCGAGGTCCGGCCGTTGCAGGCAATCGCCGCCGGTCAGGATCAGGACCGGGGCCGGGCGACCGGCCCCGGCGAGCTCGTCGATGATCGCTTTGCCCTCTGCGGTGGTGAGCTCGTCCGGTGCGGGCTCGCGCTGCGCGACGGCCCGGCAGTGCACGCACGCGAGCGGGCAGGCCTTGGTCGTCTCCCAGAAGACCAGGCGGGGCACGCGATCGAAGGACGTCGCTCGGTGCGCGCGGCCTTCCGCGAGTGCTCCCGGGATGGCCGTTCGGTCCGTCATCACTCCAAGTGTGGCATCGGGAGGCTCCCCGTGGGGCGGTTGCGGCTCTCCGCTGTCGTGCGGTCCGCGCGGGCAAGACCGGAGTACCCACTAATCGCTCGCCTGCGAAATACCGGAGAATCGGGCGCACGAACTGTCGTTTTGGCGGCGGCCAAGGCGTGCTCACCGCGACAGAGATGTTTGCGCTAGCGGCGTTCGTGGAGGGCCGCCACGCTCAGGCGTTCCCGAGCTTCGGCTCAGAACACGCCGGGGCCCCGGTGGTGGCGTTCCGCCACATAGGCGACGCCGAGATCCGCCCGGACTCGCCGCTCGCGGCGCCTGACGCGGTGGTCGTGCAGGATGCGACGCCTCTGCACCACGTCAACCTTTCCGCCGGCCTCGGCGCAAACGACTATCGCCTCATCAACACGACTCACAGTCTCGACGAGCTGGCCCGCGGCGAGCTCTCCGGAGGGATGCGCCGGACCGTCTGGCGATCGTCCCCGCCACCCAGCTCGCGTTGGAGAACCTCGGCCGGCCTGGCCTGATGCCGGGCTTCTCGGCGGCTTGGCAGCGCTGCGCGGCGTGGTGTCTCTCGACGCCGTCGTGGACGCGATCAGGCAACGTTTCACCGGACCGCTCGCAGATGGCGACGCGGCGACGGCCGTCACGATCGTCGCCGAACAGCAAGAGGAGGTGGCGAATCGTGCTGCGCCAGCTTGATGGTCCCCGAGCCGTCGCCCTGGCCCTGCGACCATCGTCATGGAGCCGGAACTGGCCTGAACAAGCGCCGCCGCGGCAGCGTCACCGCCGTCGGGTCAAAAGGCAGCATTGCTTGTACTTCCGGCCGCTCCCACACGGGCATGGCTCGTTGCGCCCGGTCGTGCGCCATCGCAACCGATCCTCGTGCTCGGCGGCTTCGAGCTCCGCGCTGATCTCGAAGATCGGCCGGCCGTTGCGGGCGAGGGCTGCCATCCGCCTGAGATAGGGCAGGACGTGGCCGTAGAAGCGGCGGTACCCGGCACAGAGGTAGTTGAGACCTGCCTCGCCGGTGGCCGTGATGGCAAAGCGGTCCTTCGGACAGCCCCCGTTGCACAAGAAGCCCACCGGGCACTCCCGACAACACGCTGGCAGGGAGTCGTGCTTCGCCTCGCCGAAGGCGATCTGCGCGGGCGAGTCGACGAGTGCCGCGAGCCCGTCGGCCGTCACCTCTCCGAGGCGGTGAGCGGGATCGACATAGTGGTCGCAGGAGTAGACGCTCCCGTCGTGCTCCAGGGCGAGAACCCGTCCGCACGTCCGCGACATCACGCAGAGGTTGGCCGGCTTGCCCGTGACGACGAGGAAGCACTCGAGGAAGTTCTGCACGCCCATGTGCTCGATGTCGTGGCGGACCCACTCGTCGAAGATCGTGCAGAGGAATGCCCCCAGCGCCGCGGGCGTCACCGAGCGTTCCGACACACCGCCCGGTGCTTTCTCGACAACCGGGAGGAATTGCAGCCACTGCACCTTCTGGTCGACGAAGAACCTGTAGACCTCCGTCGGGTGCGCGGCGGTGAACGCGTTCAGCGTGCAGAGCACATCCGGCTCGAGGCCCGCGGCGCGCAGCAGGCCAAGTCCCCGCATCGCCCGAGCGTGGGTCGGCCGCCCCCGCCGGTCGGGACGAGAAGAATCGTGCAGGCGCGCCGGACCGTCGAGGCTGAGCCCCACGGCGAAGTGGTTTTCGGCGAGGAAGCTGCACCAGCGCGCGTCAAGCAGCGTCCCGTTCGTCTGCATGTTGTTGAGGCAGCGCCACCCTGGCGGCAGGTACCGATCCTGGAGCTCGACTACCCGGCGGTAGAACGCGATCCCCGCCAGGGTCGGCTCACCGCCGTGCCAGCCGAAGTGCACGAGCGGCCCGGGGCTCGAAGCGATGAACGAGGAGATGTACGACTCGAGCACCTCCGGGCTCATCCGGAAGGGCTCCCCAGGGGGGAACAGCGCCGTCTTTCCCAGGTAGTAGCAGTATCCGCAGTCGAGATTGCAGAGCGGCCCAATTGGTTTGGACATGACGACGAACGGCCCGGTGCCGCTCATCGGCCTGCAGCCGATCTGTCACAGACCGCCGGGCCCGCAGCGCCCATCCGCCTCACGCTCTCAAGATTGGATCGATACCGTCGACATATAATAATGTCGGCACATTAGCGAGGGACAGGTCGTTCGGCCAACGACGTGACCGGTGCGACATGGCTCCGGCGGCTGGGCGGTTCGGGAAAGAGGCGTAAGGCGATGAGCGACGTGGCGGGCGCCAGAGGCGAGACGGATGCGCCCAACGTGCTGGCTGCCCGGTTGCGATTCTCGATGGTCCGCCTCTCGCGACAGCTTCGTCGGGTGGACCCGTCCGAGCTCACGATCGCCCAGTTCTCCGCCCTCGCCACGGTGGTCCGCAACGGCCCGCTCGGTGTCGGCCATCTCGCCGAGATCGAAGGCCTGCCTTCCCCGGCCGCGACGCGCCTTGCCGACAAACTGGAACTTGCGGGTCTCATCGCCCGACGGATGAACCCCGCCGACCGCAGGGGCGTGCAGCTCGTGGCCACGCCCGCAGGCACAGAACTTCTCGAACGGCGCGCCCGCATCGGCAACGCCTGGCTTGCCGAGCACGTAAGTGCCCTCTGCCAACCGGACCGCGCGGCGCTCGAACGCGCTGTGATCCTGCTCGAGTCGTTCGCGACCGAGCGCCCGGGGGAGACACCGGAGGTGACGGCGAGTCACCACAAACCAGAGGAGAAGCGAACGTGAGCCTGTTGGCACCGACTCAGTCGACGACCGTGGGGCCCCGCTACAAGTGGGTGGTCCTTTCCAACACCACGATCGGCATGCTGCTTGCGACCTTGAACGGGACGAGCCTCATCATCGCCCTGCCGGTCATCTTCCGGGGCATCCGCCTGAACCCGTTGCAGGCGGCCAGCTTCCCGTACCTGCTCTGGATCATGATGGGCTACAGCCTGGTGTCGGCCGCGGTCGTCGTGACCGTGGGGCGTATCGGCGACATGTTCGGCCGCGTCAGGATGTACAACCTCGGCTTCGCCTGGTTCACCGTCTCGGCGATCCTCTTGTCGGCGGTCTGGAGCACAGGCACGAACGGCGCGCTGGAGCTCGTCATCCTGCGGATGGTCCAAGCCGTGGGCGGAGCGCTCCTGATGGCGAACTCGGCGGCGATCATCACCGACGCCTTCCCCGCCGAGCAGCTCGGTTTCGCGCTCGGGATGAACATGGTCGTGGGGATCGTCGGCTCGTTCCTGGGCATTCTCGTCGGTGGGCTCCTCTCCCAGGTCGGATGGCGTTGGGTCTTCCTCGCGAACGTGCCGATCGGCGCTTTCGGCACGGTCTGGGCCTTCCTCAAGCTGAAGGAGATCGGCATCCGCATCAAGGCGAAGATCGACTGGCTCGGGAACCTCTCCTTCGCGGCGGGCCTCGTCATGGTCCTCACTGGCGTCACCTACGGCATCAAGCCCTACGGCCACTCCCTCACCGGATGGGGGAATCCCTTCGTGCTGGAGATGATCTTCGGCGGTCTCGCGCTCCTCATCTTGTTCAATTTCATCGAGACGAGGGTGGCCGAGCCCATGTTCCGCCTGTCGCTCTTCCGCATCCGGGCCTTCACCGCCGGTAACGCGGCGAACTTCCTGGGCGGCGTCGGCCGAGGCGGCCTCCAGTTCATGTTGATGATCTGGTTCCAGGGCATCTGGCTCCCGCAGCACGGATACAGCTTTTCCCGTACCCCTTTGTGGGCAGGGATCTACATGCTCCCGTTCATGCTCGGCTTCGTGGTCGCCGGGCCCATATCCGGCAAGCTCTCGGACCGCTACGGGGCCCGCCTCTTCGCGACTTCCGGGATGCTCCTCACAGCCGCCATGTACGCCGTGATGATGACCTTCCCGGCGAACTTCTCGTACACGCCCTTCGCGATCGTGATGTTCGTCTCGGGGATCGGCGGCGGCCTGTTCGCCTCGCCGAACACAGCGTCGATCATGAACTCGGTCCCGGCCCGCTACCGCGGGGCGGCTTCGGGCATGCGCGTGACCTTCGCCCAGACAGGCCTCCCGCTCTCGATGGGGCTCTTTTTCACGTTGCTCGTATTCGGGCTGAACGACAAGGTGCCCTCGGCGATGCTCCACGGCCTTCTCGCGCACGGCGTCCCCCTGGCGACCGCCACCCAGCTCTCGCATCTGCCGCCGCTCGGTTACATCTTCGCCGCCTTCCTGGGCTACAACCCGCTCAAGAGCCTGCTCGGCCCGGCAGTGCTCAACCACCTCCCCCCCGGCCAGGCGGCCGCCATCACGGGCCGGTCCTTCTTCCCCCAACTCATCGGCCCGTCGTTCAAGGACGCCCTCGTGCTCATACTCAGCTTCGCGGTGGTCATGTGCGTGATCGCCGCCATCGCCTCGGCCCTGCGGGGTGGGAAATTCATCTATGTGGACGACGAGTCGATCGCCCAGAAGGCGCGTCTCCACCACGGTCACGGGCTCAAGATCCACCACGATCGCGATGGGAAGGCCGTCCCGGACCTGGTCGGAGACCTGGCTCACGGGCGCGGCGGTAACGGCACGGCAGACCAGGACGCGACAGCCATCTCGTCCGGTGAGCTGATCGGGTCGGGCCGTCCGGGACCGACGGCGCCCACTGCGCGAGAGTAGGGCATGGCCATAAGGAGCATCGTCGTCGGGACGGACGGTTCTGATCCGAGCTATCGCGCCTTCGCCATGGCGGTCGGCTTGGCGGTCCGCGAACAAGGCTGCGTCCATGCCTGCTTCGTCTCCCACGTTCCCGGTGCGGCCGCCCTCGGCGGGTTCTTCGCACCCGTCCCGCTCGTCGGCGACGCCGAGAGCGACGAGCACCTCGCACGGTTCGTGACCCAGGAATTGGGCCAGGCGAGTGTCCGCGGTGATTTCACCTGCCGCAGCGGCGAGGTCGCCGCAGAGCTCGAGCAGCTCGCAGAGGACCACAAAGCCGACCTCGTGGTCGTGGGGCGTTCTGCCCACCCGGCTCTCCACCTCGGTGGAGTCCCGCGCCAGCTGCTCG